>Ga0326727_10012611_pt1 | contig 19164 bp, 15 predicted proteins | sample MB2enrmetagenome_FD_207643 | JGI IMG/M metagenome (GOLD analysis project Ga0326727, IMG submission 207643) | Lab enriched peat soil microbial communities from McLean, Ithaca, NY, United States - MB29MY | ecosystem: Environmental > Terrestrial > Soil > Wetlands > Peat | place: USA: New York...
TTTGCACGTTCATCCTCCTTCATCCGGGGCGCGCGCATTGTCTCGGTTGCCGCGTCGCGCACGGAATTTGCACGAGACCGCCCGTCGCGCGATCGCGCCTCGCTTCAAGCAGATTTTCCGGGATCGTGCCGCGACATGACTCCGCAACAGGATTCCCCGTCAGGAGTCATCATCTGTCCGGCTTATCTGACGAACAGCGGTTAACCTGCGCCTTCAGCAAGATGCGCAGTTGGGTGAACTCCTTCACCACTGCTTCTTATTACACCCCGGAACCAGCGGCGGCGTCAAAACGGCGCGCGCGGCCAGGCGGCTTGCCCCGCCGCAGAACACTGCGCGTGCTCCGAATCCCCCCGGCCGCGCCGGTTCCCCGGTTCGGCATCCTCATTGTGCGCCAGGGAACCTCGATCCGCGATCCAGAAGTAGTGCAGCCAGTAGGCCAGCGTCATCAGGTCGGCGATTTGTCCGGCTTGGTAGAGCCAGTAATAGACTGGACCGCTGCTCCATTGGAACTGCAGAAGGGAGATGAGGAACCACACGAAAGCCGAGAAGCCGAGCCCAGTCGCAATGCGCAACTCGCGTTCGGGCCAGCGGAGCTTGCGCAGGCTGCTCCAGAGAATCAAAGCCAGAAATCCGGCAAATTCCAGGGCCCCGTCGGCGCGCATTAAAAGAAAGCAGACATTTCCAAGCAGGGACCTGCCGGGCGTCGCAGCCCATCCTGCAAGGGCGCCGATCAGCACGGCAGTGACAGCAAGAAATAGAACTGCCAGCTGCCAGTGCGGACGGGATTCCCGGTTGTAGCGCAGCAGGTTCCTCCCCAACTCGGCGAGAACCAAGAAAAAGAGCAGAAGGTCGCCTGCAAACGCGAGGAGGAAGACGTACCAATACCAGGCGGAAGGACCCGAGCGGAGGTAGATGGCCAGGGCAGCGGCGCCGAAAACGAGATCGAAGCAGATATAGGCGAAGAAGACCGGCGAAGGGCGAAAGACGCGCCGCAACGCCATGAGCGCAACAAGGACGAAAGAAAGGCCAATATTGGCCAGGCTCAGTGCACTGTCCAGGGTCATGGTTCGTCTCCCGATCCGGGAAAAAGGAAGGTTCGACTGGCCAATCGCGCGCGCCGGCGTTTATCGCCGATCGTGGTTACGCGTCTGGCCCGTTTGCGGTTCGGTGAGCGCCACGCGGGTCGAATGCGCGGCGCCGGCGACGGCCAACAGGAGCCGCTGCATCTCCGGTGTAAAGGCGCGGCGCTCGGCCTCTTGCTGAGCGAAACACACAATCCAGTAAAGCGAAGTGCAAATCGAGGCGCCGATCTCGATGCGGAGCAGGTGCTGATATTGGACCCATGACGTCCCATGCATTTCAAGAAACGCGGTGGCGATGCTGACAAAGGAGAAGAAGCCCAGGCCGGTTGCGATCTGCATCTCGCGGTCGCGGCCGCCGATCGATAAAAGCTGGCTGCAGGCAATAAGAGCCAGGAAAAAGATAATCAGCGTGATCGAAACCGTCTGCTGCAAATGGGCGATCAGGTCCCTTTGCTGGGATGCGCCGGTGAGCGCGGGGAGCGCGGAGAACGGCCAAACAGCGGCGCCAACGGCCAGGATGAGGACGATCAGCGGGATCAGCGCGCGGCGGGACAGAGACGCTCGAAGCGGCCGGAGGATGGACCACGCGATTTCGACCACAACACCGAACAGAAGAACAGAGTCCACGATGGTCGCGGCGAGGTACCACGTTGCGTAGCTGGGACGAGCGATGTGAAGGATGATGGCAGCTCCGACGTCGCCGATGACGGCCTGGACGATATACAAAAAGAACACGGGGAAGCTGCGCCAATAATGACGGTAGATAAGCAGGCCGATCAGGGCGGTATCGGCCACATCGCCTGCAGACCAAAGCGCGGTATCCAAGCTCACCGCCCCAGTCTACCCGAATCGCAAACGATCGGGCACCTGGAATCCAGAGATCGAATCGATAACGGGACTCCAAAAGCAAGAAGCCCGCGAGGTTGTATCCCTGGCGAGCTTCTTTCCGAGGCGGCGTGAGAGATTGAGATGCCGTTTTAGACGGACAGGAGGAAGGGACCCTGGCCTAAACAGCCGCAGCCGGCGGCGGATAGTGTGGAACAGCGGCTACGGCCGGTGGCGGATAGTGCGGAACCGCTGCTACGGCCGGCGGCGGAAAGTGTGGAACAGCGGCCGAGGCCGGCGGCGGAAAATGCGGAACGGCGGCGCTGGCTGGCGGCGGATAGTGCGGAACGGCGGCTACGGCCGGTGGCGGATAGTGCGGAACCGCTGCTACGGCCGGCGGCGGATAGTGCGGAACAGCGGCTACGGCCGGTGGCGGATAGTGCGGAACAGCGGCTACGGCTGGCGGCGGATAGTGCGGAACGGCGGCGGCGCTTACCGCGCAAACGGAAGCGATAAAAAGCGAAATGAAAGCGACTTTCAGGAAATCCAGGGAGATCGAATGCATGAAGGAATCCTCCGAACGGCAAAATGCCGAATTGTGATTTGTGCAGCGCAAGAGTACCCCTTAAATAGGCAGTGAAGCTACGACAAAAGTACTATAACGAGACATTTTTTGCTCCAGTAATCCAGAATTATACACCTTTAGTAACCATAATGTGGTTACCTGTCCAATTCTCGCACACAGCCTGTCCAATTCTCGTACACATGCGCCCCCGGGAGATGAAAACGCCGTGAAGCTGGCGATGCGATCTTCAGTGATGCGAGAGCGTTGGAGCCGTGCCCTGCGGACTAAAAAACGGCCTTTCGATGAATAGGAGAGGGCGGAGTCCGGCGTGAAGACGCCTCCCCTCGATGGTGCTGCCGGCAGCGGCGCATGGCCGCAGCAATCCGGGCGGAGCTGAATCGAGCAGATCCTTGCGCTCTGGAGGTCTCTTGCGGCTCCTTCGAGTTTGCCGCGCGGTTACTAGTCTGGAAACTTTGGTGCCCTGTGCCAATTAGGAAAAACTCGTTACAGTGACAACAGGTTCTATACCTCCGAGCAAAAGATATGGCTTCTTTAAAAACAGAAGCGGGGTCGCAGCTGGGCACGCAAACGACCCCGAATGGCCGCCAAGAGGTACGTTGCGCGGTGCGTTTTCCCCTTGCGTTGCCTGTGGTGCTTTCCACGGGCGATGGGGACACACCGGCTCTGACTCGGAACATCTCGGCCAGCGGAGTGCTTTTCTCCCTGGACCGGCCTTTATCCCTGGGTCAGGACTTGCAGTTTTCGATGCGCATGCCGCATGCCATCCTGGGTACGCCGCACGACGTTCTGGTCCACTGCAAGGGACGTGTGGTACGCTGCTCTTCAAGCCACAGAGAGCATCTCGCCGCCGCCACGATTGACGAATATCAATTCGCGGAGCAGTGAGGGCGGGTTGGCATGGCACTGGCCGGCTATGGAATTTCTGGACGATCGTAACGAGGCCGAGAGCGTAGAAACTCCCGTAAAGCCGGGCACCATTCGCATGATTCTCGCGGATTCGCAGGCGATTTACCGCGTGGGCATACGCAAAGTCTTCGCTCTCGAAGACGATATCCGCGTGGTGGCGCAGGCCGACTCGCTGGAAAACCTGTATGCCGCCATCGAGCGCTATCCCACCGACATTGTTTTACTGGAAGGCGGAATGCTGGTTGGCCGGGCCAATGCCATTCCGGAGATATTGCGCCTTGCGCCGGACGTGAAGCTGATTGTTCAGGCCTTGGCCACGGACGAAAACCACACCGTGGAACTCTATCGGCGCGGGGTGCGCGGCATCGTTTCGCGCTCCATTTCGCCCGATCTGCTGGTGCGCTGCGTGCGCCGCATTGCCGCCGGCGAAACCTGGATCGATAATCAATCGGTCAACTGGGTGATCGAAGCCTATCGCGCGCAAGCTGCCGCCCTGGTGAGCCCGCGCACCCAGCCGCGGCTTTCGCCCAAAGAGATGGCGATTATCACCTGCATCACGCAAGGCAAGCGCAACAAGGAGATCGCATTCCAACTGGGCACGACCGAGCAGGTGATCAAGAATTATCTGCGCAAGATCTACGACAAGCTCGGCGTCTCGGACCGCCTGGAGTTGGCCCTTTATTGCCTGCACAACAAGATCATCCAGACGGACAGCGACGAAGAATCGGTAGCGCAAAAAGTCGTGGAGAGCTAAATCGGCATCTGCCTTTTGGGCAAAAACTTCTTCGCTGCCTCCCAAATCTGCAATCTTCCCAACTTTCAGAGTTTGTTTCGGCGGCTGCGGTCATGCGCCATGCTGGCGTGCCAACTCAAGCAGCCGGATCAGCTCGGTTAGATCGGCGCGGCGCATGTGCCCGAGGAGTTCTTTAGGGCCGTTGTGTACCGCCGGGTCCATTTCCCTGAGCAGTTCCAGTCCGGAATCGGCAATGGTGGTCAGCACCACGCGGCGGTCGCGCCGGTCGCGGTGCTGACGGATGAGTTTCAGGCGCTTGAGCCGAGCCAAAAGCCTCGTGATGTCGGGCGCGGCGGCGATCATGCGCTCGCCGATGGCCGCGCAGGGCAGCCCGCTCGGATGCGCGCCGCGCAGAATGCGCAGAACGTTGTACTGCGTCGCCGTGAGGCCCCAGCCGCGTATCTTCTGCTGGAAGGCGCGCTCCAGGCAGTCGGAGCTACGCAGCAGGTTCAGGAATGCCTCCTCCTCGGCGCTGGAGAAGGCGGGCTCCTGCAGAATTTCGAGCTTCAGATTGGCCATCGGCGAGGGCTCCAGAGGCAGTAGCCCTTCGCCGGCCGCGCTTAGGGTTGTCGCCATCACTGCACAAAAAATCGGGTTACTGCTTGATGACTTCGAGTTCGATATCGAGCTTGACCTCGTCGCCGACCATGGCTGCGGGAAACTTGGGGCCGATGCCGAAGGCGGTGCGGTCGATGGTGGTGGTGGCGGAAAAGCCGGTGTGCACCTGGCCCTTGGGATCGGTCATCGAGCCATTGGGGCCTTCCACATCGAGCACCACGGGCTTGGTGACGCCGTGCAGCGTGAGGTTGCCGCTCACGGTCAGATGATTTCCATTCTTAACCACGCCGGTGCTGGTGAATGTGGCTGTGGGCATCGTCGCGGCGTCGAAGAAGTCGGGTGTCTTGAGGTGGTTGTTGCGCTGATCTACGCCGGTATCGACGGTGTCGACGCCGATGGTGGCCGTGACGGTGGACTTGGTGATGTCGGCATCGTTCAAGACGATGGTGGCTTTGACGTTGCCGAAGCGGCCGTGCACATTGGACACGCTCATGTGGACGATGCTGAAGTCGACTTCGCTGTGGTTGGGATCGGAGACCCAGGTAGAGGTTTGCGCCAGGGCCAATGGCGTCGCGAGGGCCAGGATGCCGGTGAGAATTGCCAGTCGTTTCATGGGGTACGCTCCTTTTTTGAGTGCAGGGACGGGGACGGCGGTCGCGGGGATGGGTGAGGCCGCACCCGGAACTGGCGGCCGCGCGGCGCAAAGGCCTTCAACTCCTGCTCAACCTTGAGATGCGGCAGGCGAGATACTCGTTGCAACAAATATGTTTCGGGCCTATAGGCGCGGGAAAGTTAATAACAGGCTCTTGCTCTCAACCTCGTCCATCCAGCATGCAATCGTTCATGCTCTCAGGCGCATCGGCCGATAGCTGAAAGCAGTTCTGCTATCCTCGCGCCTATGTCCTTTCTCCGCCAGTTTCAGACCCTCACCCGCGCGCAGCGCCACGCGTTCGCGGCCGCGTTTCTGGGCTGGACGCTCGATAGTCTGGACTTTTTTCTGCTGGTATTTTGCGTAAAGGCGATTGCCGCCGAGTTTCAGACGCAGCCCTCGGCGGTTCTGGGAGCGGTGTTCATGACCCAGGCCTTCCGGCCCGTGGGCGCTCTGCTCTTTGGCTTGCTGGCCGACCGCTACGGCCGCCGACCGGTGCTGATCGCGAACATTCTCGGCTTCTCGGCGATCGAGCTGGCCTGCGCCTTTGCTCCGTCTCTGAACGCGCTGCTGGTGCTGCGTGCGCTCTTCGGCATCGCCATGGGCGGCGAGTGGGGCGTGGGCGCGGCGCTTGTCTTCGAGACTCTGCCCAGGGAGGGTCGCGGCACGTTTTCCGGATTCCTGCAGGAGGGCTATGCATTGGGCTCGATCCTGGCCTCGGCGGCCTTCGGACTGTTTTTTGCCGGCGTTCGCTGGCATGGGCTCGTGCTGCCCGGGATCGGCTGGCGTGGGCTGTTCGTGCTGGGCGCAATGCCGGCGCTGCTGGCGTTGTATGTGCAGGCGCGCGTGCCCGAGTCGCCGGTGTGGCTGGCCGGGGCGCAAAAACGGATCGCCCGCGCCGCCGTCAACGCCGCGCCAGTTTGGCCGCGGCAACTGGCCGGGTTTCTGCCCACGTTTCTGTTCCTGGTGGTTCTAATGACCGCGTTCATGAGCTTCTCGCACGGAACCCAGGATGTGTATCCAACGTTTTTGGCCGTCACGGCAAAGCTTTCGCCGGAGACGATCGGCCTGATCGGCGTGCTTTACGGATTCGGCTCGATTGCGGGAGGGATTGTTTTTGGCGCGCTCTCGGAGACCTGGGGCCGCCGGCGCACGATCGTCACCGCGGCCCTGCTGGCTCTGCCCGTGATTCCGCTTTATGCGTACGGGCACACGGCCGTGACGCTTGGGCTAGGCGCGGTGCTGATGCAGTTCATGGTGCAGGGCGCGTGGGGCGTGGTGCCTGCCTATCTCACCGAACTCTCGCCGGCTCCGGTGCGGGCCACTGCGCCGGGACTGGCTTACCAGTTGGGCGCGCTCATTACCTCGTGGAACGGCAAGGGCCAGGCGCTGGCGGCCGAGCGCTGGGGAAGTTATCCGGCGGTGCTGGCCGTGACCGTCGCCGTGGTGGCCGTGGCGCTCGCCGGGCTGACGGCGCTGGGGCGCGAGGCCAAGGGCAAGGAAATGACGGAGGCGTGACGGCGGGGTCGGCCGTTGGCAATCATCGCAGCTTCCCAATCAAATCCGATGCAATCGTTTTTTATTGCGGAGGCGCGGTCCGCAGGCCGTTCATTTGGCCTGCGGTCCGCACTGGGGGAGCCGCTGCCTATAGCTCTGCTCAGAAACGAATCGAGAGTGTGCCGGAGATGGCGCGCGGAGCGCCCACCTGCAGCGTGTTGTTGTTGACCGAAAGCGGGTCGTGCAGGACGAACCCGTTGGTGCCGATGGAGGCGTAGTACTGCTCGCTGGTGAGGTTGGAGATGTTGAGTTGCGCTTTGAAGTCTTTGAAAGCGCCCAACTGTTCGCGGTCGTAGCCCGCACTGAAATCGCTGAGCCAGCGGCCACAAACCGAGCCGTCGTTCGAATAAGTGAAGTAACGGGTCGACATGTAGTCCGCGCCGATGTGGGCAAAGAAGCTGGACTTCTTATACTCCAGCGAAGTCTTGTACATGCCCTCCGGTGTATCCACGGCGATCTTGCCCTGGATGCTGTCGCAGGCGCCGCCCGCGAGCGTGTAGATGCAGGTGCCGGTGCTCGTCTTCGGATCGCCGCTATACGTCGAGCGATTCCAGGTGGCGGCGTTGTAGAGCGTCCATTCGGGTGTCAGATGAACGCTGATCGAGCCGTCGATGCCGTTGGTGGTGACGCCAGGGACGTTGTTCAGCGTGGAAGGATTGCCCTGGATGCCGCTGCCGTTAGCGAAGGCCAGAAGGCGATCCGCGAAATTGACGTGGAAGTAGCTGGCCTGCGCGGCGGCCTTGTGGCCGGTGTAGCGATAGCCGCCCTCTTCGGTCCACGAAGTTTCAGGCTTAAGCGAGGAGTTGAGCGCGTTGAAGCCGGCCTGCGTGGTTCCCCACGGCGAGTTGCCGAAGCCGTAGCCGCCGGGAACATACGAGCGCACGTTGTAGGCCACGTCGCCGAAGATTTCGTTCTCTTTGTCGAGCTTGTAGTTTGCGCCAAACTGCGGCAGGATCGGCTTGCCCGAGGTTAACTGACCCTGCGCGTAGGTGCCGGCCGTGTATCCAGGGCTGGAGGTGAAGGTGGGCGAGAGACTGCCGTCTGTGGTGGTTTCCTCCACCTTGAAGCCCGCGGCCACGGACAACTTGTCGTTGAACTTGTACACATCCTGCACGTGCGCATCGTAGACCGTGGTGTCGAAGATGTATTCCCACTGCGTATAGAAGGGGTTGGATGGAAACGCATAAAGCGAATGCAATGGGGCTGTCAGGCTGGTTCCGTAGAAGCGGCGGGCCAGGTTCCAGCGCTCGCCCTCGAACCAGAAACCAAACTCCACCTTGTTGCGCGGGGTCTCATAGGCGGCCGAGCCGATAAAACCGCCGCGGCTGATCTGGTACTCGGAGGTGCGCAGCGAGATAGGCGAAACAATGGTCGGGGATGTGGCGAAGATATTGTTGTAGGTGGGCAGGTAGGGCGTGAACCACAACCCGCGGCCATCGTCGTGATGGCCATAGGCGATGAACTTGGTTGTCCAATGCTCGCCGAAGGCCTGCTTGTAGGTCACGCCGCCGAGCTCGTCTTTGCGCAGGCCTCCGCCTCCGTAGTAGCCGGCGTCGCAGGGATCCTGGTTCGACGCCAGCGTGCTCACCGGATAGGGATAGCTGCCCACTCCGTCGCAGGCCAAGGCGGCCTGGATCGATGTCGACCAGACGCCGAAGTTGTCCCAGTTGTAACCGAGCTGCTGGACCCAGACCTTGTTGACGTCCTGATAATCCACTTCGCGGCGGTCGGAGAGGTCGGCGTAGGCAGTCAGCACGCCGGACGCGCCGATGTAGTGGACGAACTTGCCGTTCAACTGCCAGTAGTTTTGGCCGATCTGGCCCTGGCCGCGCCACTTGTTGGCAAGGTTATATGTGCCGGAGAGGAAGAACTTCGAGTGGTTGGGCAAGGCGCCGGAATCGAAGCGGGCGAAGGTGCGGTAGGCACTGAAGCTGCCGAAGCTCTGGTTGATCGTGAAGCCCCGCTGCTCCCTGGGATCGTCCGAGTAGAACTGCACGGTGCCGCCAAGGTCCGAGGTCGACGCTGTCTCAAGCGCGCCCGTGCCTTGAGAGATGGTGATTCTGCCGATGTTCTCGTCGGTGATGGCGCGGCTGATATGCAGGCCGTTCCAGTTGCCGTAGCTCATGTCGCCCAGCGGAATGTCGTCGAGCGTAAAGCCGAGCTGGTTCTGGTTAAAGCCGCGCAGGGAGATGCGCACCGCCCACTCGTAAGAGCCGTAGGGATCGGCCGCCTGGAAGTTGACGCTGGGCAGCGCGGACAACGACTTGATGGGGCTCGTGCCGGGCATGGCTTCGATCAGTTGCGCCGGCTCGAGCGTCTGCTCCACGCGGAACTCGCCGGGCGCGGTGACAACGACGCTTTCCGTCGTGGTGATCCGGGGCTGGCTGGCGGCCGGGTTGGTTTCCGTGGCGGCGAGCTGGTTGGCCGGCGGGTTTGCAGTTTGCTGCGCAGCGGTCACGGCTGCTGCGCCGAAAGTAGTGGCAAGAATAACGCTGAGAATGAGGCCTCGATGCATGGATCGTCCTTTCTGACGTCGAATGAAGAAACCGATGACGGCCGGCAGATACAGGCTCGCTGTGCGTCTCGGAATTCGTTCCGCTTGTTCGAAGCAGGGCCGGGATTGGCTGACTTCTCCCCGACCGGGAAGGTTGAACCCGCGCTGGAAGGCGCTGAGCTTGTCAATAAATGCTGAAAAGAAGGCTAGAAGGGGAAGAAAAACGCGCCATGACGGGGAAGTGAAAATTCGGTGACACGCCAAGTGAGCCGGATGTTGGTGCCGGCGCCGCAGGCAAGTACGATCGGTAGCCGCGTCTTCGGCGCGCGGCGGGGTTCGGGCCGGTCTTCCGTGGCGGATGAGGAGGGTACCTGCGCGCCGGAGGCGCAAGGGGTGTTAGCCCCGCGCCTCGGCGTGGGGGATGAAGCCGCCGCACAGTTGTTAAGTCCCGGAGGGACGACGGAAATCAGGGTCAGCCGAAGACGTGCTGCGGGTCGTATTCAATGCCGCAATGGCGCAGGAGGGCGGTGAATTCCTCCTCAAAGCTGTGCTTGCGATGGTGTTTTTCCTGGTTTTGGATGTAGGCCCTCACGACGGGCGCCTGCGACGGACTCACGCTGAATGCGCCGTAGCCTTCCTGCCATGAGAAGCCCTTTCCCATCCAATGCGAAGAACTGCCCTTGACCTTCTGCACGGTAGCGGCGAGGGATTGCGTCGCCGGCAAAATAAACAAAAGGTGAACGTGGTCGGCCGTTCCTCCGGCAGCGACGAGAGAGAACCCTTCACTGCGCGTGATGCCGCCGATATATGCGTAGAGGTCCGCTTTGCGGTCCGCCGCAATCAAAGGCTTGCGTTCTTTGGTGCTGAAGATGCAGTGGATGAAATTGCTCGTGTATGTGTGAGCCATGGTTGCGCCGTCCCTACGGGACTCCAATTCTATATTGGGTCGCATTCCCAACGCAGGAGGCGCGAAGTTTGTTTTCACGGCCTCGGCGATAAAGGCGGTGATTCCGTGGGCCAGCAGTGGCAGCGCCGTAGGCGGTCGCCGCGGCGACTTAGCCCCTTGCTTCAGAATGGGGGCGCATGGCCATTGTTTGTGATTCAGTCCCGTAGGGACGACGGAAATTTCCATCGGCCGAATACAAGTGCGCATTCCATGCGATGTTGTTTCTGTCGTCCCTACGGGACTCGCGTTGATTCATGGCGTTCTGCACCCCACGCCGAGGCGCGGGGCTAACAACCGCTGCGCCTACGGCGCGGGTTTTAGTGACTGACCTTGTCCTGTGGTTTAGCAAGTCTCCGAGGTGAGATCTGGGGTGCCAGGACAAGTGAAGTCGTCAGGATTGAAGCCGAGCTTTTCGAGGTCGACACGCGAGAATATTCGATCCGAGTCGAGGTTTCCTGCGGTCGTCAGGTCGCTAAACAGCGCGTCGCCCATCTCGGGCCAGTATAGGCACAGCATCAGATTTGTTAGTTGCTGAGGCCAATATGCTTCCGACACGATCGCTTCAGTGTGGTCGCGCGCAATCACGGCTATGCGTTCGGTCGATTGGTCGACGACCAATTGGATGCTGTAGCTCTGAAGCCGTACGGGTTGTTTCCGAATCATTTCTTTAATGCCTCCAAGAAGATTCTGCCCTTCTCCTCTCAAGAACGCACGGGATTGCGCGAGAAAATTCGTGTTGACTGATATCGAGCCGTGTTTGCAATCTAGAGGCCGTTTCGCTATGATCAATGGATACGCGCAGGGAAGCAACTGCGCCGTCAATTGCACCACGGCTATCAAGCGTTGCCGGATTGAGGCGGACGCTCCCGCGAAAGCGGGCTGGTGAGAGCGGTGGGAGACGAGGGATGGATGAGCAAAGCTGGCAAGAATATTGCGAAGGCGCGCGCCGCTATAGCTAAACCGGCGTATCCGCTGCCTGAAGCAGTCAATCTTCTGAAACAAGTGAAGTACGCGAAGTTCGACGAGACCGTCGATCTGACGTTGCGTCTGGGCGTGGACACGCGCCACGCCGATCAGATGGTGCGCGGAACCGTCGTGCTGCCGCACGGGCTGGGCAAGACCAAGACCGTGGCCGTGATCGCCACCGGCGACCGCCAGAAGGAAGCTACCGAGGCGGGCGCGGATTTTGTGGGCGGCGAAGAGATGGTCGAGAAGATCCAGAAGGAAAACTGGACCGACTTCGACGCGCTGATCGCGACCCCCGACATGATGAAGGTGGTGGGCCGCCTGGGCAAGGTGCTGGGACCGAAGGGCCTGATGCCGAATCCCAAGACCGGAACCGTGACCATGGACGTGGCCGCGGCGGTGAAGGAGATCAAGGCCGGCAAAGTGGAGTTTCGCGCCGACAAGACCAGCCTGGTGCACGTTCCTGTAGGCAAGCTGAGTTTCGAGCCGCAGAAACTGATCGACAACGCGACTACTGTGATCGCGTCGATTGTGCGCGCCAAGCCGGCGGCCGCCAAGGGCAAGTACATCAAGAGCACCACGCTGAGCTCGACCATGGGCCCCGGCGTGCCGCTCGATTCGGCAGTAGCCGACGCGGCGGGCAAGAAGTAAGAGCCCGTGGGCAGTGAACTGTGGTCAGCGAACAATGACCGCAAGTTCAGCTTGAGTCCGAACGGGCGGGTTTTACGAGAGATTTGAAAGCGGGGACATCGATTGAGGCTGGTCTTGAGACTGTCCACCGATCGTTGTTCACGGTGCGGAGCACAAAATGGCGATTTCAAAAGCGAAAAAGGCGGAGAAGGTCAAGGCGCTGGCCGGCGAGTTGCAGTCCTCGACCACCGCGATTATTGGCACCTTCAACAAGTTGACGGTGTCCAAGGATTACGAGCTGCGCAAGGTGATTCGCGAGGCCGGCGGCAAGTATCGCGTGGTCAAGAACAAGTTGGCCGCGATTTCCGGCACGGGTACGCAGATTGAGGAAGCGCTGAAGGGCCTGAAGGGCGTGAATTCGGTCGCGTTCACCGCGGGCGATCCCGTGGCCCTGGCCAAGGTCTTTGCCAAGTGGGCCGGCGAGAATCAGGCCGAGTTCCAGTTCAAGCTGGGTATTGTCGATGGCAAGCTGCTGACCGTGGACGATGTCAAGGCTCTGGCCACGATGCCGGGCAAGGAAGAGATCTTCTCGAAGCTGCTCTTCCTCATCAACGCTCCGGCGCAGCGCCTGGCTACCGTGATCAACGCGACAGGCCGCGACCTGGCCGTGGTGTTGAACCAAGGTGTGGAGAAGGAAAAGTTCGCAGCGGCGTAATTGCCGTCGCAGCCGCTAGCTCCTAGCCTCGAGCTTCTAGCTTTTTCGTGCGGAGTTTGAGGCGGTGGGTTTTCGCAGGATGGAGCTAGCAGCTAGAAGCTAGTAGCTGCTTTTAGGGTTTTGGCTGCCAAGCCATGCAGATGGGGCGCGAGTCTGGCGCATCGGAAACCACTGCGGTGGGGCGGCCTTTGGACGAGCGTTGTGGCTCGGCCGGCAAAAATTCAAACGATTTTGATTGGAGACGAAACATGGCGGATATCGCACAGTTGGAAGAGCAAATAGTCAGCCTGAGCCTGCTGGAAGCAGCGGCTCTGGTGAAGAAGCTGGAAGAGCGGCTTGGCGTTTCGGCGGCAGCCGCGGCTCCGGTGATGGTGGCTGGCGGTGCGGGCGCTGGCGCGGCGGCTCCGGCGGCTGAGGAAAAGACCGAATTCCAGGTCATCCTGAAGGACGCTGGCGCCAATAAGATCAACACCATCAAGGCTGTACGCGAAGTTACCTCGCTCGGCCTGAAGGAAGCCAAGGACCTTGTCGACGGCGCTCCCAAGCCGCTCAAGGAGAATGCGACCAAGGAAGAAGCCGAGGCCATCAAGAAGAAGTTTGAGGGTGTCGCGACGGTCGAAGTCAAGTAACTGGTCAGTAAACGGCACGAGACTTGCAAGGGACGCCGGGACGCGCTACGATAGAGGTTGCGCGTCTCTGCGGCCTTGGTCTGTTTCTTTCGGAAGGGCCGGCGGGACGCCGGAAAGTGTGGCAAAGGTTCCACACTGGCATCTGCGGCTTGGCGGCAAATTGGGAGTCTCAAGGCGCGGCAACTTGGTTTCCCTAAGTTCTTTTCGGACAACGGTTCATCCTGCGGTCAGGCAGGTCGGCCGTTGAATGTGGTCGGGCAGCGGCAATTCGCGGCGGAAGCGGATATTGCGATCGGCGAGGGCAATGGAAGAAAATTCGATTGGGGGCACAGGCATAGAGCTGCGCTCGTGAGGCATCGCGTCCTTACGGGCTTTTCGTGTCTTCCAACCATCCTGCGTGGAGAATTTCCACACCTCGCGCAGGTTGAAACACACATCTTTGCTCTACGGTTCAACCCGGATTCGGGAGTTTACCGTTGGGCGCGTTTCTTCCATTTGTGCGCAGTCTAGCGCACCTGCCCGCAGCATGCAAGATCAACCGCGAACTTTGACCGAGCTTTCATCGGAACCCGTCTGGCCCGGGTTCATTTCGGGACGCCCCGGAAATATGTTTCGAGATCGTTTTCGAAGCAAACTTCTTTGGCGAACTGGCAGTTGATGGGCGGGACCGGAAGCCCGGGTTGCGCTCGTCGGTATCTTCGATTTCTTACGCTATTTTGCCGGCGCCGCCGAGACTCGGGCGCTGGCGCGGCGCGGCCACCACGCGGGACCCACGCCGATACGACGAGGCTCAGGAGTGAACATGCCTAACGAGAAGCGCGCGGTTCGCAGCCGGCTCGATTTTTCCAAGATTCCCACCGCAACCCAGATTCCCAACCTGATCGAAGTGCAGCGGCGCTCCTACGAGCGCTTCCTGCAGATGGACAAGCTACCCAACGAGCGCGACGACTCGGGTCTGCAGTCGGTGTTTGTGTCGGTCTTCCCGATTGCCGATTTTCGCGGCATCTCGCAGCTCGACTTCGTGGACTTCTCGATCGGCAACTGGGAGTGCAAGTGCGGACACCTGAAGGGACTGCACCACCTGCGCACGGCCTGCGTGCATTGCGGGGCGATGGTGATTACCAATCCCTTCCTGCCCGGCGACGTGCTCTGCCAGAAGTGCGGCACCTACAACAAGAACACGCCCGACTTCTGCAACAAGTGCGGCGATCCGGTGAGCCTGCAGTTGAAATACGACCAGCAGGAGTGCGAAGAGCGCGGCATGACGTTCTCCGCGCCGCTCAAGGTCACCGTGCGCCTCACCGTCTACGACAAAGACGCCGAGACCGGCAACAAGACCATCCGCGATATTAAGGAGCAAGAAGTTTTCTTCGGCGACATTCCTTTGATGACGCCGAACGGGACCTTCATCGTCAACGGGACAGAACGGGTCATCGTTTCCCAGTTGCACCGGTCGCCCGGCGTGTTTTTTGAGACCGCCAACAATCGCACCTACTTTTTGGGCAAGATCATTCCGTACCGCGGCTCGTGGGTGGAGTTCGAGTACGACCAGAAGAACACGCTCTACGTGCGCATCGACCGCAAGCGCAAGTTCCTGGGAACCATCTTCCTGCGCGCCCTGGGCCTGCGTTCCGCCGAAGAGATCCTCAAGACCTTCTACACCGTCGACCGCATTCATATCGCCGACGGCAAATTGCAGTGGGAGGTGCCGCAGGATGCCGCGAAGGGCACGCACCTGGTAGGCGCGAAGCCGGCGCACGCCATCGTGCATGGCAAGGAAGAGATTGCACACTCCGGCCGCAAGATCACGCCCCACACCATCAAGGCCCTGCGCGCAGCGGCGATTCAGAGAGTCGAGGTCGAGCAAGCAGAGCTCGATGGCGCGCTCACCGCGGCCGACGTGGTCGATACCACGACCGGCGAAGTGATCGTCGAGGCCAATCTGGAGCTGACGGCCGATCGCCTGCACAAGATCATGGCCTCCAGCGCCTCGGTTTTCGAGGTCTTCTTCCCCGACCGCGACGACGTGGGCAACATCATTGCCAATACCCTGAAGCGCGACACCGTGCACAAGCCGGAAGAGGCGCTGATCGAGATCTACCGCAAGCTGCGTCCCGGCGATCCGCCGACGCTCGACACTGCGACCGCGCTCTTTGAAGGCATGTTCTTCGATCCGCGCAAGTACGACTTCTCGCGGGTGGGCCGGCTGAAGTTCAACATCAAGCTCTACGAAAACCAGGACGCCACGCATCTCGATCACCGCACCCTGACGCCCGAGGATTTCTACGCGACCATCCGCTACCTGCTCAAGCTGCGCAAGAATATCGGCTCGGTCGACGACATCGATCACCTCGGCAACCGCCGTGTGCGCGCCGTGGGCGAACTGATGGAAAATCAGTTCCGCATCGGCCTGGTGCGCATGGAACGCGCGATTAAAGAGAAGATGAGCGTGTATCAGGAACTGAACACGGCCATGCCGCACGACCTGATCAACGCCAAGCCCGTAATGGCCGCGATCCGCGAGTTCTTCGGGTCTTCGCAGCTCTCGCAGTTCATGGACCAGACCAATCCGCTGTCGGAGATCACGCACAAGCGCCGTCTGTCGGCCCTCGGGCCGGGCGGCTTGTCGCGCGAGCGCGCCGGATTCGAAGTGCGCGACGTGCATCCGACGCACTACGGCCGCATCTGCCCCATTGAGACGCCGGAAGGTCCGAACATCGGCCTGATCAGTTCGTTGAGTTGTTTTGCGCGCATCAATGAGTACGGATTCATCGAGTCGCCTTACCGCAAGGTGAAGGACTCGCGCATCCTCGACTTCGTGGAGATCGTCAACGCCGGCGAAAGCGGCCTGCGCGTGGGCGATCACATCGAGAAGGACGAGGCTCTGCGCCTGAATGCGCAGCTCAAGAAGGCGGGCAAGCGCGTCATCGACTGGATCCCCTTCAGCTTTTATCTTTCCGCGTGGGAAGAGGACAAGCACACCATCGCCCAGGCCAACATCGAGTTCAACGACAAGGGCGAAATCACAGAGGATCTCGTCAATGCGCGCCGCCAGGGCAACTTCGTGCTGGTGAACCGCGCCGACGTGGACTACATCGACGTCAGCCCCAAGCAACTGGTGTCGGTCGCGGCTTCGCTGGTTCCGTTCCTCGAGCACGACGACGCCAACCGCGCCCTGATGGGCGCCAACATGCAGCGCCAATCGGTTCCTCTTCTTGTCGCCGAGGCGCCGCTGGTGGGCACGGGCATGGAGGGCGTCACCGCGCGCGACTCCGGCGCCGTGATTCTGGCCAAGCGCAACGGCATCGTGGATTCGGTCGACTCCGAGCGCATCATCGTGCGCGTCGAAGGCGAGCACCATCCCACGCAGCTCTCGCGCGAGGTGGGCTCGGACATCTATCAGCTGATCAAGTTCAAGCGCTCCAACCAGAACACCTGCATCAATCAGAAGCCCGTCGTCCGCGAGGGCGAGCGCGTGATCAAGGGCCAGGTTATCGCCGACGGCCCCTGCACCGAGCAGGGCGAGTTGGCTCTTGGCCGCAACGTGCTGGTGGCTTTCATGCCCTGGCGCGGATACAACTTCGAGGACGCGATCCTCATCAGCGAGCAGCTGGTGAAAGAGGATTACTACACCTCGGTGCACATTGAGGAGTTCGAGATCGAGGCCCGCGACACCAAGCTGGGTCCGGAAGAAATCACGCGCGACATCCCCAACGTGAGCGAACATGCCTTGCGCGATCTCGATGAGAGCGGCATCGTTCGTATCGGCGCTCAGATCGGCCACGGCGACATTCTGGTGGGCAAAGTCACTCCCAAGGGAGAGACGCAACTGACTCCCGAGGAGAAACTCCTGCGCGCCATCTTCGGCGAAAAGGCCGGCGACGTGCGCGACGCCTCGCTCACCTGCCCTCCGGGCATCGAGGGCACCGTGGTTGACGTGCGCATCTTCTCGCGCAAGGGCCAGGAGAAGGACGAGCGCGCTAAGCAGATCGAAGGCGAATACGTTGCCAAACTCGAGAAAAACCTCGGCGACGAGATTCGCATTTTGACCGACGAGCGCTTGAAGCGTCTGGAAGCGATTCTGGGCGGCAAGGAAGTGCTGGCCGATTTGCACGACGAGCGCACCAACAAGCGCCTGATCACCAAGGGCGCGATTCTGGACCGCGACACCATCGAGCGGATCTCGACCAAGAACCTCAAGCGCATCCGTTATAACGACAAGGATCCGCGGGTGAACGAGCAGATCGACGAGATCGAGGAGATGACCTCGCGCCAGATCGAAGTGCTGCGCAAGATCACCAACGAGAAGGTGGCCAAGCTGCAGAAGGGCGACGAACTGCCTCCCGGCGTCATCAAGCTGGTCAAGGTCTACGTGGCCATGAAGCGCAAGCTCTCGGTGGGCGACAAGATGGCCGGCCGCCACGGCAACAAGGGCGTGATCTCGCGCATTTTGCCGGAAGAGGATATGCCGTATCTGCCCGACGGAACGCCGGTCGAGATCGTCTTGAACCCGCTCGGCGTGCCCTCCCGTATGAACGTGGGCCAGATTCTGGAGACGCACCTGGGCTGGGCTGCGCACAAGCTGGGAAAGAAGGTTGCCGAGCTGGTGCGCGCCAACAGCGACGTAGCCTATACGCGCGAACTGATGCGGAAGGAGTTCGCGGGCACCGCCGTCCTGCGCCAGTTGGAGGAGCTTGACGACGAGATGCTGCTGCGTGTTGCGCAAGGCATGAAGAAGGGCGTCTGGTTCGGCACCGCGGTCTTTGACGGCGCACGCGAAGAGGAGATCAAGGCGCTATTGGCCTCGGCCGAACTGCCTTCTTCCGGCAAAACGCCTCTCTTCGACGGCATGACAGGCGAACAGTTCGAACAGCCCGTAACCGTGGGCTACATCTACATGCTCAAGCTCTCGCACCTGGTGGACGACAAGATTCACGCGCGTTCTATCGGGCCGTACTCGCTCATCACCCAGCAGCCGCTGGGCGGCAAGGCGCAGTTCGGCGGACAGCGCTTCGGCGAGATGGAAGTGTGGGCGCTGGAAGCATACGGCGCCGCGTACATCCTGCAGGAACTGCTCACCGCCAAGTCCGACGACGTCTACGGCCGCACCAAGATCTACGAGGCCATCGTCAAGGGCGAAGCGGCCATCGAGCCGGGCGTGCCGGAGTCGTTCAATGTGTTGATTCGCGAATTGCAGTCGCTGTGCCTCGACGTGGAGCTGATCAAACGCGAGGACCTGATCAAAAAGTTGCCTGCGCCGGAAGTAGCGGCGGTGGCGGACTAAAAATGCAGCTTCTAGCTGCTAGCTACTAGCTCCTAGCTCGATTGCGCAGCGCGAAAATTCAGCGGCTGCCTCAGGGAGCAAGGAGAAGCTAGCGGCTAAGAGCTAGTAGCTGGTTTATCGGGTTCTTCTTGAAAGCGGCAAACACCGCTTCCCGGGAAGGAAGGACCTCAAAACAATCCCGGGAAACACCGCGGCGGCAAACAGCTGCCAAGGAGGCTCACCTTGTTCCGTTCCAATCCGTTTGAGCTTGCCGGCCCCATTACCGACTTCGACGCCATCCGCATCATGCTGGCCTCGCCGGAGAAGATCCGCAGCTGGTCGCATGGCGAGGTCACGAAGCCCGAGACCATCAACTACCGCACCTTCAAGCCGGAGCGCGACGGCCTGTTCTGCGCGCGCATCTTTGGCCCGGTCACCGACTGGGAGTGCCTGTGCGGCAAGTACAAGCGCATGAAGCACCGCGGCGTGATCTGCGACAAGTGCGGCGTGGAAGTAACGGTCTCGAAGGTGCGCCGCGAGCGCATGGGCCACATCGAGCTGGCTT
>Ga0326727_10012612_pt1 | contig 19162 bp, 11 predicted proteins | sample MB2enrmetagenome_FD_207643 | JGI IMG/M metagenome (GOLD analysis project Ga0326727, IMG submission 207643) | Lab enriched peat soil microbial communities from McLean, Ithaca, NY, United States - MB29MY | ecosystem: Environmental > Terrestrial > Soil > Wetlands > Peat | place: USA: New York...
ATCAGCCTCGTTTGGCTTGCAATGCTCCCTGGTTTGGAGGGCATCGCAGCGCCGGGCTCGGAATTGCCTGGTGCCGGGCTCGCGCAGCATCCGTTCCTGTATTGCGGCGAGTGGCAAAACCGCAGCATCGACCGTCAGACGATGCAGATCGTGCGAGGCGGGAAGATCGTGTGGTCTTACACCAACGCGCTGCGGGGCGAACTTGGGGACTGCACCATGCTCTCCAACGGCAACATCGTGTTCTCGCGGCAGTTCGGGGCAAGCGAGATCACGCCCGATAAGAAGATCGTCTGGAACTACGATGGTCCGCCGAAGACCGAGATTCACACGGCGTTTCCGGTCGGTAACGACAAGGTGCTGATGATGCAGAACGGCAATCCGGCCAAAGTGCTGCTGATCGAGAAGAAGACCGGGAAGATTCTGCGCGAGCAGGTCTTGCCGACGCGCAACCCGGACAGCGCGCACAGCCAGTTCCGCCACATCCGTATGACCAAGGGGGGGACCCTGGTGGTGGCGCACATGGACCTCGGCAAAGTGGTGGAGTACGACAACAAGGGCAAGGAAATCTGGTCGGTGGAAGCGCCCTCGGCGTGGGCGGCAGTGCGGCTGAAGAACGGGAACACGCTGATCAGCGGCAACCAGCGCGGCTACGTGCGCGAGGTAAACCGGAGCGGCGAGACGGTGTGGGAAATCAACAAGGACGATCTGCCGGGGATTCCTTTGTACACCGTGCAGGAGGTCAGCCGGCTGGCGAACGGAAATACGCTGATCAACAACTGGCCCGGCAGCGCGCCCGCGGACCAATGGAAGAGCGTGGTGCAATTGATCGAAGTGACGCCGGACAAGAAAGTCGTTTGGGCGTTGCGCGATTGGGAGAGCCTGGGTCCGGCAAGTTCCACCCAGTTGCTTGATGAAAAGGGGAGACCGGAGAGCTTCGGACTACAGCGTTAGCGCGACAAGGAGAACGCTTCCCCATGGGCTGTTCGGACTGCTGTACTGGTACGGTGCGGCCCGTTGCATTGCGTGGTTTTCCGCGGCATGTTGCCGGGGATCCGGCGAGAGGCACTTCAAATCGGAGCCAGCGCCAGACGAGTAGCCGCCACCGCCAGCCAAACTGAAAAGCCATGGAGCACAACCGATCCAGATGGGTGAGCCGCCAAGCTTGCCCGCCTCGGTGAGGAACTGGGAGCGCAAACGCAGACTTCTCGACGCGTCAAAGGCCGACGAACTGGAGCATGCCGTCGCAGCATTCGACGCCATAAACGGAATCGTGAACTGGAACAGAGTGGCCTCTGCAAGCCGCTTACGCTAGCTGTGGTGGCGTCGCAGCACCGAAGGATTGGAGTGCGAGGTAGGCAAGTCCGAAGCGCTGGATGTTATCCTGTTGCCGCTCGAAGCCGCCTTGGTGTCCCTCCTCGTCACCTACCAAGTGCTCGAAGATCTGCTTCGATACCGCGTCGGCGGCCGCACCGCAGGCCTGTGCGGCGGCATTGTAATCGCGGGCACTTGCCTGTTCCATCGCGATTGCCTTGGCAAGCATCGCTGCGGGGTCGATGATCGTGTCGACCGGCGCAGCCACCTTCATCTGGACCTCACCCTTGAGAAAGAGAATCCGCTCTGCCAACGCTTCCACGTGGCCCATCTCCGCGATCGCGGTGCGCTTGAACAGGGTCGCCAAGGGCGCGAAGCCCAAATCATCCAGGTGGAAGTGAAAGTACATGTACTGATGGACGGCCGCCAGTTCGTCCGCAACAGCCTTGTTCAGCAACTCGACGCTCTGCGCAGTATTCACGATAATCACCTCTGATACGCCATTGTAATCCGCTGCCGCTGCTGATGAATGACTTCTTGCGGGCGACCTTCATTCCCAGGCCTATGGTTTCAAGGTACAAGGACGAGCGGCGGGCGCTTGGATCGTCATATCGCGATTGGAGTCCTGATCGTGCCAGAATCAAGCTATCTTGAAACGCCGCTTCCGCTCATTTACCACCGTCAGGACATATCGCCAGGATGTGGCCGGCGCGTTCAACAGATTTGTACGTGAGGCCAGCGCTGCCTGGAACTGGCGGAAGCGACCGTGAGAAGGTCCGCCGAGGCGGCAGATCGCGGCAGGCGCGAAGGCGATCATCGTCTGCGAACCGGCAGCGAACACAGTATATCTCTCGCCGCGCCAATTGCGGTTTGGCTCAGATATTCTAGAGCGCTTTGTGCTGGCGCCGAACCGGCGCGGCATGCCATAGAGCTGATTTTTCATGACTGCGGTGAGTTGACTACGGACATGGTGCGGCAGTTTGCCCAGTAGTTGCAGCCTGCGGTCTTGAGCCTCGGCAGCAGCCGAAGGCTGTGGGAAGACGCGGCTGTGGTATCCGAAGACATCGTACTGTTCGGTAACCTGCCGACGAAGACCTTCTACTCGGATGCGGCAATGCCGATCGGGGAGGTCAGGCGGCTGACGTGCGAGATCCGGCAGCGGATGGCTGCGTGCGGTCATGCACATATTCTAGGTTCGGAGTGCGATGTGTTGCACGTGCCGGAGGCAGCGGAAACCATACGGCGCAAAGTGGACGCTATGCTGGGTTCTGAGTTATGAGCCGATGAGGTGGGCCGGCGAAAACTGTCCGCTCGAAGGCCCGATAGTATAAGGAATGGGAGGCATGGGGAAGAGAGCTAAGCCGCGCGTCTGATCGATTCGCACCACGCATCGAACCCCAAGCCCGTCGGCAAGTCGTGGAGGAAGTACGTCAGACTCTTCGGCGTCAATTTCGCCGACGGGGCATCGCGGGTTACAATCTGATGCCTGGCGGCGACATTGGAAAGGGCGTCCTTGTGCGGTGTGTCCGCGGCAAAGCCGCCCACGGTTGCGTCCGGCATTTCGGGTTAAGATATCGGCAGCCAACGAATCTACCGATGGCACACCGTTCCCTTGCGGCGGCTCGTTCGGTGCGCTAAAACGATTGGGGATGCGGGGGAACTTTTGCCCATCAGGAGCTCGAAGTGCAGGTGACTAGAAGGGAGTTCTTATACGCAGTACCTGCCGTTGGTGCGCTTTCCTCCGCCGCGGGAGGACAGAGTACGCCGGCACGGCAGAACCCATGGATGCTGTGGTACCGCAGTCCAGCGAATCGCTGGCTGGATGCGTTGCCTCTGGGCAATGGCCGCCTCGGTGCCATGATCTTCGGCGGCGTGGATCAAGAGGTCGTTGCCCTCAATGAGTCCACCGTGTGGTCTGGCTCCTCCAATGCGAGCAGCATCAATCCTACTGCCCCGGGAGTATCTGGGCGAGATCCGGCAGCTCTTATTTAACGGGAAATACGCAGAGGCCAACGTGCTGTGCGGGAAGCATCTTGGCGGCCGGGAGGATTCCTATGGGACACATTTGCCGATGGCCAACCTGCTGATTGACCAGGCGGCGTCTCCGGCCGGAACCGTGAGCGATTATCGCCGCTCGCTCGATCTGGAGACAGGGCTGGCGAGCGCACAGTACTCGACCGGTGGTGTTCTCTGGTCCCGCGAAATCTTCGCTTCGAATCCGGACAATATCATTGCCATCCGGATTCGCACGAACAAGCCTGGTCAGGTGTCGCTGGCGGTGTCGCTCGATCCAAAGGACCTACCTGGCGAGGTGCATGCTCGAAACGACAACACCCTGGTGCTGATGGGCAGTGCCTGGGAAAAGCGGCACAGCGACGGACACATAGGCGTGAATTTCCAGACCATGGTACGGGTGGTGGCGGAAGGCGGCAGCACCGCGCCCAACGGCACGAAGATCGAAATTCGGAATGCCGATGCCGTGGTGTTGCTCGTGGCGGCGAATACCAGTTACCTCGGGGCCGACTTCCCCCGCCTTTGCGACAGCCATATCGAGGCGGCGGTAAAGAAGGGCTATGCTATGCTGCGCGACGCCCACATGGCCGATCACCAGCGCCTGTTCCACCGCGTGAACATCGACCTGGGTGGCAGCGAAGCGACTCAGAAACCGACCGACGAGCGGCTGGAGGCTGTTCGCGCCGGCGGGGAAGATCCGCAACTGAGCGCTCTGTTCCTCCAGTACGGGCGCTACCTGCTGATCGCCGGCTCCAGAGAGAACTCGCCGCTGCCCATGAATCTCCAGGGCATTTGGAACGACAATCTGGCGGCCAACATGGTATGGACCTGCGACTTCCACCTGGATATCAATACTCAGCAGAACTATTGGCCGGTGGAAGTATGCAACCTGCCGGAATCGGGCGAACCACTCTTCAAACTAGTGGAATCCCTTGCTGAGCAGGGACGCAGCACGGCACGAGATATGTATGGAGCCCAGGGTTGGGTGTGCCACGTTTACACCAACGCATGGGGTTTCACCGCCCCCGGCGTGGGCATAGAGTGGGGACCCTTCGTGACCGGTGGTATCTGGACGGCATCCCATCTGTGGGAACACTATCTGTTCACGCGTGATGAGGCGTTCCTGGCAAAGCGCGCCTACCCGGTGCTCAAGAGCGCGGCGGAGTTCTTCCTCAACTACATGGTGGAAGACCCCAAGCATCACTGGCTCGTCACCGGGCCGTCGATTTCGCCGGAGAACCAGTTTCTCTCGCCTGACGGCAAGCGCTGCAGCGTGGCCATGGGGCCAGCGTGCGACCAGGCGCTGGTCTCCGGCCTGTTCTCCTCCTGTATCGAGGGATCCAAGGTTTTGGGGGTAGATGCGGAGTTTCGCTCACGGCTGACTGCAGCGCGAGCCAAGCTGGCTCCCCTCCAGATCGGCAAACATGGGCAGCTACAGGAGTGGCTTGAGGATTTTGATGAGCCGGCTCCCAACCATCGGCACACTTCGCACTTGGTCGCATTGTATCCGCTGAACCAGATCACGCCTGAGAGAACGCCGGAATTGGCCAAGGCGGCGCGGGTCACCATCGAGCGGCGTACCGGGCAAAAGAACTGGGAAGACGTGGAATGGAGCAGGGCCAACCTGATCAACTTCTTTGCGCGCCTGCAGGATGGTAACTCGGCGCATAAGCACTTGCTCGGCCTGCTGCGGGAAGACACGGACAAGAATCTTATGACCTTCTCGAGGGCCGGGATTGCCGGCGCGCACGACAACATCTTTGCTATCGACGGCAACACTGCCGGTGCGGCAGGCATGGCGGAGATGTTGCTGCAATCGCACGACGATATCCACTTGCTGCCGGCATTGCCCGACGCATGGCCGTTTGGCTCAGTGAGCGGTCTACGCGCCCGCGGTGGCATTGAGGTCGCCCTCCAGTGGAAGGCGGGGACGCTGACGTCGGCTGCCGTGGCGAGCCAATCCGGTGGGAAATGCAAGGTTCGCTATCGCGGCCAACTGGCGGCGCTCGATCTGAAACCGGGCACGCCGGCCCATCTGGACGGAGCGCTGAAGGTCACCCGCGGGTAAGCCGCCCCTCGGTTGATGAAGGGTCCCGGAAGGGCTGCCTGGTTCGCCGCACCTACCCGCTCACGTTTTCTATTTCAGACATTTCAATGTACGGGTTGGCGTTTCGCCGGGGCGGCAGCTATCAAACGGACTGTGCCCAGTTTCAGGGAACGGCGTATACCAGGGAGGTATCCATACCGACACCGGCGTCGCCCGAAATGGCTTCCGAAACGCCGTTATCCATTCCTATCCACTTTGATCGGCTAAATACAGTTTCGGAATTGGAGCTCTACTGCGCCGGAACTGAATCACCGAGCACGAACGGCCAGTCGTCGCGCCATCCAATGCGGACGAAGGACAGCAGCCAAGTTCTTCCTTTGTCGTTGTTGCCCTGATAGAAGAGATAGGTCTCTCCGTCATCGTCCACAAAGACGCCCGGGTGGCCCGATTCGGAAGCGTTCCATTCGTCGGGTCTGCCATTGGGTAGAAACGGCTGAGTCCCAATGCGTTCCCAGTGGATGGCGTCGCGACTGCGCGCGACCCCGATCTGCTGCGGCGAGTTGTTATAGGCGCCCGCATAGAACATGTAAAGCCACTCACCGCGTTTCAGCAAAGCCGGTGCCTCTACGCAATCTTTCTCCCAAGGCAGTTCCGGTTTGAGCAGCGGCCCGTCTGCCAGCGGCCTCCACGACCCACGCCCGAGACCGCCTTCCGAGAACGCTCCCATCACCATCTGCAACTTGGACTTCGGGTCGCGCGTAACGGCGAAAAGCAGCCAGCGTCGTCCGTCTTGGACAATCTCGCCGTCGATCGCCCGTCCCGAGTTCCACTTGCCGGTGGCATGGAAAATCGGGTTGCTGGCATCACGCTCGAACGTCAAACCGTCGCGCGAGACGGCGTGGCACAGGGCGTCCTTTGGGCCGTTGCCATATGTCTGGTAAATGAGATGAACCTGGCCTTCGATCACCTTGGCGAAGGGCGCCGCTATCCCCTTAGCCTCGTACTTGGCTTTGGCGGTAAATTCTCCCATCCGACGCCAGTCGATCAGATCCCGGCTTTCGGCGATTCCGATGGCCCAGCCGTCCCGAGGTCGACCGTCGCCATACGCGGGCATGGAGTAGTAAAGCAGGTACCGGTCGCGAAAATGGATAACCGAAGGATCCTTGGAGAAAGGCCGCCCCAAGCGTGTGAAGTCACCCCACAGCATGCGGCGCGCGGGCGAAGCATCCGCACCGCGATAACCTGCGATGGGTCCCTGCAAGAGAATGGTGAGAGCAAAGATGATTCTTAGTCCCATGTTGGGAACGGTTTTCTCCGGTGTTTCAGAACGTGACGCCCCCGGCAAGTCCGTGGCAAGCGATTTGCTATGCCGGCTACAACTGGAATTCCGCGCTGGTAATTCTTGTCGAGTAGTCGTCGATACAGGCCCTGGACGCATCGCCCCTCCATTACCGCCTGCCGGCCGGGGGAACTCCGGCGGACTGCCCGGACTGGACGGTTCGGATCGCGTAGGACTCGCCTGCTTTCGTGGGGAACTCCAGCAAGCCATCATGCTGTTTGTGGCTAACGACAGCGCCAGACGACAACGTCTGTACGTGAACCCCGGCTGTACCCCACGGGTTGACGATGCGGGCGATCGACCCTTTCTCACTCTTGAGCCTGGCTTCCACCACCGTATTCCCGTCCCAGGAAGCGGAGACCAGGAATGCTCCCGCCGCACGCAGGTCCCGGAATATGGCTTTGCCAAGGTTGGTGGTGTTCGGAAACAGCCGCAGAACACCGTCATAGCTTTGCATCAAGCACTCATTGACGATCGCGGGAAGCGATAGGTTCTCCGTCCAAACTCCCATCCGCATCATGTAGTCGTAGCCGGTCTCGTCGCGATAGCGGCCGCCCGTCTGCCGGAGGCGGTCGTTGGCCATGCCGAGCGGTGTCAGGCAGTAGCGCACTTCCCGTTTGAACCAGTTGAGGTCCAACATGCCGAGCCGCGCCCGCACGAGGGGTTGCCATACCAAATCGTTGCCGCCCTCCAACCTCACCGTGCGAGCGGTCCGCCGAGCCACTTCGAGCACTTCAGGACGCGAGCCGAGACCGGCCTGTTCGCCAGGGAAAACGGGCGCCAGGGTGACCGGTACGTTGTAGACATACTCGTGCGGAGCGTCGCGCACATCGAGCCACACGCGGCCGAATGGTCCGTCACCGGCGGGGTACGGCGCAAGGTTCCGCCGCACTTCTTCCCAAGTGCCGCGCTGCTCGGAATCGAGGTCCAGAATCCGCGAACCTTCGAGCATGGCATCGAGCAGAAACGCGGTGAGGGCGAGGTCGATGATGCAGTCTTTGTTCAAACGAAAGTCGACCGTTGCCCCCCAGTTTTCGGGAGAAACAGTAGGGATGATGTGATACTTGCCATCGTCACCCTTCTTGAGATAGGCGACGAGGAACTGGGCTGCGGCCCGCAACAGGGGGTAGACCCGACGGAGATACTTCTCGTCTAGCGTGTACCTGTACTGCCACCACAGGCTTTGGACCGTCCAAGGCGTTTCACAGATCTCGTAGCCCCATGGCGGCGCGGGATAGGGGTTCACCTTGCTCGGCACGGGATACGCGGAGTGCGGAAAATAGGCGCCGGGCAAGCCGAACTGCTGGCGCGCGTTCCACTCGGCCATGGGCAGCAGGTTTTCCACCAGGCGCGTATAGGGCTCATGCTGCTCCACGTGATTGCTGGAAAACACTCCCCACCACACCTGTTGGGTGTTGTAGTTCATATGGTAATCGCCGTGCCAGGCCGCGCCGATCTTGCCGCTGCTCCAGTTGCCGAACAGGCCGGGGGCAACCTTGCCGGGCTTCAGGCAGCAGGCTAGAAAGTACTGGTTGCGATACCAGATTTCCTCCAGTTCCTTGTCGGCGAGTTCGACGGCCGATGCCGACCAGAACGCGGCCCACTGCGAAGCGGACTTGCGGCGAAGTTCCCCGACCGAGATTGCGGCCAGGCGAGTGGCTTCATCGTGCGCGTGGGCGACTGTGTCGGCGGCGTCGCGAAGCGTGAACAGGGTGATATCGAGCCGCAACGGTTGAGTGGCGCCGCTGCGCAGGAAAACGCGCCGGCGGGTGGAGTCTACCGGGTCCCCAGTCCATTGTCCGGTCAGGACGCCGTGGAGGGCGAAATTGCCATCCTCTTGGGTCTTGGGCGGGTTGGGTTGCGCCTCGGTCGGCGCCGTGGCCGGGAAATGCTGATAGCCGGAGAAACGGCTGTTGCCGGCCCAAAGTTCCGGCTCGGGCAGCTGCGCCTGATCGTCCCAATTGGGTTGATAGGCGACCGAGATGACGGGTGCGATCGAATCGCTGCTGACCGAGATATGCCCGTTTTCCCGGCTGACAAAACACGTCAGAGTAACGGGGCGCACTCCTCCACGCAGATCGTTGTGTTCCAGCTTCAGGGTAAGCACGCCGTTGGCGATATCGAGTTCCTGGCGTACCACCTGAACCATGCGCGAATCCCAGTGCAGCCAAACCGTCCCGCAAGGCCAGGGGCGCGGCCAGGGCTTGCCGTAGGAGGACTGCATCAGTAGGGCATATTCCCGGAAGAAGTCGATGTTGGATTCCAGGAAGGTCATTTCCGGCTTGCCTTGACGCTTAGCCTGCTCACCTGCTCTTTTCCAGAGTTCGAACACCTCTTGGAAAGGCTTGATGTAGGCGGCGTGCTCTTCGCTGACACGGATGTCCCAGGCATCGTTCTTGCCGATGTGGAGGCCCATGGCGTCCGGCCGCACCGTGACGCAGACGCCGATGTCCCCGTTGCCCAGCAGAAGTCCCTCGAAGAAATCCGGCGTGGGCTGCGTGCGAATCAAAGGATGCCGGCGGGCGATCGCGACCGCGTCCAACGGGATGAGTCCGTCCTGCTCCAGGGACAACCCGGCAGCCGCCCCACTGGCGGCGCCCAGGAACGCTCGTCTCGTCGGATTCATCATGTCTCCCTAGATTCGTTCGAGGAAATGTAACGGCGTTGGCCCATTGGAACGTCTGTCATTCGGCGGTGACAGGTCTAGTGCCGAAGCCACCATGGATTTAGCAGTTTCCACACGCTCCCGCAGGTTGCGGCACGCGTCCTCCAACAACTCCAGGATAGGGCAGTCCATCGGCTGATGGTAATTGCCAGAGCTTGCTGCAGCACGAAGATCTCAATACGGTTGCGCGGACGACCGGGCGTACAACGGTCCGTGCCGCATGCTCGTGACCTAATGATCCCTGTCATCAAAGCGGGCGCGTGGTACACCGACGGACCCGGTGCAAATTCAGTTTTGTGGCTGTCTCGATCTCGATGAGCTGAGCAGCTTGTCCAGATAGATGGACCTGATCTGCCGGCTGGCCATTGCCTGTTTGATGGGTGGGAGCTTCAGAATCACGCCCAGCACGGCTGCCATCGCACGGTGGTTCCAATGCGCCTGATTGTCGAAGATGAGGTTCTGCAGTCTGCCCCGCTCGATGGCCATGAGCACCGTGCGGTGCGCGGTGGTGACGGGCGTCAGGACGCGCTTCCCACGCCCGCGCAGCGCGAGCGCATTGCGCTCGCAGGTTCGCACGCACACGCCACAGCCCAGGCAAACGTCCTGCCCGACCTTCGCCTTCTTGCGCTTGGCATGGCGCGGGTCGCCGGCCGAGACCAATGCCATGGCCGCCACCGGGCAGGCCTCCACGCACTTTCCACAGCCGTTGCACTCCGCTTCTTTCACCTCGGGCAGGAAGTTGGTGGTGGCGATGGGGCTGAGCGTCGAGAAACGCTTGGCGGCCAGCAGGGCTTCACAGCAACATCCGCAGCAGTTGCAGATGAAAGCCACCTGTTCCCTGACGTTTTCCCCGAACTGCACGAGGCTGCGCCCCGTGGCTTCCTGCAGCAGGTCCAGGCCTTCGCTGATCCCGACGCTCCGCGCGATGCCGTGCTTGATCAGCGAACTCGCAGTGCTGTTGAAGGTCATGCAGATTTGCAGAGGAGCGTCGCAGGCTTTGCCGAGGTGCTGCATTTTGTGACGGCAGTAACAGGTCCCGATGCCGATGTGGGATGCGGTGCGGATCACTTCGCTGGCGCGCTCATAATCCATCACCTCGAGCGCCGTTGCCGTGTCCAGGGCGTTTTCGTTGACGAAGGCCCGGCCCATGCGCGTCTCCCCGGTGCACAGGAGGTCCCTCATGAAATCCTCTTCCACGTTCAGGTACTGGTAGAAGAGTTCCGCCAGCAGCTTCTGGTCGTACCCGTTGCCCAGACGCATCATGGAGAATTCGAAGAAACCCGCCATGGGCGGTGGAAGGACGAAGAACCTCCCATCCTCAAGTTCCATGTCCAGCAGCATCCCCCGGGATGCCAGGTTTTCGAGTATCTTCAGCGCCTGGCTCTCCGTCTGTTTCCAATTGCGAGCGGCGGCGGCAACCGTGAAGGGCCTGACGGGAAGCAGTGCCACCAGGGCCGCCTCTTCGTCCATGAACAGCACCTGGAGAATCCGGAAGAGCAGTTCGGTGGGCGGGGCTCCTTGGGGAAACAGGTTGAGCCGGTCGGAGAGGCTCTTGTAGCTTTGCTTCAGTGTGACGTGCGCCATGGCGAGACTACACGGAGTGGAAGGGATGATAACCCACCGCGAATTGTACCGTACTGCGCCCCGGAGGGATTCCGCTACCCTGAGATTATGGCCGCCACAAACAAGCAAGTCCTGCTCGCAGCCCGGCCCACGGGCTTTCCCAACCCCACCGACTTCCGCATGGTGGAGACTTCCATCGCCGAGCCCGCCGAAGACCAGTTCCTGGTGGGCATTTCCTACCTTTCCGTCGACCCATACATGCGCGGCCGCATGAACGCCACACGTAGTTATGCCGATCCCCAGAAACTGGACGAAGTCATGGGCGGCGGCGCAGTCGGCAAAGTGCTTGCTTCCCGCCACCCGGGCTTCGCGAAAGGCGAGTACGTGGTGGGGATGTTCGGCTGGCAGCAGTACGCTCTCTCCGACGGCGCCGGCGTCATGAAGGTGGATCCACGGGTAGCGCCGATCTCCACGTCGCTCGGCGTGCTCGGAATGCCCGGACTGACCGCGTACTTCGGACTGCTCGATGTGTGTTCGCCGCAGGCTGGCGAAACGGTAGTGGTGTCAGGGGCTGCGGGCGCGGTGGGCTCCGCCGCAGGTCAAATCGCCAAAACTCACGGCTGTCGCGTGGTGGGAATCGCCGGCAGCGCCGACAAGATCCGCTGGATCACGAGCGAACTCGGATTCGATGCCGCCTTCGACTACAAAACCGAGACCAGGTACTTCCATAAGCTGAAGGAACTCTGTCCCAACGGCATCGACTGCTATTTCGACAACGTCGGCGGCGCCATCACGGACGCCGTCTTCCCGCTGATGAACCCGAATGGGCGCATTGCCGTTTGTGGCCAGATCTCGCTGTACAACCTCGAAAAGCCCGAGACGGGTGCGCGTCTGTTGCCGTTGGTTTTGGTCCGCACCCTTACGGTGAAGGGGTTCCTCGTGTTCCAGTATGCGAGCCGGTACGGAGAGGCGCTCCCGCAGCTTGCGAAATGGCACCGGGAGGGCGGGCTGAAATATCGCGAGACCGTAGCTGAAGGCATTGAGAATGCGGTCTCGGCGTTCCTGGGGATGCTGCGTGGGGAGAATATAGGGAAACAGCTGGTCAGGATCTCCAGTTTGTAGCGTCTGTACATGGGGCCAAACCATGAAATTCTTCTTCGAATTCCTGCTACCCCCGGTGGTTGACAACTCCATCCGGGGAATGCAATTTCCGGTCTATCTGTTCGTGCTGATCGCGATTGTCAGCACGGTGCGAAGCTGCATTCACCTTCTAGCGCCCGACGGCGGCGCGGGCAGCATCGCCGGGATGGATCTATCGGTGGCCGGTGCAAGCGGCATTATCTTCGCTTTTGCCCTGTGGGGAAGCGCACAGCTGATCTACGCGTTCATTCAGCTGGCGGTGGCGTTCCGCTATCGCTCGCTGGTGCCATTCATGTATATGCTGCTGTTCGTTGAGACTTTGCTCCGCATGTTGGTGGGCCGCATGAAACCGGTAACTTTCTCGCATCCGCCTCCGGGCGCATACGCGAACTACGTGGCACTGCCGCTGGCCGCGCTGATGATCGTCCTGAGTTTCACGACGTGGCACCGGGCTTAGAGAGACCTCAGGAAGACCACAATGAGCACGTGTGACCAGACCCGCGTAATTACGGGTGCGAGCAGCACGAGCGGCGGTCTGCGGTCGATCGGCGTTTGGCATCTTGACATCTTTCCCGCCATGGTGAAATCCGCAATCTACACTGGTAGGAGAACTGTTGATGAAAGGATCTGAAAATGGCAAAAGTCGAGTTGTACTCAGTGGTTGTTCCCAACAAGCCAGGAAAAGGTGCGAAGTTGCTCAGCGCCTTCAAAGAAGCCGGTATCAATTTCGTCGGGATTTGGGGCTATCCGGTTGGTAAGAGCAAGTCCAGGATCGATATGGTTGCGGAAAACCCGGCGCTCTTCAAGAAGGCCGCGAAGCAACTCAAGATCGAGCTAGGGAAGAAGCAGATGGCATTCCACATCACCGGTGAAGACCATCCGGGTGCAGTCGCTGAAGCTCTGGCCAAACTGGCGGCAAAGGAGATCAACGTCTATGCGGCCCAGGCCCTCTGCGCCGGGAACGGTCGCTTTGGCGCCCTCATTCAAGTGGAGCAGGACGACGTCAAGAAGGCTGCAAAGGTTTTAGCGTAGTTCGACGCGAGCCTTGGCGCCAATCTGACAGAGGCGGATCGGTGGGGCTCGACGGCAGCCGTCGCCAAACTCTGTTTCCCAGGACCCCGCGCGGTTCGCTCGCCCCACGGCATCGCCGGCGGCCACCGGGCCCAAATCACGCTGTCCCTACAGCGCTCTTCTGGACTCGTTTCCACCGCAGCCTCACCTGTGCGAACACGCCCCAGACTGGCACGAGGGCAACAATCACGTAAGCAATCGAGGCTCGCGGCGTCACCGCATACATGAGGGTCCCGATGCCCACTAGACGGACGGTTTGAAGAAGCCCTTCCGTTCACCGACCTCCGCAAGGCGTTGCGCGAGACAACTCTCGGGGCGGCGGCAAGTCCAGAAAGCGGTTCGCTCGGCTCGCTCCAATTCTCCGTTCGCGATTTCGGATCTGCGGCGGTCTACGCTCCAAGTCCTGGTATTCTGGGAGGTCGCGGAAGGAGAGGAGATCACTTTATATGTCGAAGATTGTCGTGATTGGCGGCACCGGCACGGTCGGTAGTCAGACTGTCCAGGAGTTATTGAAGCGCGGGGCCGACGTGAGGGTGATGACCCGTTCGGCCAACCGGATCGCGTCGTTGCCGAAGGGCGTCGAAGGCGTGACCGGGAGCATGTTGAAACCGGAGTCCCTCCCGGCGGTCTTCGCGGGAGCCGACAAACTATTCCTGATTACACCGCTCGACCGCGACGAGACCGCTCAGGGGATCGACGCCGTGGATGCGGCCGTCGCAGCAGGCATCCGGCGCATCGTCTATTTGAGCGTGCACCAAGCTGACAAGGCGCTCATGATTCCACACTTCGTCTCGAAACTTCCGATTGAGGGCGTCATCCGGGCGAGTGGCGTGGAATATACGATCCTGCGGCCGAACAATTTCTACCAGAACGATCTTGCCGTGTTGGATGCCATCCGCGCAGGCGTCTACCCGCAGCCTTCGGGAAGCGTGGGCATGCACCGCGTGGATGTGCGCGACATCGCCGAAGCCGCCGCCATCGCGTTGACTCAACCCGGACACTCAGGCAAGACGTATTCGATAGTGGGGCCGCGGGCTTGGACGGGCGCGGAGATCTCCGAGATGTTGACGCGGCATCTTGGTAAGCCGGTGATCTACGTGGGAGACGATCTGAAAGCCTGGTCGGCACAGATGCGCGCATTCATGCCCGGCTGGCTGGTGCGCGATTTGGAGATCATGTTCCAGCACTTCCTGAACGCCGGACTGCTGGCGACGCAGGCGGAGATCGACGAGTTGACGGCCGTGTTGGGGCACGCTCCGCGCAGCTATGAGGCCTTCATCAAAGAAGTTCTGCCGGCCTAAATGCTTGGCCGCTAGCTGATTGCCCGGCTCACACGCAGTACAATCTCTTCGAGCGCCATATGGGATTCACAGTGTTCCTTGGAAATCTTCCGACGTGGGTTGCCGCAGAGGACATTGAGTCGTGGCTGGCCTCCGAGAATCTAGCTGCTGATTCTATCAAGGTGATTCGCAATCACGAGACCCAAGAGTCGAAAGGATTCGCTTTTGTTGAAGCTCCGAATGCCGATGAGATGCAGGCGATCATTCGGCGCTTTGACCGGGCGCCGTTGGAAGACCGCTTGCTTCGAGCAAACCCAGCGCAACCTCTGAGCCCCAAGGGTGGGCCTCCTTCGTCAAGACCAAAACGTGATCTGGGGTAGCTGCGGCGGGGTTCACTACCGGCCGCCGCTCGGTGAACTCGGGGTCCCTGTTAAGTAGGGGCACAACTCCGCAGATTGTCACTGGATCGGTTCTGCTGACTCCTGCCAGAACGACCGCAACCGTACAGCCAACATCGACGTGGTCATCTATGTCACTGACGCCGTGGACCATCCGAAGCTGATCGGTGATTTCTCGAATCAGCCTCATGGCTGGCAGGTCATGAAGCCCCCAGCCAATCGGCACCCCTGGAACGTATCGCGAGTGGGAAACTGAAGGTGTGGAATCGGAGTCAAGACTCCGGGAGAGCTTTCGTGAAGCATACTCGAGGGCTGCCGCCCGTCCAGACCAACGCCGTCCATTCCTATGGGCCTCCTGTATCAGGCGGTCCAGCCGCTCCTGGCCTTGCTGAGCTTTGTCGAGGCTTTCCGCACCATGGGCTTCCTGTTTCTGGCCATCATCCCGCTGATTGGCGCAAGGCGAAGCGGAACGCGGCCTCGGAGAAAACACCATGAGGGTTCTTCTGATTTCCGCAAACACCGAGAGGACCGCCATCCTCCCGTTGCCGCTCGGGCCGGCGTTTGTCGCGGCCGCCTGCCGGCGGGCCGGGCATGAAACGGTTTTCCTCAACCTGATGTTCGAACGCGATCCGCTGGCGGCGCTCCGGAAAGACATCGAAGAGTTCCGGCCCGGGGCGATCGGCATCTCGGTGCGCAACATCGACGACCAGAACATGGCCAACCCGAGGTTCCTGTTGCCGGCGGCTCGCGAAGTGGTGGCGGACTGCCGCCGGATGTCCACAGCCCCGATAATCGTGGGCGGCCCCGGCTACAGCATGTTTCCGGAGAGCGCGCTGCGGTTCCTCCAGGCCGACATGGGAATCCGGGGTGAAGGCGAGGCCGTATTCCCAGAGTTGTTGGAGCGGTTGGAGACTGGCGCCGACCCCTATGGGCTGCCCGGCGTGTACCTGCCGGATCGTCCTCCCCCTGGCAGGATCTTCAGCGCCAGCCTGGATGATCTGCCGCTTCCCGAGCCCGAACTCTGGCTCCCCACCGCGCCCGAGAGCCGCGAATTGTGGATACCGGTCCAAGGGAAGCGCGGCTGTCCGATGGGCTGCAGCTTTTGTGCCACCAAGTCGATCGAGGGAACGCGGATCCGCCGGCGGTCTCCGGAAAGCATTGCGGAATGGATGGAACGGGTAGCGGCGCGGGGCTTCCGCAAGTTCTGCACCGTGGATAACACGTTCAACATTCCGTTGTCGTATGCCAAGGGGTACTGCCGCGAGATCATCCGGCGGGGCCTGGATGTCAACCTGTGGTGCATCGTGTATCCCAAGTGGGTCGATCGCGAACTGGCGGAACTGATGGCCAAGGCCGGATGCCAGGAGGTCAGCCTGGGCTTCGAAAGCGGGTCGGACTGTGTGCTAACGCGGTTCCATAAGAAGTTCCGGGCCGCGGAGGTACGGACCATTGCGGCAATCTTCCGGGACGTCGGTATCCGTCGTACGGGTTTTCTGATGCTGGGAGGGCCGGGTGAAACAAGAGACACGGTCGAAGAGGGCCTTGCTTTTGTCGATTCCCTGGATCTCGACGCACTGAAGATCTCGGTGGGCATTCGGATATACCCGGAGACGGACCTAGCGGCCACCGCGGTCGCCGAAGGCGTGATTGCGTCCGGCAACGACCTGCTTCTGCCCACCTTTTATATGGCCGCAGAACTTAAGGACTGGCTGCCAGCGAGAATTGCCGGCTACCGGGCCTCCCGCGCCTGGGTAATGTAGGTTGGGTCATACCCGCCGAGCAGCACAGCACTGGTTGCCCAGAACCTCGACGCGTTGGAGGACCTGTGGATGATATCTGATTCTGTTCACACAACCTGGTTCCCATTTCACCCAGCCTGGTCTCCATGTCATTCATTTTCGGTCTCTGGAGAGACACTTCCTCCAGGGTGGGTGCAGCAGAACTCTTTAGAATCCATAGAGTAAAGTGTTGACCCAACGATGGTTCAAAAACACTGTAGTTATGTTTCTCTACCTGTACGCCGTAGGATATTCCCACTTCTACGGTAACCGATGCGTTTTAACCTGATGCTTTATGTCTCAGGTAGCACTCTGGTGGGGTGAAGTCCAGACGAGGAGACCCATCTTGCAATCCAACTGGTAATTCCATCTCCGGCCAAAAAGACTAAAGAAAGAACCTCAACGGTTTAAAGCTCTACACATATACCAGCCGTTTCGCCCCCTGCGGATCGCCATAAAGGGCCTGGACTATTCTTATATAGTCTTCGTGCTACGGAACCTGACTGCAAAGGTCCTGAAGTGACGGACTGACTGCTGTTCGTAGGCTTCCTGGAACCGGAATGACTACAACAGCGACCGAAAGCAAAGACTAACCGCGATATATAGACGCTTGCCCTGGAGCCAGACACTGTGGAGTATGGATCAACGCTGCCGCAAATTATGGCATCAACGAGGCACAGAATTTGTTTGCTTGTCGGGCACGATGATGAGAAGGCACTTCACATTTGGTCAACCGCTTCAGGTGGCATCGGCCCGGCTCGGTTTGCTGGTGAGAAGGGTCTCGCGCTAGGAATGCAGGGGCATCGCCAGTCACAGCCCGTTACGATTCAGAGCGTTGTTGATCCATCGCGGGCTACAAGCCGTCCCATGACCAATCAAAGTTGAATTTCTATTGTCGTTCTCCGCTTCTGGCGTCGGCAGTAACACATTGCTAGGCCTGAAACTCTGAAGTTATAACTATCAGCTATTTCGATGCTGACGGCAAACGGCAAGCTGGCGTATTCGAGATCGGGAAAGATGCTATGTCGAATTGCGCGGCTTACTTCTTGGGCTCGGCGACCACCAATCCGTTTTCGACATGGTAGAACTTCTGATTGTCCGGGCCGATCAGCTTCGTGGCTTCGGTGTTGAACACTAAAGGCAGAGCCCCGGGTACCTTGGCAGGTTCATAGTTGGCAGCGTCCTTGGTATCGCCGGTACCCTTGTACTTAGCAACATACGGGTACGGATAGACCGGGCGCGTGGCAAGGGTGGGTTGAGCGGGCTGCGCGTACGGCCTGCTTGCTTGCCCACCGCCTTGGCCGGGACCGCCGGGACCCTGACCGCGACCGCCGGGTCCAGCCTGTCCGCCAGGTCCACCGGGGCCGCCAGGTCCACCACGTCCCCCCTGTTGGCTGGCTGTCCTGCCGGCCACAATCATCTTCGGCGCCTGTTTCATCTCCGTCCAGGTCATCAGCGGGCTCAGGACATCGATCTGCGGAAAGCCTTGGCCGCCGCCGCAGTGGCCGACGCCGGGGATCAGAAAGAGGCGCATGAACGAGTCTGTCGCCTTCTCGCCGAGTTGCTTCTGCACTCCCTGGTAGAAAGCGATCGACATCGCCGGCGGCACCGAGTCATCGGTCAGGCCGTGCCACACGATCAGCTTGCCGCCGTGCTGTTCGAACGGCCGCAGGTTGGTGTTTCCGGCGTTGTAAAGAGGAGCCCCGACCTCGCTGACCTTGTTGAACCACTCCTGGTTATAGGAGAACTTGGCGAGTTCATCGTCCGAGAGCACGGTGGGCATCAGGAGGTACTTGATGTTTCCACTGGCCATGCCGCCGCCGGGTCCGCCCTGGGCGGCCGCGGCGCTGTTCGGCAGGTTCCATTGCAGCTCGGAGCCCATGGCATAACCGCTGATTGTGAAGTTGCGCCCTTGCGCATCGGAGGGCCCCTCATAGTACTTCTTCACCACGGATGTTTCTTCGGCCGTAAGGCACTTCGACGTGTCGGTCGCGCCCGGCTCGCACTGGACCCATGCGGGATCGAATTTGCAGCCAAAAGGATCTTCCAGCAGACCGTCCTGGACGCCCGAGAGTGTGGGGCAATGCGCTACGACCGCGTCGTGGACAATGCCGATCCGGCTGCGGAGAAGGATCGGAGTGCCGTCGGCCCGCTTGTTGACCACCCCTTCCCATCCATGGAAAAACGAGTTGTGCAGGTTGATGAGGAGCACCGGCGCACCGGCCGAGATGCCATCGAAGTCATTCGGATAGCGCTCGGCTTCCGCCAGAGCTTCGCGGCCGCCGTCGGAGCAGCCCACGAAATACGAGTACTTCGGGGGCTGGCCATATAAGATCTTGATCAACGCCTTGGCCGCCAGCGTGGTCTCGTGATTGGCACGGTAGGCGAAGTCGATGCGCGCGTCGGGATCGGCCCCGAAAGAGCCCATAGAACCGCCGCCGGCGCCAGGCCCACCCATCCCGCCCGAGTGGCCCATGTCGTCGCCCGCCACCGCGAACTCACCGTTCAGCGCCGGCATGCAGGAGCCGGCATTTCCAACATTGGCGCGGACCGTGCC
>Ga0326727_10012613_pt1 | contig 19160 bp, 10 predicted proteins | sample MB2enrmetagenome_FD_207643 | JGI IMG/M metagenome (GOLD analysis project Ga0326727, IMG submission 207643) | Lab enriched peat soil microbial communities from McLean, Ithaca, NY, United States - MB29MY | ecosystem: Environmental > Terrestrial > Soil > Wetlands > Peat | place: USA: New York...
TCCGAACGGAACTCCACATTCACGCTCTCGTGAATTGGAAATAGCTTGATCAGAGAAAGATCGGTGTTGATCTGGTTCGGGCCATGCAGGATTCCCATCCGGCTGTTGCCGATGCCCGTGGCAATTGGAGGACAATTCCCATCTGGCAGGGGCGTAAGGCAGGTCCCCGGGGGCTCCTCGTTTCCTATGACCGGCGGGGACGTAACGCAGCTCGGGTTGATCCAATTGTTGAGGCGGTGGGTTGTCGAACCGCTGGTTTCGATCTGGCAGCCGGGAACGATTTCGGCGAGATCGTAGATGATGCCGTAGGCGCTCGCGGTGTCCTCATTGAGCAGGGGCAAGCGGTGTCCGGATTGGATGGTCTCAACTCCGGCCACTTTCCAGCCCCCCAGGGCTTGTCCACGCAAGGAATGACGGTTGCTGGGGCTGGGCAGTTCGTAAACGGCGCTGAACACGAAGCGCTGCGGACGAACGAAATTATCGGGACCATAATCAAAACGGGGATTGTTGTTATCTCCATAGACTATGCCCCCGTTACCCCCGGTGGTGCTCCCATTAACGTTGGCGAGATCGCGCGCGAACGTGTAGGAAGCCAGGAACTGGAGGCCATGGCTGAAGCGTTTGCTCAGAGTGGCTTCGAGGGCGTTGTACCAGGCAAAGCCGGTGGCCGTTTCGATGTCGAAGAATTCGCCGGAGGAAAAGCCCTCGTACGGGACACGCAATGGGACATTCGCGAGGGTATTGGTAGTCTGGCCGCGAATCGGGTTAGCCGCGCTGGCTAAAGATGCCTGGTTGAGATCACGAGTCACGGTCATGTGGGTACCGCGCATTCCGGAGTAGCCCACTTGCAGCACGAAATCACGGGCCAACTGGGTTTGGAGGTTCAGACTATAGCGTTGAAAAATCGGAGGCCGGATATTGGGGTCAATCAGGTACGGCGTGAGGCTTGTGCCCGGCGCCCCCGTTGTTGGGTCGGGGGCGGCATATGGAACGAACTGAGGGAACGCACCCGGATCTGGCGGAAATGGACTGGCAAAACCATTCGGGAAGTCGGGGGGTGCCAGCTCGCGGATGAGTCCAAAGGGCTGGTTTGAGATCTGTTGCAGGTACATCTGGCCCGTGGTGCGCTGGTGGTACACACCGTAGCCTCCCCGCAGCACCAGGCGGTTTGTACCGGGCAGGCTCCAGGCAAAACCGATGCGCGGGTCCAGAGTATTCTGCCCCATCCCATAGATCCCCATATTGTTGCCGCTGCTCAGCACTCCCGCTGGCCGCGTGCCGGGAAAGTTGTCGGACACCAAGATTCCCGCCAGGGTGCCCCCCTCGGCCACTGTCGGCGGATTGGGGTTAATCAACGCGGGGTTCATGCTGGCGTTACGGCCATTGATTTCTCCGGGGTCCCCGAGACGTTCAAAACGGAAGCCCAGGTTAAGAGTCAGACGCGACGTGACCTTCACATCATCCTGAGCGTAGATGTTCCCATCCCAGACCCGCCAGTTGCGCCCCGTGACGCCCGCCAGATCGACAGATTCAACCGGGTTAAGAGGAGCCTGCCCATAGAGCAAGCCAGGATAGTTATAAAAGATTGAATAGCCACCGTAGGAGAAAGTTGTCATATTGTCTTGCGCGTGGCTCAGGCCGCCGCCGAAACGGAAGGAATGCCGTCCATGGATCCAGGAAACTGTGTCCTGGAATACGTAGGTGTTTTGTCCGAGGATCACGGTCTGGCCATTCCCACCGATGTTGAACCCCCCGAGTACGCCGATCACAGCGCGTGCGTCATCAAAAGAGGGAACGGTACTGCCGAGGTCCGAATATGAGACCGGAAAACTTTGATTCGTGCCCGAATAGGTGCGGTGGAACCCGATTTCCGCCTGGTTTACCAAATGCGTGCTGAACAAATACGTGTGAGCCAGAGAGAAATTCCGGAAGTTCTGTGGGTTCGTCAGGGGCGCGCCCGGAAGTGTAGTGCCGGTCGCCTTAGTCAGCGGCAAGGTGAATGTGGCATTGCTGTTGGCAAAAAAGAAGCGGCCCTGGAAACTGCTTTTCGAGGTCTGCAGCCAGTCCAGATTGGTAATGAACTGGTCTTCACTGTAGGGGCAGGGAGAACTATAGGTGGAGAAGCCCTCCGGCTCCGATTGGCCGGTGAACGGATTGATCCCCATCTGCAGGACCTGTGGATTGGGAATCACATACTGGCCATTGGGTAGCTTGGCATTAAACAGTGCCATCGCTTGCGAGCTGACGTTGGAGCCGGTCACCATCACGCCGGGCAGGGCGATGCCACCAAAAGCCGTATTCGGTCCCACGGATGCGGCTATTTGCGCAGGGTCTGTGCGGTCCGTGCTGCTCGACAGCACGGGCAGAATCACACTGCTGGAACAATCCGGGTCAATGCCGTTCCTTTGTCGCGTACCTTGATAGGAAGTGAAGAACAGCAGCTTGTCTTTCTTGATCGGACCGCCCAAAGTAAACCCGAACTGGTTCTGACGCAGAATCGCACGCGGCTCGCTTGTCTCATTCCGGAAAAAGTCGTTGGCGTTCAAGTCGTCATTGCGGAAATACTCCCACACGTCGCCGTGCCAACTATTCGTGCCCGCTTTGGTGAGGACGTCCACATTGGCGCCGGCATTGCGTCCGTACGAGGCATCGTATTGGCTGGTTTGCACCTTAAATTCCTGAATGCTGTCGGGATTGGGAGTGGCCACGCCTCCACTGAAGTGGCCGCTGCTCTGAAAATCATTAATCTCGACTCCGTTCATTTGAAAATTGTTATCGGCAGAGGCGCCCCCGCCGGTCACCAGGTTATCGTCCACGCCGCCGCGGCCAATCTCGCCGGCATTGAACGTCTCGGCGGAAACTCCAGGCGACAGTCCAAGAATCTGGGTGTAGTTCCGAGTCACCAGCGGGAGAGCGGAGACCTCTTTTTGGTCGACGACGTTGCCCAAGGTGCTCTGTTCAGTCTTCAGCAATTCGGAATTTGCTTTTACCTCTACCGTCTCGCGTGACGCGCCGATCGCGAGTTGCACGTTAACCGTCGTCGTCTCCGTGATGTGCACTGGAATGTCCGCGTTCACCGAAAGCTTGAAGCCACTTTTGGACACCTCCACCCTGTAGGTCGCGGGCGGCAACAGCGGCACCAGGTACGTGCCCGTGCTCGACGAAACGACGGTCCGTTTTTCACCCTTGGTCACATCGATGGCACTAATCGAGGCGCTCGCCACTACCGCACCGTTGGGATCGGTAATGGTGCCGGCAATTGCACCGGTACCCGCTGTCTGCGCCAGGCTCAGGGCGGCCAATGAGGCAAGAATCACTGCAAAGGCAAGGGAACTGCGCAACAGGTGTTTCATGGTAGCTGCTCCTCCGAGAATCATCTCACGCACAATGAAATGTTTGTTTCACTACGCCGGATACCTTTTTCTTAACGGCAACACTCTACGATGTGGCTCTGGAGGTGTCAAGCACTACGAGCAGCGCTTGAGAGCGCATGACCGCTGCTTGAAACATATTATTCCGCCGATGGATCTGGGAGCATTTATGCTATTGCGGAATTTGAAACATACGATACCGTTTGGTAGACTGCCGCAGTGGACCAGTGCAAACGGGACGCCGTCCGCTAGATGATGAAGAAGTTGGCTTCGGAGTCTGATGAACGACTACGCCACAATCCGTAATAATACTGCACACTCTCTGAAGATGCGCCCTGCGGTAGGACTGGCGGATCGCGTATCCCAACTCAGCCCCCGTCGGCGCGAAATCATCCGGCCTGCGCTGGAAAATCCGCAGCAATTTGTTTTGCTCAGCGTGCGGGATATGGCCAAGAGGCTGGGCACTGATCCGGCGACTACCGTGCGCATCGCCCGGGGACTTGGCTTCGCGAGCTACAAAGAGTTTCAGTACTTTCTGCACGAACTTTCAGTTGTGGGTGCGACTGCTTTGGATGCGATGCAAGCGGCGTCCGCCCATGATTCCAGCGTCAATTCCCGCATGCAGACTTCCCTCAATCAGGATCTCAAGAACTTTCGCACTTTCTATAATGGGGTGGATCTGAAGCGTCTGGAAAAGGTAGCTCGCCGCCTCTGGAAAGCTCGTCGGATTGTGGTCCTGGGAGGGGACTTCGCAGCCTGCCTGGTCGCTTACTTCCGTTATCAACTCAACATCCTCGGTCTGCCTGTTTTTACCGCCGTCGCTCCGGGCGAGGCCGTCCACTCGGTCCGGAATCTGGGACGGGGCGATGTTCTCTTCGCCATCAGTTTCCGCCGCGGTCTGCGCATGACCATTGAAGGCATCCAGCAGGCTCGCAAACTCGGTGCCTACTGCATTGGTATCACCGATACCTATATTTCGCCAGTCGCACGGTTCTCGGATGAGTTCTTCCTCACTCCGGTTGACGCGACTTCGTTTGGCGTATCCTATTCGGCTCCGCTGTGCTTGCTCAATGTCCTTGTGGTCGCAATGACAGAAATCCACCGGCCCAAGACCCTGCAAATCGTGAGGAAAGTCGCCGAGGAGCAGCGCCACGGATTCCGCTTCTATGAGGAGTAATCTCCTGTATCGAACTGAGTTGCTCTGGATCCGACATTCGTTTGACTCTTAGTGCTTCGTCCAGCCGGGGCCATGCAGCACCGCTCCGGCTTTTGTTCCGGTCAGGCGTCCCTCTTCGTATTCGAGTTGACCGTTGACGAAGACATACTTGATTCCTTCTGAGAGCTGCGCCGGGCTCTGGTAGGTGGCACGATCGCGAACGGTTGCCGGATCGAAGATCGTGATATCGGCGAAAAAGCCTTGTTTGAGCAGTCCGCGGTCGACCAGGTGTTCGCGTTGCGCCGGTAGGGATGTCATTTTGCGAATGCCTTGTTCGAGTGGAAGCAGATGCTCGTCGCGGATGTAATGTCCGAGGAAGCGTGGCATGGCTCCAAAGGCGCGGGGATGGGTATGAGGCTCGAACAATGGACCGTCGAGGGAAAGCTCGTTGGCGTCCAGGCAAAGACTGGTCCAAGGCTGTTGTAATCCAAACTTGAGGTCGTCTTCGTTGGCGATGAAGTAGATCGCGCCGGTGCGAGCCTTATCGTCGATAACCAGATCGAATAGCGCATCGAGCGGATCTTTCTTTTGCGCTTCGGCGATTTGCGCCAGCGTCTGACCGTCAAATTGTTTCAGGTCGGGATTAACGATCCCGGAGACCAGAACGCCGCTTGCGCCTCCACTGCCCAAGTACAGGTTCTCCCAATCGGGATGTTCGATTGTCATTTCCTTTTTGATTTTTTCCCGAATGGCCGCATCGTGGAGCCGCTGCAGCAGTTTTTCCGTGCCCCCTTCTGCTACCCATGGTGGAAGGCTCGATGCGAGCGCGGTTGCGCCGGCAATGTACGGATACATGTTCGCAGAGACATCCTGGCCTGCGTCGCGCGCGGACTGAATCATCCCTACGATCTTAGGCATGGAGCCCCAGCGCGCTTGGCCTACGACTTTGAGGTGAAAGATTTCGACCGGTAGACCTGCTTCGCGGCCAATGCGCAGCGCCTCGTTGATGGCGGCTATTTCGGTCTGTCCTTCACTGCGCATGTGGGTGCCATAGATACCGCCGTATTGCGAGGCGACCTTGGCAAGCTCAATCAGTTCTTCGGTTTTGGCATAATGGCCGGGCGGATAGATAAGCGCCGTCGAGAGTCCGAACGCACCTTGCTGCATGGCTTCGGCGACCAACGCTTTCATTTGCTCCAGTTCTAGCGGACTTGGCGCGCGGTCCTCGTCGCCGATGACCGCTTCTCTCACTTGAGCCGCACCGACGTATGTACCGATGTTCAGCGGCGTGCCCTCTTTCTCTAATCGCTGGAAGTACCCGGCGAGTGTCGTCCAATCGACTTTGAGGTGGTATTGCTGCTCCAAGTCCGGTTGCAATGAAGCGAGGGTCAATTTGTTTTGCGGCGCAATCGAGTCGCCTTCGCCCGTGATCTCGGTGGTAATGCCTTGAGAGAGTTTGCTGAGCGAACGATTATCGACGAGCAGAGCGATTTCGGACTGTCCAAGCATATCGATAAATCCCGGTGAAATCACGAGTCCACCGGCGTCGATGACCCGCTTTGCATGTGCAGCCGGAGCGAAATGGCCAATAGCGGCGATCCGCTCGCCGCGGATTGCGATATCACCGGAAACCCATGGATTACCTGAACCATCGATAATTTTTCCATTCTTGATGATCACGTCGTAATCGAGGGAATTTTGCGTGGAACTAGCTTGGGCCAAGAGCTGGTGCAACAAGGTAGTGAGCAACAGGATCAGGACGAGGACAGCTGACCTTCGACATTCAATTTTCATATGCATCTGAGCCTTACCAAGCGTTGCGCTGAGTTTGCTATGACAAAAATTGCTTGATTACACGCTACCGCAAGTGGCTGCAACATAAGTCGCTAGGCCACAATGGAAGTTTCGATTTCCATTGTTGCTGGCGGATAGTGAGCCGGTTGATCAAGTTCCGCTTGAGGGAAGTTGTCCAAGCCGTGCATTGGCAAGCAGTGTAGCCCGTCGGCTGCATTTCTTGTACTACGAATTGCGCGAGCCGGAAGTGATCGGTTCATCACCCGGAGAGTTAAGCCGGAAATCCCTAAGGGACCGAAGACTGTGCCCCAGATCACTAAGCCCCGCCGGGAGACTGCGATTGAAGGGATGGTTCTGGTAGCAAATGCGTTGTGTCCGGGGAAAGAGAAGAGGTACCATGCGCAAACCAGGGGTCTAAATCGGAAAATTGGGCTAAATTTGGCAGGTGCCCCAGGGGGGTTGTCTAGCGACGGGCCGTACCCCGCTACGCACCCAACCGCGGCATAACAGGTCAAAAGCTCGGGGATGGAGGTAGCGTTGAACGAAGCGACGATTGCAGCTTTCAGAGCCAGCTTGCGCGGAGGTCTGATCGAGCCAGGAGATCCGAGTTACGACGCGGCTCGCAAGGTATACAACGGGATGATCGACCGGCGCCCTCGACTGATTGCGCGCTGCACCGACGTGGCCGACGTCATGGCGGCGGTGAAGTTCGGCCGCGAGCAGAAACTGCTGGTGGCTGTCCGCGGTGGCGGGCATAACGCGGGCGGGTTGGGAGTGTGCGATGACGGATTGGTAATCGATCTTTCGCCGATGAACTATGTTCGCGTGGACCCGAAGAAGAAGACCGTGCAGGTCGGCGGCGGCGCGCTCTGGCGCGACGTGGACCACGCAACGCACGCGTTCGGTCTGGCGGTTCCTGCGGGCATCATTTCGACTACCGGCGTGGCTGGATTGACCTTGGGCGGAGGGATCGGTTACTTGACGCGGCGCTATGGCCTGACAATCGACAACCTGCTTGCCGTCGAGATGGTGTTAGCCGACGGGCGGTTCGTTACCGCCAACGCCAAGGAAAATGCCGACCTGTTCTGGGCGGTGCGCGGCGGGGGAGGCAACTTCGGCGTCGTGACCTCGTTTCTGTTCAAGGGGCAAAGCGTGCACACCGACTACGGCGGGCCGATGCTGTGGCCGATGGAAGACGCGGCGGAGATGATGCGCTGGTACCGCGAATTCATCGCGAAGGCGCCCGACGACGTCTATGGGTTCTTTGCTTTCCTCACCGTGCCGCCGGTAGCTCCATTCCCGGGGCATCTGCACAACAAGAAGATGTGCGGTATCGTGTGGTGCTATACGGGACCGATCAAGAAGGGGGAGAAAGTGTTCAAGCCGATCCGGAGCTTCAAGGCTCCGGCGCTCGACATGGTCGGCCCAATTCCACATCCGGTACTCCAAAGTATGCACGACGGTCTCTATCCGCCGGGCCTGCAATGGTACTGGAAGGCCGATTTCGTACGCACGCTCTCGGACGAAGCCATCGCGATCCATGTGAAATACGCGGCGAACTTGCCGTCGATGCAGTCGACCATGCACCTGTACCCAATCAACGGCGCCGCCGGCCGCGTCAAGAACAGCGCCACCCCTTGGGGTTACCGCGATGCGACGTGGAGTTCTGTGATTGTCGGGGTCGATCCGGATCCGGCTAACCAGGAGAAAATCACCACGTGGGCGAAGGAGTATTGGAGCGCGCTTCATCCCTATTCCGCGGGGGGCGCGTACGTCAACTTCATGATGGAAGAAGGCGAGGATCGCATCCGCGCGACCTACGGGAAGAATTACGACCGTCTGGCGAAGATCAAGAAGCGTTATGATCCGGGGAACCTGTTCCGCGTAAATCAGAACATCAAGCCGAAATGAAACGGAATTTCTTGTTGCGGAACTTTGGGTGCGCTTAGACCGTCCCTACTGCTTCCATTGGTTCTCAATCCGCGGCGGATGCTCTAACGTTTGCATCACCACGCAATATTGCTCCGTTTTCGCCTGTAACGCGCTTAACTGCTCCGCCGTTGCCTGCGGCGCGCGGACGTCGAAAGTGACTCGGATGCTCTCAAATCCGACGGGCGCCTCTTTCGAGATTCCCAGCGTTCCTTGCAGATCCAGATCGCCCTCGACGGTTACATCGATGCCCTCTGTGGGTATTCCCATGGCAGCGGCTACCATTTGGCACGTGATCTGCGCGCATGCAGCTAACGCACCTAACAGTAAGTCTCCGGAGCAGGCTCCGGTACCGGCGCCACCGACTCCTTTGTGCGCTTGCGCCTTATAGATCGCACGCCCCAAGTCCACTGAACAAGCGATCGGTGCGTCAGCCTGAGTACCGTGTGCTGTCAGCGTGATTCGGGAGCTGGCTGGGTCTTGCCGGTATCCGTCCTTTAGTGGCCGCTGCAACGATCGAATATCCATGAATCCCCTCCGAAATCTGGGATATTATAAACGCATCCAGGGGTGCTGCCTTGGGGTCTATCGTGGCAGCGACTTAAAATTCAACTGTAATGGCGCAGCGGCAAGCAATCCGCTTTGGCCTGCCGAGAGCGCGCCAGCAAGGTCCATGAACCCACCTTCCATATCAGGCTCGCTGTCATCCACCCTGTCGCCGGGTGCGCGCTTTGGCAGTTACGAGATTCTTCAGCGACTGGGCGTTGGCGGCATGGGGGAAGTCTATCGCGCCAGGGACACCCGCCTCGATCGTGAGGTCGCAATCAAGACCCTTTCATTGGAACGCTGTTCCCACCCGGAAGCCTTATCGCGTTTTGAGCAGGAGGCCCGTTCTGCGAGCGCGCTGAATCACCCGAACATCGTCACGATTTATGAACTCGGGCACGAGAACGGCACGCGCTATATCGCGATGGAACTCGTAGAAGGAGATACGCTGCGCGGGTTGCTCGCCTCAGGCCCGATTCCATTTCGCAAGTCGGTGGCAATCGCAGCGCAGATTGCCGACGGTCTGGCCAAAGCGCACGAGATTGGGCTCATTCATCGCGATCTGAAGCCCGAGAACATTATGGTCTCTCGCGACGGGACGGCCAAAGTGCTGGATTTCGGTCTGGCGAAACTTCCTAAGCTCGACCGGACCAGCAGTTCGGATGTGAGTACCACCATCACCGAGCACGGAACGATATTGGGCACCGTCGGCTACATGTCGCCGGAGCAAGCGACCGGCGAGGAACTAGATTTTCGTTCTGACCAGTTTTCCTTCGGGTCGGTGCTCTACGAAATGGCCACCGGATCTCCCGCGTTCAAAAAGAAGACGCATGCGGAAACGACGGCCGCAATCCTTCGCGATGAGCCCGAGCGGCTCGGCCACAAAATGCTGCAGGCGCCCGCTCCTTTCATTTGGATCGTGGAGCGCTGCCTCGCCAAGGACCCGAAGCAGCGTTATGCCTCGACCCGGGATTTGGCTCGCGACCTCGCCGCGGTGCGCGACCGTCTCGCCGATACGCCTGCCCGGGAATCCGAATCTCGCCCCAATAATCTGCCGGCGCAGCGCACCGCATTCATTGGACGGGAACGCGAAGCGGCTGATCTCTGCCAGCTCTTGGGCCGCGCTGGCGTGCACCTCGTGACCCTCACCGGTCCGGGCGGTATCGGGAAGACGCGGCTCGCCTTGCAGGTGGCGGGCGAAATGGCCGACCAGTTTCCAGGCGGTGTTTGCTTTGTGGGTCTGTCAGCGATCGGCGAACGTGGCCTGATCGCCTCCGCGATCGCCCAGGCCGTGGGCGTGCGCGAGACTGGAAATACGTCGCCACAGGAAAGCTTGATCGAGTACGTGGCCGGCCTGAGCCAGCCGATGCTCCTCCTGCTCGACAACTTCGAGCATCTCGTGGCTGCCGCGCCGGTCGTAGCGCAAATGCTTACTGCCGGCGCCAAACTCAAGGTGGTGGTCACGAGCCAGGCGCCGCTTCATATCTACGGCGAACAAGAATTTCCCGTGCCACCGCTCGCCCTGCCCGACCTTAAATCCATCCCGCCTCTGGAAGTGCTTTCGCGTCTTCCAGCGATCGCGCTTTTTATGGAGCGCGCGCAGGCGGTAAAGCACCAATTCGCGCTGACGAAGGAAAATGCACCCGCGGTAGCGGCCATCTGCTCTCGCCTTGACGGCCTGCCTCTTGCGATCGAACTGGCTGCGGCGCGCATCAAGCTGCTTTCGCCCTCCGCCATGCTGGCACGCCTCGAAAGCCGTCTGAACCTGTTGACCGGCGGCGCCCGCGATTTGCCAACTCGGCAGCAAACCCTGCGTAACACCGTGGACTGGAGTTACGGCCTGCTCAATGGCGCGGAACAAACTCTCTTTCGCCGACTTTCCGTCTTCAGCGGCGGCTGCACCCTGGAAGCCGTGGAAGCCGTGTGCGACACCAAAGGCGATCTGGGTCTGGACGTGCTGGAGGGCATGGCCTCGCTGGTCGACAAGAGCTTGGCGCAGCAGGTGGAGCAGGTCGATAAAGAAACGCGCTTTATTATGCTCTCCACTATCCGGGAATACGCTCTCGAACGCCTCGCTGAGAGCAACGATGAATCTGCGACCCGCCGGGCCCATGCCGCCTATTACCTCGTGCTTGCCGAAGAGGGTGCCGAGGACATGGCCGCTCAACCTGAATGGCTCGACCGCTTTGAGTTCGAGCACGAGAACTTCCGATTAGCGATTGATTATCTGGTCAGAACTGGGGATGCCGAATGGGGATTTCGCATGGGCGCCGCCCTGTTTCGCTTCTGGGAAACACGGGAGCATCTTACGGAGGGCCGGAACGCCATCGCCAGGCTTCTGGCGCTGGAAGGGGCCGCGTCGCGTCCGAAGCTTCGCGCGCGCCTGCTGTTTGCTGGCGCAGTCCTGGCGGCGGCGCAGGGCGACTACAACTCTGCGCGGCCACTGTTCGAGGAAAGCCTCGATACCTGTGTCAAGCTAAACGATAACCGCGGCGTTGCCGTCGCACTGAACGCGTTGGCCGTCAACGCTCGCGAGCGTGGCGAATTCGCCGCCGCATCCTTACTCTTTGAGCGATGCGTCGCAATATGGAAAGACCTTGGCGATCCCGCAAACATCGCCCGAGCCCTCAGCAATCTCGCCAGTGTGATGAAGTTGCAGGGCGAATATGAGCGCGCATCTTCCCTTTACGAAGAGTGTCTGACGATGTTCCGTCAGATCGGAGATGGCGCCGGTGTCGCCTGGACGTTGAACTATCTGGGCGACGTCGCCCGGGAGAAAGCGGACTTGGTGGCGGCGCGTTCCTTTTGTGGACAGAGCCTGCTGGAGTTTCGCCAACTCCGTGATAGCTGGGGAATTGCAAGCACCCTCGCCGATCTGGCGAGCTTAAGCTGCGATCAGGGGAACAACGTCGAGGCGCGCCGTTTGTACGGCGAAAGCATAAAGGTGTTCCAGGAATTGGGTCACAAACGCGGCATCGCAAGGGCGCTCGAATGTTTGGCCGTAAGTGCCGCAGCGCAATCGAACGCCGAGCAATCGCTGCACCTGGCAGGAGCCGCCGCGGCACTGCGCCAAAGGTTGGGTGTTCCGCTCACGCACACCGAGCAGCCCAGGCTGGAAAGGGCCCTGGAATTTGCGCGCCGAACGCTCGGCAATGCCGCCGGTCTGACGGCATGGATGGAAGGTTGGGCGATGCCGGTCGAGCAAGCCATCCAGGAGGCGCTGAACTGCGACGCGGAATCAGGCGGTCAGACGCGAAACTCGCCTTAAGTCAGTTCGCGGTGTCGGGATCGATCATGCGGCGCACTGCCGAGATACGATTTGCCGGAAAACCTCCGCGGCGTGCGTGTTCGCGAATCGTTTCCTCGTCTGGCGCCAGGTACACACAATAGACTTTATCGCCGGTGACGTAGGAGTGGAGCCATTTGATGTCCGGCCCCAATTCTTTCAACACGCTGACCGACCTTCTGGCGACTGCCTGCAGCTCCGCATCAGACAAATTGCCTGCGCCTGGGATTTCCCGCTCGATTACGTATTGGGGCATGGCTACCTCACCAAACAGCGATGGTAGCAGATTTTTCACGCGAGAGTACATCCCACCGTGCCAAGGCAAAACTCTGCAAATGGGTCCAGATACGCTCTTTTATTTCGGTCCGTCCACGACCTGTCCCTTGACCCACATAAGGTGCGATTTCTGATGGTCCCATTCGTGCAACTTGAAGCCGCGGTGAGGCCCTTGCGAGATGATGCCGCACTGGGCAAGCTGATGAAAGCCAACGAGTCTTTCGCTTGGCTGTCTGTTCCCGGGCGGATGACGGCCAACTCTTCCCTAATCCTGTAAAGGAAGGCTTGCCGACAATAGGCGGGGAAAGCTGCCTTCCCGCGCGAAAGTGGAGACATGATAAGTCTCCTGTTCTCCCGCAGCTCCGTCCAGACGTTCCTGGATTTTGCGAGTTTATTCGTCTGCGGCTTACGCGAGCATCAGCTCATTTCTGGGCCAACAGGGAGCGTGCGTCTTGAAGTTCGGGCCGGTCTCCGTCTGCATGCGCGCAAATGGTTAGGAGTCTGGCATAGTATGTTTTCGCCTTTTCGTTATCGCCCGACAGCTTGGCTGCGCGTGCCGCGCCGGAAAGCGCGTTGAAACGATTTGGCGCCGTGCGTAGCGTGGCTTCGAACTCGACCATCGCTTGCGCGGGCTGCTTCAGTTCCAGCAACATCTCCCCGAGCAGTTCGCGAGCCGGCACGATAACCCCGGGAGTAACATTGTTTTTGTCAGTCTTGTCTTCGTGCTCGGCGGCAGAACGCATTTGCCGCAAGGCCACTTCGCGACGGCCCTCAGCAAAACTCAACCACGCTGCTGTGATCTCACGTTGAATGTCTACCTGGTCAGCCCAGTAGGTCTCGTTGCTCTGGGTAAGCGTGTCGCGCAGGGACGTGAGCTGCACTAGATCTCTTTGAGCAGCTTCGAGCTGGCCTGTATGAGACGCGCCCAGAGCCCTTGCGAAATATAGGTTGGCTTCGGTCCAGGCCCAGCGGCCGCCGGGAAAGGTTGCTGAACCGCCGAAGATGGAGGACCTCGTCGAGTCGCTTTGTCTCGCCAGTCACAGCCAGATGTGAGCGTCGTCACAGCGAGATGGTTAACCAGAGCTGATAGTTATTAGGTTCCGCATCGATCCTGTATTTGGATGCGGGATGACCCACCCGCCGCTGGACGCGATGGTTTCATCCCGCTGGAAGTGTTGCCCGCGATTTCGTCTAACGCCACGAACTCCAGCAAAGCTCGACCCAGGCAGCGGGACCATGATCGAAGAAGAGATTGCTTCCCAACTTATCGCGGAACGAAAACGATTGGAGCAAGCGGCAGGCTTGGCTCCAACGCGAGTACGGCACTTCCGCCGCCCGGAGGAGCGACCGTTCACCGCCGAGGAGCGTCGGAGGGTCACCATTCTCTTCGGCGGGCTCACCTGGAAGCACGAGAAATTTATCCAGGCTGTTTTCCACGGGAGCGGCTACCGCTGCGAAATCCTGCCCAATCCGAATCTCACCGCCTATCACGTGGGCCGGGAGTTCGGGAATCCGGCACAGTGCAATCCCACGTATTTCACCGTGGGCAGCCTGATCCAGTACCTGCGTGAACTGGAAGCACACGGGCTCAGCAAGCGGGAGATCCTCAATAACTACGTTTTTTTCACCTCTGGCGGGTGTGGGCCGTGCCGCTTCGGAATGTATGAATCCGAGTTCCGGATGGCGCTCGACAACGCCGGATTTGGAGGGTTTCGCGTCCTGCTGTTTTCGCAGAACGATGGTCTCAAGGCCAGTTCTGGCGAGTCGGGACTGAAATTCACGGTCGATTTCGGTATGGGGATGTTGAATGCGCTTAATCTCGGCGACGTCACCAATGAGATGCTTCACCAAATCCGTCCCTATGAGATTACTCCGGGCGAAACCGAGCGGGCTTTCGCCGAGATCGTGGACACTCTGAGCACGTTTGTGCGCGAGCGCACCCGCTTTGAGATTCTGGAGCGGACACCGGTGTGGCTTAGCTCCCGCCTGGCACAGAAGAAGAAGTTAAAAGACATTTTCAACACGCTGGGCAAGGTGCGCGACCACCTGTACGGCTATGCCTACCGCGATGTGCTGCGCCAATGTCGGGAGCGCGTTGGTCAGGTCGAAGTCGACCGGCTTCGAGTGAAGCCGGTGGTCAAGATCACGGGCGAATTCTGGGCGCAGCTCACCGAGGGTGATGGCAACTTCAATATGTTCGCCTTCCTCGAGGGCGAAGGCGCGCATGTGCTGGTGGATTCGGTGGGCAACTGGATCATGTACCTGATGCACCAGGCAAAGGCCAACGCAGGTAATCGCAAGTCCCTCGACGCTCCATGCCAACGGGCGGTCTGGTGGGACTTGAAGAAAGTGCTGCGCAATCAGTGGCACTTCCGAAAAAAATGGCTATCGCTAACGTTGGGCGAGCGCATCTGGGCTCGCCAATATGCGCGAGTCGTAGAAGGACTAGGCTACGTCGCGCACCCACTGCCACCCCAACAGGAACTGTCGCGCCTGGCTCATCCCTTCTATCACTCGCTGGCACGTGGCGGCGAAGGCCACTTGGAAGTGGGGAAGAACGTCTACTACACCGTCCATCACATGTGCCACATGGTGCTGGCGCTGAAGCCGTTTGGCTGCATGCCATCGTCGCAGTCGGACGGAGTGCAGTCACTGGTGATCAGCCGTTTCCCCGAGATGATCTTCCTTCCCATCGAGACTGCGGGCGAAGGGGAAATCAACACTCACAGTCGGGTGCAGATGGCGTTGGGAGAAGCCAAAGCCAAGGCCAGAGCCGAGTTCGACCGTTGTCTGGAGAGCACAGGACAGCGTCTGGAAAATATCCGGCAGTACGTGGCGGAACACGCAGAGTTGCGCAGCCCGCTCTACCGGGTTCCGCGCCGCCCCGATGTAGCCGGCGTCGCCGCTAACTTCGTCTTGCACGTGAGCGACCGGATGAAACTTAAGTCGCACAGGTTTTCGGCCCGCACCTACGCCAGAGAGCGCAAAGTGGCATGAACGCCATACACAACAATGGCAGCGCTTACCTGGCCGGACTGGATGTCGGTTCCACCACGGTTAAGGCGGTGGTGGTTGATGTGCGCACGGACCAGATCGTGTGGCGGGATTATCAGCGCCACGAAACCCGCCAGCCGGAAAAGCTGCTCGAGTTTCTCCGCAGCATGGAACGCGAGGCCGGAATCACTCCCGGCAACTGCCGCGTGTTCATCGCCGGGTCGGGCGGCAACTTGCTGGCCGGACTAATTGGCGCGAAGTTCGTGCAGGAGGTCAACGCCGTCTCGCTGGCCGTCGAAAAGCTGCATCCGGAAGTGAATTCAGTCGTCGAGCTTGGCGGCCAGGACGCCAAGATCATCATTTTCAAAGACGAGGCGAACCGCGGCCGCAAGAGAAAGATTCCCTCCATGAACGACAAGTGCGCCGGTGGGACCGGCGCGGTGATCGACAAGATTGTGGCCAAGCTGAAGATCCCTCACGAGCAGCTCGGCGAGCAGGGCTACAACGGTATGAAGCTGCACCCTGTGGCCGGGAAATGCGGCGTCTTTGCCGAAACCGACATCAATAGTTTGCAGAAACAAGGCGTCCCGACGGATCAACTGATGGCTTCGCTGTTCGATGCCATCGTTTTACAAAATCTGACGGTCCTGACGCGGGGACACACGTTGCGGCCGCACGTTCTGCTGTTGGGTGGGCCGAACAGTTTTATCCGCGGCATGCGTGAGGCGTGGCAGCACAATATTCCGCGCGTGTGGAAAGAGCGCGGACTCGAACTTGCCGAATGCGCAAACCCGGAAGATCTCATCAAGGTTCCGGCAGACGCTGTGTACTTTGCTGCCATCGGCGCGGTGGAGTTTGGCAAGGGGGAGGACGAAGCCATCGGCAGCTACTTGGGAACGGAATGTCTCGAGCACTATCTTCGCGTAGGAAGGCACGAGGAGAAGGCAAAGGCTGGCAGCCGCGGCCTTTGGACCTCCGCCGCCGAGTTGAAAGAATTCCAGACCCTGTATGCGCAACCGCCCTTCATGGCGGCAACTTTCCAACCGGGGGAGAAGGTTGACGCATTTATCGGTCTGGATGGGGGTTCCACCTCGACCAAAGCAGTCCTGCTGTCGGAAAGCGGCGAAGTCCTGTGCAAGGCCTATCAGCTTTCTCAAGGCAATCCCATTGAAGACACTAAGGAGTTGTTCGAATCTCTCCGGCAGCAGGTGGAGTGCCAGGGAGCGCGTCTCGAAGTGTTGGGGGTCGGCACCACCGGCTACGCCAAGGATATCCTGCGCGAGATGCTGCACGCCGATGTGGCGCTGGTCGAGACCGTGGCCCACACCCAATCGGCACTGCGCTTTCATCCCGATCCTCATTGCATCATTGATGTTGGCGGACAGGACATCAAAATCATTGTGCTGCATGATGGACGAATCAAGGATTTCCGCCTGAATACGCAGTGCTCGGCAGGCAATGGCTACTTTCTCCAGTCGACCGCCGAGGGACTGGGTGTTCCGATGGAAAAGTACGCGGACCTGGCCTTCTCAGCTGAAGTGATGCCGGTTTTCGGCTACGGATGCGCCGTGTTCCTGCAGTCGGACATCGTGAATTTCCAGCGCCAGGGGTGGCGCGCGGAAGAGATTTTGGCGGGCTTGGCGGCTGTGCTCCCGAAGAACATTTTTCAGTATGTGGCGAATGTGCCGAATGTGGCCAAGTTGGGTACGCGCTTCATCCTGCAAGGGGGCACGCAGAAAAACCTGGCAGTGGTGAAGGCCGAGACGGATTTCATACGCGCCAGCTTCCGGGACTCCGAGCGCCAGCCCGAGATCGTGGTTCATGAGCACTGTGCCGAAGCGGGCGCCATCGGGGCCGCCGTGGAAGCAATGCGATTGTGGCAGAGCGGCAGGCGCACGACTTTCATTGGACTGGAAGCGGTCGGCAGAATTACCTATCACTCAACACGGAACGAAGATACGCGTTGCCATTTCTGCAAGAACAATTGCTTGCGCACCTTCGTGGATGTTCAGACTGGCGTCGATGCTCAGACCGGCAGCACGGCGGAAGAGGAGAACTCGTCACTCCAGTCCAAGGTGCCGTTGCGGGCGGGCGAGCAGCGCATGATCATTGCCACTTGCGAGAAGGGCGCTGTCGAGGACCTGGACAGCATGCGCGAAATCAAAGCGGGCCTGGACGCGATCAAGGCCGTTCATCCGAACCTGGTCGATATGGCAGCGCGAGAGGTTTGGAAAGCTGGTAGTTCTGCGTCAGTCGCCGATCCAATTCCGCCCACCTCCTGGCGAAAGTCGATTCGTGAGCGCATCAAGCTCATGAATCATCGTCCAAGCCTGCGCATCGGGATCCCACGGGTGCTGAACATGTACGTGTATGCGCCATTGTTCAGCGCATATCTGCAGAGCCTGGGCGTGCCGTCAGAAAATATCGTTTACTCCGATTTCACCACCAATGAAATGTACCGCGCTGGTTCCAGCCGCGGGTCGATTGATCCGTGCTTCCCTTCGAAAATCACCATCGCGCACTTTCACAACTTGATTTATACGAAGCACGTTCACAAGCCGCTCGATTGCATTTTTTTGCCGATGTTTGACGTGTTGTGCTCACCGCTGGTGAGAACGCGCGCCTGCAACGCCTGCCCCACTGTGGCCGTCACTCCCGAAACGGTGGAAGCGGCTTACACAAAAGAAATTGACGTCTTCGCCCAGCACAACATCAGCTACCTGCATCCCCTGGTGAACCTCTCCGACCGCAAGCTGTTCGCGCGGCAAATGCTGGACTGTTGGCAACCGGTGCTCGGCCTCTCGGAAGAAGAAAACGAGCGGGCGGTCGAACAAGGTTATAAAGCTTGGCATGCGTATGAGAACTCCATCCGAAAGCGCGCGCGTGACGTGCTGGACATGTTGGAACGAGAGAATCGGCTGGGAATTGTCATGCTGGCGCGGCCTTACCACCACGATCCTGGACTGAATCACGGCATCCTGGAAGAGTTGCAGAAGCGAGGCTATCCGGTGTTTTCTCAAAACACCCTGCCGTTGGACGAAGATCTGCTGGAACGGCTTTTTGGCGAGGAAGTGCGCGCCGGCATCATCAGTCACCCACTCGACATTTCCGACGTGTGGAAGACAGCCACTGCGGCCAGCAGCAATATGAAAGTGTGGGCCGCCAAATTCACGGCACGGCATCCCAACCTGGTGGCGCTGGAGATTTCCAGTTTCAAGTGCGGTCACGATGCTCCGGTTTATACAGTGGTCGAACGCATCATTGAACAGTCCGGCACACCTTACTTCTGTTTCAAGGATCTGGACGAGAACAAGCCTGCCACCTCCATCAAGATTCGGGTTGAGACCATTGATTACTTCCTGAAGCGCTACGGCGACGATCTGCTGCGTAGAAAGCAGGTTGATTCGGAGATTAGAACGCGACTCTGCCAATACGAGCGCTGGTTGCGGGAATCAAACGGCTTACCCGATCTAGACCACCCTGGCTGTGCACGCGGAGAAATTCCTGCTGCTGCCGGACGGGCTCCCTGTCCCGGATGCACAACGGGAGGGAGTCAGGTGCCCGCATGACGGATTAACCGCAAATTGTTCCGGGCCGGAAGTCCTCTTGGGGAAATCGCCATTGATCTCCTCGAAGCCCGTTTCTGGATAGTTAACGGTTTGCCAGCAATCCGGGAGTCAGCCGTTCAATCACCAAAAGCGCGTTTTTTGCTAATCCGAGTAGGCCTCCATTCACCAAAATGCTGCAGCCCTTGCTTTTCGACTGGTACGCTCATAGCCTCATCGTTGACCCATGGAACCTCGACGCA
>Ga0326727_10012614_pt1 | contig 19159 bp, 17 predicted proteins | sample MB2enrmetagenome_FD_207643 | JGI IMG/M metagenome (GOLD analysis project Ga0326727, IMG submission 207643) | Lab enriched peat soil microbial communities from McLean, Ithaca, NY, United States - MB29MY | ecosystem: Environmental > Terrestrial > Soil > Wetlands > Peat | place: USA: New York...
AGTCCAGCGCAGCCTCGTCAAATGCCGTCAAATTGGGAATCTCAATGTTCATATGCGTATACAAAAGGATAAACCACTGCGTGGGGCGGAATCTTGTATTCTCATCTGCATGAAGCTTCTGCGCCTGACTCTCGCTCTGGTTCTTGCCGCTGCCGTGACGGTCCCGGCCGCCGCCCAATCCGCCGTCTTCCCCCAGCAGGAGGGCTTCGTCGACGCGCACGGCGTGCTCATCTACTACGTGGCCTTCGGCAACGGCTCCCCGCTGGTCGTCCTGCACGGCGGTCCCGGCGCCAGCCACGACTACTTTCTGCCCTGGCTGCTGCCGCTGGCCCGCACCCACCGGCTCATCTTCATCGACGAGCGCGGCTCCGGCCGCTCCCAGCGCCTCCAGGACACCAGCCTCTACACCGTCGATGACGACGTCGAGGACATCGAAGCCGTGCGCGTGGCCCTCCACCTGGGCAAAATCTCGCTGCTCGGCCACAGTTGCGGCGGCGTACTGGCCCAGGCCTACGCCCTCAAGTACCAGCAGAACCTCTCCCACCTGATCCTCAACTCGACCTTCGCCTCCACCCGCGAGATGAATGTGGTGCTGGCCCGCGAGAAGGCCGCCATGCCCGCCGATAAGCTGAAACGCCTGAATGAGTTGGAACAAGCGGGCTTGTTTGGCAAGGGCGAGGCCTGGGAGCACGGCCGCTACCTGGCGGAATACGAGACGCTCGCCTGGGGCCCCGGCTACTTTCCCTTCCTCTACGGCGCGCGCCCCGACTCCAACTACGACCCCGCCGCCGGCAACGCCCCCACCAACTGGGAGCTCTACCGCGCCATGTGGGGCTCCGACGGCGAGTTCGTCATCGACGGCAATCTGAAATCGGTCGAGTACGTTGACCGCCTGCCCACGATTCACGTCCCCACGCTGATCGTGGTAGGCGACCACGACGAGTGCGACCCCAGCCTGAGCAAAGAAATGCACGAGAAGATCGCCGGTTCCAAGCTAGTCATCCTGCCCAACAGCGGCCACATGAACTTCGTCGACCAGCCGGAGATGTGGCAGAACGCGGTCGAGGGATTCTTAAGCGAGAAGTAATTCACTTCAAACGCAACACGGCCCGGAATCCAGTGGACTCCGGGCCGTATTGTTGACTTGCTGACCGGTTCTTACAAGCCGGCCTTCTCTGCCGCCAGGGCGACCTTGGCCTGATCCACCAGACCAGTGAAACCAGCCGGGTCCTTGACGGCGATGTCGGCCAGGATCTTGCGGTCCAGCTCGACGCCGGCCTTCTTCAGGCCGTTGATCAGTTGCGAGTAGCTGAAGTTGTTCAGCTTGGCGGCGGCCGCGATGCGCACGATCCACAGCGAGCGGAACTGGCGCTTCTTCTGCTTGCGGCCGGTGTAGGCGAACTTTAGGCCGCGCTCGACGGCCTCCTGCGCTGCCTGGTAGAGCTTGGACTTCGTAAGGAAGTATCCACTGGCTCTTTCCAGAATCTTCTTGCGGCGGTCACTCCGCTTGGTGCTGCGTTTTACGCGGGGCATAGCGATTTCTCCATTTTGCGTTCGGTGATGCGGCTGGAGGCAGGAGGCCCCAACCCTTGCCGGGCGGGGCGGTAAACCTCTTCACTCGCTTTGTACAAGCCTGAATCTCTCGCCGGGCGAACGCGTTTCGCATCGGCGGGGGCCAAGTTCTATCTAGGCCCATCAAAGGCAGTGGCAGGAACCCAATCCAAAGGTCCGCCCCACCGCAGGTGGTCAGGCGTAGGGAATCATGCGCGCTACCTTCTTGTAGTCGCCATCGGAAACCAGCAGGGTCCGGCCCAGCTTGCGCTTCGTCTTTGGCGCCTTCGAAGTAAGGATGTGCCGCGTCTTCGTCTGGCCCCGCTTGATCTTGCCGGTGCCAGTCTTGCTGAAGCGCTTGGCCGCGCCCGTATGGGTCTTCAACTTGGGCATTGTTCTTCTCGTCTGGAGCGGAGAGATTCTCGCCCTCCGCATGGCCCGTGAGACAGGACTTCCCCTGCCCTCTTGAGGCTTTAACCAGTATACAGCAGAGCCCCGATCCGTGCATCCGTCCCTTGCATCCGACCCGTCCGGTTTCGGTGCACGGCTTCAATTGCGTCCAGCGCGGCCTGAATTATTTGCGGGTTGAGCGGCTTACTGCGCTTTGGGCGCGGGTGCGGCGACTTAAACAGGCGGCGCAGGCGGCTTGGGCTTGGGTGCTTCCTGCTTCTTAGCCGGTGCGATGATGGCGTGCAGGATGGTGCCTTCCATGCGCGGCATGAACTCCACAACGCCGGCATCGCCAATATCCTGGATCAGACGGTTGATGATCGCGTAGCCCAGCTCGCGGTGGGCCATCTGGCGGCCGCGGAAGCGCAGGCTGGCCTTCACCTTGTCGCCCTCATTGAGGAAGCGAATCGCCTGATTCTTCTTGGTCTGGTAGTCGTGATCGTCCACGGTGACGGAGAACTTGCACTCCTTGACGGTGATCACCTTCTGCTTCTTCTTGGCGGCGCGGTCGCTCTTCTCTTTCTCGTAGAGGAAGCGGCCGTAATCCTGGATGCGGCAGACCGGGGGAACCGCGCTGGGTGAAACTTCCACCAAGTCGAGGCCGCGCTCACGAGCTATCCTGAGCGCCTCAAAAGGCGGAAGAATGCCGAGCTGTTCGCCGTTTTCGTCGATGACGCGGATTTCGCGCGCACGAATCTTTTCGTTGATGCGGATAAAGGACTTGGCCGAACGTTTGTCGAGTGCGATGGTGCTCCTCCAAAAGTCGCCGTTGCCCGCCTCCCGGATCTGCCGGAAGCGCCGCGGGCACAAGAGCGCAACCTGAGTATAGCATTGGCCCGGCCCTGCTGAACAAAGGGTTTACAAGGATTTCTCACTCGCCGCACGCCAAAAACACCGGCCACCCGCCGCGTAAGGGTCCATTCCGGGAAGCTGGCCAGTGAGATTTGAACTCCTGCTCCGGCGATTGCCCGTTGCAAAGCTCCGATTTGGCGTTAGAATATAGACAGGTAGACAAACAGGAGGATAGGCGCCATGGCGCTCAGCATCAAAATGCCGGAAGCAGATCGGCTCGCCCGCCGCCTTGCCGACACCACCGGCGAGACAATTACGGTTGCCGTCTTGCTCGCGATACGCGAACGATTGGAGCGCGAGGAGCGCAAGCGACAGAGCAAACAGCAGTTAATCTCCGATTTGATGGCGATTGCGCACCATTGTGCATCTCTGCCGGTCCTGGATGACCGTACTGAAGATGAAATCATGGGCTGGGACGAGAATGGACTTCCCTCATGATTATCGATTCGTCCGCTCTTGTGGCGATCTTGCTCGAGGAACCCAAGGCGCTGCGGCTTACAACTGCGATTGCGAACAGCTCCGTTTGCCGGCTGCCTTCCTCCTGCCTTCTTGAAGCATCAATGATTCTTCTCGCGCGGCGTAATGAGGATGGCGCGCGTGACCTCGATATCTACGTCGCTCGAAGCCGGATGGAGATCGTCCCTTTTACCGAATCGCAGGCGCGCCTGGCGAGAACAGCATTTGAGCGCTACGGCAAAGGCCGTCATCCGGCAAAACTCAACTTCGGCGATTGCATGGCCTACGCGCTGGCCAAAGAGACCGGCGAAGAGCTGCTCTTCATGGGAACCGATTTCGCGTTGACAGACATCGCTGTCGCGCCGTACTGATCCCGCTCTGTTTCGACCGCCGTTGCCTCCAGCGTCCCCTCGGCATTCACTCCGCTGATCCGCAGCCGCACCAACCGGTTGGCTTCCTGCCGTCCCTGCAACTCCACCGGTAAAAAGTTTTCCGTCAGCACGGCACTCCGGCCATGCGCTTCCATCTCCGCCGGCGTGTGCAGCGTGATCGCCTCCAGCTCCCGGCCGATGAAGCGCCTGCGGTGCGCCAAGCTCTTTACTGCGGCCAGCGCACGCAGAACGGCCATCCGCTCTTCGACCGCCTTCGCCGGAACCGGCCGCTCAGCGTGCAGCGCCCAACCGGGTGTGGCCGGCCGCGGCGAAAAGGGAAACAGATGCAGGTAGCCGAAGGGCAGTGCCTGGACCAGCGCCACAGTCTCTTCGAACTCGGCGTCGTTCTCGCCGGGAAAGCCCACCATCACGTCCGCGCCCAGCGTCAGCTCCGGTCCGCAGGCGCGCAGCAGCGCAGCGACTTTGTCCGAATAGTGCCACGGCCGGTAGCGCCGGTGCATGCGGCGGAGCACCGCGTCGGAGCCTGACTGCAAGGGCAGGTGCGCGTGACGCGCCAGCCGTGCTCCTCCAAACTCCGCCATCAACCCAATCAGCTCTACGTCCCAATCCATCGGCTCGATCGAGCTGAGCCGCAGCCGGGGAAGCGGCGTTTGCTCGAATATCTTGCGCACCAACCCCGCCAACGTCCGCGGAGGCGCGCCATCGGAGACCGACAAATCCCGCCCCCAGCGCCCCAGGTTGATCCCTGAAAGCACCAGTTCGTTGCCCCCGGCGGCCACAAACCCCTCGACCTGCCGCAGAACGGCTGCGCCGGGCAGACTCTTGGACGGACCTCGCGTGGATGGAATGACGCAAAATGTGCAGCGATTCCCGCAGCCCTCCTGGATTTTGAGGTTGGGCCGGGTCTGCGCACCGGACACGACCTGTGCGGCTTCAATAAAGGAGTGGGCAAACCGGTCGTCCGCCCAAACCACCTGCGGTGGGTCAGAAGCGGCTTGCGCCGCCTGAATTTTTATTAGTTCGCTATCTGCATGCTGCTCCGCGCGCCTCAGCAGCCCCAAGACAATCTCTGGCGCATGGGCCTTGTGGCTGTTGCCCACCACGGCAGCCACGCCAGTCAACCCCACCAGCTCCTCGGGCGCGCGCTGCGCGTAGCAGCCGATCACCACGATCCTTGCCTCCGGATTCAGCCGGTTCGCCCGGCGGATGAAGGCACGGGCAGCCCGGTCGGCCTCCGCCGTCACGCTACACGTATTGACGATAACCACATCGGCTTCCGCAGGCTGCCGCAGGCAGTGCCCCGCGGCGCGCAGACGCTCGCTGACCGCTTCGCCATCCGCGCGCGCGGCCCTGCAACCGAAATGCTCCACGTGAAAGGTGGACGCCATGATCTCAGTCTAAGACCTGCCTGGCGTTTCGGCAGAACGCCCCCATCCGCAGCCCTGGGGATCAGACAAAACGGGGGCAGGCTTGGCGCTTCCGCGCCAATCCAGCCCCTTTATTATCGAATGATTCTTCGGTTGAAACTCAGGCTGCCAGCTTGCGCTTGATGAGTCCGGCCAGTCCGGCCAGACCGCTGCCCAGCAGCAAAAAGCTGGATGGCTCCGGCGTGACATTGTCGTATTCGCCCAGAATCTGGAAGGTCTCGGATGGGATCAGAAAAGGGTCCAACGATACGCTTTGATAGGCGAGCGAACTGCCGTCACTCTCATCCCACCAGACATAATATCCATCTGGCGTACCATCGTACTCCGAGATTCCATTGGAGAGCTGGAAGTAATAAGTGCCGGCGCCTAGCGGCAGGCCGGTGAAGGAGATAGCCTCGCCCAGGACATAGAAATCGCCACCGCTATCGGTGCCGAGGTAGGTGTTGGGCAAGCTCGCTGTCCCTGAGTCCAGCGTGCCTGAAAATATGCCGGAAGTTATGGACCAATCCACACTCCCTACCGTATTGTAGGCTGGCACCCACAGGATGAATGAAGCGCCGTCTACAACCGCTGCGGAGGATAGCTTGAATGTGTCCGTTACCGCATACCCTGGTTCTACATCCCAGCCTTGGCTGCTCAAGGAGGCTCCAGATTGGGTAATGGGGTTATAAGTGCCTGAGCCGGTGTTGTCCCACAAAACGCCGTCAGCAATTGCCGGAGTCACGGCCAGCGCGCCCAGCAAGCCAAAGGTCAAAAGGGAAAGAAGCGCCGATTTCTTCATGATTGTACCTATCAGAATCCCAGGCAAATGCCGGTGCGAATTCTTGAGGGAAAAGGCCTATGCCTCGGAGAATTCGCTCGTAAACGGGAAAAAACCTGTAATAAATATGCAATTTCTTAGCCAAAGATTGTGATATTTGAACACATCAACGTGATAAGGAATCAGCCGCTTGGCCCTTGCTTCCGGCGCAGAAAACGCTCTCACGAACCCTATTTCCCGCTCTCCGCAGGTGGGTAATGATGTGCAGAATCTTGCACTTATATGTGAAATTGCTTGCCTTTCTTGCTCCTCCGGACATGTATGCCTACCGAGTGGCGACCACTGCTGCCCTTGAATTTGGCGACCCGGAGGCGTCGTCTCGGCCGTCCGCCTATGCACGACGGCCACCCCGAAGGGTGGCCGCTGCTATCTTACTTGAGAAGAATGCCTTATCGCTCGCTCTTCCAGTTGATCAGATCGCCCAGGGTGGTGGTCGAGCTGGAGACGGGAGCCTTGTGGCTCTCCTTCTTGTAGGTTTCCACCTGGGCGCGGCTGGCTTCGCGGTGACCCGCGGCGCGCAGGCTCAAGCCCACCTTCTTCTCTTCCACGTTGATCTTGATGATCTTGAAATCGTGCTCCAGGCCGGTTTCCAGCTTGGAAGGTCCGCCGCCTTCGTCGCCGGCCTCGGAGATGTGGCACAATCCCTCCACGCCCTCCGCGATCTCGACAAACGCGCCGAACTGCGCCGTCCTGAGCACCTTGCCGTGAACCTGGTCGCCGACACGATGCGTGGCGAAGAAGCTCTCCCAGACGTCGGGTTGCAACTGCTTGATGCCGAGACTCAAACGTCTGTTCTGCGGCTCGACGCCCAGTACGACTGCCTTCACCTTTTCGCCCTTCTTCACGATCTCGGAAGGATGCTTGACGCGCTTGGTCCAGCTCAGGTTGGAGACGTGCACCAGGCCGTCGATGCCGTCCTCGATCTCGATGAAGGCGCCGAAGTCGGTCAGGTTACGCACCCGGCCCTCTACGATGGTCCCGGCGGGGTACTTTTCCGTCAGGTTCTCCCAGGGATTATCGAGCAACTGCTTCATGCCCAGCGAGATGCGGCGGTCCGCCGGATTGACACTCAGCACCACGGTCTCGACTTCGTCGGCTGGCTTGACCAGCTTGGACGGATGCTTCAAGCGCTTCGACCAGGTCATCTCGGAGAGGTGAACCAGGCCCTCGATGCCTTGCTCCAGCTCGACAAACGCGCCGTAGTCGGTGACCGAAAGCACGCGGCCATGCACGCGCGCGCCCACCGGGTAGCGCTCGGTCGCGTCCAGCCACGGGTCGGGCGTCAACTGCTTGAAGCCCAGCGAAACCCGCTGCTTGTCCTTGTCGAACTTGAGCACCTTCACCTGGATCTCGTCGCCCACATTCACCAGGTCGCGGGGATGGGTGAGGCGGCCCCAGCTCATGTCGGTGATGTGGAGGAGGCCATCAATGCCGCCAAGGTCAACAAACGCGCCATAATCGGTGAGGTTCTTCACCGTGCCTGTGAGCACGGCGCCCTCGCCCAACCGCTCGAGCGTTCCGGAGCGCTTGGCGTTCTGCTCTTCTTCCAGAATCTCCTTGCGGCTGACCACGACATTGCCGCGCTTCTTGTTCAGCTTGATGACGCGGACTTCAATCTTTTGGCCAAGATAGCCGTCGAGGTTGCGGACGGGGCGAATCTCCAGTTGCGAGCCGGGCAAAAATGCCTTCAACCCGATGTCCACCGTCACGCCGCCCTTGACGCGGCTGACCACCGTGCCCAACACCGGCGTCTTGTCGGCGGCGGCCTTCTCGATCGCATCCCAGACGCGCAAACGCTGCGCCCGCTCGTAGCTGGCCAGGTAGCCGCCTTCGGACTCCTCGCGCTCTATTACTACATCAATCACGTCACCGGGCTGAAATTTCACCGCACCGGTGTGATCCAGAACCTGCTCCAGCGGCACCAGCCCCTCGGACTTCAGGCCCACATCAATGACCAAGTGCTTGTCCGTCGCTTTGATCACCGTGCCGGAGACAATCTTGTCGCCAAAGGCTTCCACGGCGGCGGCCTCGGCGGCCTGCTCGCGTTCAAAGGCCTCCAGGGCTGCGGAGAAGTCGTCCATGGCATCCAGGCTGTGATCTGGACGCGCTGCCTTGGCGGGCGCCGGCGCCATGGCAACCGGTTCGGCCGCTTGCGGCTGAGGCGCGGCTACAGCATGCTCGGCTACGGGAGCCGCTTCGACGACGGGAGCTACCTCTACTAGGGAACTTGCTTCGGCTACAGGAGCTGCTACGGCTTTGGCTCGCTGAGTTTTTGCTTTGCCACGCGGCGCCGCTTTGACAACGGGCGTCTTAGTCACGGCTGCGGGCTCTGCTGGCGCGGGGATTTCCGTTGCAACTGGAGCGGGTTCAGCCTCTGCCGCGGCTTCCACCACGGGCATGGCCTCAGTTACAGGCTCGGTTAGGGCATCGGCGTCCAGCGCGGGGTTTTCGACTACTTCGGCGGTCTCTGGGTTGGACGTGGATTCGGGCAACGGCTGTTCTTGATCCGTCGCAGGTTCGAGGGTTGGGATTTCCAATGCAGTGTTCAGGGTTGTACTCTCGGTTTCGGGATTGAGGAGTTTTGCCATCACGTACCAGCTCCGGGATTCCTTGCTCCCGCGACGCAAACAATCATGCCGCTGGGGGTGGTCTCTTGGTTGCGATAGCCGTCAACCAGGAAGCCGGATGCCATCTCCCGGCGTGTAAACGCGTGTCTGTGATTGGATGGTCATCACAAGGGACACTTCCCCGAGCCAATCCGGCTGAGTGGAAGGTTCTGGTCTCCTTGGGATACACCCGGCAGGCATCGGCATGCTGGAGAGTGGCCGCAACTCGCTTCTGGAATCCGCGCAGCAAGCTACGGTCACCAGTGTAGCAACCGCAGCTTTGGACCGTCAATGCAGCAAATTGGCACAAACCGCATTGTCAGCGAAAATTCACGCGCGCCACGGGGGAAACAATGGAGTTGCGGGCCAGCAGCCAACCCGCGCGAGAACCTCTATACTGATGCAGACGGAACTCCACCCATGGACCAGCTCTTCACGCCCTGGCGCTATGCCTACATCACCTCAGCCGACAGCACTACCCGCCCCGGCGTTCCGGCAAGCCTTGCAGCCTGGCCCGGCGACCATCACTGCGTCTTTTGCAACCTGATCGCCTGCATCGATTTCGCGATTGCTCAGGGCATGGACGCGGAGGAGGCCGAAGCGGCCGGCGGGCTTGTCTATCGCGGCGAGCACTGCTTTGTCTGTCTGAATGCGTATCCCTACACCTCCGGCCACGTGATGATCATGCCCTACGCACATCTGGACCGGCTGTCGCAACTGCCCGCCGAAACCGCCCACGAACTGATGGATCTGGCGCAGCGGACCGAAGAGGTGCTGGAAGGGCTCTATCACCCGCAGGGCTTCAACTTTGGATTGAATCTGGGTCGGGCCGGCGGCGCGGGGGTAGCCGGGCATCTTCATCTGCACGCCATGCCCCGCTGGCTGGGCGATACCAACTTCATGACAACGATTGCCGAGACGCGCATCCTTCCGGAGGATTTGGAAACGACATGGAAGCGGATGCGGGCGGCGTTGGCGGGCTAATAGTGTTCTCTATTCTACTTCGTCGCTCTCATCTGCATTTGCGGCCAGTACCAACTCTGTCTCTTCAAAGTCTGCCGCATCCAGCAGATTCTGCGGCACTGACTTCACAGTTCTAATGCCAAGTCGCTTAAGCATCTCAACTTGACGGATCAGGTTGCCTGGGCCACTACTGAGCTTGCTTTTTGCATCTTCATAGCTCTGGGTAGCAATGCGAAGATTTCTGCCGATAGCTTCTATATCCGCGACAAAACCGGCGAACTTTTCATAAAGTGCGGTACCGCGTTTGATTACGTCTTTCACACTTCGCGCCTGTAACTCTTGCTGCCAAAGATTATCAACAATACGAATGACGAAGAGAAGCGTTGTCGGGCCAACGAGTAATATATGCCTTTCATAGGCGTAATGCCATAACATCCCATCTTCATGAATTGCCAATAGAAATGCCGGTTCGATGGGAACAAACATGACTACAAAGTCAGGTGACTGTACTGCCTGCAGCCTGTGATAATCCTTGGCGGCTAATTCATCTATATGCCTGCGGACACTAGAAATATGCTTCTTGATTGCTGATTTGCGGTCAGTTTCCGATTCAGATTTGACGGATTCGTAATATGCCGTCAGCGATACTTTACTATCAATAATCAGGTTTCTGCTGCCTGGAAGAATCATAGTGATATCCGGACGTACATTGCGCTGTTTGCCTCCATCATCTCCGGCATTTGCCTCCACAGTCTGCTGCAAGCGATATTGAACGCCTTCGACAAAACCAGCGAGGTCGAGCAGATCTTTGGCAATATCTTCCCCCCACTGCCCCTGGTCGCTCGAAGATCCAACCAACGCAGTCGTCAAATTATGTGCTTCCTGTGAGAGTCTTTGGTTGAGGCCACTGAGATCGCCGACCAGCGTCTCCAATCTCGTAACGCCAGTTTTCGAGTCACTTTGCGCCTCCTCCACCTTCTTGCGGAAATCCTCGATCTGCGTCTTGAGCGGTCCGAGCAGCGTTCCCAATTTCTCCTGGCTAGTCTCGGAAAAACTCTTCGATTTCTTTTCCAGAATCTCGTCAGCCAAAGTCTTAAACTGATTGGCCAGCGCCTCCTTTGCCGTCTCCAATAGCGCCAGGTTTTCCGCCAGTTTCTTTCGTTCGCCCTCCAACTCTGCCTCAAGCCCAGCGATTTGCTTCCCCTGAGATCCCACAACTTCGGATTCGGCTTTCAATTCTTGCCGCAATTCATCCCGCTCAACTGACAACTGCACAATAGTCTTTTCCCGCTCGCCCGCCAGCGATTCAAACCCCGCCCGCTCGTCCGACTTGGCTTTGGCCAATTCCAGTTCGGCGCGAACAGCTCTCAACTCATCCTCACGCTGCTTCACTTGCTCCTTGTCAGCTTTGGCGGAACTGTCCCTTAGCCAAAAACCGAGAGCGACTCCCAAGAGCGCGGCGACGATTCCGATCAACAAATCCTGCATCCCAATCCCCTTTCGCCTGTTTCGCCTAATATACGCCTTTCAACTGTGCATTTTCCGCGAATGTTTGAAGATTTTCTAATCCCTATTCTCTATTCCCTGATCCCTGCCTTTACACGCCTCCGGCGCGCCCGATAGACTGTGGTCTCGGGGAATCGCGCATTTTTTTGGACGGGGCAGTTGTGTTCCTGTGCCTTGAGCCGGTATGGTAAACAAGCGGCGTCTGAAAAGACGAGCCCCGGAGAGATTCCCAGGATTCAAAGATCCAAGAGATCAAGAGGAGAAGCACGCATGGCCGTTGCAGACAAGATCAAACAGATTATCGTCGAGCAGTTGCAGGTGGACGAGGCCGAAGTCACCCCCGGCGCCAGCTTTCAGGAAGACCTGGGCGCGGATTCGCTGGACGTAGTCGAGCTGGTAATGCAGTTCGAAGAGGCCTTCGACCTGGAGATTCCCGACGAAGCCGCCGAGAAGATCAAGACCGTCAAGGACGCGATCGATTACATCGAAAAGAACGCGAAAGGCGGCAAGTAGCCCTTGAGCCGCCGAGTCGTCATCACCGGTCTGGGGCTGCTCTGCGGTGTGGGCAACACCGCGCCCCAGGTCTGGCAGCAGCTTATGGCCGGCGCCAGCGGCATGGGGCCCATCACGGGCTTCGATACCACTGGCTTCACTACCACCTTCGCCGCCGAGGTCAAGAACTTTGACCCGCTCGAGTTTGTGGATAAAAAAGAGGCGCGCAAGATGGCGCGCTTCATCCACTATGCCCTTGCCGCCACCCAGGAGGCCATGGTCCAATCCGGCCTTCAGATTACCCCGGAGATTGCTGAACGGGTGGGCGTCTTTATCGGCTCGGGCATCGGCGGCTTTGAAGTCATCGAGCGCGAACACGCCAACCTGCTGGCGGGTGGACCGCGCAAGATTTCACCTTTCTTTATTCCCGCGGCCATCGTCAACATGGCGGCCGGCCAGGTAAGCATCCGCTATGGAGTGACGGGGCCGATCTCGGCCACCGCAACAGCCTGCGCCACCAGTGCCAATGCGATTGGCGATTCGGCGCGCATGATCCTGCACGGCGACGCCGATGTGATGATCGCCGGCGGTGCGGAGGCGGCGGTTACAGCTTTGTCGGTGGGCGGCTTCGCCTCGATGCGCGCGCTCTCGCAACGCAACGACGAACCCACCCGCGCCAGCCGACCCTTTGACAAGGACCGCGACGGCTTTGTCATCGGCGAGGGCGCAGGCATCCTCATCCTTGAGGAACTGGAGTTCGCCAAGGCGCGCGGAGCAAAGATTCTGGCCGAGATCATCGGCTACGGCATGAGCGCCGACGCCTATCACATCACCAGCATCGCTCCCGAGGGCCTGGGAGCGCAGCGCAGCATGAGAGCCGCGCTCAAGGACGCCGGCATCCAGCCGCAGGAGGTGGGCTACATCAACGCCCACGCCACCGCGACCCCGGCCGGCGACGGCAATGAATCGCAAGCCATCGAGGCGGTCTTCGGCGAGCACGCGCTGAGCCACACACTCAAAGTATCGGGCACCAAGTCGATGCACGGGCATCTGCTGGGTGGCGCCGGCGGACTGGAGGCAGGCATCACCGTGCTGGCGCTGGTCAACCAGATGCTTCCGCCGACTATTAATCTGGAAAACGTCGATCCCGAGTGCCGCCTGGACTATGTGCCCAACAAAGCCATTGCCCACAGCTTCGACATCGGCCTGTCGAACTCCTTCGGCTTTGGCGGCATCAACGCCTCGCTGATCATGCGGCGATGGACGGAGTAACGCCAGCTTTCAGCCGTCAGCTATCTACTTTCAGCCTGTAAACGCCAACAGCGCGAATCCTATCCGGGTTCGCGCTGTTGGCGTTTGCAGGCCTTATTCTTGCATCAACTGAAGGCCGCCGCCCAGCCTACGCCGATCAACGTGATGAGCGCCCACCATCCGAAGACCGCTATGTAGCCAGCGTTGCGCTTGAGCTTCGCCACAGCGGCAATACCAATACCCAGCAGAGCCAGTGTCCAGATCGTCGTCACGTCCAAAGCACTGGCAAGCTTGTAAAGAGCCTCATTGGTCTCCAGCGGGTTAAGAAAGGCTCCCACGCTGGTAGGGGCAAAGTTGTTCAGGTTGAAGGATTCCGGGGCGATTCCAGCAAAGATCACTACAGCCCCCAGCAGCGCCTTGATGATTCCCGGAAGCCCCGCATACATCCACACGGTAAAGATGCTTCCAAAGGTTGCCTTGCCTCCAAAACCGAAGTTAATCGTGCCCAACAGCACCAGCGATCCCAACGCAACTGCAATGAGGATGATGATCGGAGTGGCTGCAAAGCCACCCTCCATGCTGTACTGGGTGATCTTCATCGACATCTCCCGTTGCGCCGCGGGAACTTGCTCCATCCTCTCCGCCATCTTGGGATTGAGATGAATCGTGTTTTCCACCACTTGCGCCCAGCCAATCTTGAGAGTAATCGCCCCGAACAGGACATAGCTGGCCAGGATAGAGATGATGAACGGCATCCACCAACTGCGGTTGCCGCGTTTAATGTCTTCAAAGGTCTTCGACGGCGCGGTGAAGGTATTCGTTACGCGCTGCCACTGGGAAAGGCCGGGGGCTTCTCCGGCCCCAGGTTGAATATTCATATCACTCATGATTCCGCCTCGTAAAGACCCTTGGGGCCTTGGCCGAGATTGTAACCTTGGAGGGTATGCCTTGCACAATAAAAATCGGATGAGTAGGAATTAAAGCCCAGAGTTGCCAGTTTTGGAGGGCTTTGCCGCCGCCTGCGCTGCCGGCTTGCGCGCCGGTTTGGGCGGAGCGTAGCTCTTGTAGACGGTGATGTGGAAGCAGGACTGGCGGAACTCCTCCTCGACGTCGATCTTTCCGGCCGTTTCCAGCGGCAGCAGCCAGGCGCGCATCCAGCCGATCTCCTGGCGGGTGAGGCCCTGCTTGGCAATGTCGATGGATGCGCCGGTCAAATGCGGGCTGGCGACGTCGCCCTCGGCCGCCGTGGCGTTGCCGTTCACCTTCATCAGCTGCTTTTGATAGGCGACGGTGCGCACCGCCGAACTGACTTCCAGCGGTCCATGGAACTCTGCCGCATGGGCGCGCGCGAGGTCGGTGAGAAAGCTCGCCGTCCACGGGCGGCAGTAGCGGCGGTTCTCAGGCAGATTCTGGTTTACGTTGAGCGCGGCGGAGACTGGAACCGGCACCAGCATCTTGCGGGCGATGCGGTCGGCCAGATCGTCGTCGTCCTCGATGCGCTCCAGAGCGTCGTCCTCGGTCTTCTCGTTCTGCCGGAGCAAAGATTCATACGAGCCGCGTAGTGGCAGCGGTATCGCCCTCCGCGGGGTTGGCATAGAAGCGTCTTCAACGGCGGGCGGCTGATCTGCGGTTTCGCTTCCGGCGGCTTCGGCCTCGACGCCCGGCTGCGCGCGGTGTAGCCTGAGCACGGCCGAACGCAGACGCGCAACGGCCCTGCGACTACTGGATCGCGCTTTGACCTTCTGTATAGCGGGCTTCTTCTTGTTGTGAACACTGCGAGATGCTGCCGCGGACGAGGCTCGCCCGCGCATCCGGGCTGCATGAGCAGGCGGGCTGCCGACAGAGGCCGTGAAGAACACGGCCAACACGAGAAGGATGAAGGAGGTTCGGCGCATGGGGCACGCGCGAAGAAACCAGAGCAATTTCAGTGTAAGCCCCTTTGCTTGTAATTCCGAGTACCCGCGAAGGTGCGACTTTGTCTGATAACGCGCCGCCTGGTTGTCGAGTCCGGTTGTCAAGCCTGATCCAGAGAGCAGGCGGGGCGGGTGGCGGTCCAGGCGATCAGCAGGATGCCCGCCAGGACCGTGGCGGCGCTGGCCAGTTGCGCATTCGACAAGCCCCAGAGGACTTTGGGGTTGCGGCGGACAAATTCGACCAGAAAGCGGGCTGTACCGGTGAGCAGCAGGTACTGGCCGACGATAGCGCCGGTAGGTTGCGGCTTGCCGGCGCGCCACCACAGCCAGGCGCCGATGAGCAGCCCGGCGACCAGTTCGTAGAGCGGAGTGGGATAGACGGGGACGAAGACCGGCTCGATGCCGTTAGGGAAGGCCATGCCCCAGGGCGTGAAGGTAAAGGAGAGGAGATGGACCGGCTGGATTGCGATGCCGTAGCAGCCGTCACCGGAGAGGAAGCAGCCGATGCGGCCGATGCCATAGCCGATGGCGGCGGCCGGAGCGGCCAGGTCGAGGGTCCGCAGGGCGCCGATCTTCGTCCACCATCCCTGAAAAAGCAGCGCGGAGATGCCGAAAGTGAGCCCGCCGAACCAGGCGAAGCCGGCCGTATCCCAGAGCACGCTCCAGCCCAGGTAGCGAAACTCCAGGGGCGTGTCGAGTATGTGCCATAGTTTGGCGCCGAGGATGCCGGCCACCAGGGTAATGGCCACAATGCTCATCGCGTCGGCCCCTTGATCCTTCACTGTGACACGGGCGCGGCGGAAGCTGCGGTCCATGACAAACGCGGCGGCCACGGCGGCCAGCCACATCATCAGCCCGAAGGTATGAATGGTAAAGAACCCGAGATGAAGATTCGGCAGCATATTGCTCAAGTATAGACGCGCGGGTGGCGCAGAGCGTGACGCTGGAGTTGAAACCCCGCCTCCCTCCGGTCTGACCTTTTCCGTAGTCTGTGAAGCCGTTCATCAGAATTCATTTCCTCCATTCCTTCGGTATTTTCTTTCGAAACCCGCTACGGGTTCCGTTTCAGGACAGTTCCGCTTCTGCTGTCCGCAATTGCTTCACCCCTGGATTCTTTCTGTTCACATCTCACTTATTTGGCAGAATACACGATGAAATAGAGATAGACGCCCCCCAAAGTATTCCATGGGGTTCGTCTGCGCGGCTTGCGGCAGTTCGAGGGGTGGCTCATCGAGGGCTCGAGGCTCTTCGAGATTGTCAGGCGCAACGGGATCAAGGGAAAGATGGGAATCGGCCCGGCTGCGAAAGGGCCATGCGGACAGGGGGAGATGCGGTGATCCGGCAGGCAATATCGTGTGACATCTGCGGAACCGAGAAGAAGCAGACGAACCACTGGTTTGTCGCCTACGACCAGGGAGAGGAGCTGCGGGTGAGCGGGTGGAACTCGCGCAACTTGCTGCGCCCGGGTTCGAAGCATCTGTGCGGGCAAGCCTGCGTGCATAAGCTGGTGGACGAATTCATGGCCCGGGCCTTGACGACGCATGTGCCGCAGGCAGCACAAATCGATATCGATGACGAATTCATGGAACAGTCTATAGGCGCTGACACCAGCTTGACCTCGAACGCGGGCTACGAGGAAGTCGAGTCTTCCGTACGGCTGATCGCCACTCCGAAGCCGGCTGGTTCAGCGGGACTCTAACCGCGCCGACACAGGTTGCGCCGGCGCGGCCCTGGGCGCCGCTTCAGTTCATCGCATATTGTGTTAGTAATGTAAGTGTTGTAATTGATGTCTGTGATGTAAGTGTTATTAGCGTGGCAAGCTCGCCTTCTCGCTGACTTCGCAGGAAAGTGAGGTTGCCTCATGTGGCTGGATATGTTGCTGATTCTTCTCGCCGTTTCTCCACTAATGCGAACCACCAGGTTTCTTGTGTGCAACTCCGGAACCCTGTACGCGCGCGGGGATAAGGGGATTACCGCGTTGCCGGCGCATCTGCAAGCAGCGCCAGCAGGCCAGCCTCATCCAGCACCGGAAGCTTGAGTTCGCGCGCCTTGTCCAGCTTGGAGCCGGCTTCTTCGCCGGCCACCACGTAGCTGGTCCTCTTGCTGACGGAGCTTGCGGTCTTGCCGCCGGCAGCTTCGATCCTGGCCTTGGCCTCGTCGCGCGTGAGCGTGGGCAGCGTGCCGGTGAGCACGAATGTCATCCCCGCCAACTGCGTTGAGCGCTGCTTCTTCTCCGCCATCATCTCCACACCGGCAGCGATGAGAGTTTCAATGAGAGCCTGATTTGCCGGCTGCGCAAAAAACTCGCGGATCGCCTGCGAGATGCGCGGACCTACCTCTTCGACGCGCTCCAGTTCTGCGGCGCTGGCGGCTCTGAGCGCGTCGATAGAGCCGAACTCCTCCGCCAGCAGCTCCGCCGTGCGTTCGCCGACGAAGCGAATGCCCAGGCCCATCAGCACGCGAGCCAGCCCGGCCTTTTTGGAGCGTTCAATCTCTTCGAGCAGCGTGCGCGCGGACTTCTCCGCAAAGCGATCGAGGCTAGTCAACTGCTCCGCAGTTAGGGAGTATAGATCGGCGACGCTGCGCACCAAATTGCGATCCAGCAACTGCTGCACCACGGCCTCGCCCAGCCCCTCAATGTTCATCACTCCGCGCGAGGCAAAGTGCAGCAGGCTCTCGCGCAGCTTGGCCGGGCAGTCAGCGTTGACGCAGCGAAAGTCCACTTCGTCCTCGGCCCGGACGACGGCGCTTCCGCACTCCGGGCAAATCGTGGGAAAGACAAAGTCGAAGACGCCGCGCGGATGATCTGCGTCTACGATCACCTCGACAACTTTGGGAATCACGTCGCCGCCGCGCTCGACTTTGACCGTATCGCCCAGCTTCAGGCCCAGCCGCTCGATGAAGTCGGCGTTGTGCAGCGTGGCGCGGCTGACCGTGGTGCCGCCGATGAAGACAGGCGTCAGTTCGGCCACCGGGGTCAGCTTGCCGGTGCGGCCCACCTGAACGGTGATAGCGTTGACCTGCGTGATGCCGGATTTTGCGGTGAATTTGTAGGCGATGGCCCAGCGCGGCGCGCGGCCGGTATAACCGAGACGCTGCTGCGTGGCGTGCGCGTCCACTTTGAAAACGACGCCGTCGATCTCATAGCCTAGCGTCGAGCGTGCGGCCTCTGCGGCATCGATGAAGCGGGTCATCTCCTCGACCGAGGCGACCAGCTTGCGATGAGAATTGACGCGGAAGCCGAGAGCGGCCAGCGTGTCGAGAGTGGTGCGCTGGCCACGTGGCCAGTACTCGCCCTCGACCAGCAGAAAATAGGCGTAGAAGTCCAGGCGGCGATTGGCGACAATGCCCGGCTCCAGCGTGCGCAGCGTTCCGGCGGCGGCGTTGCGGGGATTGACGGCCGGCGCGAGGCCCTCACTCTCGCGCTCTTCGTTGAGGCGCAGGAAGGCGGCCTCGGGCATCACCGCCTCGCCGCGCACCTCGAAGGCTGGCGGCAGGCCGGCGACATTCAGTTTTTCGGCAGGGATGGTGAGCGGCACGCTGCGGATGGTGCGGATGTTGGAGGTCACGTCTTCGCCGGTCTGGCCGTCGCCACGGGTGATTCCGGTCGTCAGCCGCGAGCCGCCTTCACTATTAGGTTCAAAGCGCAGCGCAACGCTCAGTCCGTCCATCTTGAGTTCGGCCATGTACTCGACGGTGAGCGGTCCGGCCAGCTCGCGGCAGCGGGCATCCCAGGTGGCCAGTTCCTCGGCGGAGTAGCAGTTGTCCAGTGAGAGCATGGGCCGCGAGTGTGCGACCTTGCGGAAGCCCTCGACAGGCTTGCCACCGACACGCTGGGTGGGCGAGTCGGGCGTCAGCAGGTCGGGGTGCGCGGCCTCAAGCTGCTTCAGCTCGTTCATCAGCGCGTCGTAAGCGGCGTCGCTGATCTCCGGCGCGTCAAGAACGTAATACAAGTGCTCATGGCGGCGCAGTTCGGCGCGCAACTCGGCGGCTCGCTCGGCGGGATGGGAGTCTGGGTTGTCTCGTTCGCCCATGAGGAGAATTATAGGAGGCCGCGGGGCAGGATAGTATGGTTGGCAGAGCGCTATGGAACCCATCACCCACTTTCTTACAGGAGCATGCATCGGCCGGGCGGGGTTGAACCGCAAGACGGCCTATGCCACGCTGGCTGCCGTGCTGGCCGCCGAGGCAGCCGACCTCGACGTGCTGTGGTCGTTTGCCGGGCCGGTCGAGGAGCTGAAGCACCATCGCGGAATCACCCACACGTTCATCGCCGTGCCGGTGGTGGCGGCGGCTGCGGTGGGCGTGGTGTGGCTCTACGACCGCTGGCGGCGAACGCGGCCTTCTGGCAAGGCCAGCGCCCTCATCCAAAACTCAAAGGCGCCACCACTCCATTGGGGCTGGCTTTATTTGACGGCTCTGCTCTCGGCGCTGAGCCACCTGCTGCTGGACTGGACGAACAACTACGGCTTGCGGCCCT
>Ga0326727_10012615_pt1 | contig 19157 bp, 11 predicted proteins | sample MB2enrmetagenome_FD_207643 | JGI IMG/M metagenome (GOLD analysis project Ga0326727, IMG submission 207643) | Lab enriched peat soil microbial communities from McLean, Ithaca, NY, United States - MB29MY | ecosystem: Environmental > Terrestrial > Soil > Wetlands > Peat | place: USA: New York...
CGTCCTGCAAGATTGGGCGATCCTGCCCGGCAGCAACCTGCCCGGCGCCCTGCGCTCGGACGATGATTGGGTGATTACGCAGAGAGCACCAGTAGATGCAGAGCGGGACCAACGTGTTGTTTTCGGACTGAAGTCCATGCACTTGGGCAGAGGCGGTGCCAGTGACTGGGGACCACTTCCTTAGCCGGTTATGAGAAAACTCAACATTCTCTTCGTTGGCATCATCGTTGTCGCGCTCGTCGGCTCGATGCTGCTGGAACGCCGCGCCCTGGCCAAATTCCGTGAAAACGAGGGCGTGTTGCGACAGCGGGAGTATCAACTGGCCGGGCTGGGGACGGAGAATCAGCGCCTCTCCAATCTGGTCGCCCAGGCAAAAACCAACCGCGCCCCAGTGGAGGATCGAACGGCGGAATTGACGCGGCTCCGCGCCAAGATCGAAGCCCTGCGCCAGCAAACCAATCAACTGGCCCCTTTGGCGAGAGAGGTCGCGGAGAATCGCCTCCGGGATGGAGCCTTGTTCTTCGCCAATGGGGACTCCAACCTGCTGCAACATAGCCATTCGACCGGGATTGTTATGGGAGGCGGCCCGCGGTTGACCGGCAAGCTAGGTGACGCCCAAACACTGGCCGCGACGCTCCTCCGCTACGCGGGCGGGCATCAGGGTCAGTTTCCTGGCGATTTGGATCAGATTGCGCCGTACCTGCCCGGAGCTTTGGACACAAATTCTTCTCCTTTCGCCAACGCGCCTTTGACCGGGACCAATGATTTTGAACTTGTCTTCCAGGGATCGCAGAGCGATTTAACCAACATTCCTCCGCGCAGAGTGGCTTTGATTCGTGAACGGCGACCCTGCCTGACTTTGGAAGACAAATGGGAGAGGGTTTACGGTTATGCCGATGGCGCGGTCGAAATTATCCAATCCGACGACAACTTCCAGTCCTGGGATGCGCAACACATCATCCCATCGCAGCCGGGCGGCCAATAGCCTTTGTCCTTTAGCCAAGTTCGTCAGTCCGCACTATAGATACTTTTCCCGGTTTTGAGGCAATCCCGCTTCACCGCTTACGTATGACGCCGGTTCCAGCGCACAGAAGTTTCGTTTAAATTGTTTCAAGCAACTGATCGCAATGAGAGTTTTCGTTCAGTTTATTACCGGCGCTACGAAGTGGTACTTGGGCGCGAGGGGCGAACCGGTCAGAGTAATCGGCTGGGTGAGCGTGCCGGGCGCGTTCGCCGAGCTGCCGCCCACCTGGATTTGCAGGTCGCCGGGGCGGACTTCACGTTGGCCGTCCTTGCCCACAACGAGTGACAATTGCTGGGTGGTGATGGTGAAGGTGACTTTCTTGCTTTCGCCGGCCTTGAGCGGCACGCGGGCGAAACCCACTAGCGCCTGGCGGGGGGTGGCGATCAGCGTCGCCTGCTCGTCGGTCCTCTGCCACACTTCGGGCATATTCTTGGAATCAATCGGCGGCAAGTCGCGGTTCAGATAGCACTGGACCACTTCGTCGCCATCCATGGCGCTGGTGTTTTTGACGTTGACCGACACTTTCACGTCATCCCCCGTGGCCGAGCGGGCAGGGGCGCTCAGGTCCGAGTAAGCAAATGTGCTGTAAGAGAGTCCGTGGCCGAAGGGATATAACACGGGTTTGGTGAAGTAGCGGTAGGTGCGGGCGGCCATGCTGTAATCGGTCAGCGCCGGCAGATCGGCATCGGACTTGTAGAAGGTCATCGGCAACCGGCCGGCGGGGTTGCACTTGCCAAACAACACATCAGCCACGGCGTCGCCGTGCTGTCCGGGATACCAGGCCTGGATAATGGCAGGCACATTTTCGTTGGCCCAGTTCAGGGCAACGGGACTGCCCGAGCAGTTGACCACGACCACGGGCTTGTGGCCCGCAGCCCGAATGACCGCGCGGATCAGACCGTCTTGAACGGCGGGCAGTTCGATGGTGGTGCGATCAAACTCCTCGCCTTCCTGCGAACCGTCCAGGCCCACGACCAGCACCACGGCGTCGGCTTTCCAGGCCAGATCCACAGCCTCGCCGTAGAGGCTCTGCCCGGCGGTGTTGGCTGGCAGACCCTCTTCGGTAGGCTCAGTCCAGGCGAGCTGGAACAGGGGATCCGCGTTGGGATTGGTCGAAGGCATTGCGATGACACCCGGGATTTCCGGCGTCGAGCCATAAGGCTGTCCGCCGCGACCGCCGCGACCGCCGCGGCCGCCCGGATTGTAGACGAATACGGGTGCTCGCTCGCCTTGGGCGACTCTGGGAGGGGCGCTGGCAGGCCCCTCCGGTTTGCCGGTGACAACGACCTGGCCGGTCGCGCGTTCGCCGCTGGTGGGCGTATGTGAGAACTCAACCAGCACGTTGTAGCTTTTGTCCTTTTCAAGGCTGACGGCCGCATTGGCCGTCCGCAGAGGCCCACCCTGCATTTCGTCGAGGACAACTTTGCCATCAATCGAAATGCGGAAGGCATCGCGGCCCTTGGCGCCCAGTTGGTACTCGCCAGTCATCGGCGGCGCCAGCACACCGGTCATCTTAACCGCCAGTGTGGGATCATAGGCCATTCCATCGGCGGCATTGGGCCGCTGGATTGACCCGGTCTCGGACACTCCCGTGCGGGTGGGTTGGGCCAAACCTGCCTCGTTGGCCGCGTAGGCCACCGTCAGGCCATGCTTGCTCTTCGAGGCGTCGGTGAACAGGCAATCCGCCTTGACCGGCTCGGCCAGGGCAATGTTGCCCGCGATCGGCACCCGGAGGTTGGTCGTGGTCATCACGTGATCGGCCCCGATGGCCTGCCGGATGCCATCAATAATGCTGACCTGATGCTGCGCTGATGGCCTGCCGCTGTAGTTGCCGTTCTGCATCTGCGGCGCATTGGCATTGGGACCCAGGACGGCAACGGCGCCGAGGCTGGTCTTCAGCGGCAGCGTGTGGTTGGCGTTCTTTAGCAGGACCATACATTCATCCGCCACCTTGCGAGCCAGGGCGCTGTTCTCTTCAGTGTCAATCATATCCGCCGTGATCTTGTTGTATGGATTACCCTCGTAGCCGGGCGGATCAAACTCGCCCATGCGAATGCGCGCCTCGAGGATGCGGCGCAACGACACGTCCACGTCCTTTTCCGTCAGCAAGCCGCGCATCATGGCGCGGGCCACCGAACTGGGGCCGGGTTGAATTGTTCCGCCCTGCGAGCCGCCATCGCCGCCGGAATAGGTGGTGCCGCTGCAAAGGTCGTTACCCGCCAAGATCGCCAACGCCGAAGCGGTAACACCGCTGGAGAGGTAGAAGTGCGCCAGGCTGCGGTAGATGTCCGCCACCGCGTCCACGTCGGACACGACGTACCCCTTGAAGCCCCACTGGTCGCGCAGGATGCCGGTCAAAAGCCGCTTGTTGCCAGAGTCTGGCACGCCATCGAGCGCGCTATAGGCCGACATAATCGAGAAGGAATGCCCCTCGCGCACGGCGGCTTCAAACTGCGGCAAGTAGGTGGTGTAGAGGTCCTGGTCGGAAACGACCATGTTCATGCGGTGCCGTTCCGGCTCGGGTCCGCTATGCACTGCGAAATGCTTGGGCGTCGAGATCGCCTGGAAATAGAACGGATCGTCCCCCTGCATGCCGGCGACAAAAGCGACCGCCAGCCGGCCGGAGAGGTAAGGGTCTTCGCCGTAGGTCTCCTGCGCGCGGCCCCAGCGCGGGTCGCGAAGGAGATTGAGGTTCGGCGCCCAGAAATCGAGTCCAGTGCCCTGGCCGGCGTGCCGGGCGCGGCCTTCCTGCCCGATGGCCGCAGCCATTTGGTGATGGAGATTAACGTCCCAGGCCGCCGCCAGGCCGGTGGGATTGGGGAAGACGGTGGCGGTGCCATTGGCCACGCCGTGCAGGGCTTCATTCCACCAGCGATACGACGCGATGCCCAGGCGCGGGATGGCCGCCGAGTCCATTCCCATGAGCGAGACTTTTTCCTCCAAGGAGAGGCGTCCGACGAGATCATCCAAGCGTTTCTCCAGCGGCAGCTTGGGATCGTAGAATGGCGGCAGCGGATCCGGCCGCGGCGGCGCAACGCGCATGGCACCCCGCCCACCCCGGCCTCGAGCAACACCGGCGGCGGGATCGAACGCCCCGGCAGGATTGGCGGCGGAGCTGGAGGAAGGGGCGGATTGCCCCGGAGCGCCAGCGACTTCGGCGGCTGCCGTCAACGAAAGCACCGCGGCAAGGACGAGAGCGGACTTGAACATAATGTTGGTTGGTGGCCGGTCATTTCAAGCAACTGATTGAGGCGGGAGTGTTCCTATCAGTTTATTACCGGCGCGACGAAGTGATACTTGGGCGCGAGGGGTGAACCCGTCAGAGTAATCGGCTGGGTCAGCGTGCCGGGCACGTTCGCCGAACTGCCGCCGACCTGAATCTGCAGGTTGCCGGGTCTAACCTCGCGTTTGCCATCTTTGCCCACGACGAGCGACAACTGCTGCGTGGTGATGGTGAACGACACCTTTTTGCTCTCGCCGGGCTTCAGCGGCAGGCGCGCAAATCCCACCAGCGTCTTGCGCGGGGTGGCGGCGAGCGTCGCTTGCTCGTCGGTCATCTTCGAGACATCGGGCAGGCTGTTGGGATCAATCGGCGGCACGTCGCGGTTGAGGTAGCATTGCACGACTTCATCGCCCTCGATGCTGCTGGTGTTCTTGACATTCACTGACACCTTCACGTCGTCGCCTGTGCCGGCACGCGATGGCGCGGTCAGCTTGGAGTATGCAAACGAGCTGTAGGACAGGCCGTAACCAAAGGGGTAAAGGACCGGTCTTGTAAAATAGCGGTAAGTGCGGTTCAACATGCTGTAATTGGTAAAGGCCGGCAGGTCCGCAGTCCCCTTGTAGAAAGTCACTGGCAGCCGGCCAGCAGGGTTGTATTTGCCAAAGAGCACATCGGCCACCGCATCGCCGCGCTGTCCGGGATACCACGCCTGGACGATGGCTGGCACATGTTCGGCTGCCCAATCCAGTGCGATGGCGCTGCCCGAACAACAAACCACAACCACCGGTTTCGTCCCCGCTGCCGTGGTCACCGCCTTGATGAGTCCTTCCTGCACCGCCGGAAGTTCAATGGCGCTGCGGTCGTGGCCTTCGCCTTCCTGCGAACCGTCAATGCCAACGACCAGCACCACCGCATCGGCCTTCCTGGTCAAATCAATCGCTTCACCGAAGAGACTCTGCCCGGCTGTGTTCGCCGGTGATCCATCGGCGGCGGGCTTGGTCCAGGCAAGTTGGAACAGCGGATCAGCGTTGGGATCCGCCGAGGGCGCAGCGGCGATACCGGGAGCTTCCGGTGTCGCGCCGAAGGATCCGCCTCCGCCCCGGCCCCCGCGGCCGAAACCGCCGCCACCACCATCCGGCGCGAACACGGCTCCTGCTCCACCAAAGCCGCGCCCGCCTCGTCCACCCCGCCCGCCGCCGCCGGTGGCCGGCGAGTGCGAGAACTCGACAAGGATGTTGTAGGTCTTGTCCTTCTCCAAGTGGATCGAATTCCCTGCCGTGCGCAGGGCGCCGCCCTGCATTTCATCGAGGACCACTTTGCCGTCAATTGACAAACGGAAGGCGTCGCGACTCTTGGCGCCCAATTGATAATCGCCAGTGGCGGGAGGCACGAGCACGCCGGTCATCTTGACCGCCAGGCTGGGATCGAAGGCGATGCCGCTGGCTGCGTCGGGCGTTTTGAGCACGCCGGTTTCGGACATTTCCGTGCGCGTGGGTTGGGCCAGCCCCGCCGTGTTGGTCGCGTAGGCCACCGTCAAGCCGTGTTTGCTCTTCGAGGCGTCGGTGAACAGGCAATCCGCCCCGACCAATTCAGCCAGGGCGATGGCGCCCGTCACCGGCACCCGCAGGTTGGTGGTGGTGATCACGCGATCCGCGCCGATGGCCTGCCGGATGCCGTCAATAATACTGATCTGATGCTGCGGCGTTGGATGGCCGTTGTAATTGCCCAACTGCATGTTAAAAGCGTTCGCGTTGGGTCCCAGCACGGCGATGGCGCCGAAGCTGGTTTTGAGCGGCAGTGTGTGGCTGGCATTCTTGAGCAGCACCATCGTTTCGTCCGCCGCCTTGCGCGCCAGGGCGTGGTTCTCCTCGGTGTTGTACATGTTCGTGGTGATCTTGTTGTAGGGATTGCCTGGGTAGCCGGGTGGATCGAATTCGCCCAGACGGATGCGGGCTTCCATCACCCGTCCCACTGCGACATCAACTTCCTTCTCAGTGATAAGCCCTTGTCGAACGGCCTGGATCAAGTTGGCGTCGGCGAGATTCCGCCCTCCCGCAGCGCCGCCAGCGTAGGTCGTGCCGCTGTCGAGGTCGTTGCCGGCCTTGACGGCCAGCGCCGACGTCTCAACCGCATTGCTGGCATAGCGATGGCTGTTGTAAATGTCGGCCACCGATCCGTCGTCGGAAACCACGTAGCCGTCAAAGCCCCATTGAGTGCGAAGGATGTCGGTCAGCAACCGTTTGTTGCAGGAGTCGGGCACGCCATCCAGCGAGTTGTAGGCCGACATGACGGAATGGGCATGACCCTCGCGTATGGCGGCTTCGAACTGCGGCAGGTAAGTGGTGTAGAGGTCCTGGTCGGTGACGATGGCATCAAACTGGTGTCGCAACGGCTCCGGCCCGCTATGCACGGCATAATGCTTGGGCGTGGCAATCGCCTTGAAGTAAACCGGGTCGTCGCCCTGAACGCCTTTGACAAACGCGACTGCGAACCGCCCCGACAGGTAGGGGTCCTCACCGTAGCTCTCCTGGCCGCGGCCCCAGCGGGGGTCGCGGAAGATATTGACGTTGGGCGACCAGAAATCCAATCCGGTCATCGAGTCGAAGTTGTTGGCGGCGCGGTATTCAAAGTTCTTGGCGCGGCCTTCCGTGCTGATGGCGGTCGCGACCTGGAGGTGAAGATCGGTATCCCAGGTGGCAGACAGACCGATGGCCTGCGGGAAAACCGTCTCCGTGTCATGGGTCATGCCGTGAAGGGCTTCGGTCCACCAGTGGTATGGCGCCACGCCAAGGCGCGGGATGGAGGGCGAGGCCATCTGCATCAGGGAAACCTTCTCTTCGAGGCTCAAGCGGGAGACGAGGTCATCCACGCGTTTCTGCACCGGCAGTTTGGGATCGTAGAACGCGGGCAATGGATCCGGGCGCGGCGGTGGCGGCGGACGCACGGCCGGACCGCGCCCGCCGGGACCGGCCGGATAGGCGCCAATCGTCGAAACACCAGGCGGGGCGCTTTGCCCCCAGCCCGACGGCAGAGCAACGGCGGCGATTGCGGTTGCCGCCGCGACGCACGCCACGAGGTTCCGATTTGCTGTTTGTCTCATAACTTTTTGATTCGTTATTGCTCAAACTTCCACCAGTCAACGTTCATCAGCGGCGTTCCGTTGCCGAAGAATTTCAGATACAGATCGTGGACGCCTCTGGCGCCGGTGATCTTGCAGAATTGGGTGTCCCATTTGTCCAAGGCGTCCGTGGACTTGACCTTGAGGGTGCCAATAGCGGTTCCCACTTCGCTGTCGAGCCGCAACGTAATGGTGGTGCCGTTGGCGACGGCTGCCACGCTGGCGAGAAAATTGGTCGCCCCTTTGTCGCCGAAATCCACGCCCTTGATTTTGATGTAAGCGCCATTGTCATTGACGGTGACATACACGCCCTGCCGGTCGCCGCCGCGCGGCTTGGTCTTGACGCCCTTTTCATAGCAAATGGTGGCCGCATCAACCTGCGCATACGGATTGAAGGTGCCAATTTGGGCAACGCCTTCTTTGGTGAACCACGGAACCTTGGGGATCGTCCCATCCTCATTGTAGGTCATTTCCGCCACGCAGACCGAACGCCGTTCCCGATGCACGTCCGTCATTTCCCAATTCACAGCGTAATTGAAGCCGAAGACGTATGATTTGCCCTTGTAGTCGAGTATGCCCGGATGGTTGCCCGAGGACAGGTTGTTGGGATCCATGATCGTTCCCTTGCATTTCCATGGGCCTGTGGGACTGTCGCTCATTCCATATCCGATGCCTTCGGGGCAGCAGCGGGACGCCCAGCACAGGTAGTAATGGTCTTTCTCCCTCCATAACCATGGGCCTTCCGTGTATGACGCCACGCGTGGAGTTCCCGCGAAATCTATGGATGCCACCTGAATGTCGCCCGAACAGGAAACCATGTCTTCATTTAACTTCACATAATAACACGGACCATTTCCGCCCCAATAGAGATAGGCCTGCCCATCATTATCAATGAAAATGGTGGGGTCGTAGTCGCCGCCGTTGCCACGGGAGATCAAAGGTTTTCCGATGGCATCAGTAAACGGCCCGGTGGGGCGGTCAGCCACCGCCACACCGATTGCCATCCGCCCCTTGGTCGGCAGGGGGCAATACAAAAAAAACTTGCCGTTGCGCTCGATACATTGGGGAGCCCACGCATTGTTGCCGTCCGCCCAGTTGAATGTTTTGTTGGGTTCCCTGACTCCCCCAACAATTCCGTGATCCGTCCAATTAACCATGTCCGTCGTGGAGTAACACAGCCAATTATACATCGTAAAACCCCTGGCATCGTCCTCGTCGTGGCTGGTGTAGAGATAGACTGTGTTGCTATACACCATCGGCGCGGGATCGGCGGTAAAACTCGTTTGCACCACCGGGTTGTCCGCAATACACATTGTCCCCAAAATTGTTGCGGCAGCCACCGCGGCGCCAACGACGGGTTTGTGGTTTCCACATTGTTTCATGGTTAAATCAGTTGTTCGGCAAAGATTGTCTCCCAGAAGATCTGGCGGAGCAATCGGAAAATTCCGGCCCGGTCTTTCTTGGGCAGGCGAAGCCGGCGGCGCTGACGGTGGAAAAATGGCGCTCCCCAAAATTCGGGCGCGTGTTTAAGCCAAGGAAGGAACCTGTCTGATGAAAAACAGCCTCGTCATCGGGCAGGGAGCAGCCATGACCGTGCATTGGAGCGAAGTCTTGGCAGTTGACTGAGCCCGCGGCGTAGTCGCTGCCGTTTCGGGCATCGTGGAGTGTCAACCATCAAAACGAAGCCTCTATGAGGCTTCCAATGCACGGTCATGGCTGCTCCGAAATGGAAGCCGGCCGCATCTTCCCGTCCTAATGGGGCGAGCTTCTCAAGCATGCCACCTCCTTGGCGTTTTTCAAAAAATCTGCACATAACCAATTCAACAGGCAAAATAGTACACGGCAGGCAGAGGCGCCGCTATACGGTGTTCACCCCATATCGAATGGCTTGGATCATGCTCTCGGCGATCCATTTGCGCTCAGGGTCAGTGGCGTTGGTCCGGCTACTCGTCCGATTTAGCGACGAATCCCTCTGGCGCTCCTGGCCGCCTGGCGGGGTGAACACCCCATAGCCATAGGGAGGTTTCGAGGTGACTGTATATTGAAAGATGATTCGAAATAGTGGAACGGTGTTGCGCGCATTGAAGAAAATGTTCGCCCGGCATGTCGTCGAGGAAACATCCCCGGCAAAGAACGGCCATGCCGCTGACCAACTCGCTGCTTCCGCCGTCACCACCGCGCTCCCGCCGCTCAGACCGCAAGGCAAGCCAGTCGCAACGGTCTCGGAGGACGACGCGATCATCAAACGCTTTGAACTGCTCCTGAATCACTGCCCAAGGAACACAAAAGTCCTGGAAATGCTGGCTGAAGCCTATGCCCGGAAAAGGATGTTCGACCAGGCTTTGTCCTTTTACCGGCGCGCCCTGGCCATCGCGGGAGGCAAAAATGCCGCCATCGAAGAAGCGATTGAGGCGACAACTCTGAACAGATTTGACCTGGAGTTGAGCGAACTCGATCCGAAAGCGCCCGATCAAGCCGTCCAGCGCGAAGGAATCCAGAATCGGCGGTTGGATTACCAATGGCGCGAAATGGAGGAGTCCTCACAAAGGGACGACCATCAAGGCGCTGATTCCGGGAACGCATCGGGCGGGGTTCAAACCTCATAGAACCGCGGCTCAAGGACGGATCATGGTCAAGACCATCTTGAAACGCTTGAGCGCCTGCAATGCGTGCGGCTGCCCGGCCGGCATCAGGATCAATTCGCCCGCCCGGACGCGGTGCGGCTTGCCGGAAACGGTGATTTGCGCCTCGCCCTCGACAATTTGCACCAGGGCGTTAAAGGGCGAGGTGTGTTCGCTCAGACCTTCCCCTTGATCAAAGGCAAACAGCGTGACTTTGCCGTTCGCGTCTTTCAAGATTTCCCGGCTGACAATCGAACCGCTCTGGTAATCCACCAGCGCGGCGACCGGGAAGGCCTGGGCTGGCACAAACTTGACTTCAGTTGAATTTTTGTTCTGCGGCATGATCTTGCTCTTTCTCTTTGGCGGCACTTGTGTGATTTATCGTCTAATAAACGGTTGCCTCATGTGTCATATAGAGTGAACATGGCGGAGCAAACTGCATTTTCAAGCCGAAGTTGAAATTATGAAAGCTTCTGCGAAATGGGCCTTTATTCTTGGCGCGGCTTTGGGTTTCAGTCCAGCCTGCCACGGACAGGCCGTTGCCGGCATGGATCGGCCGGCGGCGATGTTGGCAGGAGCTTCCGCAGGTGTGACAGCTCCGGCAGCGACCGGCTCAAGCCAGACACACCCAATATCCGCTTATCCCAGCCGTCTTTCCACCACCAACCAAACCGCAGCAACTGCTCCGGCAATTCCGCGGCAACTGACGCTGGAGATTCATTGCACGAATGATGTTTTCAAAGTGGGTGACGAGATCCCCGTCCAATTCATCGTCCGCAATGTTGGAACCAACGGTTTTTTCTACAACGATCCCAGCCGCAATAGCGGACGGTTGGACGAATACAGGCTGACGGCCAGGCTGGCCTCCGGCGAATATGTGCCCGACCCGCGCCTGGGAAGGACGAACTCGGATGACGCTGTCAGAAGCTCCGGCAACTATGGCACGCTGCCCCCCGGCGAATCGCTCACCAGAATTATTCCATTGAATTGCTGGGCGGCGATCAAAGATCCCGGACGCTATGAAATCACGGGCGTCTATTTCACCCCTCTCCAGGCCATAACCAATGCCGTGTCCGATCCCATCACCATCACGGTGCTGCCGCGGTCGAAGGAAGAGATGGACGAATTCATCCAGGGCTTGACCAATCAGGTCGCGGCGCGGCTGGCGATGCAGGCAGGCAAAACCGCGAAGGCGTACGATCCGGTTTTGCATGAGTTGGTGGTGAAACTGATGTTCACCGGCAGTCCCGGAATTGTTCCGAGCCTGTTCAAAATCATGGAGGAATCCAGCCACGAGGGCCGTTGGTTTAATGATGCGCTGGCCTATTATGTGCCGCACACCGAGGACATCCGGCAGGCGCTCATCGCCGAGTCGGCCAAGGTTGATATGGATGTCAATATCACGAATTGGCTGCAGAGCGCCACGAACGGGACATGGACGAATCGGGACAACGCCGATGCCGGCACGAGGAACTGGCTGCGGTTCGCGATCCGCAACTACGCCCTTACCAATCAGGCCTCCTTGGCTGGCGCCGAGGTAGTCGGAAGCACCTCCGGGCTTTCCCTTGAGGTTCGTTGCACCAATGATGTCCTGAAAGCTGGGGATGAGATTCCGATCGAGTTTATTGTCAACAATCTTGGAACGTCGGATTACAAGTATGAGGATCGCACTTACGACCGGAGCGGCCGGATGAATGAGTATCAACTTTACGTCAAGAAGGCTGACGGCTCCTTTATCCCCGACCCGCGCCAGAATTTCATAGCGGGCATGGGGGGCGGGTTGTTTCAATATGGCATCCTGCATCCGGGCGAGTCCTTTTCCAAAATCATCTCCTTGAATCGCTGGGCGCTGCTCAACGAACCGGGCGATTACGAAGTGCTGGCCACTTTCCTGGGAGGCGGCGCATTTGGCGATCAATGGCAGGTCAAGGCCGATCCTCTGAGCATCACCGTCCTGCCACGCACCCCGGAGGAAATGGACGATTACATCAGAGGACTGACCAATCAGGTCATGGTGGAGCTGGCCAAGCCGCGGCCCACGAACGGGCCGCCCAAACAAGAGTTGACAGATTTGGTGATGAAACTGATGTACACATGCAATCCCGCGATTGTTCCCGCGCTGCTGCAAATCCTGCATGATGACGGTCCAGAAATCCTCAAAGACGGCTCCACCAGAAGTCGCGGCAACGAGGGCTTTTATGTCAACGAAGCCCTGTTGTATTACGTGCCGCACTCGGAAAGCGTCGGGGACGCCATCGTCGCGGCGGCGACCCGGAACGGATCCATCGGGAACTTGGATGGGGTGCTCAGGGGGTATGAATTCGACAAAGCGAAACTCAAGCCGCTCATTGCGCGGGCCTTGGCGGCGCGGAACGACGATCTTGGCGAATGGGCCAACGGAGCCAGGCTGGCGGCCCATACTTACTACGACGATTCATTTCTCCCGGCGCTGATCGCCATCGCCATCAATACCAATGCCAACGCCAACAGCAGGGGGGCGGCAATGGACGCCCTGGCCTACAATCGCACCGAACCGGGCGTGTCCGCCCTCCGGTCCCTGCTGAACGATCCCGACCCGGCGCTCTGGACGCCACTGGCCATCGCCATCGAGAACGGCCTCAACAACCAGGTGGCAACGCCGACGGGAAGACACCTGCTCCCGGCGGATTTTAGCTGCGCGGAAGTCAGGCCGCTGCTGGAGCGGATGCTGGTTTCCCCCAACATGACCGACCGGATCTTCGGCACAAGTCTGGCGGAAACGTATGGAGATGACGCTTTGACAGCGAAACTGGTGGTTCTGGCAACAAGTCCCGAAATGGCGACGAGGGACAGGGCCGTTTATGCCCTGGCGTTGAACCGCACAGACGCGGGGATAAAGACGCTGAAGGCGCTGCTCAACGACCCCGATTCGCAAGTCTCCCAAATGGCGGCGGATGCCATTCGCCATGCCTACACCGAACGCGGAGACGCGCGCGGAAGGCCGTTGCTGCCAAGCGACTTCGACACGAAATACGGGTCGCCCGGGATGAAGCCGGACACCAACGAGCTGCGATGATCGGGACCCGAAGAGGGAAACGAGATGGCCGACGAAGAAGCGAGGCCTGCATCGAATGGGGCGCACGCCGGAAGACCAATGCGCGAGTTGACTGGCGCGGGCGAGGATGGTATTAGAATCAGGGTACATGCCGCGCAAAATCCGCCAATTGGTTTCCGACTTGACCGCGGCGGGATTTGTTTGTGTGCCCGGACGCAAAGGCTCGCACCGCAAGTTCAGGCATCCGCAAATCCCTGGAGCGGTGATATTGAGCGGTGGCGATGGTGACGACGCGCGCCATTACCAGGAAAAGCAGGTGCGCAATGCCATTCGAGAGGCAGCCAGATGAAAACTGAAGACCGATATTTGAAATTCGTCCGCTGGAATGAAGAGGACAGCCTTTATGTTGGCCACTGCCCGGACCTTTTTCCGTGGGGTGGCGTGTGTCATGGCGCGAACGAGGAGGAAACTTACCACCAATTGTGCGAATTGGTGCATGAAGAGGTTGAGCAATTGCGCCAGGAGGGCAAGGAGTTGCCCGCCCCCGGCACACGGCCGATGCGGGATGCCGTGCCGGCTTGATTAAATGAGTTAGGCCAATGTGTCTGCCACGCTTTATGATCTGATCCCGCGCGACGGGGGCTGCGGCAATGATGTGCTGCTGGGAAAGTTCCTCGAATACGCCGAGGGACGCGGACTGCAACTTTACCCCGCGCAGGAATCGGCCGTTCTGGAATTGTTCGAGGAGAAGAACGTCATCCTGAACACGCCCACCGGATCGGGGAAATCGCTGGTCGCGGCGGCGGTGCAGTTCAAGGCCCTGGCCCAAGGGCAGCGCTCCATTTACACCTGCCCGATCAAGGCGCTTGTCAATGAAAAATGGCTCGCCCTCTGCCGCGAATTCGGGCCGGAAAACGTCGGCCTCAGCACCGGCGACGCCTCGGTCAACCGCGACGCCCCGGTCCTCTGCTGCACCGCGGAAATCCTGGCCAACATCGCCCTGCGCGAGGGGGCAGAGGCGGGCGTGCGCGAAGTCATCCTGGACGAATTTCATTACTATGCCGACCGCGAGCGGGGCGCGGCCTGGCAAATTCCATTGTTGACGCTGCCCCGGGCGCGCTTTCTGTTGATGTCGGCCACCCTGGGTGAAACGGCGTTTTTCGAGGAGGAATTGACCAAGCTGAACGGACGTCCCACCGTCACGGTGCAGTCCCAGGATCGTCCGGTCCCGCTGGACTACGCCTACTCGGAAATCGCGCTGGCGCAAACGGTGGAGCGGTTGGCGCAGGAGGGGAAAAGCCCGGTTTACGTCGTTCATTTCACCCAACTGGACGCGGCGCAGAGCGCGCAGGATTTCACCAGCCTCCAGGTCTGCACCCGCGAGGAAAAGGCGGCGCTGGCCAATGCGCTGGAAGGATTCCAGTTCTCCAGCCCTTACGGGCCGGACATGCGGCGCTGGCTCAAGCAGGGCATCGGCCTACATCACGCCGGGATTCTGCCAAAGTACCGCGTCCTGGTGGAGCAACTGACGCAGAAGGGGCTGCTGAAAATTGTCTGCGGCACCGACACGCTGGGCGCGGGCATCAACATGCCCATCCGCACCGTTCTTTTTACACGCCTCTGCAAATTCGACGGCCGGAAAACCGGCATCCTGACGGCGCGCGATTTTCACCAGATCGCCGGCCGGGCCGGGCGCAAGGGATTCGACACCCGCGGCCTGGTCGTGGCCCAGGCCCCGGAGCACGTCGTGGAGAATTTGAAGCTGGAGGAAAAAGAAGCCAGGGGCGGAAGGAAGGCTGTCAAGCGCAAGCCGCCGGAGAAGAATTTTGTCAATTGGGACCAGCAGACCTTCCTGCGCCTGATGCGCGCGCCGCCGGAACGGCTGGTGTCGCGTTTTCAAGTTTCCCACGGCCTGTTGCTCAACGTCCTCAGCCGCAAGGGCGACGGCTGCCGCGCCATGCAAAAGCTGCTGCGCGACTGCCACGAAACGCCCAAGGCGAAAAAGGAGCTTCGCCAACGCGCCTGGCAGTTGTTCCGTTCCCTGGTGGAGCGCAAGATCATCGAGTTCATTCCCAAAACAGCGGAGGGCGCTTCGTTGCGCGTCAATGTGGCCCTGCAGGATGACTTTACCATGGACCAGGCCCTGTCGCTGTATCTGCATGAAACGCTGCCGCTGATGGACCCGCAGGCGCCCGATTACGCGCTGGTGCTCCTCACCCTGGTCGAATCCATCCTGGAAGACCCGGAACTCATCCTCCGCAAGCAACTGGACCGGCTGAAGGACCAGAAAATGGCCGAGATGAAAATGGAGGGAATTGAATTTGACAAGCGCATCGAGGAACTGGAAAAACTGGAATACCCCAAGCCCAACCGCGAATTCATTTACACCACCTTCAACGCCTTTGCCGACCGGCATCCCTGGGTAGGCCAGGAAAACATCCACCCCAAGTCCATTGCCCGCGAGATGTTCGAGTCGTTCCGATCCTTTTCCGATTACATCCGCGATTACGAATTGCAACGGGCCGAGGGGCTGCTGCTGCGCCACCTGTCGCGCGTCCACAAAACCCTCGCGCAAGGCGTGCCCGACGCGGCCAAGAACGACGCCGTGCGCGAAATGGAAATCTATCTTGGCACGATGATCAAACAGGTGGATTCGAGCCTGCTGGAAGAATGGGAAAAAATGCGCGATCCGAATTACCGGCCCGCCGAAACGAAGGAAGTCCGCCCGCCGGGCGCGGAGGAAACCGACATCACGCGCGACGCCAAGTCCTTCACCGCGCTGGTGCGGAACCGCATTTTCAACTTCCTGCGCGGCCTGGTGATCGGCGATTTTGAACAGGCGTTGGGGGCGCTTTCCTCCCCGGAGCAACCCGGCGGCGAACCTTGGACACCCGTGCGTTTGCGCGAGGCGCTGGAAGCCTTTCACGCCGGCCACGAGCGCGTCCGCCTCGACCCCGAAGCCCGCAACGCGCGCCACACTTACGTGAAGATTACGGATGACAAGAAACATTGGCGTGTGCAGCAAATGTTGATTGACCCGGAAGAAGCCAACGATTGGGTCGCCGAATTCGAGGTGGACCTGGCCCAATCGCGCCTGGCCAACGAGCCTATTCTCCGTCTGCGGAAAATCGGCAGTTTGTCGGACCAATAGCATCTCGCGGGGGAGCGCGACCGTCCCCCTGTCCTCCGTAGCCTCCTGTCCACCGTAGCTTTAGCGAAGGCGGATGGCGAAGGAGGAGGTTGCCCCCGTCGGCGTCCCGCCGACGGAGCATCCCGGCTTGGGGAGAACATGCGCCCTCGCATGTCCCGGTCGGCGCCCTCGCCGACCGCCTCCCTCCATCCGATGGGTAGCACGACCGACCCGGTCGTCCCCGTCGGCGACTCGCCGACGGAATCCGATGTCCCAGCCGCATCGCCATTCGCGTGATTCCGCCAACACATTGCCAATGAACCTGGCGTCCTGATTTGGGAGCGCACGCGCCCTCGCGCGCAGCGGGTCGCGCCGCGCGGCCCGCACCAGAATCCCACCCAAATTCAAATGCGCCCACCGTCCTTTTTCAGTTGACTCCGTTGCCTCCGCAGGATTACCTTCCTCCCGTGGCTCGAATGATACGCATTCCAAATCCGGGGACGGCCTGCCATGACTTGAATCGCGCCGGCTGGCGCGGCCATTTTTTCCGGCGGTCAGGACCGGCGCCTCTTCCTGCAAACCCCGGAACGTCGGGGCAGGCCGCCCCCACGAAAGGTCACACTGGCCTTGGAATGGAGATACATTTCACAGTGACCTGACAACAGGGTTGAAATGGTATGAACCAAACTCTCGACCTTCGTCAAAGTAACCATCCTAAATGCCAAAGGTGCGACCGCTCTGCACGGTTTGACATTGATACCGATGGACTTTGCACCAAAATAATCTCCACACGCGATGCCTTGCCAGTGCGTTGCGTTGGCGAATGGGCCTACGAAAAAATTTACCGCCTCGTCCAATACTTCGGCATTTTCGCCCGCGGCATGAGCAAAAAATGGAACGGCTTGAACTATGTGGAAATTTGCAGCGGCCCCGGCCGGTGCATCACCCGCAATGACCGCACCGAGATGGACGGCACCGCTTTGGGCGTCATCTGCTCCCCACAGTTTCCCAAACTCAGAAAAGGTATCTTTATTGACGCCAGCCCGCGCGTCGTGGACATCCTCAATCAGCGCATCAAAGCCTTGGGTGCCTCCCATATCGCCGAGGCTATTGTTGGGGATTACACCGACGACCAAGGCATTTGCCGCATCTTAAGCCGTCTGTCGGGTAGTTGCCTGAATCTCGTTTTCATTGACCCGACCGAGTGCGACGTTCCATTCAAGACCATCCAGAAAATTGTGGCACATTTGCAGAATGCCGACCTGCTTATCAATGTCGCTCTCGGAACGGATGTAACCCGAAACATCGTCCCGGCCATCCTCTCGCCCAGCCACATAACCTCCAAAACGAAGTATGAAAATTTTCTTGGCGTTCCCGGCTTCTGCAACCAACCCGATGTCATCGAGCTCGCCAACCTGTCCGACCATGATGATCTGCGGAGGAAATTCATTGACACGTACAGCCAGAGCCTTCGTGGCGAAGGCTATGAATACACCGATGTCCGCTATGTGAAGCATTATTACTATCTGCTTTTCGCCTCAAGAAACGCAAAGGGTTTGGAATTCTGGAACAAATCCTGCGCGATTGCGCCGGACAACCAGCGTGAGTTATCCTGGTAGTACGAATGGCACTTCAATCGTCAATCGAATGGACCGAAGCAACGTGGAACCCAGTCACAGGTTGTTCCAAGATCAGCCCCGGCTGCAAACATTGCTACGCGGAACGCATGGCGCTTCGGTTGCAGGCGATGGGACACGCCCACTACCGCAATGGCTTCGAGGTCACGATTCACGAAGACGCGCTGGATTTGCCGCTCCGTTGGAAACGCCCGCAGACCATCTTCGTGAACTCCATGAGCGACCTCTATCATCGTGACGTGCCGCTGTCGTTCATCCAAAAAGTATTCACCACGATGTACCGGGCCGACTGGCATCGGTATCAAATTCTCACCAAGCGGCCGGAACGATTGATCGAACTGGATGCAAAGTTGGCTTGGGCGCCGCACATCTGGCAGGGCGTCACGGTTGAACACCCGGATTTTTGCGACCGCATTGATCTGCTCCGCAAATCCGGCACACACGTCAGATTCTTGTCCCTTGAACCTTTGCTCGCCGCTATGCCTAACCTGAAACTTCGCGGCATAAATTGGGCGATTGTCGGCGGCGAATCTGGCCCTGGTGCGCGACCGATGGCAGAGGAATGGGTCACTGAAATTCGCGACCAGTGCCTAAAAGCTGGCGTCGCCTTTTACTTCAAACAGTGGGGTGGCGTATTCAAAAAGCGCAACGGACGCGAACTTGAGGGCCGCACTTGGGACGACATGCCCAACAAACGGCAACTCACACTCGCCTAATCCGCATCAGCGAACTTCAATGGCGCCCCATAGCAGTGGTCAAGCAGGGGTCGATCAGGGGTCGGTTCGTGGTATTGTCATATTTTGTGAGCACGCGGCCTGCCACCATCACCCCGTCGCCAAGCGTGTTCAGATTTCAATACCCCTCCGGGTGCAGGGCCTGCTTCTCCAAAATCTCCCTGCGCAACTCCGCCCGCATCGAAAAGGATTGGCTTGCCGATAAGTCAGTGGCATGGGCTGCACGTCGAGGCGAGTGAATAGCCGCGAAACGGCGCATAAGTCACAGAACCATAAGACCTTATGCAGTGCAAAAGTGTGGAATCACGCAATCTCGCGAGGAATTTGCCACGGATTTCACGGATTTCACGGATGAAATGAAATTGTGACAGGATGAACAAGATGAACAGGATTGAGGAAGGACTGGACAGCAATGGCCTTGCCGGTGGTTTATCCTGTAAATCCTGTTCATCCTGTCCGCCTTTCTTCCCAGCAACATTGCGGCCCAAATCAACTGCCCATCCGTGAAATCCGTACCACTGCAAGAAAAAATCACGCAATTCCAACAAGATTTTTGCCGCAAAAGGACGCAAAGAGCACAGAGATAAGAACTTATGGAGTTTTTTTCTTTGTCAGGGGAATGTCTGTCAGGGGAAT
>Ga0326727_10012618_pt1 | contig 19153 bp, 14 predicted proteins | sample MB2enrmetagenome_FD_207643 | JGI IMG/M metagenome (GOLD analysis project Ga0326727, IMG submission 207643) | Lab enriched peat soil microbial communities from McLean, Ithaca, NY, United States - MB29MY | ecosystem: Environmental > Terrestrial > Soil > Wetlands > Peat | place: USA: New York...
TCCGCCGGGCGGCGCGCCAGGGCGTCGCCGCCCGGCAAATGGAACTGGATTTAGGTGGGCGGCGCGCTTTCACCTCGCTGACGGTGTCATCCGTCCGCGCCCGCCACGGCATGATCGGTTCGGTGCTGGTGCTCGAGGATTTGTCCGAGCTGGTCCAGGCTCAAAAGGCTGCGGCCTGGCAGGAGGTGGCGCAGCGCGTCGCGCATGAGATCAAGAACCCCCTCACGCCGATTCAGCTCTCCACCGAACGAATCCGGCGCTTACTGGACCGCGCGGGAGCACTTCCCGCAGACCTGCTGCGTGTCGTCACGGAGAGCGCCTCCCTGGTGACCCGAGAGGTCGCCACCCTGAAGTCGCTGGTCGATGAATTCGCGGCCTTCGCGCGTTTTCCCAGCTCCCACCCGGTACCCTCCAGCCTGAATGCGATTGTTGAAGACGCTTTGAAGATCTTCGATGGCCGCCTGAACGGGATTGAAATTCACAAGAATCTGGCCTCCGAGCTGCCGCCCGCCGTTGTTGATCCTGAGCAGATGAAACGGGCTGTGGCGAACCTCATTGATAATGCGGCTGAGGCCCTCGAGCATGCATTGCAGAAGGAAATCTGGATTCAAACCACCTTCGAACCCGAGCACGATATCGCCGAAATCATCATTGCGGATAGCGGCCCCGGTATTACCCCGGAGGATAAAGAAAGATTGTTTCTGCCCTTTTTCTCGACTAAGCATCGCGGATCAGGTTTAGGCTTAGCCATCGTCAGCCGGATCGTCTCCGAACATAACGGAATCATCCATGTGGAAGAGAACCAACCGGTCGGCACCAAGTTCATCATTGAACTTCCGGTCGAGCGCACTCCCGCCGAACCTTCCTCCTCCGCGCGGAGCGCATAGCACAACTCCGCCACGCCCTCCCCTTCTGTCAAGTTCTGAAGATTTCCCTTGTCCAATTTTCCCATAAACCGCAAAATCTCCTATTGAACGAAGTTAACCAGGTTCGCAGAGGAAACTGAGCCGCAGACTGCGAAACAGATAGGTTCACGGTGGCGCATTATTCCGTTCTGATCGTCGATGATGAGCCGGGCATTCGCGAGTCACTCGCGGGCATCCTGCAAGATGAAGGATACCTCGTCGAGGCCGTCGAGAGCGCCGAGGAGTGCCTGGAGTTCCTTGCTCACAACCACTGCGAAGTAATCCTGCTCGATATCTGGCTTCCCGGCATGGACGGCATCCAGGCGCTGGAGAAAATCCAGGCCATGGAGAACCCGCCCGTCGTGATCATGATCTCCGGCCACGGGACGATCGAATCCGCCGTGCGCTCCACGAAATTGGGCGCCTTCGATTTTATTGAGAAGCCTCTTTCGATTGATAAGACGCTCCTGACGGTGAAGCACGCGGTTCTGCAGATGTCGCTGGCCGTGCAAAATCGCCAGTTGCGGGAGGAGTTGCAAGGCAAATACCGCATCATCGGCGACGGTGTTTCCATGAAGGCGCTCCGCCAGCAGCTCGAGCTTACGGCTCCGACAAACGGCCGTGTCCTGATTTTCGGCGAGAGCGGAACAGGGAAGGAATTGGTTGCGCATGCCTTGCACCTTCTCAGCCCTCGCGCCGAGCAGCCTTTCGTGGAAGTCAACTGCGCGGCCATTCCCGAGGAATTGATCGAAAGCGAACTCTTCGGTCACGTGAAGGGTTCATTCACCGGAGCCGTCGAAGACAAGATCGGCAAGTTCGAGCAGGCCCACGGCGGAACGCTTTTCCTGGACGAAGTCGGCGACATGAGCCTCCGCACCCAGTCCAAAGTTCTCCGCGTCATCGAAGAACAGCGATTTACTCCGGTCGGCTCCGGCAACAACCTCACCGTGGATGTCCGGGTGGTTGCCGCCACCAACAAGAACATCGAGGAGGAGATCCAGAAAGGCAACTTTAGGGAAGACCTATTTTACCGGCTCAACGTCATCCCGTTTTTCGTTCCACCGCTCCGCGACCACCGCGAAGACATTCCCGCCCTTGCGAATTTCTTCCTCGCGGATTTCGCTCGTGCCTACGGCCGCCGGCCAAAGCACTTTTCTGAGTCCGCCATGGAAGTGATTATGGGTTATCGCTGGCCGGGCAACGTTCGCGAACTGCGTAACCTAGTCGAACGGCTGGTCATTATGGTGGCGGGTGAAAAGATCGAAAAGCGGAACCTTCCCCCTTCCCTCTATCATGACCAGCCGCGCCCCAACTCCACCAGAACCCCGACGACTGGTTTCTCATCTCTTCAGGAAGCCCGGAGCGCTTACGAGCGGGATTACATACTGAGGAAGCTCGAAGAAAATCAGGGCAACGTCACACGCACGGCCGAAGTCCTCGGGCTGGAGCGCAGCCATCTCTATCGAAAGATGAAATCGCTCGGAATCGCGATCAGCGGGTAGACTGAGCGTTTGGACGAGCGGTGATATTCGAGGGTGCGAGGGACGTCCCAGCATTGGGCGCGTGCATGACCACGGGACAATTCCCGCGAATCCCACCAGTTGCGTAATACCCACGTTTGCAGGAGGCGCCGCCGTAGCGAGTGACGTTTTGTCCGCTTAGCACTGCTAAGTTGCATCGTTCTGGTTCAACACTCCAGTAATAGCCTCAGACAGACCTCAAGAACTAAGGTTTGCGCCGGCCTGCAAGGCTCTGCGGTTTCCGGTGTAAGGCCGGACTCTAAAGGCTGTGGAAGAACCCTGCAATGCTGTCGTCCTGAGCCCGCTCGCTATCATGCTGCGGCCCTTGGCCTGTCATCCTGAGTCCTTCGCCTGTCATCCTGAGCGCAGCGAAGGATCTCGCTCTGTTGCTCAGGATAAACTTCGCGAAGTATCTCGCTCTGAGTATTTTCAAGGCAATGCGAGATTCTTCGTCGCCGCTGCTCCTCAGAATGACAGCGCTTTCGAGGTGATTCGCATGATCTTTACCCCGGCAGGCCCGCCCTGAAGGGCGGCGCTCAACCGACCCATGCTTGCAACGCACTACACTGGCACAAAGTTGTTCTGTAACTCTGCGGTTCATACGGGTAAAATCCGTATCCTTGCTCGCGAAGGCTGTGGCTTGTGCTTCGAGTGACGCTTAGAGCCGCGGAGTTCAAAAACAACTCCGCGCTTGTATCTACCCTTTCTTCCGGCCGATCCGTTCACGGGGTTGGGCACAACCTGGCGGGTGGAGAGGGCTGAGGGTCGTCGGAGCTGGGGGACGCATTCATGAAAACTAATGTGTGCGCAACCCGCGAGAAGTTTGGTTTGAGGTCAGGCGTGAATCGTGGTCTTTGGAGGTGGAGTATCGATGACACTGTTAACGACTTTTCGATGCCAGCTGAAGTGGTGGTTGCGAGTATCGGTTCGCGCGGGGTGGGCCCTCGTGGCTACAGGCCTGTTAGGCGGCCCCGGAATCTCCGCGGCCCGTCCCGCGGCTGAGTGGGTCACAGTGCGGCCTGAAGACACTGGCCGGGCGTTGGTCAACCCGGACATGGGATGGACTCTGCATTTCTACTCGGATGCCCCGCAGAATTACGGCTCGCAGTTGGAACCCTCCGACACGGTGGATGATTTTCCAGGCCTCTCGACCGTGTATCTGCGCGTGCCCTGGGCGTTTCTCGAGCCGGAGGAAGGGCGCTTCAACTGGGCATTGTTTGACACGCCCGCGCAACGTTGGATCGCCAAGGGAAAACGCGTGGGTTTGCGCGTGACGTGCTCGGAAAACTGGATTCGTTACGCCACGCCCGAGTGGGTCAAGAAGGCCGGCGCCAAGGGAACCTTCTATCAGTTTGGCAAAGGACCCACGCCGCAGGGAGAAAGCTGGGACCCGGACTTCGGCGACCCGGTTTTTCTCGAAAAGCTGGACCAATTCCTGTCCGTGATGGCGGCGCGCTACGATGGCAATCCTAACGTGGCGTTCATTGATATCGGCTCCTACGGGTTGTGGGGCGAAGGCCACACGCTGATGAGCAGCCAGGTGCCCGAGGCCAGAGCGCGGGAAATCGTCAAGGAGCATATTGACCTCTACACAAAGCATTTCAAACGGACGCTCTTGTGCATCAATGACGACGTGGCTGGACCCCAGAAACCGGGCCGGCATTTTCCCGAGACCGATTACGCGATCTCAAAAGGCGCGACGCTGCGCGACGACAGCATCCTGGTGGAAGCACCGCCGCGTTCCTGGTTTCACGCGGAAATGGCGCAGGCCTTCTGGCCGCGCTGGCCGGTCGTTCTGGAGCACGAACACTACGGCCTCTCGAAAGCGCGCGGTGCATGGGGCGATGGATCGTTCCTGCTGAAGGCGATCGAGGATTACCATGCCAGCTATATGTCCATTCATTGGTGGCCGCGCGTGGAACTGGGCGAAAACCGTTCTCTTATTGACCGGATCAACCTGCGAATGGGCTACCGGTTGCAACTTCGCGAGATGTCCTGGCCGCGCGAGGTGGTCATCGGCCAATCGTTCAAGGTGCGCAACACTTGGGCCAATGCCGGCGTGGCGCCTTGTTACCCCGGCGGGTTTGTCACGCTCACGCTCAAGGACGACAAGGGCGGCATTGTTTCGGTCCTGGCCGATGAGCAATTCAACGTGCGCGACCTCGCTCCCGGCCCGGTTAGCGCCGCGCCGGTACGGACGAATGAATGCGAGTTCGTCATCGGCCGATTTGCGCCCGTCACAAAGCCCGGTGAATACACGGTGTTCGTATCCGTCGGCGAACGTGACGGCACGCCCCGCATCGCCTTGCCCTTGGGCGATGACGACGGACAGCATCGCTACCGGCTCGGAGCGATCACGCTCCGAAAGGAATAGGATTGAATCATCAGCGGGTAGCCACGGCACGGCGTTTGTGCCGTGGGTTTTTCTGGTGGCAGGATGGTGGTGTGTGGGCGGGTGGCGCATGCGTCACGACGGTTTCTGTCAGGATGTATGCGCCACCCTCGTTGTGGATTACCGCTGGATATTTATTGTGAGCCAAAGCAGATTCTTCGCTTCGCTCAGAATGACAAGCGAAGGGCTCTGCATGACAGCGAGGTAGCGCAGAGTTGTTCTGTAACTCTGCGGTTCGTACGGGGGAAATCCGCATCCGTGTTCTTGAAGGCTGTGGCTTTCCCTTCGACCAACGCTAAGAGCCGCGGAGTTCAAGAACAACTCCGCGCTACCTCTTCTTACGTGCGAGCCAGTTCCGGCGCGTGCTTTTGAATCTTCCGGATCGCTTCGGCGATCTGCTCCATGTCCTGCCGGGCGCTAAGCAACATCTCCTGAAAGAACCAGACCGCTTCTCCGCAGAGCTTGTCGTTTTCGGGGCAGCTATTGCTCTCTTCCCACTCCGCCAGCCGTTGCTCGGAATAGATCTTCCGGTAGGCCCGGGAATTGAGCTTGGGCTTTAACCAAGGCACTTGGTTCAGCGGCCCGTAACCTCCCGCGCAGGGAATGCCTTCCTTCGCCAAGGCTTCAAGAAAACGCGCCCGGGGAAGGCCCGCGAATGCGGCCGCATCGTACCGCAGCATATAGAGGTGGTAGCCGTTCCGGGTAGCGCCATCGTACATGCGGGCCGGCGTGATGCCCGGGATGTCGTTCAATAGCTTGGTGAGATACTGCCCGTTCTGTTCGCGGATGCGCGACTGCTCTTCCAGCCGCGCGACCTGGGCCAGAAGCAACGCCGCCTGGAATTCCGTCATGCGCAAATTGCAACCGTGCTGCCCATATTGGAGCGCTGAACTGCCGGAGCTGCGGCCTTGGTCCTGAAAGCTCTTGCAGAATTCATAATGCCCTTGATCGCTGGTCAGGATGGCGCCGCCCTCGCCCGAATTCAGGTTCTTTGAAGCCTGGAAGCTGAAGCAGCCAAGATCCCCCCACGTGCTGACCCGCCGATTGCGCCACTCGCCCGTGTGCGCCTGGCACGCATCTTCGATTACGGGTATGTTGTGCTTCCTGGCGGTCGCCAGGACGATGTCGAGATTGACCGGGTTTCCTCCCAGATGCACCGGCATAATGCAGCGCGTCTCGGGGGTGATCTTTTCCTCGATCTTGCGGGCGTCAATCTGGAAGGTGGCGCGGTCCGAATCAACGAACACCGGCAAGGCATGCCGCATCAAGATCACGTTGAGCGTGGCGACAAAGGTGTACGGCGGCAGGATGACTTCGTCTCCAGGGCCAACGTCCAGGGCATTCAAGGAGGTAAATAAAGCAGTGGTTCCGCAGGAAGTTACAACGCAGTACTTTGCGCCCAGCGTCTTTGCCCACGTCTGCTCAAATAGATTTGTATAGTGCCCGTTACCGGCCCGGCACCACTTCTTGCTGTGCAGGACATCCATCCACGCCTTCTCGTCGTTCTCCCGAATCACCGGCCAGGACGGAAAGGCTTCGCTTCGGACGGGTTTACCACCCATGATGGCCAGCTTTCCATCCGTGGAACCCGGCTGGGCGGCGCGCGACGGGACGCCCCTCGCAGCAAGGCCTAACCCTGCCGCACCTGCTGACATCGTGCCAAGAAACTGACGACGCGTCACATGATCCTTCATGTATCCTCCTGTTACAGCCTTGGAAATCACTTCTGACAGGCCGGGCCGAAAGACCCCTCACCGGCCCTCGTACCTCGGGCACCCTCTCCCCAAGGGAGAGGGCTGGGTTTCTTGATCTTTGCCCTCTCCCTTGGGGAGAGGGTGGCGAGCGGAGCGAGCCAGGTGAGGGGTCCCTGCCCTGATTCCTCAAGCACGAAAGGATGCACACTCTGCAAGCTGTCAAACTTCCGCAGCCTCCCCGGCAAAGCCGGGGGAACTCACATCGGGTCAGCTGCGGACTCGGCTAACCAATTCATGCACCTTCCCTATGACTGTTTCCTCAATCGCGGGCGAGAAGGGACAGGGATGCCCGTAGTAAACCATTGAGCCTCCCCCCTCGTAGCCGCCTTCCTTCAGCACCCGCAATGAGGGGATGTAAGCAAACACGTCGTTGCAGTAAGCGGCCACCCAGAGCTTTTCCGCACCGAACTCCTTCTTCAAACGCAGGTCGTAATCAACCACGTCCTCGCCGGCCAGCGCGATCAAGGTCATATCCTTGCCGAATTGCCAGACCGTGAGAGGGTAGGGATACTCCGTCGGCAAATGCCCATCGCGATCGAGAATCTGGAGCATTGACTCGGCCCATTTCTGAGTGGGCAGGTCCGTGCTGTGCAACTGGGCCTGCAGCTTTTCCCGGCTGGGGGGCACGCCAAAAGCAACCGGAAACTCCTCGTAAGCGGTCTTGAGTGGGCCGCCGACCGGCTCAAACGGACGGCTCATTGATTTCTCCACCGCCGCCGCCAGTTCTTCGCCGTGGAGCTGGGCATGCTCGATGGAGCCACGGGGATACGGGTTTTGGTCGCCGGCACAGCCGGCAACAAAAAGCGCCACGGCGCCATGGTGCTGGTTCTCCAGTTGCGCTTGGGCGAAACCGGCATAATCCCCGTTAAACTGATGATAGGCCTTTGCCGCAGTATTGTGACAAGCATAGCCGAAAACGAGGCCCTTCAGCTTCCCATGCTTATCGTCCACCCGCAATATCGGAACATCATGATCAGCCGGCCCTTCCTTGTTCACGCCGATGACGTATCCGGAGGGAGTCTTCACGCGGCGGTTCACTCCAAAATCCGCCTCGGCATGGCCAAAGCTCAGACGGGCGGGATGAAGCGATTTGAGCGATTGGCCGATGAGATTCACAATCTTGTCTTCCATTTCGCTCGTATAGGCCTTGATGTCGGCATCCTGCTGCGCGTTCAGGGGATAACAGATCTTCAACATGCCATCAATCACCGGGCCGCTGTGCGTGTGTGAAGAACTGAGGAGCAGGCGATCTCGCTCGAGGTTGTACCGCTTCTGAGCCCGCTCAGCAATATTGTGGCTGACCACCGCCGGCAACCCCAGCAAATCCGTCGTCACCATGACGGCTCTCGCGCCGGATCGGTCCTTCAGGGCCAGGGCCTTGGCGTGGAGTTCCAGCGCCACGCCATCAGACGGCTTGGTGCGATTTGCATAGCCGCCCATCCACAGGGACCCGCCGGGCGTAATGGACACCTCGGCAAACCCCGCTTTCCATTCCTCACTCGCGGCAAACACCTGCGTCGAAGTTAATCCAATCCCCACTGCCCCACCGGTAATCCGGCGGAGAAATTGCCGACGTGCCAGTTGATCAGTCATAGGCCTCTCTGAACAAAAAGTTTAGGCATGATTATACTCCGCATCGTGCGCGGCCACCAAGAACAGCGAAGGCGGGGAGTGTCCTGGTTTGCGTAGCGCCGGGCTTCAGCCCGGCATGTGCCGCCCTGAAGGGCGGCGCATTTCTAATGGCTTGCGGAGTGGATTCGCTTTCGCGGGAATGACGCACAGGTGGGGGCGGTGTGACCAACCCGCCACCCACGCTGTCACCCCCGCGAAAGCGGGGGTCCAGCAGATTCTTCGCGGAGTTTACCCTGAGCAGAGCGAGATTCTTCGCTGCGCTCAGAATGACAGCGAACGGGCTCAGGGTGACAGGCGAAGGCGGGGAATGACTGCGTTCCAAGTGACACCGCTGCCCGAAGAAGCGGTCCGTCTTATGCAACGCATAAGGACTTTTGATTTGCCATAGTCTCGCCTCGTCCATAATAATGCAGTCGATTCCTAATTAATGTTGAAGCATAAGAAGCGCAAGGGAGAGAAATGCTATGCATAAATGGCTGGTCCGATTCGCAGTGAGCTGTGCGCTGGGTTGCTGCCTGCTCGCCGTTCCGGGGAATGCGCAATCACCTGCGACGACCCAGGTTGCACCTCCTGCAGCGGAGAGCGTGACCACGCAGGTTACAGACCGCATTGCCCAACTCGAGCAACAAGTAACGGATGCCCGCACCTCGGGCGACAACGCCTGGATGCTGGTCTGCTCCGCCCTCGTCCTGATGATGACAGGACCAGGGCTGGCGCTCTTTTACGGAGGGCTGGTACGAAAGAAGAACGTGCTGGGAACCATGATGCAGAGTTTCACGCTCATGGCGCTGGTCACCGTGTTGTGGGCCCTGTTCGGGTACAGCCTAGCGTTCCACCCTGGCGGCCACTACATCGGGAATCTGGGATATGCGTTCCTTAGCCATGTCGGAGCAGCCCCGGACCCCGGCTACGCGGCCACCATTCCGCAGCAGACGTTCATGGTTTACCAGCTCATGTTCGCCATTATCACGCCGGCCCTGATTACCGGCGCTTTCGCCGAACGCATGAAGTTCAGCGCCATGGTCGCCTTCATGACCCTGTGGTCCATTTTCATTTACGACCCCATGGCTCATATGGTGTGGGGCCAAGGCGGATTGCTCAACGCTTCCCTGGGCGGCCTCTTCCCTACCCTGGATTTTGCCGGCGGAACCGTGGTCCACATTACCTCCGGCGTGTCCGCGCTCGTGTGTGCTCTCTATCTCGGCAAGAGGCTGGGATATCCGAAGGAGTCCATGCCGCCGCACAGCGTGGTCCTGAGCTTCATCGGTGCTTGCCTGCTTTGGGTCGGCTGGTTTGGATTTAACGCCGGCAGCGCCCTCACCGCCGGCAGCCTTGCCAGCAGCGCCTTTGTTGCGACACACTTCGCTGCGGCCGCCGCGGCGCTGGGCTGGGCGGGGGCCGAATGGCTCCGCAACGGGAAGCCGAGTGTATTGGGCGCGATTTCCGGAGCGGTGGCGGGTCTCGTTGCCATCACCCCGGCAGCGGGATTTGTCGGGCCGATGTCGGCACTGGCCATCGGCTTGATGGCCGGAGTATTCTGTTACCTGATGGTCGCCAAGGTCAAAGCATGGTTCGGTTACGACGATTCGCTGGACGCCTTCGGTGTTCATGGCGCGGGCGGGACGATCGGCGCGCTGCTCACCGGAGTTTTCGCGACTAAGGCAGTCAATCCCATCTTTAAGGATTCCCATGGCAACGCTTCAGCCGTTGGCCTGCTAGACGGCAACGCCCACCAGCTTCTCAACCAGGCTATCGGAGTCCTCATGGCATGGGGCCTGGCCATTGTGGGCACTCTCGTTATTTTGAAGGTCGTCGACCTGGTTATCGGATTGCGCGTCCGAGAGGAGCATGAAGTTGAAGGTCTTGACCTCTCCCAGCACGGTGAAGAAGGATACTATTTGGAAGCCTAGTCGCGGGAAGGCGACCGCGGGCTCCCCCGTTTCGCGCATACTCAATGATGCAATGAAAATCCCCTGTTGCTAGCCGTGGAGTCAAAGGAAACTTGACCATGAAGAAAATCGAAGCCATCATCCAACCCTCACGGTTCGACGCCGTAAAGAATGCCCTCCATGCCCTCGGCGTGGAAGGCATGACCGTATCGGAAGTCCGCGGACACGGTCGTCAGAAGGGACACACCGAGGTCTACCGTGGAAATGAGTACACAATCGACCTTCTGCCGAAAACCAAGATCGAGGTTGTCGTCGCGGAAAGCCTCGCCGAACAAGCCGTACAAGCCATTCTGAAAGCTGCCAAGACCGGCAAGATCGGCGATGGAAAGATCTTCCTGAGCAAAGTCGACGACGCCATACGTATCCGGAACGAAGAGCACGGCGACGCCGCGCTGTAACTCCAACCTGTCGAGGTTCGGCCGGCCCATCCCCCCGAAAACACGAAACGGGACCGGCGGGCCGAACTCTCCAGCAGCTTCGAGAATCCGCCGTCCGGACTGAACATTCAATCACGCAAAACCGCACGAGAACCGCAGGTTGCCACCCGTCGGACCGAGCGCAATTTGGGCAAGCCTGGTCCATGACCGCCGTCCTTATCCTTCTTCGGGGCGTCCGGCGCTCACAGAGCGCCGCTACAGCAAACTACCTTCGTTTCCCATTCCGTGCCTTTCTCGGCGATAATGGTTACTGGAGGCGGAAGGACTCCCACCTATCGCGGATAACATGCCAAAGAATAGCCGACCAGACCCGGAGCAACTCCTGCGCCAAGTTCAGGCGGAGGAGCAATTCCTCAGCCGAGGACGGCTCAAAGTGTTCCTTGGATACGCAGTCGGAGTGGGCAAGTCATTCCGCATGCTGGATGAGGCGCGGCGCCGCCGGGAACGAGGAGAGGATGTTATCGTTGGCGCGACGCAAACAAAGGTCTCACCCTTAGTGGAAGCCCTGCTGGATAAGATGCAAGTCATCCCTCTCCGCATCGTCGGCGGCGTTCCCGCCATGGATGTCGAAGCCATCTTGCGGCGGCACCCTCAGTTCTGCCTGGTTGACGGCCTCGCCTATGACAACCCTCCCGGCAGCCTGCACCCCAAGCGCTGGCAGGATGTGGAGCACCTCCTGTCAAACGGCATCTCGGTGATTACCACAGTCAACCTCCAACACATTGAGGAGCGGCAGGAAGAGGTGGAAAAGATCACGGGCAAACACGTGAAAGCGACGGTGCCGCTGGATTTTCTCCGCTATGCGGACGAGATCGAAATCGTGGATGCGCCGCCCGATTTCTGCCTGCAACGCGGCGACATTCCTCCGGCAGGCGAGATTGGCGCCGCGATAAGCCTCCCGCAAGAACTCTCTGAGTTGCGTGAGATTGCGCTGTTGCTGGCCGCTGACGTCGTCGATTGCCAGCTCGAGGCTTACCTGGCCCGGAATGGAATCAAACAGGTTTGGGGCACGCATGAGCGTATTCTCGTTTGCGTATCCCGTTATGCTGATGCGGCGTTGACCATCGCCAGTGGAAGACGCAACGCCGACCGTTTTCACGGAGAATTGTTTGTGGGGCACATCAAACGGTCCTACATGACGCCTGAGGAAAGGATTGTGCTGGAAAGAAACCTTGCAGAAGCACAGGCCGCCAGCGCGCGAATCGAAGCTCTGGACGGCGAGGATGTGGCCGGAACGTTCATTCAGTTTGCGCGGGGACACGGCATTACCCAGATATTCCTCACGAACAGAATGAGGATCCGATGGTGGGAGCGTATCTTCGGTACCCCCGTGGAACACTTGATCCGGGCGGCTGAGAACATCGATGTGAGGGTCTTCCCGGGATAGGATGCCGCATATGCCTGATTCTTTTCATCGGGGCACGGTCAAGATTTTCCTCGGCTATGCTGCCGGGGTCGGCAAGACCTACCAGATGCTGGACGAAGCGCACAAGCTGAAGGGAAACGGCGTCGACGTCGTCATCGGCTATTTTGAGCCCCACGGACGCAAGGACACTATTGCCAAGGCCGAGGGCCTGGAAATTATCCCTCGCCGCAAAGTCGATTACCGGGGAGCGGTGTTCGGCGAGACGGATATCGACGCCATACTCCTCCGCCATCCCCAAGTCTGCGTCATCGACGAGTTTGCCCACAGCAATGTCCCGGGTTCGGCGCAAGCCAAACGCTGGGAAGATGTGCAAGTTCTGCTCGACGCCGGCATCAACGTTTTAACAACCATGAACGTGCAACACCTGGAGAGCCTTAACGACCAGGTTTGGCAATTCACCGGCATCCGCGTGCGTGAAACCATCCCCGACTGGGTCGTCAAGCAGGCCGATGAAGTGGTCATGGTCGACCTGCCTCCCCAGGCGCTGCTGAACCGACTGACGCGCGGCGCCGTCTATGCGCCCGAGAAGGCGCGCCAGGCGATGGAGAATTTCTTCAAGGAATCGACGCTTGTGGCGTTGCGCGAACTGGCGATCCGCCAGACCGCCCATGAGGTCGACGTGCGGCATTCGGTTCTTCAGGAGGATGGAGGGACCCCCTGGCCCGGAAGTCAGGCCATGGACACGCTCTCAACGCAGAAATCCAGCGCCACCGATCGAATCCTCATTCTCGTCACGGAAGACCCATCTTCGGCGGCGCTGATCCGCCGGGGCCGGCGTGTTGCCGACTACCTCAAGGCGGACTGCTTCGCCGTGTGCGTTCATTGCGACAAAACGCAGGACATCTCCCCGCTCCAGCGCGAGACCGTGGGAAAGCATATGAATTTCGCCCGAAACTTGCATATCGAAACGCAGGTTTTGCAGGGTGAAAATATGGCCCGCACTTTGGTCGACTTCGCCCGTCTTCATCAGGTCACGCAGATATTTCTTGCGCGGCCCCAACATGAAATGTGGCCGGTGTTTTTGGGTCGGGGCCTTGTGGAACGGGTCGTCCGATTGGCCCGGGGAATCCAGGTCACGATCGTAGCCGGGCGCCGCCAGTAAACCCCTCCGATAAGGCAAGGACCCAAATACGCAACCTTACTTCCCACGTTCTTATTAATATCCGGATGAATGCGGCTCAGTCGAAGGACCGATCTCCGCGATACTGTCGGAAGGAATGCTGCAGGAATCAGAGCGAAGCAGGACGCGCTTATACTTGGGCGGGGGGCCGTCCTGAAGGTAAAAGATGACGGCGAGATTCGGGTGTATCCGAAGGTACTCCCGCGTGCGCTCCACGCCCATAACGAACGACCCGGCGGAACGCCCGTCGGTATCCGTACCCGTGGGCGCCAGGACCGCGGCGGAGAGCCTTCCCTCCACCGGCCAGCCCGTATGCGGATTCATAATATGACAATGGGTCTTGCCGCCCATCTTAAAGAACTTCTCGTAACTCCCCGAGGTTGAAAGCGAATAGTTCTTAAGATGGATGACATCCCCGGCCTTGCGCGCATCGTAAGGACTGCGCAGAACGATCTTCCAGGCGCGGTCCCCCGGGGGCGAGCCCAGAGCGTAGAGGCTGCTCGTACCGCTGGAAACCAGCGCTGAGGTGATGCCATTCGACCGCAGAACCTCCACGGCACGATCCACCGCGTAGCCTTTAGCGATTCCACCCAGGTCGATTTCAACCCCGCTCGTGTCAAACTTGATGGTCCGCCGCTCGGGATCCAATTTCAGGTGCTGATATCCGATATGCGTGAGGGCCTGCCTTATTTCCTCATGCGACGGAAGCTGGCCCCGGCCACGGAAAAAACCCCATTCCTTCATCAACGGACCGGCGGTGACGTCAAAGTCGCCATCCGTCTCCTCGCTGCGTTGGACACAAACCTCAAGCAAATGAAACAGGCGGGGTTCGACGAGGACAGGATGGCTCCAAGCCTCACGGTTGATGGCCGAAACCTCGCTCTGCGGCCTGTATTTGCTCATCTGGTCGTTGATTCGGTCAACTTCCTCAAAGACCTGTTCCACAACCTCCGACAGGAACGCCCGGTCCCGGCCGTAAACCGCCACCGTGAACACGGTACCCATGCTCTCGTGGGAGGCTTCATAGCGGACGGAATTCTCGCCTCCCTGTCCGTCTTCAGCCCTGGAAACTGAGGCAAGGAGGCCCGAAAGAATCCCGGCTTGGGTAAGGAGTCGGAGAACCGCGGGAAGTAGTCCGGAGGGGGTCATCTTATCGACGAGTTGTGGGGAAGGGCAAGCGATTCGCTAATCCATGATCCGTTTCACTTGCCCCATGTACACTTATTCTTTGACTTAAGCCTTTACGGCTTTGGCGCCGGCAACCCTTTTCCTGCCTGGCAATTTCCCGGCCCTGGCAGGTTCCTGCCCGTTGGGCCAAAACACCTTCTGTCCCATGTCAAGCGCACGATTTCCGTAGATCACGCCGAGCGCGTCGGAAACCCCTACCTCCAATGGAGCGATGACCGGTTTTCCCTCGCGAATGGAAGCAAAGAAATTTGACATCTCGCACCACCAGGGATCATGGGGTTCCTCGTACTTGTAGATGCCCAGGGACGCCAGCCAGCGCTTTGCATAGACCATTTCGCGGTCAATGAAATCAGTATTTGCTCCACCATTGGCCTCCGGGAAAATGGGGATGCCTTCCTGCGTCGCCGCCTGGGCCACCGTGGCGCCTGCCCACCACTTTTCCTTCGGGCCTGCCTGCGAGACCTTGACCCGAGGCTCTCGAAAGTACAGTCCTTTCCCAAGGGTGGTGACCAGCGTTCCCTGATCTCCCATGATTTCTTCCTGGAATTGGAAGTGTTCGTTGTAGAGCACGCCGCTCCACATAAACTTGCGCCCATCCGGATATTCGTAGATCGCCTGCACGTTATCGCAGACCTCGCGGCCGTCCTTCCAGTAGTCAATTCCACCCGTGGCCGTCACCGAGACGGGGTCGGCGCCAAAGGCCCAATTCGCCACATCCAACTGGTGAGACGCCAACTCGGCGAACAACCCACCCGAGTAGTCCTTGTACAAACGCCAGTTCAGGAGGCGCTCGAGCTTAGGATCGGGCACGGGCCTCCGCCACGTGCTGTTGCGATGCCAATTCGCGCGCACGAACATCACTTTGCCCAGCGCGCCCTTGCGAACCATCTCGATAGCAACCTGGTACAGCACGCTGGAACGGCGCTGAAGTCCGACTTGCAGAACCTGCTTTGGATGGTCGGCCGCCGCCTGGCGGATTTGTTTGCCCTCTTCCTCCTTGAAGTACATCGTCTTTTCGACGAAGACGTGCTTGCCAGCGCTCAAGGCGTCGAGCACCATTTGCGTATGGAGATTGAGCGGCGTCACGATCATGACCGCGTCAATATCTTTTCTCTCCAGCATTTTTCGGTAGTCCACGTACGTCTGAGGATCCGATCCGATCGTTTCAACGCCTTTCTTGAGATTGGGCGGATAAATGTCGCAGGTGGCCACACAACGGCCTTCGGGAATGGTGGCTAGGAATTTGAGCAACGTGCATCCCTCAGTTCCCGTGCCAATCATTCCGTACTTCACAACATTGTTAGGACTGGGATTTGCCAGAATAGCAGGGGCACCCACGCTTGGCAGCGCGGAAACCGCTGTCACAACTGCCGCGGTCTTCAAAAACTCGCGGCGGGTTACGTCTCCTTCTTTCTGCATCTTAAGGACTCCTGATAGGGCCAGCCACAACCGAGGTTACATAATGGGGCTTTGACCCGGAAGTATTCACCTTCGCCGGGTCCAGCAATCAAGCTGCCAACGGAAGGCGTTTCCAGATGAGGTTGTACATCCTTGAGGCGCCCGACCGCAGCCCCTCCATAAAACATATTAGCACTCGCAATGGCTCCATTGCATCTGAGTTATACTGAATGTGGAGGATGTCCAGGACAAGTTGAACCTTTCGGCCAAGCTCGTTAACGGCAGTCTTCTCCCGCTCATAATCTCCCTGAGTCTTTCTCTCTCTTTCGCTCAGAGTTCTCCGCCGTCCGACGACGCGACGGTCGAGAGCCTGCGGTTCGCGGAAATCTACGGAGCGATTCAACAGAATGCGGCGGACGAGGTTGATCCCGACAGGATGATTCTGGATGGCGGCATTCGCGGCATGCTTTCCGCTCTCGACCCCTTCTCCGCCTTTTTCGATCGCGAACAATTCGAGCTCTTGCGGCAACAGACCCGGGGCGAGGCCATGGGATTCGGGTCCATCCTGTATGTGACTCCCGGAAAGATACTCGTACTCCAAACGGCCCAGGGCTCGCCGTCGTGGCGCGCGGGGCTGGGGCCCGGCGACGAAATCGTCGAAATCAACGGCACCCGGATAAACCGCATTGATTTCCAGTCGCTGGTCGAACTCCTGCGGAGTTCCCGCTCGCACCCCGTCCGCTTGGGAGTCATCCACCCCGGCCGGGTCGTTTCTCAGAACTACGAATTGAATCCCGCGGAGGTCGCGCTGCCCAGCGTGGACAAGTGTTTTTTGCTGTCACCGGGAATCGGATTCATCCATCTGAGCGGGTTTGAAGAGAAAACCCCGCAGGAAGTTCAGGAAGCTATTCTCAAACTTTCAACTCCGCCGCTGAAGGGCCTGATCTTCGACCTGCGCGATAACCGCGGCGGCGTTGTCGATGCCGCGATCGGCGTCGCCAGTCTTTTCCTCAATCCGGACGTGCTGGTGATGACCGCACGCGGCCGCTCGGCCCCGGAAAAAGCCTACCGCACTGCGCGTGCTTCCGCGCAATTCCACATGCCCATGGTGATGCTGGTGAACGGCGATACCGCCAGCGCAGCCGAGGTGCTGGCAGCCGCACTGCAAGAGCATGACCGGGCGGTCATCGCGGGCAGTCCAACTTACGGGAAGGGCGTCGTGCAATCCGTGCTGCCCCTGAGCGAGAAAACAGGACTTGCCCTGACAATCGCCCAGTACTTCACTCCAAGCGGCCGCTCAATTCAACGGCCGCTGCCGGGAACTGCTCTGGCCGCGCCCAGCCGCGAACTCAGCCTGGCGCCCGGCTCCGGCCACTTTCAGACGGACGGCGGCCGTTCAGTGTCCGCTGGCGGAGGCGTCACCCCTGATGTCGAAATACCCTCCCATAAACTGGATCCCTGGCTTGCCTTTCTGACCCAGACGGGAACCTTCACGAACTATGCCTCGGAGCGGTTGACCCTGCACGGCCGCGTTGGCGAGTCTTTTGAAGCGGACACAACGGTGCTCGATGACTTCAAGGAATTCCTCACCCATGCCGGAGTCCGGGCGCCAGAGAAATATTGGGAGAACGATCAGAGTTACCTCAAACTCAAAATCAAAGCCGAACTGCTCAACCTTGTTTTCGGCCTCTCCGCCGGCGAGGAAGTCGAGACGAAAGGTGACCCACAAGTCCAGGCGGCTGCGCGCCTTTTCTCTCGGATTCCCACCATCCTCAAGAGCGCCCGGACAAAACAGTGACAATATGCAGACCCGGAGTCCCGGGTGAAAAGCGATTCGAGGAGGTCCGCATGACTCGCATCATCAGAAAGCCCTCAGGACGGGCCATCCTGCTCATTATGTTCGCGCCCATTCTTCTTTGCATGGCAGGCGGCCTGCTCGCGAAGAAAAGGCCAGATTCGCCTCCGGTTGCACCGCCAGAAACTGCTGCGAATGCGCCGGCTGGTTCGATGACTGCCGGGCGAGCACGCAGAACGGTCTTTACAGGACTGCAAGCCAGCAATGTACCCGCTTCCAACATCGGGGTCCGTACCGGAAGCATCGAGTTCGATGCTAATGGTGAGGGCTTCTACCTTCCTAACGGCCACTACATCCTGGATCTGAAAACCCTGGGAAGGGTTACGGTTGCCGAACATGTAACCCACCACGGCACCCATTATTATCATTTGGTCTTCAATGGGAGCGATCCAAATGCGCGAGGACGAGTGAATCCTGCTGCCAAGCCAGATAGATCCTGGCCCGAGGCAATTAATCTGCTCGCTTGCCTCTGGTGGCACCCGGCTGACGACCCGCAGGCATTCGCAAAGGCTCAGGCGTTTGCCGACGCTTTGAATCGGCTGAGCGCATCTGCCCGCGGCGAACCGGACGATGATCCTGCATGGCGTGACTTTCCGCAAAAAGCCGCTGCCTGGCGCGCACTCACGGTGAAACCGCCCATATCAGAAGAGGTTCGGGAGCACCGCATCCTTGCCGAAAACGCCTTCCGGGAGAAGAATCTCTACGCTGCAATCGATGAGTACGAGGCTGGGCTGGCGCTGAATCCAGCATGGCCCGAAGGGCATTTCAATGCGGCGCTGTTGTGCGCGGAGCTTCGCTTTTACGATGATGCCATCCAGCACATGCGGGCTTATATCGAACTGGTTCCTGACGCGCCCGACGCGCAATCCGCCCGCGATCAGATCGTGATCTGGCGGAGCAAGCTGAAATAGCCGGTGGAGCCCGGCATGAGTTGCCGCGGATGGAAGGCGTTCGCCTTCGTGCCGATGCTGATTCTTCTCGCCGCGATTCGTGTGGTTCGTGCGCAGGAAACAGCCGCCTGGGCCGATTCCCAGCAGAAAGCGGCGGTGTGCCGCGCGCTTCCGGCAGGGGCCTCTATTTGTTCTTTTCGAAGTAACGGCGATGAGTACGAGCCGCGCTTGCGAGCCGGCGGTGGCGGCGTCCCAAGGCCTCCCGGTAACAGCGCTTCTCTTCAGCCGTGACGGGGATGACCGGGGGAACCTTCTGCGGCTTGCCGTCTTGATCGATGGAGACATAGGTAACGAAAGCCGAACTGGTCTGACGGTGATCGCCGGTCAGATAATCTTCGAGGAAAACATTGACCTCCACTTCCAAAGACGTGTTAAAAGTGCGGGTCACAAAGGCTTGAAGAATAATCATTTGACCTACGCGAATCGGGTGAACGAAGTCCAGGTTATCCACCGACACCGTCACTAAAAGACTCCGGCAGTGACGGTGGGCCGCGATGGCTCCTGCAATGTCGATCAAGTGCATGACCTTGCCGCCCAGAATGTTTCCGAGAACGTTGGCATCATTGGGGAGTACCACCTCCACCATCTCCGTAAACGAAGCCGCTACTGTTTTTCCCTTTTGCTTCT
>Ga0326727_10012620_pt1 | contig 19152 bp, 15 predicted proteins | sample MB2enrmetagenome_FD_207643 | JGI IMG/M metagenome (GOLD analysis project Ga0326727, IMG submission 207643) | Lab enriched peat soil microbial communities from McLean, Ithaca, NY, United States - MB29MY | ecosystem: Environmental > Terrestrial > Soil > Wetlands > Peat | place: USA: New York...
GTTTTTTGGGAAAGAGGGGTCTGGGGGGAAAACCCTTTTGTTCATACAGGGAGAGCAGAAAATGTCTTCATTTTCGTGCTCTCCCTTACGAAGAAGAGAGCACTTTGTGCTCTCGAACTGCAAAAGGGGTTTCTCCCCGGATTCTCTCCCTCAACAAATACTTTTGAAGTGATTCTAGCTTGTCCGGGGGGATTTGTTTTGAAGGAAATTGCGGTAGGCGCCGGGGGTGATTCCGTAGCGGCGTTTGAAGAGCCTGGTAAGGTGTGCCTGGTCGGCGAAGCCCGCGTCCGCCGCCACTTCGGCCAGGCGAAGCGGCGTGCCGAGCAGCTCGCGGGCGCGCCCCAAGCGTTTGGCGACCAGGTAGGCGTGCGGGGGCAACCCGGTGTGCTCGGTAAAGACGCGGATCAGGTGGAAGGGGCTTAAGTCCGCCAGCCGCGCCAAGTCGTCCAGCCGGATATCCTCGGCCAGGCTGTCGGCGATATAGTCGGTCACCCGGCGCAGCGCCGGCCGGATCGGACCGGGTTTGGGCGCGGCCGGGGGGTCTATCGCGTGACGAGAGGTCCAGGCCGCCAGCAGCGAAAGCAGCCGGGTTTCTTTTTCCAGCGTGGGCGTCGCAGGCTCGCACAGCGCGCGGTGGACCAGGGCTATTTCACGGGCGAGCATCGGGTCGCTCAGCACGGCTCTGGGGAAATAGGGCGCGGACTGCGAGTCGCCGACACGGCCGGCGGCCGACTTCAGGGCGAGCGTAGGCAGGTAGAACATGCGGTAGGCCCAGCCCGAGTCGGCCGCGGGGTGGCCGTCGTGGACCTCGCCGGGAACGGTCAGGTTGATTTCGCCGGGCGCGGCAACCAGCCCCTCGCCCCGGTACCGGAAGGCCAGCGCCCCGTCCTCGATCACGCCCAGGGCGTAGTCTTCGTGGAAATGGCGGGAAAAGCGCTGATCCACGTAGCGCGCGGTCAGAAGCTCAACCCCGCCCAGGATGGGCAGGTGCAATACGCTGACGGCGGTTGAGTCGGTTGCGGCCATATTTTTTCCGGCATTGGCGCATATGGGGCCAGGCGTTGCCAATTGCCTTGACCGGGGTCGCCCGGCGCGACTATCTTCTCCCCGGTTCTCGTCCGTCAAGGCCTTTTCCGTGACGCTTCCGGCCAGGCCGAGACTCTTGTCCCCAACTCCAAACAAAGTGCAGCGCATGGCAACAAAACTTCTTTTCCTGATCGCCGACGGCATGGGCGGCTATCCCCTTCCCGAACTGGGCGGCCAGACCACCCTGGAAGCCGCCGCCACCCCGACCTTGGACGCCCTGGCGCGCACCGGCGTGGTCGGGCTGTGCCGGACCGTGCCGCCGGGCATGGCGCCGGGCTCGGACGTGGCCAACATGGCGCTTCTCGGTTTTGACCCGACGGTCCATCACACCGGGCGCGGCCCGATCGAGGCCGCCGCCCAGGGCATCGATCTGGCCGGGAACGACCTCGTCTTTCGCCTCAATCTGGTCGCGCTCAGCGAATTTTCACAATTCGGCGTCATGCTGGACTATTCCGCCGGCCACATCGCCACCGACGATTCGCGTCCCTTGATCGAAGCCATGGCTTCCTTTGCCGCGCCCTTTACGCTCTATCCCGGGGTGCAATACCGCCACCTGCTGGTCTACCCCGGCCAGGCGGACGGACCGGCCGCGCGTCTGGCGGTGCGGCCGCCGCACGACATCACCGGGGAGGCAATCGCCCCGGACCTGGCCACGCTGGCCGCCTGCCCGGAGCTTTACGCCTTCATGGAGCGCGCGGCCGCGTTTCTGAAAAGCCCGGCCAACGCCACCAAGGCCGCCTCGGTCTGGCCCTGGGGCCAGGGGCGCTGCCTCGCCCTGCCCTCGTTCGCCGCATCCTTCGGACTGCGCGGGGCGGTGGTCACGGCCGTGGACCTGGTGCGGGGCCTCGGCCGCGCCGCGGGCATGCAAACCCTGGACGTGCCCGGCGCGACCGGACTGCTCGACACCAACTACCAGGGCAAGGTCCGAGCCGCGCTTGATTTCTTGAGCAGCGGCGGCGATTTCGTCTTCGTGCATCTCGAAGGCCCTGACGAATGCGGCCACGGCGGGGATACGGCCGGCAAAATAGAGGCCATCTCCCGCTTCGACGAGCGCATCGTTGGGCCGCTCTCCGCCGCCCTGGCGGACACCGACGCCGCGCTGCTCGTGGCCTGCGACCATCTGACCCCGATCGTGAAGCGCACCCACACCGCCGACCCGGTTCCCTTCCTGTTCTGGAAACGCGGCCTGCCGGCGGCCGGTCCGGCCGTTTTCAGCGAAAAAACCGCCGCCGCCTCCGGCGTCGTCATAAATCGCGGCCAGGAGCTGGTGCCCTTCGTCCTGCGGCAAACGCGTTAAAAGCCGCGCCCCGCGCCCCTTCTCCCGGACTTGCCTTCGCCGTCCGATCGTGGTCTACACTAGCGTCACACAAACTCAGGACCGCCGTCACCTGAACGTAACAATCCCGGAGCTATCCGTATCCTGCCTCAAGACACCACCAACAACCATTTTCCCGGAGGATTACGATGAAGAAGTTTGCCCTTATCGCGGCCATGCTGGTTTTTGCCCTGGCCCTGCCGGCCATGGCCGAAACCGAGATCAAAATCGACGGTTCGACCACCGTCCTGCCCTACATGCAGAAGATGGTCGAGGCCTACATGAAGGAAAACCCGGGTGTTAAGATGACCGTCTCCGGCGGCGGCTCGGGCAACGGCATCAAAGCCATCCTCGACGGCACCACCAACCTGGCCATGAGCTCGCGCAAGATGGAAGAAAAGGAATTCGAGCGGGCCAAGTCGTCGGGCGCCCCGGCCATACCCATCGCCATCGCCATCGACGCCATCATCCCCATCATCAACCCGGCCAACCCGGTGAACAACCTGACCATCGAGCAGCTGCGCGGCATCTACACGGGCAAGATCACCAACTGGAAGGAAGTCGGCGGCGAAGACAAGCAGATCGTGGTCATCTCCCGCGACACCTCTTCCGGCACCTATGAAGCCTGGGAAGAACTGATCATGAACAAGGAACGCGTCTTCCCCGGCGCCCTGCTCCAGGCCTCGTCCGGCGCGGTCAAGGAAGTCATCGGCAAGAACAAGTACGCCATCGCCTACGACGGTTACGGCTATGTCGACAAGAGCGTCAAAGGCGTGAGCGTCAACGGCATCGCCGGCAATCCCGACTCCGCCTCCAACGGGACCTACCCGGTCTCCCGCAACCTCTTCGTCATCACCAGGGGCGAACCCCAAGGCGAACTGGCCAAATTCGTGGCCTTCATCATGGACCCGGCCAAGGGCCAGAAAATCGTCGGTGAAAACGGCGCCGTGCCGGTGAAGAAATAAGGGAATAAGATTCCGGGGGAAACTTTTGCAGCGGGAAGACGCTTCGTAGCGGAGAGTATGAAAAGAAGACTTTTCTACTCTCCGCGTATGAACAAAAGTTTCCCCCGGTCCCCCTTCAAAAAACTTTATACATTTTAACATTGACCCCCCCGTCGCAGGGGTCTGGGGGAAGGCGGAGCCTTCCCTGGCGGGAGATTCGATGGCAATGAACCGCAAGATCAAGGATAACATCGCCAAGTATTTTTTCCTGTGCACGGCGCTTTTTTCCATCCTGGCCTTGGCGCTGATCACGATCTATCTGTTCATTGAAGGCCTGCCCATTTTCAAGGTCACCAGCGTCACGGACTTCATTTTCGGCCAGTATTGGTATCCCACCGACGCGGCCCACCCGGAATTCGGCATCGCAACGCTGATCACCGCTTCGCTGGCGGTCACGATTTTGTCCTCGTGCCTGGCCATTCCCCTGGGGGTGATGACCGCCATTTACATGGCCGAGATCTCCACCCACGAAGTGCGCCAGATCGTCAAGCCGGTGGTCGAGCTCCTCGCCTCGCTGCCCTCGGTGGTCATCGGCTTTTTCGGCATGGTGGTGGTCGCGCCCTTTCTCCAGGACGTCTTTGATCTGCCTGTCGGGCTCAATTTGTTGAACGCCTCGCTGATGCTGGCCTTCATGAGCGTGCCGACCATCTGCAGCGTTTCCGAGGACGCCATCTATTCCGTTCCCCGCGAACTCAAGGAAGCCTCTCTGGCCTTGGGAGCAACGCATTGGGAGACGATCCGCAAGGTCATCCTGCCGGCTTCGCTGTCGGGCATCAGCACGGCTGTCATCCTGGGCATGTCCCGGGCCATCGGCGAGACCATGGTCGTACTCATGGTCGCCGGCGGCGCGGCCATGTTTCCCACCTCGCTGTTCAGTCCGGTGCGGCCCATGCCGGCTTCCATCGCCGCCGAAATGGCCGAGGCTCCGTTTCGGAGCAACCATTACCACGCCCTGTTCGCCACCGGCATCGTGCTCTTTCTCTTCACCCTGATTTTCAACATCATCGCTCAGCACATTTCCGAAAAACACAAGCAAACCGGGGCGGCCACGCTCTGATCCGGAAACGCCCATGCCAACCGCTTCGCACAAGCTCAAGGTCAGAAAAGCCTATCAAACCCTTGCCTGGACCGCTTTTCGTGGCGCCACCGGGATCAACGGCCTGGCCCTGGTCATCATCTGCGTTTTCTTGTTCCGCAACGGGCTCTCGGCCATCACCTGGAGTTTTTTGACCGAGGCCCCGCGCGATTCCATGACCGCGGGCGGCATCTTCCCCTGCATCGTGGGGACGGTCCTGCTCTCCGTCGGGTCGATGCTTGTGGCCTTTCCCCTGGGCGTGGCCGCGGCCATCTATTTGAACGAATACGCCCGGCCCGGGCGAACCTTGCGATTTATCCGCCTGGGCATCAACAATCTCGCCGGGGTGCCCTCGGTGGTCTTCGGCCTCTTCGGCCTGGCTTTTTTCGTGATCTTTTTCGGCTTCGGCGTGAGCCTGCTTTCGGGCGTCTTGACCTTGGCCATCCTCATCTTGCCGGTGATCATCGGCACTTCCGAGGAAGCCCTGCGAAGCGTGCCCAACACCTACCGCGAGGCCTCCCTCGGACTCGGGGCCACCAAATGGCAGACCATCCGCCTGGTGGTCCTGCCTGCCGCCGTGCCCGGCATGCTGACCGGGGCCATCCTCGGGCTTTCGCGCGCCGCAGGCGAAACCGCGGCCATTATGTTCACCGCCTCGGTTTTCTACACCCCGGACCTGCCGACCTCGATTTTTTCCCCGGTCATGGCCCTGCCTTACCACGTTTACGTCCTGGCCACGGCCGGCACCAATATCGACAAGACCCGCCCCCTGCAGTACGGCACCGCCCTGGTGCTCATCGCCCTGGTTTTGGGCATGAACCTGGCGGCCATCTGGCTGCGCGCCAGACTGCAAAAACGCCGCTGAACCGGGCGGGCATGGTCCAAAAGAACGCCTCCGGCGGTCAAAAGGACCAAGGAAAACCGGGCCCCTTTGACATTCCATTGTATGCCAGGTTGCTTCCGGCATCCGGCCGGATACTTCACAGCTGGCCCGTAACAGGATATGTACCGATTAAGGTGTAGGTATCGACACTATAACCCAACCAAGAGGTCCGCATGGCTGAATCCGGAACGCACAAGAATTACGTCCTGGACACCAACGTACTGATCGAAAACCCCAGCTGCATCATCTCCCTCAAGAACGGCAGCGACAATTCCATCTACATCCCCTACCACGTGCTCATGGAGCTGGAGCACTTAAAAAACACCCCCAAACTCCGCCACATCGTCTCCAAAGTCATCCAACTGCTGCTGGACAACAAGGATACCATCAAGTTCATCGGCAATACCGGCGCGGTCTCGCCCTACACCGAGATCGTGGACAACTTCATCCTGCGCGAAATCGAGGGCGCAAAGGACATCGAAAACCCGATTCTGGTGACCAACGACCGCATCCTGCGCCTGCAGGCCGATCTGCGCGGCATCAAAAGCGAGGAATTGCGCGATTCCAAACCGTTCGAATCCGAATCGCAGCAGTTTACCGGCTTTGTCGACGAAGCCGAACAACCCGTGCCCAACTCCTTTTTCTGGCGCGACGGACGCCCGGTCATGCGCGCTCCGCTCGGTGACAAAATCATCGGCTACAATAATGAAATTTGGAACGTCAAACCGCGTACGGTCTATCAGAACCTGGCTTTCGAGCTGATGCTCGCCGAACACGTCGACCTGATCTCCATCCAGAGCGAGGCCGGATTCGGCAAGACCCATCTGGCCCTGGCCAGCGCCCTGTACCTGATACTCGAAAAGAAGTTGTTCGATAAGATTTACATCCTCAAGCCGACCATCGAGATCGGGGCCAAGCTGGGTTTCCTTCCCGGCGACATCAAGGAAAAGCTCGAGCCGTACACGAAATACGTCTTCGACCTTCTGCAGAAGCTGCACAAGTCGCGCTCGGCCAACAAGATCTTCGTCAATCCCAACGATGACACGCCACGCTACAACAACAAAAAATTCGAGGTCCTGCCGCTGGCCTACGTCCGCGGCATGAACATTGAAAACGCCTTCGTGATCATCGACGAGACCCAGAACCTGTCCCGGGCCGAGGTCAGAAGCGTGCTCACCCGCATGGGCGAGGGAGTCAAATGCGTCTGCCTGGGCGACACTTCCCAGGTGGACAATCCCTATCTCAACGAATCCAACAATGGACTGAACTGGATCGTCCGCAAATTCAAGGGCCTGCCCAACTACGCCCACATCGTGCTCAAGGGCGACAAATCACGCGGCCCGATCACGGACATGGCCCTGAAAACCAAATTGTGACACTGGTCTTGACTTTGTCGTCCAGCAGGGGAATATAATGGGCGCAAATTTCCCATGTTGCCGACGGTGGCGGAATGCCGCGCCCCGGAGACGTCTCCGGGGCCGGCGCCGTGCACCACCAAGACCGCTACGCATAAGGAAGGGAGACCGCCATGTCCTGGACATCCTGGAACCAAATCCTTTCGCCCCCGACAAGCGACGCCAACGTCAACGCCATCATCAACGCCAGCGGAATCACCTACAACTACGAACTTCCCTTTCAAAACTACATCGATTTTTCCTTCGATCCGACCCAGGCCGCCGGGGCGGCTACCAACGCCAGCGCCCTGACCAGCCTGCAACAGCAATGCGTCCGCAACGCCCTCAATTACGTCCACAACATCACCGGGATCAATTTCAACGAAATACCGGCCGGCTCGAGCCTTCCCCAGGAGCTGGTTTTCGTCAATTCCAGCAACACCGGGACGAACCCGAACGGTACCGTTCCGCAAGAAGGCGTGTTCACCGAATACCCCACGGTAACCACCAACGCCAGCGGCGCCATCACCGCCCTGAACATCAAAAACACCATCGCGTTCAACACCTCGTTTGACAGCAATCTTCAAGCCGGCAGCTCGGGTTACGAGGCGTTGCTCCAGGGAATAGGCGAGGCCTTGGGCCTGACGGTTCCCGTCGCCGGGTATCTGACCAACGTCTCGGACAACGACAGTTCGACCCTGATGGACCAGAATCTCACCGGCAACAACTACAGCACCTACCAAACCATGGACATCAAGGCCCTGAATTGGCTCTACGGCGGCGACGGGCTGCTTGGCCAATACGGCCTGACCGTGAACGCTTCCGGCGTCCCGGTGGCCAACGGCGGCCCTCCCGGCGGCGTCATCGTGTCCTCGGTCCCAAGCAACCTCTTGGCCCAGACCGGCTGATCCGGCCCGTATCGCCCGGCGATTCCGGGGCGGCGATCCGCCGCCCCGGAGCAAAGCCCCTTTTTCCCTGTCTGAAGTTTTCCCCATACATATCAGCCGTCACCTCGTTGTAACGAAAAACGCGCCGAACCGACGCGCGAAGCGAACGTCCGCCTGGTATGGGTCCGGATGCAAAATGCACGCAACGCCTCATCCCGCGAGCATAAAGGTGACACAATGATTCCAGCCATAAAGCAACACAAGACACGGCTTTTCGTGCCCGCAGGTGCGCTCTCCGCGCCCAAGCAGAACCAGGCGACCTATTGCCCGTCGTTCTTGAACAGCGGCGAACGCGGACGGCTCGAACGCATCGTCGACGCCGGCGGCTGCCTGGGAATGCTTTTTATTCAAATCCATGACTTCCGGGTCATCGAAAACCTCTTCGGAATAGAAATCGCGGCCACGATCGCGGATCTGTCGGAAAATATCCTGTTCAAGCTGTGCCAGATGCATATTCCCGGGGCTGATCCGATTTTCACCGAACGCCTGGAGCCGGGTAAATTCGTCGTGGTCTGGCACGACCAGGGCCTGCCCCTGCCCAGCGCGCTGCCCGATTTGGCCCTGGCGTTCCGGGTCGGCCTGCGCGCCATGCTCAAACCCGAGGTGATCGGGTTAACCGGGAAAAACGTGGACTTAAGCGTCGGCTACGCCGTTTTGACCGCCTCGCCCGGCTACAGTCTGGAACACAGGCTATACAACGCCCTGTGCGAGGCGCAACGCATCGCCGAAGCCGGCTTCGACGCCGCCGAACTGTCCTTGATGCGCGAATTTCTGGAGATCGTCGAACGACCGCTTTTGACCTGCGTCTACCAGCCCATCGTGGATTTGCGCTCGGGCGAGGTGTTCGCCTGGGAGGCTTTGGCCCGCGCTCCCAAGGACAGCCATTTCACGTCGCCGACCATGCTCTTCGACTTCGCCGAGGAGGCAGGGCGCATCTTCTCCCTGGAAAAGACCTGCAGGGAAACGGCAATCAAAAATTTCGGCCAGGCCGCGCCCGGCCAAAAGCTCTTTCTCAACATCCATCCCCGGACCATGGCCGACCCGGCTTTCCACCCGGGCGAGACCAAGGCCCTGCTCGATAAATACGGCATCAGCCCAAACGGCGTGGTCCTGGAGATCACCGAGCGCCACAGCACCCGCGATTTCGCCCTGTTCCACCGCACCCTCGACCATTACCGCCAGGCCGGCTACCGGGTGGCCGTGGACGACGTGGGCACGGGCTACTCGGGGTTGTATTCCATCGCCGAGATCCGGCCCGAATTCATCAAGATCGACATGTCGCTGATCCGCGGCATCGATACCAACCCAGTCAAGCGGGCCTTGATCGAGACCTTCATCACCTTCTCCGACCGGGTCGGCTGCAAAATCATCGCCGAGGGCGTGGAAACCGCCACCGAACTCTCCTGCCTGGTTTCGCTCGGGGTGCATTACGGCCAGGGCTATCACCTCGCCCGACCGGAATACCCCAAGCCCACGCCCCTGCAAGGCGTCGCCGGGCTGATCACCCGCGCCGGGACGGAAAACCTCTCGGTCATCAAATGCGGCCTGCCCATCGGCGAGCTCGCCGAACCGTCCGTCAGCGTCACCAGGGAAACCCCGGTCCCCGAAGTCAAACGGCTTATGGACCAGGCCGACAACAACGCCTGCGTGGTGCTCAGAGGCACGCGTCCGGTTGGCTTGATCATGAGCCACCATCTCAACAAGCTGCTCTCCAGCCAATACGGCGCATCGCTCTACGCCAAGCGCGACGCCGCCCGGATCATGGACCGGGAGCCCTTGATCGTGGATGCCATGGAGCCGGTGGAAAACGTTTCCAAGGCGGCCATGAGCCGAGAAAAATTCAAGGTTTACGACCACATCGTGGTCACCAAAAACGGCGAATTTTCCGGCACGGTCACGGTCCAAAAGATGCTCGACTCGCTCGCCAGACTCCAGGTGGAACTGGCCAAGGGAGCCAACCCCCTGACCGGCCTGCCCGGCAACATGGCCATCGACCGCGAGATCGAGGCCAGAACGATCTCGGGCAAGCACTGCAGCTTCATCTACGCCGATCTGGACAACTTCAAGGTCTACAACGACACCTACGGCTTTCACGAGGGCGACCAGATCATCCTGCTGACGGCGCGCATATTGGCCCACGCCGTGCGCCGCCGAGGCGGCCCGGACGATTTCATCGGCCACGTGGGCGGAGATGATTTCGTCGTCGCCACCGCGCCGGAGTCGGCCGAGGCGATTTGCGCTTCGATCACCAGGCTCTTCGGCAGGCTGGTCGCCTACCGCTATACCATGACGGACAGGCATCGCGGGGCCATTTTCGGCAAAGACCGCAACGGTGTCGAAGGGGAATTTCCCCTGGTCTCGATATCGCTGGCGATCATTGATTGCCAAGGGCTGTGCAGCGTCGGGGCGGTGGCCCACCGGGCGGCGGAGATGAAGAAATTCGCCAAGTCCAAGGCTGGCAACGTATTCGTGCGCGACCGCCGTTCGCTGCCGCTTCCGACGGATTGCGGCTGCGCCCCGGAAAAGCCGTCGGACAGCTCGTTCCTTAAAATTTTGAGCGCCTAAGGCCACAACCAGCCCGCCTGGATCGCCAAACAACCGGCGGCATAATCCGGCCGCACAACCCGCATCGCGCGACCGCCCGTTTGAAGGCGGGCGGTCGCACTTGCCCGGCGCCGACGCATATGGCATTCCCCTGCCAGCCGATTTTCCGGAGAACCGATGCGCCGTGCCCTCGTCCCCATTACCCTGTCTCTGTGCCTGCTTCTCGCCGCCCCATGCCGGGCTGGCCGGGCCGACGAAACCAACCTCGACCTGCAATGCCTGGCTGCGGCCTATCCTGGAGCCTTCACGGCCTCGCGCGGACCGGATGGAGTGACGCTGACCCTGCCGGGCGGCGTACGCCTGCCATACGACGACGGCCGGCAAAAGAGCGCCGATGAGGCCCTGCAAAGTCCCAGCGTCAAGGACATGATGGAGCAGGTCTATCCGCTCGGAACGGACGGCCGCGAGCCCGGACCGAATTTCGACCCCGGCCGCAGGCGGGTGACGGCCTTTTTCACGGCCCTCTACGGAACCTCGAAGGCCGACGTGATGGCCAATGCCGTCAGCGTCGACTTCGCCGGAAAAAGAGTGTTCTTTTCCAATCTGCACGGGGCGGCGACGGCGCTTCGCGCCGTGGGACAAGAGATCGCCACCCTGATCGGGGCGCGTCCGGACTTGAAGAAATACGTCTTCCCGGTCTCCACCATCGCCTGGCGTCCCATCGCCGGCGTTGAGCGCCTGTCCATGCACGCTCTCGGCATCGCCGTGGACTTAAACCCCAGGCTCGGCCCCTACTGGGGCTGGTCCAAGCCGGGCGCCCCCTCCCCGGCCAAGTCCTATCCCATGGAAATTGTGGAAATATTCGAACGCCACGGCTTTATCTGGGGCGGCAAATGGCGCGAGTTCGACCTGATGCACTTCGAATACCGGCCCGAACTGCTCTGCAAGAGCAGACTGGCGCGCGGCGAGCCCGCGAGCGCGGCTCAATAGCAGGTTTGGGAGGAGAGCAATCGGGGAGGGAAACCCCTTTTGTGGACAAAAGGGGTTTCCCTCCCCGAACCCCACCTTTCCCCAAAAAACTTTAAATTTTTTAGGAGATGGGGGGTTGGGGGAAGAACCTTTTTTTTATGCGCGGAGAGTAGAAAAGTCTTCTTTTCGTACTCTCCGCTACGAAGCGTCTTCCCGCTGAAAAAGGTTCTTCCCCCAATTCCCTCATATTTCAAAAATCACTTTTCGTAATAAAACGCTTCCCCGGCCGGTTCTCCGGATTCGGCGAAAAGCTGTCCGGTCTTGGTAAGCCTGAACTGCTGCGGCGTGGCGCGCGAGATCGCCGCCACCAGCTTCAGGGGATTGAGGTATTTCTCGCGCCAATCAAAGCGTACGGCGATCTCGTCATTGTCCGCGCGTTCGGCCCGCAGCACCAGCTGGCGGGCATTGTCGCTTTTGAGCCCGGATTTGGTCATGTGCGACCAGGACCATTCCCGGACGGACAAGAACTCGCGCCAGGCCGCCCACAAGGCGTCCGGGGCCAGGCCGCCGGCCGCGGCGACCAAAAAGTCCTCGCCCCAGGGCTGCTCCATTTTGCCGGTCAGGGCCAAGGCCTCCGCGCCGACCAGCGTAAGCCCTGCCGGCAGGTTCGGCCCCAAGGCGCGGCAAAAGGCTTCGGGGGTCATATGCTCGCGCAGGAAAATCCCGAACCATTCGCGCCGGCTCGCCACCCCGACCGGCAGCGCCCAGCCGAAAGACACCAGCGGCAAGGGATGAAAACCGCCGGAAAAAGTCGGCATCACCCGCGCCCGGCGCAAGGCGCGCTCAAAGAGCAAGGCCAGTTCCAGCTGGGACAAAAAAATCGCCGGGCCCTGCTTGGCGTACCAGACCCGCAGCCGGACCTCCTTATGCTGCAATGCCCCTTGCTCCGGCGCGGCCGCCTTGGGAGGAACAAGCTGCCCGCCGCCCTGGTCATCCTGATTGCGCCATTCCGGAACCTCGCGGTTGAGTCTCGGACGCACCGCCTCCGTGCTGTGCGGCAAGGCCGGGGTGAAGCCGACCCCCCCGCACACCCCGCAGGCCCGGCAGCCGTGGTAGCGACAATCCCGGGTCAACTTGCCTGCAAACGCCCTTTCCCGCTCGGCCAGCAAAAAGGCCTTGGTCACGCCGACGTTCAGATGATCCCAGGGCAAGGGCGCGCCAGGATCCCGGCCGGCTAAATACGCGTCAGGACCCAGGCCCTCTTCGGACAGGGCCGTGAGCCAGGGCTCCAAACGCAAATGATCGCTCCAGGAGCAAAAAAGCGCCCCGCGCCGGTAAGCGTTTTCCACCACCGCCGCGAGCCTCCGGTCGCCCCGGGCGAAGACGCCTTCGAGATAACTCATCTCCGGCACGTGGTGGATGAATTTGATCTTGCGGTGCGGCTTCAACAAGGAGCGCAACAGGGCGAGTTTCTCCTGGATCTCTTCCAGGGAAATCTGGCGCTCCCACTGAAACGGGGTGTGGGGCTTGGGCACGAAGGGCGAGACCGCCACCGTGACCTGCAGGCGCTGCGCGCCCGCGCCCTTGGCCAGCACTTTGAGCGCCAGGTCCGCGATGGCCCGGACGTCATCCTCGGTCTCGGTCGGCAGCCCGATCATGAAGTACAGCTTCACCTGCTGCCAGCCGTTCACGAAAAGCCTGGCGACGTGGCCGAGAATCTCGTCCTCGCTGACGCCCTTGTTGATCGCGTCGCGCAGCCGCTGGCTGCCCGCCTCCGGAGCCACGGTCGCGCCGGTGCGGCGGATGCCCGCGATTTGGCGCATGATCCCGGGCGAGAGCGTCCCGGCCCGAAGCGACGGCAGGGACACGGCCACCTGGTCCGCGCCGCAACGCGGGACGATGGCGGCAAACAAACTCTCCAGGGCGGAAAAATCGCCGGTGGAGAGCGACAAGAGCGAGACTTCCTCGAAACCGCCGCTGTCCAGGCCGGCTTCCAGCATCCGCTCGATGCGCGGCAGGCTGCGCTCGCGCACCGGCCGGTAAATCATCCCGGCCTGGCAAAAACGGCAGCCCCGGGTGCAGCCGCGCGCGATCTCAAGCGTCAGCCGGTCATGCACCGCCTTGCCGCAAGGCGAGATCTGAGCCGAGGGGAAATAAGCGGCGTCCAGATCGGCCACCACCGCCTTGTCCACCCGGGCGTACTCCGGATACACCGGCATCAACCCCGGCCCGTCCGGGCTTGGCGAAAAAAACGACGGCACGTAGACCCCGTCGATGCCCTTGAGCCTGAAGAGCAGCTCCGGTTTGGACAAGCCCTCGGCCTTGGCGCGTCGGATGGCTTCCAAAATCGCCGGCAGCGCCTGCTCGCCGTCGCCCAGGACCATCAGGTCGAAAAAAACCGCCACCGGCTCGGCGTCGCCCACGCAGCCGCCCCCGGCCATGACCAGGGGATATCCAGGCCGGTCGGCCGCTCGCAAAGGCAAACCGGCCAGACCCAGCATGTACAGGATATTGGTGTAACAGAGTTCGTGCGTCAGGTGAAAACCGATCGCGTCCAGCTCGGACAACGGCGTGTCGGTCTCAAGCGTCGCGAGAAGCGCGCCTTTCTCGCGCATGACCTGGGCAGCCTCGACCGAAGGCGCGAACACCCGCTCGGCGTAAAAGCCCGGCTCCTCGTTCACCAGCCCGTACAGGATCTTCTGGCCCAAATACGACATGCCGACCTCGTAGAGGTCGGGAAACGCCAAGGCCAAGCGCACGTCCACCCGCCCCAAGTCCTTGCGCACCGCGTTCCATTCCGCGCCGGCGTAATGACTGGGCTTGGGTATCAGCCCCAGGATGTCACGCATCGAGACACCCCCGTGGGGCCAAGGGGCTCCGCCCCTTGGATCCCCGCCGGGGGACATGATGCCCCCCGGACCCCCTCGACAGGGGGGCGGGACAATCAATGATCATTATTCCTTTCAAGTGCATACACCTTATAAAGTTTTTTGGGGGAAAGGGGGCCCCGGAGGAAAACCCCCTTTTGTTCATACACGGAGAGTAGAAAAGTCTTATTTTCCTACTCTCCGTTACGAAGCGTCTTCCCGCTGCAAAAAAGGGTTTTCCCCCCGGTCTTCCTCTTCTCTCTTCCCGCTCCCGCCACGCGGGCGGATGAGCAGCAGGGCGGCGAAGAAGACGAGGGCGCAAAACATGACCGCGTCGGAGCGTCCCAGGGCAAAGAGCGAGAGTGTCGCCGCACCGGCCAACCCGACCCAGCGTATTGGTTTATACTGGCGGATCGGCCTGTTGGGATCAACTCGGGGCCTGCGCGAGAAGCCCTGGAGGATAAAAAACGCCGCGCACAGCGTCAATCCCAGGCCGAGCAGCCAGGCGTCTTGGGGAGGGGTCATGATGTATCTCCGCTGGAAAGCTGGTAAAATGACTGGGAAGGTTTGGCAAGCCGTCGGCCTGAAAAAACAGTTGACAGAAAAGGCCGCCGTAGGTAGACACACCCTTCTTGCGAGGCGGGCGGATAGCTCAGCTGGGAGAGCATCGGCCTTACAAGCCGGGGGTCACAGGTTCGAGCCCTGTTCCGCCTACCAAGAAACCCAATGCGGGGCCGTAGTTAAGCTGGTTATAACGCCGGCCTGTCACGTCGGAGGGCGCGAGTTCGAGTCTCGTCGGCCCCGCCAGGAAAATCAAGGGTTTGGAAGCGATTCCAAACCCTTTTTTCTTTGTCTTTCATTCTTCCCCCGCGTCCTCCCCAGCATCCGCGAACCTTCCACGCTTCGGTCAACGTCGTTTCGGCTTCCAGCAAGGAAGTCGAGCCGACCCCGCCAATATTGGCGTCACGTCACCAGACATAAAATACAACCTTACGTTGATTCGCCCGGACTCAACGGTCCCCAATGCGTCAGGAACAAATTTTCCCAATGCTTGAGCGCGTCGCCGTGTAGAATAAAATCCTCGATCGTCTCCGATAGATTGTACAGCAGGGCAACGGCGTTGCTTGGTGAGTCCATTTCCAAATTAGGGATGGCTCGCAGCCTCTTGGCGAAGGATTTGTCCACTTCTTTTACATTTTTGTAATAATCCGTTAGATTGCTCAAGTCCCAGCGGGGTTCATGGCCATTCTTCCAGAGAAAATACTGGGAAAAAAGATACATCGAGCAGGTTCGATACAATGTCTCTCTCCAGGTATACATCGGCATATGTGTTTCAACCATTGGGCGCATTTTGTCCATCACAGGGCAACCGCTAGTCACCATGTAAATGCCCATAAGGGAGCCGGCGGCCACCTGGACAGACGATTTCATGATGTGGGTTCTATTTCCTGTTTTTACTATAACTTCGACAGGCTTGAAGGAAATAATTTTTTCAAGAACGCTCATAAGGTGCATCATGTTGACGGCAACGGGGCAATATTGATATGTCGTCGTGTTCAGCGTGCAGCTTTGACATTGATACATATCAAGGCGTGTCCAGTCTGCAGGTTCGTCTGGGGGGACGTTTAACAATGCCAAGGTGGATTTATCTAATTCGATGGTAAATGATTGCTCTTCGATGTCCTCAAAGACAAAACGGTATTGAAAAAGTATTCTGTCTTGGTCGTGTGCGGTGTCTGCCATGTGATTATCCCCCGAAAATTCGTTTTATCCAGGAAATACCGGCGCTGACGGTCGGCTATTTCTTTGCCAACCTAAACAAGGCGACAACTAACGTGAAACAGTGTGATATCCAGATTACCTCCGGTGAAGAAGGTGTTGATAGCTTCAACACAAAAAAAATATCCTTTTGCAGCAAAGACGGCAAGTCTGGCTCGGAGAGAAAATCTACATCCCATGAGCAGGCATGGCCACCCCTTTTTATGGGTTTACTTTCCGCCACCTGCAATTGCGTCACGATTCAACAATTTCAGCGTTGTTTCACTGCCGATGATCGCGCCCTCTGCTTTGAAGGCGTTGGATCTGGCAGCCTCACGTTTTTTCCCCTTCGGGTACGTAAAATTCCGTTTCTTGTTTTCTCCCCTTGTTGCTTTGTCCAGGTTATTTCACGGGAAAAATGGCCTCGACCAACTTATTCATGCTCCCATCTGCCTTCATCTGTGCGATGGCAGAATTAAACTTGGCCAGCACTTCGGTCTTATTGGCCGACTTGTTGAACGCCAGGAAGGTTGGAAAATTGGACAGGGGGATTGGCAACGCTACAATAGCTTTGGCAATATCCGGCGACCCTGCCATGATCATATCGCCTACCTCGCTCACTGCCAACACAGCATCTACATGTCCTCGCATCAGCTTAAAGAAATTTTGCGTATCCCCAGCGACAGCCTCAACGATTATCTTTCCTGATCGTGCGGCAGCGTCGAAATCTTCACCATACGACCAGCCGCTCAAGACGCCGATTGTTTTCCCCGTCAAGGACGATACACTGGTAAATTCAGATTCCATCCCTCTGAGGACATAAACTTGAATCACCTCATCCAGAAGTTTATCGGAATAGTCATATTTCTTTAGACGTTCATCACTTTTATAGATACCACCAACACCGGATTGGCCGTGATCAATAGCAGATAAGGCTCGTTTCCATGGTACTGCTTGCATCTCTAATGGTATGCCCATCCGTTTAAAAGCTTCTGCTAGAATTGCCGGATACACGCCCATGGCTTGGCCGTCAACATCGTACATGAAGGGAGGGTCGTGGGCATCAAACATGACCGACTCGGCCAGGACTGGAGCGCAGAAGGACAGGGAAAGACATAAGCACAACAATATGGTGCGAATTGCTTGCATGAGCATAAGCCTTTTCCATGTATAGCTGCACGAAAAAATCAACTCTACCCTGGCTCAAGACCGCTATCCGATATTTTGGCAGCGGGTCACATGAGTATTTTAAATGTAACCGAGATAGATCTTCCGGGCAAGATTGGGGTCGCTCTCACCATGCACTTTTCCGGTTTCTTCGATAGCCCCCAGGGGAGTAGCGCTTACTCACAGGTATCAACGATTATTTTTATCGTTGCGTTCTCGCAGCTTTATCAGTCAAGCGCCCTTCTGCTTCCCCATGAGCCAATGCGGTTGATCCCTTCGGACCGCATTCCCGCCCTGGGGTACATCTTTGGTCGCGCATCACCCTTGGCGCGTCAATTCATACCAATCAGGTGGACTTAAACATTTTTAAGTGATTTTTTACCTCGAAATTAGGTGTTTTTCGGTATTTTTTTGTTCGCTGATCAGGATAATCCTGCAAATATCAAAATCCTCCCCTCAATGTTTTCCTGGAATACGTTCGTTTCCGGAGGCCAAGATGGTTTGCCTGGACTGTGTGCATTTCCAAGAAACCCGTGGAAATTTTCCATGAGCCCCAAACCACATCGTTTTTCATGTGTCCGATGACGGGTGGAGAATTGTTCGCCAAATGGGATTTCTCCTGCCGCTATTTCCGCCCTCTCCAGCCGGACGACCACCGAGTTGGTGAAGATACTTGGAAGAGAGTTGCCATGAGGAACGCATGCCCATGCTAAATCGTGTCGAAAAATGTAGTGTTTTTTTGTTCATGAGGAAAATGAATGGTTACAAAAGAGGAGGTAGCCATGATTATTCAAATATTGAACCAGGCAGGGGATAAAATGGCTGGATCAATCTTGATCGGACTCCTTTCCTGGGCCATACGAATATTCCTGGAAATTACAGTAACACATATGAAATATAACTCAGGAGGTACACAATGAAGTGCCAGGACTGTATTTATTACCACGAGGCTCCCAAAAAATTTGAACTTGTTCACAGGCACATCGCTTTCCTGTGCTCGGCGAAGGGGCAACTTATGTCGGAACATAGTGAGACGCCTTGCGAACATTTCCGCCTTGTCCAATCGGCAGGCGTTTCAGAGCACTACAAAACAAGGGTCAACGCATAACCTCAATCTCTTATTTCTCGATGTTTTACCAGCTAGGTTTACATCTCAAGCCTAGCCCCCTTACAAAGTATCATGCGCCAGGTTTTCTTTCGTCCCTGAGGTGAAAACGGTGTTTCTGCCGCCCTCTGAATCGAAGCGAAGGGTTGTTTCCCGCGTATTGAACCCCTGCCGTGCATCCGGCCGGGTCTTCTGCTGGATGACGGCAGGAGGGCAATAAAGGCTGAAATGAAATTTGACAGGATGAAAACGCGCAGTTAGTGGGAAGTCAACGGTGGGAGATCATTTACAGTTTCAACAAGTTTTTGAACATCCCGAGCTGTCATTCCAAAGAAGATCCAGTCCATGCCCTTCAAGCGAAATACATCGGCCACCAATATGAGTAGGCTGGGATATCTCTGCCCGAAAGAAACGAATACACTGATGACCCTGGTTGGCCAAGGACGGTACGCCGAGGCGGAAACCCTTGCACGGAAAATGACTGAGGATTTTCCCAGGCATGGGTTTGGCTGGAAGGTGCTGGGGGTGGCATACTATTTACAGGGGCGCATAGAGAAATCTCTTGATCCTATGAAGAGAGCGGCAATGCTCTCGCCTGTGGACGCTGAAGCATACAGTAATCTGGGCATAACCCTCAGGGATCTTGGCCGCCTGGAAGAAGCCGAAGCAAGTTATCGCCGCGCCCTTGAGATCAAGCCGGATTTTGCCAAGGCACACTGCAATCTGGGTGACACCCTCAGGGATCTCGGCCGCCTGGAAGAAGCCGAAGCAAGTTGCCGCCGCGCCCTTGAGATAAAGCCGGATTTTGCCAATGCACACTGCAATCTGGGCGTCACCCTCAGGGATTTCGGCCGCCTGAAAGAAGCTGAAGCAAGCTGCCGCCGCGCCCTTGGGATCAAGCCGGATTTTGCAGAAGCACACTGCAATCTAGGCGACACCCTCAGGGATCTCGGCCGCCCGGAAGAAGCCGAAGCAAGTTACCGCCGCGCCCTTGAGATCAAGCCGGATTTTGCCAATGCACACTGCAATCTGGGCGTC
>Ga0326727_10012621_pt1 | contig 19152 bp, 15 predicted proteins | sample MB2enrmetagenome_FD_207643 | JGI IMG/M metagenome (GOLD analysis project Ga0326727, IMG submission 207643) | Lab enriched peat soil microbial communities from McLean, Ithaca, NY, United States - MB29MY | ecosystem: Environmental > Terrestrial > Soil > Wetlands > Peat | place: USA: New York...
AGCTGTTTACCGTTGAAATGGACTTCTGTGGTCTCCCACCCATTTCGCAAAGAACGCAAAATGGATGGGGCACCCATAATTCTGTTAAGAATTGAGTTGAAAATGCTCTAGCGCCGACTACTGTTTTTTTTCGTAGTGTATTTTGAGGGCGAGGATCACAAGCACCAGCGCAAGCGTTGTGCCGTTGGCGATGATGACGGGAGCCGATCGAATCTCGATGCCATAGGTAAGCCACAATAAAACGCCCAGTCCGAAGACCAGAAACATACCCATTGAAATGTCCTGAGCGCTCTTGCGCTTCAAGACGCTACGAAGCTGCGGCACCCAGGAGAGAGTTGTGCAAAGGCCGGCCAGAGAGCCGACCGAACTTGTTGTGAAAGGAACATTCATACTATGGGGTTCTCCAGAAAAACCATGCGGCCATAGAAAAGCCGATGAAAATGACCAGGCCGCGAAGCACCGCCTGAGGAACACGGCGGGCCAGACGGGCTGAAGAATAGCCGCCGATGGCGCAAACAAACATGGCCACCAGGCAGTAGGGCCAAACCACTTTATTGCTCACGGCAAAGATGACCACGGCAATGCCGTTGGCCAGCGTGGTGGAAACGACTTTGAGGGCGTTGATCTCGTGCAGGTCCTGAAAACCGAAGAGCGAGAGCAGGGTGATAAGCAGAAAGCCGGCGCCAGCGCCGAAGTAGCCGATGTAAAAACAGACCACCATGGTCGCCAGAAAGACGGGCAGCCTGCGCGGCGGGTGAGGGATGGCGTCGAGCCGATTTTGGCGGCGGGACAGGCTGATGCGGACAAAAATGCGGGAGACCGGGCCGCTGAACGCGAAGATCGAAGCGGAGATCAGCAACAGCCAGGGCACCAGGTGGAGAAAGGTCATCTGCGGCGTGTTGAGCAGCACAAGAGCGCCTGCCGTGCCGCCAATGAGTCCGGCCATGCCCATGGGCCAGACCAGGCGCAGATTCTTGCGAATATCCTGGCGGTAGGCGGCGATGGAGGTGAGCTGGCCGGGCCACAGAGCCACCGTGTTGGTGGCATTGGCCTGCACCGGCAGAATCTTCATGCTCAACATGGCCGGAAAGGACAGAAATGAACCGCCGCCCGCAACGGCATTGAGCACGCCGGCCAAAAAAGACGCCGCCGTAAACCAAAGCCAGTGCCAGTCGATAAAGTGTGGGGAAGCGGAGAGCTGAATCATCTATCTCCTATTGTAAAAGGGCGGTGGTCATGCGATGGATTTCCTGAGAGCGGCCAGGGGTTCCGGATTGGCTGCGCAAGTTCAGGGAGTTGGGTGAGACTGCCAGATTTGAGGTGCTTATGAAGATACGCATTGTATTGTTGGCCACCGTGATTGTGCTGGCAGCTGGCGGTATGGCCGCGCAAACCCCTGCGCAGGCACCGGCCAAGGCCGACCCCTGGGCCGGAGTTCGTTTTCTGCTGGGATCATGGGGCGCAAAAACTACCGGCGGAATGGCGCAAGCTGAGGCCTCGGCCGGTTACGCCTTCCGGCTGGAACTGCGCGACCACGTTATGGCGCGCCACTCCAGAAGCGGCGCCTGTATTGCTCCGGACGACTTCGATTGCCGGCACAGCGACCTGCTCTACGTCTACCCCACGGCCAACGGGCTGGCGCTCCAGGCCATCTACTTCGACAATGAAGGCCACGTCATTCACTATGACGTTTCCACGCCCAAGCCCGGAAGCGTGATTTTCCTCTCCGATGCCGCCCAGCCGGGGCCGCAATTCCGGCTGAGCTATGAGCTCCTCGACGGGGTGATGAGTGGCAAATTTGAACTGAAAATGCCCGGCCAGACGGAGTTCATGAGCTACCTGGAGTGGAGCGGGAAGCGGGAGTGAGGGGCGGATTTTGGGAAAGCGAAGACCGATTCCGGTCCGAAAACTCATCTAAATTGTTGAAAATAAATACAGTAATGGAATTTTTCAATATATGAGCGTATTACGCGCATATTTTATTAATCTAATATGCTATGATTTCATCAGATTGGTTGAGTGGCCGAGACTCATAGTCCGGCCCACCTATCAAAAATCATCAGGAGGTACTCTCTCATGGCAATCACTCGTTGGGATCCGTTTCGCGAAGTCGTAGCATTACAGAACCGCGTCAACTCTCTCTTCCGCGACTTGAATGAAGGGGATGACCCGGTGGCAGCGGCCAGCTTTGTGCCGGCGGTGGATATTTATGAGGACGCGCAGAAACTGATGCTCAAGCTGGAAGTGCCGGGCATCGACCAGAAGGACCTGGAAGTGCGCATCGAGGACCACACGCTGACGGTCAAGGGCGAGCGCAAGTTCGAGGCGGAGGAGAAGGAGCAGAACTTCCATCGCATTGAGCGGCGCTATGGCAGCTTCTATCGCGCCTTCACGCTGCCCTCCACTGTGGATACGGAAAACGTGGCGGCCAGCTACAATGCGGGTGTGCTGAAGCTGGAGCTGAAGAAGAAGCCGGAAGCTCAGCCGAAGCAGATTGAAATCAAGGTTGCGTAAAAACAGTGGTCAGTGAACAGTGGTCAGTGGTCAGTTTCGACGCTGCCTCTGATCACTGATCACTCACCACTGGAGCTAAGTAATGGCTATTCGCTGGGAAAAACTGACCGTCAAGTCGCAGCAGGCGATGGAGCTGGCGCAGGCGCGGGCAACTGAACTTGGAAATCCCGAAGTGCTGCCGGTGCATCTGCTGCTGGCGCTCATCGAGGATCGCGAGGGCGTGATTCCCGCGGTCCTCGAAAAGATTGGTGTTCCCACCGAACGGCTGGAGACTGAGTTGCACCAAATCGAGGAGAAACTGCCTCGTGTGGCTGGAGCGGCAACACAGCCGGGCCTGAGCCAGGCGCTCAACAAAGCGCTGGATCAGGCTTTCCGCGAGGCCGCGAACTTCAAGGACGAGTACGTATCCACGGAACATTTATTGCTTGGCGTGGCGCACGCAAAGGGAGAATCCGCGCGTGAGGCTCTGGTTGCTTTAGGCGCGACGCACGAAGCGGTTCTGAAGGCTCTGACGGCGGTGCGCGGTTCGCAGCGCGTGACGGATCAGAACCCGGAAGGAAAATTTCAGGCGCTGGAAAAATACGCCAAGGACCTGACCGAACTTGCGCGGCGCGGCAAGCTGGACCCTGTGATTGGACGCGACGAGGAGATTCGCCGCGTGATTCAGGTGCTAAGCCGGCGCACGAAAAACAATCCCGTGCTGATTGGCGAGCCGGGCGTTGGCAAGACGGCCATTGTCGAGGGGCTGGCGCGGCGCATTGTTTCGGGCGACGTGCCGGAGAGCCTCAAGGACAAGCGGGTGATCTCACTCGACCTGGGCTCGATGCTGGCCGGCGCGAAGTATCGCGGAGAGTTTGAGGACCGGCTCAAGGCGGTGCTGAAGGAGATTGAAGAATCGAACGGCCAGATCGTGCTGTTCATCGACGAGTTGCACACGCTGGTTGGCGCGGGCGCGGCAGAGGGCGCCATTGACGCGAGCAACATGCTCAAGCCTGCGCTGGCGCGCGGCGAACTGCGGGCCATCGGGGCAACTACGCTGAGTGAATATCGCAAATATATCGAAAAGGACGCGGCGCTGGAGCGGCGCTTTCAGATTGTTTACGTGGGCGAGCCGAACGTCGAGGACACGATCGCGATTCTGCGCGGGCTGAAGGACCGCTACGAGGCGCACCACAACGTGCGCATCAAGGACGCGGCGATAGTGGCTGCGGCGACGCTCTCGCATCGCTATATCAGCGACCGGTTTCTACCGGACAAGGCGATTGATTTGGTGGACGAGGCCGCGGCATCGCTGGCGATTCAGATCGGCTCAGTGCCCACGGAGATCGATCAACTGGAACGCGAAGCTACCTCGCTCGAAATTGAACGCGCCGCATTGAAGCGCGAGACGGATGCAAACAGTATTGAACGCCGGAACGAAGTCGAGCGCGAACTGGGCGCGTTGAAGGAGAAAATCACGGCGCTGCGTTCCCGCTGGACCAGAGAGCGCGAGGCTATCAACCGCATCGGCGAATTGAAGAAGAAGATTGAGGCGCTGCGCTTCGAGGCCGAGGAGCAGACGCGCAAGGGAATGCTGGAACGCGCGGCGCAGATTCAGTATGGCGAGCTGCCCAAACTCGAAGCCGAGTTGAAAAAGTTGAATGCCATGCAGGACGTGGCGCAGAAGGACGGCGCCGTAGCGCGCATGTTGAAGGAAGAGGTTGACGAGGAAGACATCGCCGGCATCGTGAGCAAGTGGACGGGCATTCCTGTTTCAAGGATGCTGGAAGGCGAAGTGAAAAAGCTGATCGAGATGGAGCAGCGGCTGCGCGAGCGGGTTATCGGGCAGGATGCGGCACTGACCATTGTTGCCAATGCGATTCGCCGCTCACGCGCGGGGTTGAGCGATCCGCGGCGGCCGATTGGAAGCTTCATTTTTCTTGGGCCGACAGGCGTGGGCAAGACCGAAACCGCGCGGGCGCTGGCCGAGTTCATGTTCGACGATGAGCAGGCGATGGTGCGCATCGACATGAGCGAGTACATGGAAAAGCACGCGGTGGCCAGGCTGATTGGCGCGCCGCCAGGATATGTTGGTTACGACGAGGGCGGGCAACTGACCGAAGCCGTGCGGCGCAGGCCTTATGCTGTGATTCTCTTCGACGAAATCGAGAAGGCACATCCGGATGTTTTCAACATTTTGCTGCAAATCATGGACGACGGCCGGCTGACCGACGCGAAAGGCCGGACGGTTGATTTCAAAAATACTGTGCTGATTATGACCTCGAATCTGGGCGCGCAATTTCTAGCCGGCGACGCGCTCAAGAGCGACCACGACTTCGATATGGCGCGCGAATCGGTGATGCGCGTGCTGCGCGAACACTTCCGGCCGGAGTTTTTGAATCGCGTGGACGACATGGTGATCTTCCGTCCGCTGGGCGCGGCGCAGATGAGCAAGATTCTCGATTTGCGGCTGAATGAAGTGAGCAAGCTGCTCGAAGACAGGCAGATTTCTCTGGAGCTGACCGAACCGGCGCGGCAATTGATCCTGGCTGCCGGTTCCGATGCGGCATACGGAGCGCGTCCGCTGAAGCGCGCCTTGCAGCGTATGGTGCAGGATCCGCTGGCGATCAAGATTCTCAATGGCGAAGTGCTGCACGGCGCGCATGTGCGCATTGATGTGGACCGCAAGACGCACCAGTTGCGGTTTGAGCCGATGAGCAAGGAAGCGATGGCGTGAGCACGTGCAGTGCGGCAGAAGCTCGCTAATCGCTCGCACAGGCTTTTCGGTTCCCACCCTTCGCTAGAAAAAAGCGAAGGACGGGGCACCCGGCGAGTCAGCAAGTCAGCGGGCAGCTGGCTGTTTACCAGTTAATTAACTACAAGGTTTTGAAAATAAAAAAGGGGGGGTAGGGGTCCCTTCGCAGGGCCTCCGCTGTGGGGCCTTCCCTGCCAGCCCGATTCCCTATTGTGCCGCAGTGGGAGTAAATTATCTGCAGCCATCTGCGGCGGGGATGGAGCCTATCCCAGGTGCCCAAATGCGAGGCACCTGGGGCACCCATCTTTAGTGGTTGTGCTCGCTTCTCCCGGCACCTGGGCCACCCGCCACATCGCTTTCTTGTGGTTGTCCCGAATACTTGAAGAACGCTCGGTATCCGGGGCACGGAGGGCCGATTCTCTCGATGCGAAAACTGCGCACAACCGCATTGGCTCTGATGGCCTTAGCGTCTTTGGCCTTAGTCCCAGCGCGGAGCACTGCGCAAGCAGCCCTGCTGATGGAGGAGCCTTATGGTTTCTTTGGCTCCATCAACCCGACCGGGCACATTGCAATCTACTTTGCGCGCATCTGCGCCGAAACTCCCGTCAAGTTGCGCCGGTGCGCACCGGGCGAGCCAGGCGCAGTAATCGCCCGCTACCAGGGGATCTCTGGTTACGATTGGGTGGCAATCCCTTTGCCTGCCCACCTCTACGGGGTCGAGGACGCCACAGAAGTTCCAACGCACGTAGACCACGATACCGTGACGCGGATGCTCCGCGAATACTACGAATCGCATCTGCTGCCATCGTTGGGAGACAAACTGACCGCGGGCAGCATGTTTCAGGGCGGCTGGAACGATCTGGAGGGCCAGACCTATATGCGCCGCATCTATGCCTTGCGCTTTGAGACCAGCGAAGAGCAGGATGACGCGTTCATCGCACGCATGAATGGCGGCGAAAATCGTTCCCACTTCAACGTCTTCTACAGAAACTGCGCGGATTTTGCGCGGGACGTCCTGAACTTCTACTTTCCCCATGCCTTCCGGCGCAACGTTTTTCCCGATGCGGGCATGACCACCCCCAGGCAAACGGCCTACAAGCTGGAACGCTATGCGCGCAAGCACCCTGAAACGCAACTGACGGTATTCGAGATTCCGCAGATCCGGGGCTGTTGCCGCCGGAGCGCCTCAAGCAAGAGCGTTGCCCAGTCGTTGTCCACAACCGCCGTCTATGGCATCGCCGTAGCCGTGGCTGATCCGTACGTTGCCGGAGGGTTATTCGTGGATTATCTTGTGGGCGGCCGCTTTCCTCTCACTCATGGACATCCGCAATTGCTGGCGCCAGACAATTTACTTGCTTTGATGGGGCCGGACCGCCCCAAGCCGAATGCTGAGGGCGAAGGTATTCGGGTTGCTGGCGCAACTGAGAACGGCGCCGCGGGGATGCAGGGGTCTGCATCTGGCTATTTTGCAAGAAATGAATGATGGCGGCACGTGGGCAAATCCGGCCGCAGAATCTAAAGAAGCATTTCTTCCATATCGGTTGGTTAACAATTCAACATTGCTGGATCGTGCTCCCGCAATTGCTAAGCGAGCTTTCGAAAGTTCTTTCAGGGGCTAAAAGCCCGCGTTGATTGTGCAGTATTTGCGGCACGACTGAAGTCGTGCCCTGACACAGAGCCTGTTCAATTTCGAGTTTTTCCGCAAGTTGTAAAACCCACGGTTTTTCCGGCACTTTTCGGCACGGCTGAAGCCGTGCCCTTTCAAAACAATGAATTTTTTCGCAGCATGCGAAGTCGTGCCCTAGCACAAGGCCGTTAATTGAAACAAGTTCTACGCATCAACTACTGGCGAAGCTCGACGAGGGTGGCGCCTTGTCCGCCTTCGTTTTGGGGGGCTTCGGTGATGGTGGCGACGTGGGGGTGGGACTTTAAGAATTCGCGGACGCCGCGGCGGAGGATGCCTGCACCGTGGCCGTGGATGACGCGGACCCGCTCGAGGCCGGCGAGGAAGGCGCGGTCAAGATATTGCTCCAACTCCTCAGTGGCTTCGTCCACGGTGCGGCCGATGAGGTTGATTTCCATGCGCAGAGCGTCGGTGTTGGCGCTGGTGACGGTGACGTGAACATTTTTCTGTTTGCGCGCGGCGGCCAGTGGGTCGGGGCGCTTCTCCGACGCGGACTCTGCTCCAACGGGCGAGGGCGCGGAGCACTCGTCGCGCCTGACGCGCATTTTGATGGGGCCGAGGGCGACTTCAAAGACGTCTTTCTCGACCTCGCGCTGCACGACGGCGATTTTGTTCATTGACTTGATGCGGACCTGGTCGCCGGCGGCGATGTGCTTGAGGATATGCGGCTGGGCGTACGAGTCGCCAACATCCGCGCCGGTGCGGTGGGCGACGACGGTCTGGTTGAAGCTCTCTTGAAACTCGCGGCGCAGGCGCAGGATGCGGCGTTCGGCTTCCTTGGATAATTTTTGCTGTCCGGCGCGATCTTCGATGGCGCGGACGGTCTCGCGCATTTGAAACTCGAAGTCCTTGAGCAGCGAGGCGAGCTTGGTTTCGAGTTCGCGCGTGCGATTGCGCAGCTCGACGTCGCCCTCGCGCGCGAGCCTGGCCCGCTCCTGATTGAGCGCATACTGCTCGGCGCGTGTGGCCTTGCGGTCTTCTTCGAGTTGGGTGAGATCACTGTGGAGCTTATCGAGGAAGCGAGCAATGTCCACCTGCTGCGAGCCAAGGCGCTGGCGGGCGGCGGTGATGATGGCGGCGTTGAGGCCGAGACGCTCGGCGGTTTGGATGCCGGCTGACGCGCCGGGAACGCCGAGGTGGAGATGGTAGTTGGGCGCGAGAGTGATTTCGTCTACGCCGGCCGCGGCGTTGAGCACGCCATCGGTGTTGGCTGCATAGACCTTGAGCGAGGTGTGGTGCGTGGAGATGAGCGTCCACGCGCCCGCGGAAAGGAAGTGGCTGGCGATGGCGACGGCCAGCGCAGCGCCCTCCTCGGGATCGGTGGAGGAGCCAAGCTCATCGAGCAGGACGAGAGATTGCGCGCCCGCGAGACGCGAGAGGCGGTCGAGGTTCGTGATGTGCGCGGAGAAGGTGGAGAGCTCCGCTTCAATGGATTGCGCGTCGCCGATGTCGGCCAGAAATGCGGTGAAGACGGGAAAGCTGGCTGCTGTGGCGGGGACGGGCAGACCGGCCTGCGCCATCATGGCAAGCAGGGCCGTGGTCTTGAGCGTGACGGTTTTGCCGCCGGTGTTTGGGCCGCTGATGATGAGCTGGCGCTCGGCGGCGGTGAGCTCGAGGGTGAGCGGAACAACATGACCGCCGGACAAGCGGAGATGGCGTTCGAGCAGGGGATGTCGAGCGGCTTCTAGGCGCAGAAGATCGGGCGCGATGGCCGGAGCGATGCAGTTGTAATCACGGGCAAAACGGGCGCGGGCCTGGAGACTATCAACCAGCGCGAGGACGCGCGCGCCTTCAACTAAAGTCTGAGCATAGCCGCCCACCTGGCGGGTGAGCGCCATGAAGATGCGGTGAATTTCGGCCTGCTCTTCTTCGATGAGGCGGACCAGTTCGTTGTTCTGCTCGATGGTTTCAAGAGGCTCGACGTAAACCGTTTGGCCGGAAGAACTGACGCCGTGGACCACGCCGCTGACGCGCCGCTTGAGCTCGCTGCGGACGGGAATGACGAAGCGGTCGCCGCGAATGGTGATGAGGTCTTCCTGCGTGGAGCCCTCGGAGGCGAGTTTGCGCAGGGCGGCGCGGAGGCTTTCTTCGATGACGCGCTGCTGGCGCTCCTGGTCGCGGCGGATGCGGGCCAGTTCGGGCGAGGCGTTGTCAGCCAGTGATCCGTCGGGCTGGATGGTGCGCTCGATGGATTCGGCCAGCGGACGCAAGCTACCGGACAACCCCAACGACGAAGACCTGTCGTTGGGGGCCCCATTTCGCGAAGAGGAAAGCTGGGAGAGCCCGAAGAGCTTGCCGACGAGGCGCGCCGGGGGTGATTGCAGCAGCGCTTGCCAGGAGGCAACGTCGTTGGCGAGGCGGGCGATGGCTTGCAGTTCGCTGGCTTCGAGAGCCGCGCCGGGAATTTGAGCTTTGGCGGCGTGCTGCGTGGGGTCGAAGAGGCCGCCGGTGGGGATGGAGGTCTGCTCTTCGAGGAGCAGGCGCAGCTCGCCGGTGAGCTGATGCTGGCTGGCGATCCAAGCCTCGTCGGTGGAGGGTTTGAGGTCGAGAATCGCCTGGCGGCCAACCGGGGACGCGGCAAAGCCAGAGACGAGAGCCAGCAACGGCTCCCATTCGAGCGCGAAAAAGTCAGCGTCTAAGACCGGCGACGGGATGGGATCGAGAAGGGGCATGGATTTTTCTGTACTGAGACTATCTTAGCGGGCAAGGGGGGAGTTCCTGAGGCGGGGTGGGGGAGCGTTTGAGCATGCCTTGGAGAATGCGCCTTCCAAGGTTCAGAAGAAAAAATGAGGCGCACAGCTGGTATGCTGGAGTGCGAGATGAACGTAAAGCATTTTAGGTGGCTATTTCTCCCACTGTTGGTGGCCCTGCTGGTGACCATGTTCTCTGTGGACACTCCGTTTACCATCGGTTTGTCCGGGGAGTTTTCTATCATCGGTTTATCCGGAGGGTGTTCGCAGGACAAATATCGTATCGCGGGTGGAACAGCACCCTGGGCGCTCGCTTTCTCAGTTATCGTCATCGGCCTTTATTTCCTGCTAATGTGCGCCCCGCCCGCGGAACACGGACAGAAATTTTCAAGTTGGTGGCGCCGATTGGCTGCGTTTTGGCTAGATTTCTTTCTCGCCGTTGCAGCGGTGGCTCCGATTCTGGGTCTGATCCCAACATTCACGGAGTGGAGACGGACCGGTGTTTTTGTATGGAATTTTGAGCGAGCAACGTTTGCCCCCGGCGATGGTCTGCTCTTTGCGGTGTTATTCGCTCTGGCGATCCCTGCCTTTGCCTTTTACTTTTCATGGCCGCTCCTTCGACGCAGACCTTCGCCGGGCACATGCATTATGGGCTACCAGATTGTTGCCGACGAAGGGGCAGCGCTCACTCTGGGAGCCGCGCTGAAGAGAACTCTTTTGGGCGTCACCTTTCTTGGCGATCGGTATAGGACGAAATTCCGAGTCGATGCGTGGTTCGGCACGCATGCCGTAAAGCTGAAATAGGCGGGCCGTGAGGCACACAACAGGTCCTTCGACTCCGCTGCGCTCCGCTCAGGATGACAACTTTGTTGGGGGGAGATTCGACTCGCCTTCCCATCGGGCGACGACGGCGGCGGCCATGCAGTTGCCGATGACGTTCATGGCGGTGCGGCCCATGTCCATGAGCGTGTCAACGCCAAGCAGCATCATCACCGCGGCAGTGGGAATCTGGAAGGAGCCGGCAGTGGCCAGTAGGACGACAAGCGTGGAGCGGGGCACGCCGGCGATGCCTTTGCTGGTGAGCGCGAGAGTGGCCAGCAGGACGATCTGCTGCCCCATGGAGAAGTGGAGTCCCGCGGCCTGGACGGCAAAGAGGGCGGCCATGGCGAGATAGATGGTGGAGCCGGTGAGGTTGAAGCTGTAGCCGGTGGGGATGACGAAGGAGACGATCCAGCGCGGCACGCCGAATTCTTCCATGCGCTCCATGGCCAGGGGCAGGGCGGCTTCCGACGATGTGGTGGCAAAGCCGAGGGCGGCAGGCTCGGCGACCGCGGAGGCAAAACGGCCAAGAGGGATGCGCGCGATGAGCAGGATGGGCACGAAGACCGCGAGGAGGAAGACGGTCAGGGTGACGTAGTTGGTGACGAGGAGCTTGGCCAGCGGCAGAAGCGTGGCGAGCCCCATGCTGCCGATGGTGTAAGCCAGCGCGGCACCGGCGGCGATGGGCGCGGCGACCATCACGATGCGGGTGAGGCGGAACATGGTCTCAGTGAGCGATTGCAGGACGGAGACGAGTGGGGCGCGCTTTGGCTCGGGCAGCATGGCCAGCGCGACGCCAAAGAGCAGCGCGAAGACGGCGACCTGGAGAATCTGATTTTGCGCGACGGCCTGGGCGATGTTTTCCGGGAAGATGTTGAGCAGGATTTGCTGCCAGCCTTCCGGGCGCGCGGCGGGCGCGACGGCCTGGATGGATGCGGGGAGTGTGACGCCGACTCCGGCTTGCGACAGGTTGATGGCGACTGCGCCCAGAATCAAGCCGATGGTGGTGACAACCTCAAAGAAGATGATGGATTTGACCGCTACGCGGCCCACGCCGCGCAGTTCGTTGTGGCCGGCGATGCCGGTGACGATGCCGCCGAAGATGAGCGGCGCGACAATCATGCGAATGAGGCGCAGGAAGATGTCAGCGAGGAAGTGGGTTTGCGCGGCGATGGAGGGCGCGTCCACGCCGAGTTCTGCGCCGGCCAGCATGGCGAAAAAGGTCCATATGAGCAGCGAGCGGCGGCGCACGGCGAAGGGAAGAAAGAGGCAGAGCGCGCTCCAGCGAAGGACAGCGGCAAGCTGAGCGCAGGGATGAAACAGCCCAGCGGCAAGACCCGCGGCAAAGACCAGAACTGCGGCGAGAGCGAGCGCGCGGAGGATCGCGTGGCCGGACGGCGAAAGAGGCGGCGCAGAGTTGGGCGTCATGGATGAGCCTTGAGCGTTCAAGGACTCCATTATCCTATGGCGATGCCAGGTTGCGCATGAATCGGGCGACGCGGGCCAAAACAAAAATCCGCAAGAGCGAGATTTATCTTCCTAAGATTTATGCGATTCGCCGGTTGCAGCAGAAGAAGCTGCCGCGACGGCGGGGCAAGGCGCGCCACAACTTCCGCCGCAGGGAGTATTAATCACGGCTGGAGCAGGCTCGGCGGAGGGCGAATTGCTTTTGCCTCCGTAGTCATTCACATAAAATCCGGCGCCTTTGAAGTGCAAGCGGGGCGCTGTGAGCGGACGCTCGAGTTCACCGCCGCACTCCCGGCAGATATGCTCCGGTTTGGAGCTGAAGTTTTGAATTTTCTCAAAGCGGTGACCGCATTGGGTACAGCGATAGGCATACAACGGCAAAGCATTCACCCCTGGGTGACGAAATCACACACTTCTCTTATTGTATCGGCAGAACGGTAATTATCGGTAAAAGGCTGGTGCCTCAGGTCTCAAAATCGAGACCGGAGGCTCCCAAATTACAGGTCTAATGCACGGCGATGAGCACGGATGCGGAGTGGTTCTCCCACTCGAGGGTGAGCTTGCCGGTGGTGCCGCCGAGGGCTGCAAAGGCGTATGTGAGATTTTCGACGGTTGCCAGCGGTTTGCTCATGGTCATCTTCACACGGCCCAGGTCCTGGGTTTTGTCGTACTTTGTTCCCCACTGCCCGGTTTGCTTGTTGACGATCAGCACCCAGTTGTCAGGGTCGGCGATATCGACATAAAGGGAGTAGTCGCCCTTGGGGACCTTCAAACCACCGAGGGTCAGATCAGCGTCAGTGTGCAATTTGGTGGCGCCATTGGCTCCGGCGCGCCAGACGGGATAGGTGGGGTCCTTGCTGATGAGGCCGCCCTTGTTGAAGATTTGGCCGGCGCGGCCCTTGACTCCGGGCGAGTTGTAGGTGATGGTGATGGCTTTGCCGGCAATGGTTACCGACGCTGTGGCCGGCGGGCTCTTTGGCGGGCCTTGCTGGGCGGACAGAGTGGCGGCTACGAACAACAGCCCCGTACAGACCAAAAAACGCTTCATGGTTGTTCTCTCCGTGGAAAATAATCCTTGCCGGAAGCGCAAGCCCCGACGCGATGATTGTCGCACCGCGCGGCTGTTTTGGGGAAATGGCGGCGCGGGTTGCGATATACTCCAGACGCAGCGGAAACAAGGAGGCTTGCGATGCATTTCAAAGGAATTTGGAAGATGGCGGCGGCCCTGATGGTGGCCGTGGCGATGATGGCGCCGACAGCGATGATGGCGCAAGCGGGCGGCGACATGGTGCAGAAGCCGACGGATATGCAGAAACTGATGCCGGCGAGCGTGTTCTATCGCGGGCAGCTGGCGCCAACGCAGCTAAGGAACTCCGGGGGCGTGAAGTTTTCCGACGGTTTCTTTGTGCTGGCCGGACTGGTGGACACCAGTGGTTACTCGACCGGCGTACAGGCCAAGTATCAGGCTTATTTCATCACCGAAGTTTCACTCAAGGTGGGCGGAGAGAATTTGCCGGCGGGCGTCTATGGCGTGGGATTTGTGGGCGACAAGTTTGTGGTGACCGATGTGGGCGCGCACGACGTGCTGACGGTGAACGCAGGCGATGATGCCGGGATGAAACGGCCCATGCCGTTGCAGGTGGTGGCCGATCCGGCTGGCGGCTTCCGGCTGTATGCCGGGCGGAAGTATGTGATCTTTAGCAGGTAGTGGGCAGTGGACAGTGATCAGTGGTCAGTGCGCGGAATCCCAGGTCTCGAAGACGGGACCTGGGGCATCCGGCTGCCGTCTTTAAACACCTTTGTGATCTGCAGCCCAGGTTAATTCTGGAATAAGCCGTAGCATTCCTTCAACAGCATAGGTACTTTGGACCGGGCTGGATTTGAGTAGATAAGGGACCATGAATTTTCTTCCACCTCGGGGCAGCCGTGAGTCAGGACTCGCCCTCCGCCGGAGACCACGATCTCAGCGTGAAAATCAATCGGGAGGGATGCCTGCATGGCTGCAAAGAGCGCCTTCTGGGCATTTGCGTGGGCATCGCTGACGTACTCGCCGAGTGGCAAATGGACTCTCTTCCCGGTGCTTGAATCGACCACCGTGCGGCTGAAAGAAACAGCTTTCATCCGCTCATGCAGCTGTACGTACTCGTTATCGTGAATTTCGATTCGGGCTGTAAAGCGCATTGGGGGCTCCTTCTGCACTATCTTCCCCCTGTTTATTCCGGTCCGTCCAGGTATTTATAGGGTTTTTGTCGGGTTTTATCCCCCTCGGTACCAAAATCCTAACGGGGCTGCGGGGGGTGGGTTGAGCTTCCCGGGAACCAGAACTGCCCAGCTACGCAGGATGGAGAGGGGACCGTGATCGAGTCACAGGCCCGGTGTGCGAGGTAGAATCTGGATCAGGATCGCCCAACCCAATGGATAATCTCTCCAGACAGGAACGGAGCGAGCGGATGTCCCGCGTGAGGGGCGTGGACACCAGACCGGAGATGATTGTGCGCCGTATGGTGCATGGCATGGGGTTCCGATACCGGCTTCATGCTCGCGACCTTCCGGGGATTCCGGACATGGTCTTCCCCAGGTTGGGTAAAATCATCTTTGTTCACGGGTGCTTCTGGCATCAGCACCCGGGTTGCGGAAGGCAACCAAAATCCCATTTGGACTTCTGGACGAAGAAGCTCTACCAAAACCGGGAAAGGGACCTCCGTAATCAACGAAAGTTACGTTCTCTTGGCTGGCGAATCCTGATAGTGTGGGAGTGTCAGTTGAAGCGGGATAAGCTCCCAACCCGCATACTGCGATTTCTGGAGTCCTAAATCATGCGATCCCTTGAACTATTTGCCGGCGCTGGAGGCCTGGCTCTCGGCGCTTCCCGCGCGGGCTTCGAGCATCTGGGAGTTGTCGAGTGGAACCACGATGCCTGTTCTTCGCTCAACGAGAATCGACGCAGGGGGTTGGAATATGTCAGGCAATGGCCCGTCCAAGAAGCGGACGTGCGGACTCTACGATATTCCGACTTCGGAACTGATATTGATTTGCTCGCTGGTGGTGTTCCTTGCCAGCCGTGGTCACTTGGTGGAAAACACAAGGGGCAGAACGACCAGAGAAATCTCTTCCCGGAGATGATTCGGGCCGTCCGCGAGACTCAGCCAAAGGCCGTATTGGTCGAAAATGTCAAGGGACTCCTACGACACTCATTTTCTAGCTATTTCGAATACATCCTGCTATGTCTGAGCTACCCGGAGCTAACAGGCAGACCGGAAGAGCCTTGGGAACGGCACCTGAAGCGGCTCGAACAGCATCACACTTCTGGAAAGACAAAGGGTCTCGAATATAAGGCGACGTTCCGGCTCTTAAATGCGGCGGACTATGGTGTCCCCCAACGTCGGGAGCGGGTTTTCATCGTGGCATTCCGAAACGACCTGCCCGTTGAGTGGTCTTTCCCCGAGCCGACACACTCGAAGGAAGCTCTTGCCATAGCCAAATGGGTCACAGGGGAATTTTGGGAGCGTCACGGCATTTCGAACAGGAAGCGCCCGAAGCCAACCGAGAGAGACCTTGGCGTAGTTGCCAGAAGCGATCTGTTCACGGCTAACAGAAAGCCCTGGCTCACTGTTCGAGATGCGCTGGTCGGACTTTCGGAACCGACCCCCAAGGGTTGTGGTGCGTGGCAGAATCATGTTCTGATTCCCGGCGCTCGTTCGTATCACGGTCATACTGGAAGCCCGCTGGACGAGCCCTCGAAAACGCTCAAGGCAGGGGATCATGGAGTTCCTGGTGGCGAGAACACTATCGTGATGGAGAGCGGGGCAATCAGGTACCTTACCGTTCGCGAGGCTGCTCGGATGCAAACCTTTCCCGACGAGTATTTCTTTCCAGGTGCTTGGACGGAGAGCATGAGGCAGCTAGGGAACGCCGTGCCTGTCAGGCTTGCGGAAGAAGTTGCAAGAAGTATCCGTAACCATTTATCAATGTGTCATGCCAAAACAGGAAGAGCAGCCGAAGCCAGATTCCTCAAAGCCGTTTAATCCGCTCTCAAAGGCTCAACTCGCCCACAGTTTAGCCGAAGCCTTCCTCACCTCGGAGTTGCATCCGCTGCCGCCGAAAGCGAAGTTTTCTGGTGCGGGTGTTTACGCAATCTATTACACCGGCGGGTTGTCAATTTATCGCGCCTTGATCAAGCGCAATGCAGTTTCCAAAGATGCGGCGCCAATTTATGTCGGAAAGGCTATTCCGTCTGGCGGGCGAAAGGGAGGAATGGACTTTGAGGCTGCTCCGGGACACAGTCTGCTCAATCGGCTCTCAGAGCACGGCGTATCCGTTGCAGAGGCCTCGAATCTGGAAAGTGGCGACTTTCAATGCCGCTATCTTGTAGTGGATGATGTTTGGATTCCCCTCGCGGAATCATTGCTCATCGAGAGATTCCAACCTCTTTGGAATGTCCTGGTAGATGGATTTGGGAACCACGATCCTGGTTCCGGAAGGCATCAGCAAAAGAAATCGCCATGGGATGTTCTTCACCCAGGACGTGCCTGGGCTGAAAGACTTCAGCCTTGCGCCAAGTCCAAAGTAGAGGTCGAATCGGAGATCACGGCGTTTTTCCTTGCCAATTCTGGTCGGTAATTACAGGACCGAATGCGATTCGCGAGTCGGGGTATCCCAAAACATTCTTTCTTGATCGAACGCCACGAACGCGGACCTTGCGGTCCGCGTTCGTGTTTGGTTGGAATTGTTGTGCGTCTTTTCAGCACGACTGAAGTCGTGCCCTGACACAGTGCGGAATAAGCCCTAACTTACTCCCTTGCCAGATCCTCTTATGCTTTGGCTAGCACGCCGCCGGTGAGGCGTTCTCTTAGTAATTCGTGGGCGTGGGTTAGGAACTCTTCGAGCGGGAGTTTGCCGGAGTCTACTTCGGCGAGTAATTCGCGCTGGGCGGCGTACTCCTTGTTGACGATGCCGGCCTTGGATTGCAACATGCGCCATGCCTTGCGGCGCTCTACGCAGAACATGACTAACTGGCGCGAGAGCGCGTAGCAGACGGTCTTGCCCGCATCTTCGACGGTGATATAGACGCCGAAGTCGGGGATGAATGCGCGATGGCCGGGCGAAAGATAGCGGCGATAAACCACATCCTGTTGAGTTATGCGGACCAGCATGTTATCGAGCGGGATGAGTTTGGCCGCCGCTTCGGGCTTGATTTTTTTCAAGTGGTTGCGGAAGCGAGCTTCGGTGGTGCACCAGTGGGCCACGGTGTAGTGAGAGGTTTCGCCGGTGAGTTTGTTTCTGGTTTCGTACCAATCGAGATCAATCGACGGATTGCCCTTGATGTCGAGAGCTTCCTGATAGGTTTCGCCGAGGCGGGGATTAAAAACAAACTCGGGTACGCCGCGGGAATCGCGGACTCTCTGGGCCTGGAAGAGCGCCATGTCGTCGGCGACGCCGTGCTCGGGCTGGCAGGTGGTGAAGGCCTGGAGGAACATGGTGCCGCGATATTCAAGGCCATCGAGAATGGCGCGATAGAGTTTGGGCGCGTTGGCCATGGAGACCTGCGCGACGAAGGGCGAGCCGTGGCCGGCGAGGAAGGTTTCAGCAACGGTCTTCTTCTCAGTGTTCTTGCCCTGGGTGGCCGCGCCGAAGGTGTTCATGTCGCCGCCGCCGAGCATGGGCGATGAGTCGGAATTCTGGCCGCCGGTGTTGGAGTAGACCTGCGTGTCGAGCATGAGGACCTTGACGTTGGGCCGGTTTTGCAGGACGACTTTAGAGACGTTCTGATAGCCGATGTCGCCCATGCCGCCGTCACCGCCGACAGCCCAGACCTTGGGCAGCTCGACGATTTCCTGATCGGTCATCAGCGCGTCAGTGAAGTGGCTGAAGTGGTAATACTCTTCGGCGTTGATGACGTTTTCGTCGCGGGTAAGGAGAATGTCGGCGAGACGCTCGGGAATGACGGAGCGGCGGGCGTGATCGACGATGAAGCTCTCGCCCATGAGCCAGCCGACGGTGGCGCCGTCCTGGAAGAGCGAGTTCATCCACGGGTAGGGGTGGGGATTGTTGGGCGCGGTTGAGCCGTAGACGGTGTTGCACCCGGTGTGGGCGGCCATGGCCATGACGCTCATGCCGTTGGCGAGGCGGCCATCGATGGCTTGCAGATTTTTGTGGTTGAATGCCTCGGTGAGCAGGACCGCGGCGATGGCTTCGACGAGCTCGGCGTCGCTGATGGGACCGTGTTGCTGCTCGTAGTCGGCGATGCGGGCGCGGGTGTCTTTTTCGTCTTCGCCGCCGAGGCCGAGAATGAGGTGAGCGATGGCCTGACGGAGCAGATCGTATTCTGCCTGGTTGCGGGCCTTGAGCACGGCGAGGCGAGCCACGCCACGCTTCTCAAGATCGCCGGCCTTGGCCAGGAAGCGATCGCTCTTGGCGTGGAAGACGGGGCGCATGTAAGCCTCAGTGACAGCGGCGATGGAGCGCAGAACGCTCTTTTCACCGCAGCCGGCGCAGGCGCCGTCGCCGGCCACCAGAGCATCGTAAGTGGAGCGCGCCATGAGCATGTTGCGCAGCGTGGCGGTTTTGGAGTCGGCAGGATTGGCGGCGTTGTAAAGGCCGAGGAACTTCTGCGATGTGTCGGGCAGGAGATCGAGGAAGTTGGTGCCGGTGGTGTGTTCGGCGTTGATCTCTTCGGTTTCCGCAACCATCTTGAGCGCCTGATGGTCGCCGCAAGCGGTGACGCAGGCCGCGCAGCCTTTGCACAAATCGGAGACAAAGATGGAGAAGATGCCGCCGGTGCCTGGAGCTTTGCGCTCGGGCGAGGAGAAGATGGCGGTCACCTTCTGGTAGGCCATGGGAACCTTGTCGAGAATGGCGAAGAACTGCTGTTTGGCCTGAGCGGAGAATCCGTCAACGGAGTCGGTGACTTCGCGAAGGATGGTAGGCAGCGGTGTTCCGGATTTCGTTTCGGCCACCATACGCTCACGGGTGAGGCGCTCGATCTCCGGCAGCTTGGCGAGAAACTTCGTGCGATCCTCGGCGTTAACAATGTAGTGATTCACGGCGGTGCGCAACAGTGTGCTGAGGTCCTGCGCGGTGTTGGGCAGAGCCGTGTCAGGGCAGACCGAGATGCAATCCATGCACTGGGTGCAGTTTTCGGGAATGTAGTGCGGGGTTTCGCGGCGGGCAACGTACTTGGAAGCGGTGTCGCCGGTGGCGGCGGCGATAAGGCCGACAGCCGAGAGCGGCGTGGAGGGCTGGTT
>Ga0326727_10012622_pt1 | contig 19151 bp, 13 predicted proteins | sample MB2enrmetagenome_FD_207643 | JGI IMG/M metagenome (GOLD analysis project Ga0326727, IMG submission 207643) | Lab enriched peat soil microbial communities from McLean, Ithaca, NY, United States - MB29MY | ecosystem: Environmental > Terrestrial > Soil > Wetlands > Peat | place: USA: New York...
ACGGGTCCCGCGGAAGCACGGTGTGCCGTGCATCAGGCCGGGATCGATCGAGACGATCTGGTGAATCCGCTCTGATCTTCCGTTTCTCATACCAATTCCACATTACGCCATGTCAGGCTCCTGGGTCAAAGATCCCAGTTTGCGCGACTTCACGCAGCGTGGTTGCGATAACTGCTTGCAAGTTATTGACATTGCGCGGTAAGTGGGGGCATTCCACGTGCATAACGGCGCGTGGAGATGTGTGCCTCGTTTAGCACACCAGAAAATGCGTGATGTGACGCAAGTTAGTCCGCCGGCTGTTCGTTTTCACTACAGAACAAAAGACTTATCCCTGTGTTCTTTTAATGTGAGGACACCTATGCGGACGCTTGTCTGCGCGCTGCTGATCCACGTCTCGCTGTTTGCCGGTACGCGCAAACTGGTGTCGATTCAGGCGGAGCCGGGGCAGGTGGTGTTAGATGGTAAGTCCGCTGCGCAGCAGATTCTGGTTACCGGGACTTACTCCGATAAGTCGGTGCATGACGTTACGGGGCAGGCGAGTTTCAAGTCAGCCGCTGCGAAAGTTGCCGTGGTTTCGAACCAAGGCGTGGTTACTCCGGTCAGCGATGGCAAAGCCGCTCTGACTATCTCGGTTAAAGGCGCTAAGAAGATCAGTATCTCCGTCACCGTCAAGCGGTCGCGGGAACTGACGGCGTCTTATGCGAATGACATCCGCCCGCTGTTCACCAAGTTGGGCTGCAATGCCACGGCTTGCCACGGGAGCCGCGCCGGCAAAGGCGGATTGAAGCTTTCGCTGTTTGGCGGCGATCCCGATGCCGATTATGACGCGCTGACGCGGGCAGTCGGCGGGCGGCGGATTAACCGGGTCGATCCGGACCAGAGCCTGATGCTGCTGAAGGCAGAGAACGTGGTTCCACATGTCGGCGGCAAGGTAATGGAACCTAATTCGGTGGAGAACGAGACTGTGCTGGCGTGGCTGAAAGACGGCGCTCTCTTTACTGTTCCCAAAGAACCCACGCTGACGGCGGTGAAGGTGACGCCCGCCGACCGCAATCTCGCCAAAGGCGAATCTCAACGGCTTCTAGTGACTGCCATCTTCTCCGATGGAACTCATCGCGATGTTTCGCGAGAAGCCGCGTTTCGCGCGGCCGACCCTAAGACGATTTCCGTCGACAAGGGCATTGCCCGCGCGCAGGAGTACGGCGAAGCATCCATCGCCGTTACTTACCTGGGACAGGCAGCGGTTTGCCTCCTTCATGTTCCTCAACCGCTGCCTGTCGATTTCCCCAAGCTGGAGGCCAATAATCATATCGACGAACTGGTGTATGGCAAGCTGAAGTCGCTGGGGATTCCGCCGTCGGGAACGACTACGGATCAGGAATTTCTGCGGCGCGTTTACCTGGATGCCATCGGCGTGCTGCCGACGGCGAAGGAAGCGCGCGATTTTCTGGCGGACCGGGCGCCCGACAAACGCGCCAAGCTGATCGATACGCTACTGCGGCGCGACGAGTACGCCGATTTCTGGGCGCTCAAATGGAGCGACCTGCTGCGCATCAAGAGCGAGTATCCGGTGCGGGTGTGGCCGAAGGCGGTCGCGATTTACTATAAGTGGCTGCACGACAGCATCGCGCAGAACAAGCCTTATAACCAGCTGGTGACGGAACTGCTGACGGCCAATGGCAGCGATTTCCGCAACCCGGCGGTGAATTACTACCGGGCCATGCAGGATCACGATCCGCAGACGATCGGGGAAACGACGGCGCTGGTTTTCATGGGGGCGCGCCTCGGCTGCGCACGCTGCCACAGCCATCCGACGGAAAGCTGGAACGTCAAGGACGATCTGGCGCTGGCCGCGTTCTTTTCCAAGATCCGGTACAAGTCCACGCTGGAATGGAAGGAAGAGATTGTGTATGCGGATGTGCGAGCCAGCTTGCGCGATCCCAAGTCGCGCGCGGTGGTGGCGCCGAAGTTTCTGACGGGCGCGGCGCCGGAAGTCGCCAAGGAAGAGGATCCGCGGGCGCGTTTCGCGCAATGGCTGACAGCGCCGGATAATCCGTGGTTTGCGCGCAACGTGGTGAACCGGATCTGGTACTGGCTGATGGGGCGGGGAATTGTCCATGAGCCGGATGATCTGCGCGCCACCAATCCGCCGGAGAATGCGGAGTTGCTGGACTATCTGGCGGGGGAACTGGTCAGCCATAACTACGATTTGCGGCATATATACCGGCTGATTCTGAATTCGCGCACTTACCAGAGGTCCTCGGCGCCCAATCAATGGAATGCGTGGGACACGCGCCATTTCTCGCACTATCCGATTCACCGGCTGACGGCCGAGCAGATGCTGGACGCGATTTCGCAAACTACCGAGACGTACGAAAAATTCTGGAGCATCATCCCCGAGCCTTACTCGAACTGGCCGGCGGGCATGCGTGCCGAGCAGATCTCGGACGGCAATACGACTTGCAGTTTCCTCGACCTGTTCGGGCGGCCGGGGCGGGATACACCATATGAATCGGAGCGCAGTTCCGAGGCTTCGCTGCGGCAGGAGCTGTATCTGCTGAATTCCGAACAACTGGCTGGAAAGCTGGCGTCGAGTCCCAGCTTGAAGCGCATTACGACTTCGAAGATGAAAGATCCCGAACTGGTCGACGAGATCTATCTGATGACGCTTTCCCGTTTCCCATCGGCGGACGAGAAGGGGAAGCTGGTCGCGTATCTCGGTAAGAATTCGGCCGCGCGGCCGACCGCGGTGCAGGACGTGGTCTGGGCCGTGTTCAATACCAAAGAGTTCCTGTTCAACCATTGACGCGCCTATGGAGAGCTTGCAAGGCACGAAAATGCCGGCCGTGGCCGGCAGGCAGACCACAGAAAACGATGGTCTGCCCCACGAGCTAAGGAGTCATCATGCTGACGATTAAGGGCCGTAAGGTTATGTGGAATGACGGCAGCACGTGTCTAACACCGCGCCGCGATTTCATCACCGCGGGAGCGGCCAGCCTGATCGGGTTGACGCTGGCCGACTGGTTCCGCATGAAAGCGGCGGGGCTGGCGACGGACAGTAAGGCCAAGTCGGTCATCCAACTGTGGATGGCGGGTGGGCCTACGCAGACCGACACATTCGATCCGAAGCCGCAGGCGGGCGAAGATTATTCGGGTCCGCTGCGCCGTCCTATCGGAACGAATGTGGCGGGCATTCAGGTCAGCGAACTGCTGCCGCTGCTGGCCAAACAGGCCGACAAATACACCATCATCCGCAGCATCACGCACAACAACAACAGCCACGAGACCGCGGCCTACATCATGCAGACCTGCACCATGCCGACCTCCGAGCTGGTGTATCCGGCGATGGGTGCGGTGGTGGCTTTGAAGAAGGGCAACGGCGGCACGCTGCCTCCGTATGTCACGCTCACCAATCCGCTGGGACGTTTTTCGGAAGCGGGGTTTCTAGGCAACAATTACAAGACGTTCGCGCCGGGCGGCGATCCCAACTCGGCGAATTTCCGGGTGCAGGGGATTGTGCCTCCCAAGGGGATGACGGAGGCCCGGATGGAAGAGCGGCGCAGCTTGCTGACGGCGGTCGATACGCTGGCGCGGGATACCGAACAGCAGCCGGAATTCAAGGCCATGGACGAATACCAGGAGAAGGCGTACAGCCTGATTCTGGGCGATGCGCGCAAGGCGTTCGATCTGAGTCTCGAAAAGGATGCGGTGCGCGACAAGTATGGCCGAAACATGTTCGGGCAATCGTGCTTACTCGCCCGGCGGCTGGTGGAAGCGGGAGTTCCGTTCGTGACGGTGAATGATGGCGGCTGGGACACGCACGTCAATAATTTCGAAGCGATGAATAAAAAGCTGCCGATCCTGGACGCGGCTTATGCTGCGCTGCTCTCGGATCTGTCGGAGCGGGGGCTGCTTTCGAGCACGATCGTAACCTGGTACGGCGAGTTCGGACGGACGCCGAAAGTGGCGATGGAGCCGCCGTGGTTTGGCGGACGGCATCATTACGGGAATTGTTTCTCGGCGGTGGTGTCGGGCGGCGGATTCAAGCATGGCATGGTGCTCGGCGCGACCGACGTACGCGGCGAGAATCTGGTGAAACGGCCGGTTTATCCGTGGGATTTGTCGGCCACCATGTACAAGATGCTGGGCATCGATCCGGCGGGACGGTTGCCGCATCCGCAGGGGTGTACGGCTTATGTGACTCCGATCGGGTCCGGTAATGTGCAGTCTGGCGGTTTGCTGACGGAGTTGGTGTGAGGCTCCAGACGAGTCTCGATCCAGCAGACACGAGCGGAAGGCCACCTTGCGGGCGGTCTCTAGCGGCGCTAACCAGGGTCGCTCGGGAGGCGGGGGCGAGAGCCACTCGCCCGCAGAGTGCCACTCTGTCCCACAATAATTGGTGCACGGCAGTTTGGTTAGTGGAGAGTGTCTGCGCCACACTTGTGGCGGCGCTTCTCCTGCCGGTCTGGGCATTTGCTGCCACTATTGGTACGCCGGCTAATCCTGTTACTGCGGTTGCCTTCCATCCGGGGGGTGAGTTGGTTTCGGGCGGATATGGCGAGGTGCTGGTTTGGGATACGGTCAATGCCAAGCTGGAGCGGCGCATCGCGGGACTGATCGGACGGGTGCACGGGCTGGCGTTTTCCAAAGATGGCGCCAGGCTGGCAATTGCAGAGGGTGAACCGGGGCGCAGCGGGGCAATTCGCCTGCTCGATTTCGCAACCGGGAATGTCCTGTTCACACTCGATAAAGAGAAGGATGAATGCTATGCGGTGGCGTTCAGTCCGGATGGGAAGCTGGTGGCTGGCGGGGCGCAGGATGGGACGGTCAAGATATGGAACGCCGCCGACGGCAAGCTGGTGAACACGTTAAAAGAGTTGAACGGGTGGGTGACGGGGATTGCGTTCAGTCCGGATGGGAAGCTGATGGCGGCGTCCAGCATGGATAGGACTGCGGAAGTCTGGGTGACGAATGGATGGAAGCCGCTGACGCAGCTTCCGGAGAATCCCAGCGGTCCGGTGAACGCGGTGGCATTCAGTCCCGATAATAGCGTGCTCGCGCTGGCGATCGGCAGTTCCGACGGTGGCGATACCGAGCGGGTGGTTCGCTTCTGGCGTACCGAAGCCGCCGACGAGCCGCCCAATATGACCGCGCAGCAGGCCACGCGCCGGGCTACGCTGTTGCATACGACGCGACCGACTGATGTGGGGCCCGGTTTTCCCACTGGGCTCGCGTGGAGCGCGGCGGGCGCGGGATCGAAAGTCGTGCGCCTGCTGGTGTCGCTTTCGGATAAGACCGTGCGGGTGCTGAATCAGAATGGCGGTTATCTGTCGGCGATGGGCGGGGATACCGATTGGGTGGATTCGGTGGCTGTCAACGCGGATGGATCGCGGATTGCGTCGGGAAGCGCGTCGGGAGCGGTCCTGATCTGGAACGGGAGCACCGGAAAGCTGGTGGCCACGCTCAAATGAGAAATGGAATGGCTTATCAGCGGGGCCGGCTGAAAGCCGGCTGCGGGCAGGGTTGCCCGCCCCACAAGACGGTGGCTTACTTTCTCATTCCGCTGTTCGCAGCAACTCTAATGGCTGCTCCTCCGGCAACGAAGGCGCCAGCCAAGCCGGCTCCTCCTCCGGTGGTCAAGCAACTCGAATTTCCGCTGCCTTTGTTGACGTCGGTGTTTCCCGCCGGCGGACGCCGCGGCACGACGTTCGCCGTCCTGGCGACCGGGACTGACCTCGGTGGAGACGTAGCGGCGACCTCTGTCTGGGTGAGCGGCAAAGGTGTCACGGGGCGCGTTCTGGGATTTAAAGATCCGACCCACGCCAATCTTGAATTGACCATCGCGCCGGATGCGGAGTTGACGGAACGCGAGATCCGGCTGATTACGGCGGGCGGTGTTTCCAGCCGGTGCCATTTCTTCATTGGCGACATTCCCGAGGTGAATGAAGTCGAGCCCAATTCCGAGAAGAGCCAGCCGCAGGTGCTGCCGGCGCTTCCCGTGCTGGTCAACGGACAGATCACCGACAGCGACCGCGATTACTTCCGCTTCCACGCCCGCAAAGGGCAGAAGCTGGTGCTGTCGGTGTTGGGACGGGCGATTGAGCCGTTCATCGCCAATGCAGTGCCGGGGTGGTTCGATCCGTGTCTGACGGTTTATGATTCGAACGGCGAACAGGTGGCTTATGCCGACGACTTCCGCACGCGTCCCGATCCGGTGATGTACTTCGAAGTTCCCAAGGAGGGCGACTATACTGTCGAACTGCGCGATATTATCTACCGCGGCCGTCCGGATTTTGTGTACCGGTTGAGCATTGGCGAATTACCGTATGTCACCGATTTCTTTCCGCTGGGCGGAGAGGCCGGGACCACCGTGCATCTGCAGTTGCATGGTTATAACCTTGCCAAACACGAGTTGGCGCTCAATCTGCCCAAGGAAGCCGGCAAGATCACGGTGGAAGGGCTCCCTTTCCTGGTCGACAGCAAGTGCGACGAGATGGAGCGCGAGCCCAACGATACTCCGGAGACGGCACAAAAGATCACATCGCCTTCGGTAGTGAACGGCCGCATCCAGAAGCCGGGCGACATTGATTATTTCCAGTTCACGGCGCAGAAGGGCGAGAAACTGGTGATGGAAGTGATGGCGCGGCGGTTGGGATCGCCGCTCGATTCGGTGCTGACGCTGTTCGATGCCAAAGGCAATCAGCTTGCCGAGAACGACGACTTTACCGATCTGGCCGATTCTCCGGCTACGCACCACGCGGATTCGCGGATTCTGTACACGTTTGGGGCGGCCGGGACTTACACGCTGCGGCTGCGCGACATTCAGGGCAACGGCGGGGACGAGTACGCGTACCGGCTGAGCATCGGACCTGCCGAGCCGGATTTCATGCTGCGCATCGTGCCGGATAATCCGCGTCTGGGCCAGGGCGATACGGCCGCGATAACGGTCACGGCTATCCGGAAGGACGCGTTCGATGGGGAGATTCATTTGGACGTCGAGGGATTGCCTCCAGGATTTCGTGCCAGCGAAGCCGTCATTCAAAATGGCCAGGATGAGGGGCGCGTGACCATTACGGCGCCTCCGGATGCACCGCTGGCGATTGTCGAACCGGCGATTTACGGGACATCCGTGGTGAATGGTGGGACCATCCGGCACCGCGCGCAGACGGCTGAAAGCGTGATGCAGGCGTTCGCCTATACGCACTACCTGCCGACCGAACGTCTGGCGCTTTCGGTACTGAAACCCGCGGCTTATTCGCTCGAAAGCAATGTCGAGCCGGGGAAGGTGCTGGAGGTCAAGCAGGATTCCGAAGCGCAGGTAGTGATCAAGGTGAAACGGCTGCCGGACGCCAAAGGTGCGATCAATCTGAGCGCGGGACGGGTAGCCAACGGGATCACCATGAAATCGATCTTTTTGCCCGCGGATAAAGATGAAGCCACGGTCAGCATCAGCGTCAGCAACGATGCCAAGCCTGGCCTGCTGCAGAACGTGATCATCATGGGCGTGTTGAAGAGCGGCAAGGAAACGATCACGCGGTATTTGCCGGCGATTCCGGTTAAAGTGGTGGGGAAGTGAGTTATTAGTTATTAGGTAACAGTCGTCAGTTATCAGTTATCAGTACTGATTACTGACGTCTGGTCACTTCCACTGTAATCCGGTAGCGGCCAATGCGGAGGCGCCCAGCAGGAGTCCGCGGCGGGAAAGAGATGTATTCATAGGGATGCCTGTTATTTTATCGCCGCCCTAGTGAAACAATCCTGAGGGTTTTCCTGCTGCGAAAGTGCGCGGACTTCTGGAATAGCAGCTAAAGTTTGTTAACATACTCGCCGATAGAAACAAAGAGGCCTGGTCGAGAGACGCAGCCCTGGTCGAAATCAGGCTGCAGAGCGGCCGGCAATTCGATCTGCAAATCGTCATCGCCTTGACCGAGCTGGTTTTGAACGGCGAGATAACTCGTGATGCGGACGAAGATTTCGGGACAGACGATTTATTGCACGTTCCGGTTTCCGTAATTGTGTACGGCGACTCCTCCCAGTGTACCGGCGACGGCAAAGTTAATTAGGGCGCCGGTTTTGTATCCGGAGGCGGCGGGATGGCGATGCAGGAAGTATTGCTGAGTTCCGATCGCGGCCCCGGCAATCGCCAGTTTCACCCCAATCCCCTGAGCTGAAAAGACTCCCTGCTGGTTCGCCAACAGACCGTTCACCTCGCGCTTTCCCAGGCTTGACTGGATGTCTACAGCCGAACCCGCAGCCAGTGCGGCCACGCTGGCTTTCCACAGACGTTTAGCCCAACGTTCTCCCCCTTCCTGGCCGTAGGCCGGATGGCAAAACAGCACTGCGGTCAGCAACAGACAAGCCCTTACCATACTGAAAAATCCTCCACTCAAGGAGTGTTTCACTTTAGCAGGGGATAGGGAATAGTACCCGGGACAGTCCGGTCCTAGTAGTACCGCTGTATGAGGGATGGTACTGGGCATAACATGCAATATGCGATCGTGCTGCGGCGATTTCGAAAGGTGCCTCCAAGCAGATGGCAGCCAGCTCGGATTCCGAAACAGTTTTGCCGACAAAGAACCGCCCCACTACGATCCGCCCAGGAAGTTCATGCTGTTTTTGCCGGACGTCGGCTGAAGGCGGATTCATGACGCAGTCGCATTTTGTCCCTGGTGCGGAAGAAATCTCAACGAACTGGTGTCAGCGGGAGGATAGTGGGCGGCTGCTGCGCAGCCGGGCAAACCACGGAAATCGATGGTCTGCCCTACGGGAATGCTACTGATAGGTCTTCTGGAATTGATTCCGGTCGTTGCGTACGGTGAAGGTGCCGTCCGGGTGGGCGGTGACTTCGATCGCGTAGCCCTTGTCGTTTTCCGGGGAAAGGTTGGCGATGAAAGATTCGGGCGCGTTGTACTGCTTGCCGCCTTCGTTCGAGAAGTGGAGTTGCCAGAGGTCCTGGAGGCCGGGCGACTGGTGGAGGGTGGTCAGCGCCTTGATCGAACCGCCTTTATCGGCGCCGTTGTTCATGATCGCGACCTTGGGATGCAGCGCGAAGACCATCTGCGGCGAGCCGGACGTCTTGGTGCCGTGGTGCGTGGTCATGTACAGATCGACAACGCCCAGCTTGTTCACCGGGCACGCCAGCTCGTGTTCCTGGTTCCAGAAGAGATCGCCCAGGTCGGCGATGCGCAGCTTGCCGAAGGTGATGATCATGCCGAGCGAGTGGGCATTTTCGCCAGGATCGACCGGCAAGGCCTGATAGCTGGAGCAGGCCGGATTGGGCTGGCCTGCGCCGGGCAGCGGCGTGGCGATGGCGTCGCCGGCTCCCGCGACCACTTCCACTTGCAGTCCTTTTATGGGGACGGTATCGCCGGGGTGTAGGACTTGATGCGGATACTTCTCGCGCAAGGCGGCGTAGGGCTGGAAAACGGCCTGTGTTTTGACATTCGATTTCTCGAAGCTGTCGCCGTGGTCGAACATTTTGCCGATGGGGATCTTGGCCGCCAGTTGCGGGACACCGCCCGCATGATCGCCGTGGTAATGGCTGATGACGAGGTAGTCGATGCGCTTGACGCCTGCGGAGGCAGCGGCTGACAGGATGCGGTTGGCGTCGCGATTATTGTTTCCGGCATAGCCGGTATCGACCAACATAGACTCGCCGGAAGGGGAAACGTAGAGCGTCGATTTGCCGCCTTCCACGTCAATGGCGTAGATCTTGAGATTTTGCGCCGCGAGCAGCGTGGCCGCCGCGACGAAGAGAGTGAATGTTTTGAACATGAGAAAGGTACAGGCTGAAGCCTGTGTTACTAGAATGTCACTTTTCCGCCAAACTGCAATTGGCGAGGGGAGATCTCACTATCGATCATGCCGTAGTCCGACGCATTGATAATGCGGCCGATCTGGCTGTAGTTCGGCTTGTTGGTCAGATTGAAAGCTTCGGCGCGAATCTCCACGCGATAGCGCTCGCGAATTTTGAACTTCTTGCTGAACGTGGTGTCGATATTGAAGAGCCCCGGACCCACCAGCGTGTTCCTGCCGAGAAGTCCGAAAGTCTGCGCGGGAGGCGCCACGAAAGCAGCGGTGTTGAACCATTCGCCGGTGCTGCGCTTATCCACGGGAAGTTCGGCGCTCTGGCCGGGAACCGGATTGCCGCGGATCAGAATCCCTCCGCTACCCCCACCGATGCCGGCGGAATCGCCCGAAACATTAATGGTGAAGGGGAAGCCGGTCTGCATCGACATGATGCCCGCGATTTGCCATCCTCCGAGAACCTGCGACGCGAAGCCGTGCGAGAGCCACGGCTTGCCGGCGCCGAACGGCAGTTCGTAGACCGCCGTATTCACCCAGCGGAACTTTGCGTTGAAAGAAGCGAGTCCGCGTTCGGCGCTCAGGTCGTAGCTGTTTTGCGGCGGTGAGTTTTCCGAACCAGTTGCGCCGCCGGCGTTGCGGAATTGCGGCGCGTTGGTGATGGCTTTGGAGTAAGTGAAGGAACTCAGGTAAGAGATTCCGTGAGTGAAGCGCCGCTCCCCGCGAATGTACATCGAGTGGTAATTGGACTGCGCGATATTGGGTAGAATGGCGATCGTGCCGCCGCCGACGCTGGTCCCCTGAACATTGATGTAAGAAGGAAAGACTGTGCCGGGCGCGAAGATGGCGCCGACATAAGCCCGGCGTTGGCTGGTCGTGGCCGACGGACCGGGTAAGGCATTCGAGACCTGCACGTTCTGCTGGAGCTTGATTCCCAGCGTCCCGAGGTAGCCGATTTCCACGACTCCGTCTTTTCCGATCTGATGCTGAAGCGACGCGGACATCTGAATGGCGTAGCTGGTTCGCTGGTTGAGATCGAGCGAGTACAGGTTCGCGCTCAACGAGGGTCCGACCACCACGCTCGCCGGAAATACGCTGGTGCCGTAGCCCTGATACAGGGGTGCGAAGGTGGTGGAAGTGAGCGTCTGAGCAATGGTGGCGGGCAGGGAATTGGTCAGCCGCGAAATGGAGCTGAAGTCGGTGAGGCTGTAATAGATGCCCGCGCCCATGCGGAAAACCGTCCGCGGCGCAGCCTGCCACGCGAGTCCGAAGCGGGGCGCGAAGTTGTTCTTATCGGTGTATGCGCAGCTCTTGGGATAACCGGACTGGCCGCAAATAAAGAAAATGGGCTCGTAGATGCCGGTCTGTCCGCTGGCGAAGATGGCTTGGGCGGAGGGAACTTTGGAGAAGTCGAGACCCATCGTCTGCCCGCGCGTGTCGTAGAGCGGCGGCGCGATTTCATAACGCAGTCCGAGATCGACCGTGACCTTGGTGGTCACCCGGATCTGGTCCTGCACATAAAACGAGCCGATTGGTTGATGGCCATCCATGCGCTGCGCACCCAGCGTCCGGCTGGGAATCGACGAGTAGCCCAGCAGGAAGCTGGCGAGAACGGACCCGGTTCCGTCGCTGGCCGAACCCTTGGCCGACTGGCCCGAGGAGAACTGATAAGTACCGTAATAGTTGGCCGACTTCACGTTGACGTACTGGATGAACATCCATTCGGCGCCCGCCTTGATGAGATGGCGGCCCTTCTGGTAGGAGATGTTGTCGTACGCCTGGAAGGTATTGTCGCGGACCACGGTATTTCCGCCGCCGGCCCCGCCCATATCGGCGTACGTCTTCGTTTCGAAATAGGGCAGCGGCGATTGCACCCCGTTCACGTCAAACAACGGCTCGGGAGTGCCGGTCGAATATTTCATACGATTGAGGCCGGCGCGGAATTCATTCACCGTGTTAGGGCCGAGGACCCAGGTCATCCCGTAGACGCCATTCTGCGGCAGCGCCGTGCCGATGGTGGCGCGGCCCGGGACGGTCCCGGGTGTCGAATCGCCCTCGTGCGTGCCCGAATAGCGGCCGAACATGGTAATCGACTGTGTCATCACGTAATCGGCGCGCGCCGAGTAGTTATGCGAATCCTGCGTGGCGACCTCGTCGGAATTGACGTACTGGTTCGTGCTGCCCGGAACGTCGGCCACCGGGGCGGCGTTGATCGCGATGACCGCCAGCGGATTAAGACGTGATTGCGGAACGATGTCGCCGGCGAAGGGCGTTCTCGGCGAGGTCAGCGCGTCGTAGATGGTGGTGTTGGATGCAGTGAAGTTGCCCTGTTTCTCGAGGGCGGTCGGCACCGTAACCGTCGTCAGCCCGCCTGCGGCCTGGCGCAGCGTCAGGCGTTCGTAGCCGCCGAAAACGAAGATTTTGTTCTTGCGAATGGGTCCGCCCACGGTGCCGCCGAATTGGTTGCGCTGGTATTTGGGAAGGCTGGAAGCCAGGTTGAAGGGGCGGGAATCGAAAACCCGGTTGCGCACGAACTCCCACGCGTCGCCGTGCCAATCGTTGCCTCCGGACTTGGTGACCACGTTAACCTGCGCGCCAGCAGCGTGCCCGTATTCCGCGTTTTGTTGCCCGGTCTGGACCTGAAACTCCGCCAGCGTATCCAGAATCGGAGTCAGGCTCAACGACATGTAATCAGGATCGAGATTGCTGATGCCGTCGAGCATGAAGCCGTTGTTGTTGGTGCGATTTCCCGAAGCCGAGAATCCGCCATCCTGGTTCTTGCGGACCTGGTTCTGCTGCACCGACTCTCCGCCGATGGTAACGTTGGGCGAGAGCAACGCAAGGTCGATGAACTGGCGTCCGTTCAACGGCAGCGACAGGATCTTCTCCTCTCCGATGACCGTGCCTTGGGCCGCCGACTCAGTGTTCAGGAGCGAGACTTCGCCCTCAACCTGGACACTTTCGGAAACTTCGCCCACCTGGAGCTGGATATTGAGCAGCGCCGGCGCCGCGACGTCGATCTGGAAGCCGTTGTCATGGAAGGTCTTGAAGCCCGGCGCTAACGCCTCTATGTCGTACCGGCCGGGCGGAATCAGCGTGAAGATGTAGGTTCCGCTGTCGCCGGAGACGATCTTCCTCTCCGCGTGCGTGGATTCGTTGGTGAGTACGATCTGCGCGGCAGGGATCGCTCCTCCCTGAGGATCGGTGATCCGGCCGTTGAGAGAGCTGGTATCGGTTTGGGCGAACAGTGACGCAGGCAAGAGAACGGACAGAAACAGCCCTGGAAGACGGCGACTCAGAGATTTTTTATGCATAGCTAGTTAGTGGGTATGTACCAAGAACAGTTGGAAAAAATAACTACTATTTTGCGGGTGCTTTGTTACGTGTTGGTGAAAGTGCGCGTTGGGAAGGAAATAATCTCGCGCCATGGGTGTTGACCGTGGGCGAGGTGTGTGCCGCGCACAAGGCAATCTCGATCCAAAATGAGCGGCAGGGCAGGGGCTGGCCGCGAAGTTCCGATTCTGACGTCCTCTTGATTCCAGGGCTCTAAAGGTTTCGCAGCTTCCCGCCGATAAACAGTCTGAGGAACATGAAGTTGGCGTTCATCCGCCTATGGACTCAAACTTTGAAGCCGACCTGCTAAAAGATGTCGTCCTGGAAAGCCAGGAGGGTCTCGATGCCTTCGACCGGGAATTGCTGGCGCTCGAACGCGGAGAGTCTTCCGTCGAAGGTCTCCACAAGCTTTTCCGCATCGCCCACACGTTGAAAGGGACGAGCGGCTGTCTCGGTCTAACGCGAGTGGAAACGCTGGCCCATTCGGGGGAAAGCCTGCTCAGTCTCATGCGGGAAGGGAAAATCGCGCCGGGGCGGGACGTGGTAGGAGCGCTTCTGCGCTTCGCCGACACCCTGCGCATTCATTTGCGTTCTCTCGCCGGCGAGGGCGAGCCGCCGCAAGATGACGCCGGGCTGATTCGGGACCTGCAAGCGCTGGCCGAGGCCAACGGTGCCATCCCGATTGAACGACCCGCGCCTGTACCCGTGGTTACCCCGTTAGCCGCCCCGGCGCCAAGTCCAACACCTAGGCCCACGCAAGCCGAAACAGCTATTCGAGTGGACGTGCACCACCTCGACCGGCTGATGGACCTGGTCGGTGAACTGGTACTGGCGCGCAATCAGATCCTCCAGTTTGCCGGCCAACAGGAGGATGCCGGATTGCTCGCGGCGACGCAGCGCCTGAACCTGATTACTACCCAGTTGCAGGAGAGCGTCATGAAGACGCGAATGCAACCGGTCAGCAACATCTGGTCGAGATTTCCCAGGATTGTCCGGGATCTTTCCCAGGAACTCGGTAAGAATATCGGACTGGTGATGGAAGGCAAGGAAACCGAACTCGACCGCACCATCATCGAAGCCATCAAAGATCCGCTCACTCATCTGCTCCGCAACGCTCTCGATCACGGCTTGGAAAAGCCCGAAGTCCGGCGCGCCGCGGGCAAACCCGAGCAGGGGAGGCTCAGTCTGCGCGCCTTCCATCAAGGCGGACAGGTCAATATCGAAATGGCCGACGATGGCGCCGGCATCCACCGCGACAAGGTGCTCAAGCGAGCCATGGAAAAGGGCATCGTCACCGCCGAACAAGCGCCGCGACTTACCGACCGTGAAGTCTATGCCCTGCTGTTCGCGCCGGGCTTTTCCACGGCCGAGAAGGTGACTAACCTGTCCGGCCGCGGCGTGGGCATGGACGTGGTGAAACGCAATGTGGAACAGGTTGGCGGATCGGTGGACCTGCAAAGTGAAGCGGGCCGCTCCACGACGGTGCGCATCAAAATCCCGCTCACTCTCGCCATCATTCCCGCGTTGATTGTGGAGTGCGCACGCAACCGCTACGCTATTCCTCAATCCAGTCTCCTCGAGCTCGTCCGCGTGGACCCGGAGGGCGGCGCGCAGAAGATCGAGTATATTGACGCTGCTCCGGTTTACCGTCTGCGCGGTAACTTGTTGCCCTTGATCTATCTTGATCAGGAGTTGGGTCTGGCCGAAAGTGCCCGCGATTCCCGCCGAACCGTTTACATTCTGGTTTTACAGAGCGAGGGATGCCAGTTCGGCCTGGTGGTGGACAGCATTCGGGACACAGAGGAAATCGTCGTCAAGCCGCTCGGCAAGGAACTGAAGAATCTCAGTGTGTACGCCGGCGCCACCATCATGGGCGATGGCCTGGTGGCGCTGATCCTGGATATTCCTGGCCTGGCGCGGCGGGCCAAGGTGGTGAGCGATGTCCGGGCGGCGGCGCAGGAAGCGCAGGCCGGCAAGAGCCGCCGCGAGAGCGATCTGCAAAGCCTGCTGTTGTTCTCCACTGCCGACAGCGGCCAGGCTGCTATTCCGCTGGCGCGAGTGGCTCGCCTGGAGGAGATCTCGCATGCGGATGTGGAACGTGCGGGAAGACGGGAGGTCCTGCAATATCGAGGCGAGATTATGCCCCTGATTTGGATGAACCTGGAATCGCAGCTATCGGCCGGGAAACTCCAGGTGGTGGTGTGCAACTACGGTTCCGCCCGCGTGGGGCTGGTGGTGGATCGCATTCTGGATGCGATCGATGACAGTGCAGTCCTGCAACCGGGTACCAGCCGTCCCGGAATCCTCGGTTCGGCAATCGTGAAAAAGCGCGTCACCGACTTCATTGACATCGATGGCGTCGTGCGTAATGCGGGTTCTTATGTCTAACACGACGCAATACTGCACGTTCTATCTCGACCAGATGCTTCTCGGAGTGGAAGTTCTGGATGTCCAGGAGGTGATCCGCCGTCATGAGATTACCGAGGTGCCGCTGGCTCCCCCGGCGCTCAGCGGTTTGATGAACCTGCGTGGCAGCATCGTCTCGTGTATCGACTTGCGCCGCCGTTTCGGCCTTCCCCGCGCGCCCAAAGACCTGGCCGCGACCAACATCGTGGTCCAGACCGCCAGCGGGTTGGCCAGCCTGCAGGTCGATCGGATCTGCGACGTGGTGGAAGTTGCGAACGAGTGTTTCGAACTTCCGCCCGAAACGCTGCGCACGGAGATCCGCAATCTCATCGACCGGGTGTGCAAACTCGATGGAGCCCTGTTGCTGACACTGAACCTGGTCCGCGTTCTGGAAATTGAAAACTGAAAAGGTGAGTGAACTTATGGCAGTCGACAGATTGCGGCACGACCTGGCCGAAGCACGGGCTGATGCGCGGGCTGTCGTGCGGGTGGTTGAAGAAACCGCGAAGGCATCCCGGGTAAGAGCGGTTCAAGGTGAATTAGTATGCGAGTGCTGATTGTTGACGATTCCCGCACCATGCGGAAGTACCTCGCGGCTATCGTGAGGGATTTCCAGTTCGAAAGCGAGCAGGCCGCCGACGGCCAGGAGGCCTTGGAGTGCCTGGCCGGCAGCGATTTTGATCTGGCGCTGGTGGATTGGGATATGCCCAGGATTGACGGCATATCGCTTGTCAGGATGGTCCGTTCGGAGCCCCGATTCGACCCCATGAAGTTGATGATGCTGACCGCGCATTCCTCCATGGATTCGGTCTGTGAAGCTTTGAACACGGGAGCGGACGACTATTTGATGAAGCCGGTCACCGCGGCCATGCTAGGTGAAAAACTAAAGCTGCTTGGTTTTCTCGATTGAGATCTCAACATGAACCCGCTGCGCATACTCATCGTCGACGACGCAGTCGTTATGCGGCGCTTGATCTGCCAGGTGATCGAGGACGACCCCGAGTTGGAGGTTGCCGGCTGGGCCCCGAACGGCCGCTTGGGCCTGGAACGCATCCCGCAAGTGAATCCTGACTGCGTCACTCTCGACGTCGAAATGCCAGACATGGATGGTATAGAGGCGCTGAGGGAGATTCGCAAGCGACATCCCCGGCTGCCCGTGATCATGTTCAGCACGGAAACCCGGCACGGCGCGGTCCGGACCATAGAGGCGCTTTCGCTGGGCGCGACCGACTACGTCTCTAAACCGGCCAGCGTGGGCGGCGTGAGTGAATCGATCGAGCTGCTGCGCAGCGAGCTTGTGCCGCGCATTAAGGCGCATTGCCGCAAGTCAGCAGCGACTTTGGCGGTGAAGACGGTGATGCCGGTCTCCCGCCCTCGCTCCACCGTCCGACATTGCGACATCATCTGCATCGCGTCCTCGACCGGCGGTCCCAATGCTCTTTCGGCGATTTTTCAGCAACTGCGTACGCCTCTTCCAGTTCCCGTGGTGATGGTGCAGCACATGCCGCCCATGTTTACCGGTCTGCTCGCCGAGCGCCTCAACACGCTGGGAGCCTGCCGTGTCACGGAAGCTCGCGACGGAGAGATGATTGGAAGCGGCCATGCCTACCTCGCACCCGGCGGCCACCACATGGAGGTCGTCCGAGCCTCCGGGGGAACGGCCCTGCGGCTGACAGATGCGCCTCCGGAAAACTCCTGCCGCCCCTCGGCCGATGTCCTGTTTCGCAGCGTGGCCCCATTATATGGGCCATCCGCGTTGGGTTTGGTGCTCACCGGAATGGGCCAGGACGGGATGCGCGGTTCGCGCGAAATTGTCGAAAAGGGGGGTGTCGTGATGGCCCAGGATCAGGCCTCGAGCGTAGTTTGGGGAATGCCCGGCAGCGTGGTGCAGGAGGGGCTCGCCGAAAAGATTTTGGCCCTTGGCGAGATTCCAGATGCCATGAAGGACTGGCTGCGCCGGCACTCGCCAACCCTGCTCGTGGAAAAGGCGGCTTCATGATCCCCGCCAATGAACTGGACTACGTTCGAACCCTCGCGCGGGTGAAAGCCGCGATCGTTATCGAGGCTGCCAAAGACTATTTGATCGAAAGCCGTCTGGAACCGGTCGCCAGGCGTGAGGGGTTCGCCTCAACCCACGAGTTTATCCGTTCCATGCGCGAAAACCAGGGTCCGGGCCGATTGCACGATGCCACGATCGATGCGCTCACCACCAACGAGACCCTGTTCTTTCGCGACCACCACCCCTTCGACGCTCTGCGGCAGACCGTGTTGCCGGAGTTGATTTCCGCCCGCGGCCGGTACCGGAAGCTGCGGATCTGGTCCGCTGCCTGTTCCAGCGGACAGGAGCCCTACAGTATCGCGATGTTGATCGCGGACAAGTTTCCGGAGCTCGACAGTTGGGACCTGCGCATCATAGCTACCGATCTCTCCGACACGATTCTCGACCAGGCCCGTGCCGGGGCGTATAGCAAATTCGAAATCAATCGCGGTCTACCGGCGCCCATGCTGGTCAAGTATTTCGAGCAGCACGACCAGCGCTGGGTGATCCGGGAGAATCTCCGCAAAAAAATCGAATTTCGCAAACTCAACCTGGCAGAAAAATTCCCCATCCTGCCGCAGTTCGATCTGATCTTCCTGCGCAACGTCATGATCTATTTCGATCTGAAGACCAAGCGGCAGATTCTCTCGAGCGTCCGTCGAGTCCTGGCCCCTGACGGTTACCTCGCTTTGGGCAGTTCCGAAACACCGCTGACGATTACCGCGGATCTCAGATCCGTGCCGGTTGGGCGTACGGTTTTTTACCAGTACTGCGGCTGATTGCTCATGGCCCCGCAATTGCTGCTCCCTGGGGTGAGGAGGCAATTATGCAACGGTTTTTTACAGCCATTTTCGGAGCCGCGCTACTTTTTTCCTCGGCAGTTCGCGCCATGCGGGCTGACGACCGGACTTATCACGATAGCAAATACAATGACGATCACCACTGGGACAGCCACGAAGACCAGGCATATCGCATGTGGCTGAAGCAGAACCATCGCAAATACGTGGAATTCGCCAAGCAGAAAGAGGCCGATCAGCAGGCTTATTGGGCATGGCGTCACGAGCACTCGGACGCCGTGCTGAAGATCAACATCCACTAACCAGTCTTTACTGTTTGAAACGCCGGAAGAAAGAATCCACGCGCCATTCGGGACGCTGCTTCTCGTCGGCTATGCGCATCAGCAGTGACGCGACCAGATGGTCGAATTTCCCTGCCGCAACCTTGTCGACGGGCTGATTGATGTCGTCGGAGGGCGCGTGGTAACGCTCGGCGAGCCACGTCTTGGCAATCTTTTCTTCCGGCGATCCCGGCGTATAGCCCACCTTCATGGTCAACGCCGGGATGCCTTTGCGGATGAAACTATACTGATCGCTGCGGATGAAAACGTTGCGCTGGGGCTCAGGATCGGGCTGGATTCGAATGCCTAGCGACTTGGCCGTGGCCCGGATGTCGTCGCCCAGCGTGGATTCATCGAGACCGTACACCGTAAGGAGTTTGAGCGGAAATAGCGGCAGGAACATATCGGTATTGATGTCGGCGACGATCTGCTTGGCCTCGACCGTGGGATGCG
>Ga0326727_10012623_pt1 | contig 19151 bp, 20 predicted proteins | sample MB2enrmetagenome_FD_207643 | JGI IMG/M metagenome (GOLD analysis project Ga0326727, IMG submission 207643) | Lab enriched peat soil microbial communities from McLean, Ithaca, NY, United States - MB29MY | ecosystem: Environmental > Terrestrial > Soil > Wetlands > Peat | place: USA: New York...
GGTTGTCTTGCGTCCCGGGCCGCACTCGCCCTGCGCGCCGGGCCGCATTGGGCCGCCCGGCGGGCGGGTGAGGGAGCGCGCCGCCCCGAACCGCCGGGCGTGCAAAGCTTTGAAACGATCCTGGTCGAGCGAGAGGGCCGCGTCGCAACCGTCACGCTCAACCGGCCGAAGGTCCTTAACGCGCTTAATGCGTTAATGATTTCCGAATTGGCGACGGCGTTCGGCGAACTCGAGGCCGACGACGGCGTGGGCGCGATCGTGCTGACCGGCGCGGGCGAGCGCGCGTTCGCGGCAGGCGCCGACATCGGCGAACTCAACGCGTTACCCGGCGCGGTTGCCGGCGTGGCCAAAGCGCGCAGCGGACAGGGCTTGACCCTGCAACTCGAAGGCATGCGCACGCCGGTGATCGCCGCGGTCAACGGATTCGCGCTCGGGGGCGGCTGCGAACTCGCGCTGGGCTGCGACATCCGCATCGCGAGCGAGAAGGCGCGCTTCGGCCAGCCCGAGGTGAACCTCGGCTTGATTCCCGGATTCGGGGGCACGCAACGCACCGCGCGCCTGCTCGGGCGCGGCATGGCGCTCTACCTCTGCCTCAGCGGCGAACCGATCGACGCGGCCGAAGCGCTGCGCGCCGGCCTGGTGGAAAAGGTCGTGGCGCCCGAAGCGCTGCTCGCCGAAGCCAAACGCATCGCGGGCGTCATCGCGGCGAAGGCGCCGCTCGCGATCGCCGCGGTCAAACGCGCGATCGACGCGGGCATCGCGCTGCCGCTCGCGGCCGGACTCGAAATCGAAGCGCTGCAGTTCGGATCGCTGATCGACACCGCCGATTTCAAAGAAGGCACCAAAGCCTTCCTCGAAAAGCGCCCGGCCGAATTCACCGGGACGTAGTCGCAGTCGACAACTCCCAGGCGTTCCAGAAATCGCGGCCCAGCACGTTGGGGGCGAAGCCGCGCAGCCGCCGCGAGAGCGCGTAGGCGCTGCGCTCGAAACCGAGGGGCACGACGGCGACGTCGCGCGCGAGAATCTCGTGCGCCTTGCGGTACGCGGCGATCCGCGCCGCGTCGTCGTAGTTGGTCGCGCCGGCCGCCTCCGCGGCGTCGAACGCGCGCGAGCAGTACGCCCCGGCGTTGCCTCCGCCGGGCGGCAACGCGGCGCAGCCGAACAAATACGATCGATCCGGATCGAGCGCCGGCGACCAACTGGTCAGCGCGATGTCGAAGCGCCCGCCCTCGAGGATGCCGCCGTCGGATTGCGCGCCCCAGAACGTCCCGGGCGCGTACGACGCGATCGTTGCGGCGACGCCGGCCCGCGCCAGTTGCGCCTGCAATTGCACGGCGGCCGCGGCGCTGCTGCGCCACGTCCCGGCGATGGCCAAATCCAGCTTCAGCCCGCGCGGGCCGAGCACGGCGCGCGCCGCATCCGGCGCGAACGGCGGCAGGTGCGCGTCTCGCGCGATGCGCGGATCGAGTTGGCCCGAGTCGGTGGGTACTTCCAAGCCGCGGTAGACGTCGCGCGCGAGCCGCGTGCGATCGATCGCCTGCGCGATCGCCGCGCGCACGGTGCGGTCGCGCAGCGCGGGGCGACGCAGGTTGAATTGGAGAAAATCGACGATGTTGGTGACCGCGCCGGCGATGGGCAAGCCCGCGCGCCGCGCGCGCTCCAACTCGAGGCCGGACACGTAGGCTTCGTCGAGACCGCCGGTCGCGACCAACAGCACGCGCGTCGTCGGATTGGGCTGAATCGCAACGTCGACGCGCGGCGCGCGCGCCGGCCCGCGCCAGTAATACGGATTGCGTTCGAACTGCAGCCGCTCGCCGCGCAGCCAGCGGGTCAGCCGGAACGGACCCAAGCCCACCGGATTCGCGTCGAGCGAACTTCGGTTGAGATCGGCGTACGCGGCGGCGACGTGCCGGGGAAGAATCGCAAAGGGATCGTTCGCGCCCAGGGTGAGAAACGACGACACGAACGGCGCGGAGGGCGCCTTCAGACGAACGACCAGCGTGTCGGGCCGGGGCACTTCGACCGAGGCGATCTGATCGACGGTCGAGCGGTCGGGCACGTTCGTGCGCGGATTGCGCAACGCGGCCACGGTGAAGGCCACGTCGCGAGCGTCGAACGGTACGCCATCGGACCAACGCCCGGTGCGGATGCGATAGCGGATCGTCCGTCCGTCGGCGGAGATGCCGCCGCCGCCGCGGGTGGGCACGGCCAGCGCGCGGTCGGGCACGAGCCGTCCGCGGGAATCGACCAGAAAGAGATAGCCTTGGGTGAGCGGTCCCAGGAGCCAGCCGTACGGCGTATTGAGGATCGTGTCGAGGCTCGAAGGGTCGGATTCGAGCGATAAGGTCAGCGGCGGTGGGGCAGCCGCCGCCGGCGCTACGCCGAGCGAGCCTCCGGCGGCCAGCCAGGCGGCGAGAACCGACGCCCGGAGCGCGGCCGGAAGGCGGCTTGCGACGCCGGTCACGACGAAAGTCGCCGACCGGGGAAGGCGAGGGGCGGCGTGCATCTAAGATTCGCCACGATGGCAAATACGCGCGCGCCGGCGATCACCCTCGATAGCCGGACGCTTCCCAATACCAACCGCAACATGATCGTGCTCGAAGCCTTCGACAAATTGCAGTTGGGCGGCATTTTGGAGTTGCCCGAGGAGAGCGATCCGCGCGCGCTGCGCAACGAGTTTCTGCAGCATCGCGCCGGACGGTTTTCGTGGGACGCGCGTAATCTCGGTTCGGGCCGTTGGACGATTCGCATCGAACGCGTCGACGAGCAGGCCGACGCCGGCACGTTTCTCGCGCACAGCACGCCGTTCGCCAACGCGCGCGCGGCGACCGTGCGCGAACTGGCCGCCACCGCAACGGAACGGTCGCACCGTCAAGGCGACACGATCTTCGACGAAGGCGAAATGTGGCCGTATCTCGGCTTCGTGCGCACCGGCAAAGTCGTGCTGACTTTGCTCTCCGCGGACGGCAAGGCGCACTCGCTCGGCGAGCGGCTGGCGCAGGACCCGCTCAACGAGACCGGCACCTTCGACGGCGGCGGCGCGACGACGCGCGCCGAAGCCTTGACCGATTGCACGCTGGTGCTGCTGCCGCAAGAAGCCGTGCTGCACGCCGCGCGCAACGACGCCGAACTCGCCATCGGTTTTCTGACCGAGGCTTCGCAGGCGCGGCGCCGCTCGATCGACACGATCGCCGACCTGGCCTTCGCGCACGTGCTGCAGCGCGTCGCCAAATTCTTGCTTTCGTACGCGCCCGCGACCACCGGCATGGCGCGCGGCCTTTCCGGCGTCGAAAACCTCTCGCAGGCGCAGATCGCCGCGGCCGCCGGAACCGTGCGCGACATGGCCGCGCGAGCGCTGCTGCGGCTGAAGAACGCGGGCGCGGTCGAACTCGACCGCGGCCGCGTGCGGGCGCTCGACCGCGTGCACCTCGAAGCCTTCGCGCACAACGTTCAAGCGCCGCCGGTCTAAACCGACTCGAGTTAGCTGACGACCTCGACCGAAGCCAACTGCGCGTCGAAGGCGGCGCGCTTGCTGCGTGCGGCGGCGTCGGCCAGTTGGCCTTGCGGCGCCGCGGGCGCGGCGGCTGCCGCGGGCGCTTGGGGACGCGCGGCAACGCGCGCGGTCAAGGCTTCTTGCCCCTTCTTCACCGAGCCGAGCGCGCCGGCCAGGCGGCCTTCGAGGTCGCTCAGCACCTGCGCCGCGTAGGCGTCGGCGCCTTGACGGATCTTCGCGGCCTTCTCCTCGGCCTCGCGCAAGACGATGTCCGCCGTGGTGCGGGCCTGGCGCAGGATGTCGGTGTCGTCGACCATCTGCTGTTGCGCGCTGGCCGCTTCGCTGACGATCTGTTGCGCCTTGGCCTGGGCGTCGCGAATGACGCGGTCCTTATTGCTCGCGATCACCTTGGCCCGGCCGACTTCCTCGGGCAGCGTGGCGCGAATCTTCTCGATCAACTCGGTCAAGCGCTCCTCGCTGAGGATGCGCATGCCGAAGGGCAGCCACGTTCCGGTGCGGACGTAGCCCTCGAGCTTATCGATGACCCGGTATACCGACATTAGTTCCTCCCTTGGAGACGGCGCTTGGTTTCCATGAGTTCGAGGACGACCTGCGGGACGTACTTGCTCACGTCGCCGCCTTGCAGAAAGACTTCCTTGATGAGGCTCGAGCTGACGAACGAATACGACGAGTCGGCCATCAAGAACATCGTGTCGACGTTGGTCAGGGCGCGATTCATGTGCGCGAAGGCCATTTCGCTCTCGAAGTCGGAGACGACCCGCAAACCCTTCACGATCACGTCGGCGTCGAGCCGGCGCACGAAGTCGGCGAGCAGCCCGCGAAAGTGGTTGACGTGCACGTTGGAGTAGTGCGCCGTGCAGCGGCGCAACATCTCTTCGCGCTCGTCGAGCGTGAACAGCGGGTCGCGCTTCTGCGGGTTGACCACCACCGCCACCGTGAGCGAGGGAAAGATCGTCGCGGCGCGCGCGATCACGTCGAGGTGACCGTTGGTCGGCGGATCGAACGAGCCGGGATAGATGGCGTGGGCGTGACGCAATTCGCCGTTCACGCCGGGGCCTCGACCGCGATGAATTGCAGCACCGTGTCGCCGTACCGCGCCTCGCGCGAGGTGGCGAAGCCCGGCGCGGCAAACGCCGGCGCGCCCTCGCGCCGCTCGTAGACGATCGCGCTGGCGGCGTCGATCGCGCCGCGCGTGCGCAGCGTCGAGAGGGTGAGATGCGGCGGGGGCAGCGCGTAGGGCGGATCGGCGTAGACCAGATCGAAGCGGCCCGTCAGCCGCTGGGCGGCCTTCTCCACCGGCGCGCAGACGACCGTCGCGCGCGCCGAGACGCCGAGTTCGGCGGCGCTGCGCTTGATGGCCGCCGCGGTCGGCGCGTGCAGTTCCACGAACGTCGCCGATGCGGCGCCGCGGGAGAGCGCTTCGAAGCCGATGGCGCCGCTGCCGGCATACAGATCGAGCATCCGCGCACCGTCGACCCGCTCGCCCCAGATCGCGAACAGCGCCTCGCGTACTTTGCCGGCGGTCGGTCGAGTCGCGACCCCGCGTGGAGCGGGGACGCTGCGGCTGCGAAGCTCGCCGCCGCTAATTCTCAAGCGACGACTGCTCCGGGCGGCTGGGCTCGCGCGTGCCGACCGCGCACCGCAAGGTCATTGGGGGGTCTTCGCCGCGCCGCCGAGTCGCCCTTGAAGCAAGCCGGGCAATTCTTCGAGCGCGTGGATCGTATACTCGGGTTGCGCGACGCCGGCGGGATAGGCCCGCGCCTCCGCGTCGAACCAGACGGCCGTCAAGCCCGCCGCTTGCGCTCCGGCGCAATCGACCTCCGGGTCGTCTCCGACGTACCAGACGTCGGCGGCCGGCAGGCCGAAAAGCCGCACCAACGACTCGAAGGCGGGCGTAGAGGGCTTCCACGCACCGATGCGCTCGCTGACGTAGACCGGCGCCTCGAAGCCGATCAAACGCGCCTTCTCTTCTTGCAGCGGACTCCAGCCGTTGCTCAGGATCGCGTAGCGCACGCCGAGCGCGTCGAGCGCGTCGAGCAGCGGGCGCGCGCCGGGCAAAGCGCGGACGAATTCGGGCGCGCGCGCCATTACCTCGTCGCGAAAGCGTCCGGCTTCGATGGCGTTCTCGTCGCCCGTGCCGGCGAAGGCTTGCAGCCAGCCCTCGATCGCCGTCTCGACCGGCACCTCGCCGCGGCGGACCATCACGATCTCCTCGTCGAGCTTCGCGCCGGCGGCGGCCGCGTCGAAGGTGATGCCGCGCTTGGCACAGAGCCCGGCCGCCATTTGGAGGGCGACGGTGCGCTCGAGTTTGTTGTCGAGCCCGAGCGTGTGGTCGAAGTCGAACCCGACGGCGATCTGCATCGGACCGTCGATTCTACGAACTGACCAGCATCGCCCGCGTCTCGGCCTGCGCGTCGAGCAGCTCGCGCAGCCGCGCGTGCTCGGGCAAGCGCAGCTCGGGATCGCGCGCGACGAGCGCGTCGGCGTCGGCTTTGGCGCGCATGTAGAGCGCGAAGTCGCTTACCACGCTACCGAGCAGTCCGCTGCCGCCTCCGGCCTGTTGCGTGCCGGCGAACTCGCCCTCGCCGCGCAGCCTGAGATCTTCTTCCGCTATTTTGAAGCCGTCCTCGGTGGCCGCGAGCACCTGCAGCCGTTCGACGTCGCCCCGATCGTCGGGCGCGATCAGCACGCAGTACGAGCGCGCGCTGCCGCGGCCGACTCGGCCGCGCAACTGATGTAATTGGGCTAAGCCGTAGCGGTGTGCGTCGAGCACGACCATCACGCTCGCGTTGGGCACGTCGACGCCGACTTCGACGACCGTGGTGGCCAAGAGCACGTCGGCCTCGCCGCGCGCGAAGGCGTTCATCACCGCGTCCTTCTCGCGCGGGGGAAGACGCCCGTGGAGCAGCGCGACGCGCAGATCGGGGAAGACGTCGCGGCGCAGCACGTCGAGTTCGGCGAGCGCGCTGGTCAGGGCCGACTCCGACTCGTCGATGGCGGGCACCACCACGTACGCTTGTCGCCCGCGGGCGACGTTCTTACGCACGAAAGCGTACGCTTCGCCCTTGCGGCTCTCGCGCAGCACGTAGGTCGCCACCGGAGTTCGCCCGGGCGGCAACTCGTCGATGATCGAGAGGTCGAGGTCGGCGTATTTCGTCTGCGCGAGCGTGCGCGGAATCGGCGTGGCGGTCATGTGCAACGTGTGCGGCGCGCGGCTCTTGGAACGCAGCGCGGCGCGTTGCGCCACGCCGAAGCGGTGCTGCTCGTCGATGATCGCCAAGCCCAAACGCGCGAACTCGACGCCGTCGACGATCAACGCGTGCGTGCCCACGGCGAGGTCGCACTCGCCCGAGGCCAGCCGTCCGCGCGTCGCCTCCCGCTCGCGCGCGCCCAGGCTTCCGAACAGCGCGTCGACGCGAATGCCGAAGGGCAAGAGCAGCGGCGCGAGTTTGCGCGCGTGCTGCGCGGCGAGGATTTCCGTGGGCGCCATCAGCGCGCTCTGCACGCCGGCGCGCGCCGCCAGCACGATGGCGGCGGCAGCGACCAAGGTCTTGCCGCTGCCGACGTCGCCTTGCAGCAAGCGGTTCATCGGCGCGGGCCGGCCCATGTCGCGCCAGAGTTCCTCGATCACGCGCCGCTGCGCGCCCGTCAGGCGAAAGGGCATCTGCGCTTCGAACTCGGCGAGCAAACCCGGCGGGGCGAGCAACGGCCACGCGCCGCCGTCGGCGTTGCGCCGGGCGCGTTTGAGCGCGGCGGCCAGCGCCATACCGAAAAACTCTTCGAAGACCATGCGCTCGCGCGCCGCCGCCGCGGTCTCCGGCGTGGCGGGGCAGTGCAGTTCGCGCCAGGCTTCGCGCTGCGAGCCGTATCCGTGGCGGGCGCGCACCTCGTCGGGCAAAGCGTCGGGCAACAGGCTTTCGAGCCGCGCGGCGTTGCGCGCGATCAGCGTCGCGATCGCCCGCGACGAGAGTTCCTTGCCCGCGCGATAGACCGGCACCATCTCGCCGCGATACTCTTCGTCCTCGGCCAGGATGCGATGGTGGAGCACGTTGAGTTCGACGCTCGGCGCGCCCCGCGAATACTTCACCTGCGCGCGGCCGTGCACGAAGACGCGATCGCCGGGCGAGAGTTTGCCGGCGAAGCCGCGGCGTCCGAACCAGGTCGCCTTCAGCGCGCCCGTCGCGTCGCGCAGTTCCGCGCTGACTACCGGAACGCGGCCGCGAAATTCGTTGACGCGCTCCACCCGCCCGAGCGCGATCTCCTCGCTCGACTCCGGCTCGCCGGCCGATCCGGAGCGATCGAGCGCGCGCAGGCGGATCTCGGCGATGGGCGCGGGCGCGCGCCAGTCGCGGTAGTCGCGCGGATAGGTCGTGGCCAGATCGCGCGGCGTCTCGATGCCGACCGCCGCGAGCTTGCGCGCGAGTTCGGGCCCGACGCCTTGCAGGTCGCGCAGCGTGCCGCTCACCGCGCGCGGCGTAGCAGTTCCTCGCCGATCTCGTCGAAGTCGACGCCGCGCTCCTCGAGCAATACCGCGAGATGGTAGACCAGGTCGGCGGTCTCGCGGCGCAGTTCGTCGCGGTCGGCGTTCTTGGCCGCGATCACCACCTCGGTCGCCTCTTCGCCCACTTTCTTGGCGATGCGGTCGACGCCGCCGCGCAGCAGTTTAGCGGTGTAGCTTTCTTCGGGCGAGGCCTCGCGCCGCGCGAGTATCGTCGCGCGCAAGCCGTCCAACGCGCGCGCGAACGCGCCCGCGGGAGCGGCCGGAGCGCCGCCGAGCAGGCGTCCTTCGAAGCACGACGCGCTGCCCGTGTGGCAGGCGGGGCCCGCCGGCACGACGCGGTAGAGCAAGGCGTCGGCGTCGCAGTCGTAGTCGACGCCGACGACGCGCTGGGCATTGCCCGAAGTCTGGCCCTTGTGCCAGAGTTCGGCGCGCGAGCGGCTGTAGAGCCAGGTCGTGCCCTCGGCCAACGTCCGGCGCAGCGCCTCGCGGTCGGCGTAGGCCAAGGTCAGCACGGCGCCGTCGCGCGCGTCTTGAATCACGACCGGCAGCAACCCGTCGTCGCCCCAGCGCAGCTCATCGAGCGTCATCGTGGGCCTGTACGAGAGGCCGCACCGGTATTCCGCGCGCGGCGAGTTGCCGTTTCAGGTCGCCGATGTCCAGCGTGCCGAAGTGAAAGAGCGAGGCCGCCAGCGCGGCGTCGGCTCCGGCCTCGCCGAAGACCGCGGCAAAATCGTCGACCGAGCCGGCGCCGCCCGAAGCGATGACCGGCACTTCGACGGCTTCGCGCACCGCGCGGGTCAGCTCGAGGTCGAAGCCGCTCTTGGTTCCGTCCCGGTCGATGCTGGTCAACAGGATCTCGCCCGCGCCGAGCCCGGCCGCCTCGGCGGCCCAGTCCACCGCGTCGCGGCCGGTGGGCGTTCGCCCGCCGTCGATCACGACTTCCCACGCCCCCGAGGGCGTGCGGCGGGCGTCGATGGCCACCACCAAGCACTGCGCGCCGAATTCGGCGGCGGCCTCGCGCAACACGCCCGGCGAACGCAGCGCGGCGCTGTTGAGCGCCACCTTGTCGCACCCCGCCCGCAGCAGGTCGCGCACCCCTTCGACCCCATTGACGCCCCCGCCGACCGCGAACGGAATGGTCAACTCGGCCGCGACCGCGCGCACCACCTCGATCATGGCCCGGCGCCCCTCGACCGTGGCGGTGATGTCGAGGAAGACGAGTTCGTCGGCACCGCGTGCTTCGTAGAGGCGCGCGAGAGCGACCGGATCGCCCGCGTCGCTGAGGTCGACGAAGCGAACGCCCTTGACCACGCGGCCGGCGCGGACGTCGAGACAGGGCACGATGCGGCGAACGAGCACTCAGCCGGCCCGCGCCGGCTCGCCGTCGACGCCGACGACGAGCAGGGCCAGATCGTCGGCCAGCCGGCCGCCGGAGTAGGCGCGCAGCGCGGCGACCAGGCCGTCGGCGCAGGCCTGCGGTTCCGTCGGCGCGGCCCGCAGAAACTCGAGCGCTCGTGCGCCCAACATGTTGCCCGCCGGGTCGCGCGCCTCGGTGAAGCCGTCGGTGGCCAGCACCAGTAAGTCGCCCGGTTCGAGGTCGAGTGCGGCGCCGGCGAAGGTCATCGAGGCGTCGAGGCCGATGGCCGGGCCGGTCACCTCCAGTTCGCGGACGACGCCGCCCCGGCGTATGAAGGCGCCGCCGTGACCGGCGCTCGAGTAGCTCAAACGCCGGGTCGCGCCGTCGAACACCCCGGCGAAGACCACCACGAAGGTGCTCGGGTCGCGGATCGTGTCGAGGAACAGCGCGTTGAATTGGGCCATCAGCACGGCCGGATCGCGTTCGACGCGGGCCAGCGTGCGCAACGAGTACTTGACGAAGGCCGTGTCGACGGCGGCATCGATGCCTTTGCCGCTCACGTCGGCGACGAGAATCAAGCCGGTACGTTCGTCGAGTCGGCGCACGTCGAAGAGGTCGCCGCCGACCGCCGCGTCGCGAGTGGCGGAGGAGTACGCGCTGCCGATGTGCGCCCCGGCCAGGGCGTCGAGGTCGTTGCGGAAGGCGCCTTCGAGCGTCTCGACGATGGCCCGCTCGCGATCGATCCGTGCCTGTAACCGCGCGCGCGTGGCCACGAACGCGATGGCCGCCGAGGCGAAGACGATCGACAGCGCCAGAATGCTGAAGAGCGACTCGTCGATGCGGCGGCGCAGGCTGGTCTGCGCCGTATCGAGCCTGACCTTGAGGAGCGCACCGATCCGGCTCGCGTCGTCCCTGGCCTGATCGACCATCATCTTTCCGGCTTTTTCGGTCGCGGTGACGTCGGCGGCGCGGTGGTGCATCAGCGGCACGGCCACCTCGCTCTCCCAGCGTTCGTGCACGTCGCGCAGTTGACGAATGGTCGCCGAAAGCTCGGGATCGGTCAGATCCTCGATCTCGGCCGAGAGCGAGTCGATGTCCTGATCGAACGCGCGGTCGCCTTCTTCGTACGGCCCCTGGAACGAGTCGTCGCCGGTCAGCAGGTAGCCGCGCAGCGCGTCCTGTTCCTCGATCTGCTGCCGCAGCGCATCGTCGAGCTCCGCGCGCGTGGTGACGAGCGACGTCTCGACGCTCGCCGCCGAGGCCAGTTCGGCGTAGATCCGCACCGCGATGAACAGCGCACCGGCGAAGATGACCAGCAGCAACAGGCCGAATGCTGCAGCGCCGCCGGCCCACCGGCCGGGCGGAGTCGAGGCGACGCCCAGATTCGAACTGGGGAATGGAGCTTTTGCAGAGCTCTGCCTTACCACTTGGCTACGTCGCCGTACTCCGGATCAGCGGGTGGCGGGAATCGAACCCGCGCGTCAACCTTGGGAAGGTCGCAGGCTACCATTACATCACACCCGCGGAGGCCAGACTCGCTTCTGCCCGAAGGCCGGGGCTCCCGCTTGCCGTAAGACGAGCGGCCATGCGCAGATTGATCACCTTCTCCTTCCTTCTAGCGGCCGCGAGCACGATGGCAACCGCCTCGGCGGCCGAGACGTGGCGCGTCGACCCGGGGCACTCGAGCGCCACCTTCACCGTACGCCACCTGGTGTTCGCAATCGTCCGGGGTTCGGTGCCGATTCGCGAAGGCGGCCTGGTCACCGACGGCTCGACGCTGCCCGTCTCGGTGTCGGCGACGCTGGATGCCGCCAAGATCGAAAGCGGCAACGACAAGCGCGACTCCGACTTGCGCGGCCCCGACTGGCTCGAAACCGACAAGTACCCAACCATTTCGTTCAAGAGTACGAAGGTGATCCCGGGCGCGGACGCCTCGTCGTTCTCGGTCGTGGGCGACCTGACCATTCACGGCGTGACCAAGAGCGTCACCTTGAGTTGTAAATATCTCGGAGGCACCGGCGGGCAGGGCCGCCGGCACGCCGGTTACGAAGCGACGACGACCATCGACCGTCGCGACTTCGGTTTGAATTGGGCGAGACAAACGCCGGGCGGCGAACTGATTGCAGGAAACGACGTTCAGTTGACGCTCGACGTCGAGGCCGTCAGCGGGAGTTGAGATATAAAGTATATTTCGAAAAAGCGCGAGTTGATTTTGGGGAGGAAAACGACGGGTAAACGCCCTCGACTAACTGCGCAATTCTTCGTAACCGCGAACGATTTTGGCGAGCAAGTCGACGAACGTCTTCTTCTCGGTCGCAGTCAAGCCGCGCATCCCGTCGCGCAGGCGCCCGAAGAACTCGGGCAGGCGCGATTCGACCAAACGTTTGCCGGTGCGACTCAACGACACGTAGGAGACGCGCCGGTCGTCCCGGCTCGGCTTGCGGTCGATGAGCGAGCTGCGTTCGAGTCCCGCGACCAGGCCGGTCACGTTGGCCTGCGTGGTTCCCAGGATCTTGCGCAGATCGGAAAGCGTGATGGGTTCGTCCTCCGCACCCAGCACGATCAACACGCCGAACTTCTGCAGGGTCAAACCGTCGTCGACGAACCAGCCTCCGAGTGCGTTTTCGACGCGTTGCGCGGTAGCGCGGAGCGCCAGAACGGCTCGGACGGAGGCTGCATCGAATTCGGTATAACGCCGCTTGTGTCCGACGAAGTGCGTTTTAGGCCAGCCGACGATCCCGTCGGTCCCCGTTGCTTCGCCGTCTTTCATAGACCTATGCTATCATACGGCCCGGCGTCACAGTCCTCGTTTTCGGCCACCTCGCGGGGGAACCCGGCCGAGGGGCCGCGCGCGGCACGGCTCGCGACATGAAGAGCGAGGCCGGTTCGAAAAGGGTAGGATCGTCACGTTGAATCGACCGGCGACGCGATCGCCGTCGCGCATCAGTAAGGAGAATACCATGGCCTTGAAAGTAACCTGTCCGCTCTGCGGCGAGACGATCGACGGCGCCGACGAGGACGCGCTCGTCGCGGCGGCCGACGCACACGGCGACGAGAAGCACGGCATGCGCGCGCCGCGCGAGATGATCGTCGCCAACGCCACGGAAGCCTGAGCGCATCGCACGCTCGTTTCGGGACCTCGCGCGGCGCGCGAGGTCCCTTCTGGTTCTCGGCGCGGCGGGCCTGAGCGCGTGCGGCGGCGGCGGCGCGGTCGGTGGTACGACCAACGCCGCGTGGGGCGAGCCCGGTACGGCGCGCATCGCGATCTCCGGCCTGCCGCGCACCCTCAACCCCATCCTGGCCACTACGACCTTCGAGACCTTCGTCGACCGGCTGGCCTCGTCGTTGCTCGTCACCAACGACGAGCACGGCCGTCCGGTACCCGACCTCGCCGCGGAGGTTCCGACGCTCGCCAACCACGGCATCAGCGCCGACGGTCTCACGATAACCTACAGGTTACGTCGCGGGGTACGCTGGCACGACGGCGCGCCGTTTACCAGCGCCGACGTGAAGTTCAGCTTCGACGCGATCATGAACGGCGCCAACAACGTGATCTCGCGTCACGGCTACGACGTGGTGAGCGCGGTCGACACGCCCGATCAGTATATCGTCACGTTTCATTTGAAGCGGCGTTTCGCGCCGTTCGTGGCCACGGTCTTCGGCGAGAGCGACAGCCCCTACGGCGTCATTCCCGAGCATCTGCTGGCCAAGTACCGTTCGCTCAACGACGTCCCGTACAACTCGAAGCCGGTCGGCACCGGCCCGTTCCGCGTCGTCGACTGGAAGCGCGGCGACCGGATCGAACTCGCCGCCTTCGACGGCTACTTTCGCGGAAAGCCGGGCTTGCGCAAGATCGTCGTGCGGCTGGTGCCCGACGAGAACACCGAGATCACCCAACTGCGCTCGCACGAAATCGACCTGATGGACGAAGCCTCGGTCAGCGCCTATAAGTTGCTGCGCACGTTGCCCGGCATCGGTCTCGACCTGCAAGCCATAAACGGTTACGAAGGCGTCCTGATGAACGTCGCGCGCGGCGCGACCGCCGACCTCCGCGTGCGCCGGGCCGTCTCCCTCGCGCTCGACCGGCGCACGCTGGCCGAGAATCTCAGCTTCGGGTCGGGCACGCCGGCCACCGCCGACCTGCCCAATTGGATGTGGGCCTACGATACGTCGCTGAAGGTTCCGCCGCACGACCCGGCAGAGGCCCGCGCGTTGCTCGCCGCGGCCGGTTACGGTCCCGGCAAAAAGCGGCTGAGCCTCGGGCTCTACTTCGATCAGAGCACGGCGATCAATCGCACCGCCAGCGTGCAGATCCAGTCGGCGCTGGCCGCGCTCGGGGTCGACGTGCAGATGCACCCGCAGGTCGATACGATTCTCTACGGCGCGTATCAAGCCGGAGGCACGCTCCAGCAAGGCAAATACGATCTGGCCCTATACCCCTGGGTATCGGGAATAGATCCCGACGACTCGAGCCAGTTCCTCTGCGACGCGCGCAACGGAAAAGGCTACAACTCGAGCGGCTACTGCTCGCCGGAGATGGACCGCGCGCAGGCCGCGGCGTTGGGCGATTACGACCTCACCGCGCGCAAACGGGACTACGCGACGATCCAGCGTCTGGTGATGCGCGACCTTCCGGTCGCGTGCATCTGGTGGCCGCGGATCGCGTACGGTTACAACCCCGCGCTGCACGGCTTCGCGCCCAACCCGGTCGACGAAGCCTGGAACGCGTGGCGGTGGAGCCTCGGCGGCCCGTAGCTAGATCCCGCGCTCCTTTTCGATGCAACGCGCCAGCAGGCCGGCTGCGAAGGCGGAGCCGCGCGGGCTGAGGTGGCTGTCGTCGGTGCCGTACAACGGGCCGGCCACCGGCTGCTTCTCGTACTCCAAGAAGTCGGGATACGAGTCGCAGTTGTAGATCCCCGGCGCGTCGATCGCGGCCATCATGTCCTTGGAACTCTTGTTGTAGTTGTCGGCGATGTCGCCGGGCAGGTTGCGGCGCGTGCCGTTGTCCTCGCGCTCGTAGAGGTTCTCGACGTCGGAGACGTCGTCGGAATCGAACGTCCAGAAGAGCATCAGCTTGGTGTGCGCGGGAAATTTGGCCTTGAGCGCGGCGACGTGCTGCTTGAAGCCGGCCACCGCAGCCTCGAACGACGGCGGCGTGCTGTTGGGGAAAATCGAATAGGCTTCGGCCAAGGTCATGTTGATCACGACCAAGTCGACGTTGGGCGAGAGGTAGTTGTCGAGATAGTCCTCGATCTGGCCGAAGGTGGCGGCGTCGATCCGGATGGGATGGCAACGCACGGGCTTGGCGAAGCGCCGCGCCGCGTCCAGTTCGGTCTCGAGCCGGCCGCAGATCGAGTCGCGGTCGAGACTATCCCAGTACGCCCAAGAGGCGCCGATATAGGCGATCTGATAGCGGCTCGTCTCGTACGGCGCGAGATCGTTGAGACCCGACTCCGACATGCGGAACGAGGGCAGCTCGACGCGGCGGATGCGGCGGTTGCCGGTGTCGGCCACGTAGGCCGCACCGCCGGCGACCGCGATGCCGTTGGGCGCGTAGAAGCGCGAGTCGGCGTAGCTGCCGTCGGCGTAGCCGGCGTTGTCGATCTGCCGCTCCAAGCGGCCGCCCGCGATGACGCGCGTAAAGTCGGTGGTGGCGAACGGCCGCTCGGGCAGCCGCAGATAGCGGACCGTGCTCGAACGCGCGTCGGTGAAAATGTATTGGCGGCGGTCGAGCGCGGCGATCTGCCCGGCGCTGCCGAAGGGACGATTGCCTTCGGCCCCGGTCGCGGTATTGAGCGCCTCGTCAACGCCGGTGGCGAGATGATCGATGATCACCCAAGCCGGCCCGGTGGCGACCAGCGTCGGATCGTCGGGAACGCCGCCGACGGTGACGCCCCAGATGCGCCGGTCGCCGATCGACTTGAACTTGAGCGTCGTCAGTTGCCCTTGCTTGTCGAGCTTGCGCAGACCCCAATCGTAGTCGGCGATGTAGAGGTTGCCTTCGCCGTCGAAGGCCAGCGCGCGCGGATCCTTCAAGCGCGCCTGCAGCGCCGGACCGTCGGTGCCGTCGAGACGCTGGCCGTCGCAGCGACCGGCGACCGTCGAAACGATGCCGTTCTGCAGCTTGCGAACGCAGCGGTTGCTCGAATCGGCGATGTAGAGCGCGCCGCCGGGGCCGATGGCCAACCCGGTCGGGCGGTTGAACTGCGCCTGCAGCGCCGGGCCGTCGCGAAAGCCCCCCTTGACCGAGAGTCCGTTGGGAACCAGGTCGCCCGAACCGGCGATCGTGCGCACGACGCCGCCCGAAAGCGTGCGAATGCGCTGCCCCGCTTCATCGCTGATGTACAGCGTACCGTCGGCGGCCCGCGCGAGCCCCGTCGGCATTAGGAAGGTCGCCGAGGCCGCCGGCCCGTCGCTCATGCCCGAGGCGCCGGTGCCCGCGAGCGTAGTGACGTCCTGCGCGCCGCCCGTCTGCGCGGGCGCGCTGCCGCCCGCCGCGAGCGCAGCGCAAAGCAAAGCCGCGGCCGATAGGGCGCGCGCAACCTTCATCCTGTGTCCTCCGTTGAGGGCGGGTTCCGCGCCCATTCCAGGCGGCCCTCGCCCGCAGCGCGTATTCGTCGTGAATGGGAACCGGCTCGTCGTTCGTCAGCGAACCGATCGAACCCGACGTCGACACGATGGATCCCGCGCGGATCGCCCGCGGCGAACCCGACGCTCCGCGTGCCTTCCGCTGGCGCGGCACGCGTTACGAAGTGGCGCGGGTCGCGCGCACGTGGCGCAGCGTGAAGGTCGATCGCGGCGAGCGGTACGTCGATCGTCACTGGTTCGAAGTGGTCACCAGCGGCGGAGAGACGATGCGGCTCTATTGTCTCCGCCGCGAACGCGCGGGCGGGCGCTGGTTCCTGTTTTCGGTCGAGCCCTTACATCAGGGCTAAACGTTTTCGTCCGGGCCGGAGTGCAATTCGACGGCGAGCATCGAGATCGAGCCGCCCTCGATCCCCTCGACGGGGAAGCCCACCACGTCGCCGGGGGCGCGCGCGCCGAGCACGTAAAGCAGCGGCAGATAGTGTTCGGGCGTCGGCACCGCGAGCAGTGCGTCGCGTCCCAGACGTTCGTAGTGCGCTAACGCCGCGTCGTCGCCGTTGACGACGGCGCGACGCACCTCGGCTTCGAAGCGCAGCGCCCAGTCGGCCGGCGCGCTGTCGTCCGCGCCCCAGGCATAACTCTCCAAGTTGTGCACTACGTTGCCGCTGCCCAGGACGAGCACGCCCTCGTGGCGCAGCGGCGCGAGCCGCCGCCCGAGTTCGAGGTGGGCGGCCGGCGGCAGCGTGTCGTCGATGCTCAGTTGCACGACCGGCACGTTCGCTTCGGGAAAGAGGTGCACCAAGACCGACCAGGTGCCGTGGTCCAGACCCCAGTCGCCCGTGTCGAGACCCACTTCGGGACCGACCAAGCCGCGGATCCGACGCGCCAACGCCGGGTCGCCCGGCGCGGGGTATTCGACTGCGAACAGTTCGGGCGGAAAGCGACCGAAGTCGTGAATGGTGCGCGGACGCGCCATCGCGGTCACGAACGTACCGGGCAAATACCAGTGCGCGGACACGGCGAGAATAGCGCGGGGTGCGGGCAAGCGCGCGCCAATTGCCCGCCAGGCTCGGCCGTAGGTCGTGTCGAGGATCGCGTTCATGGGGTTGCCATGCCCGACGAACAGCGCCGGCATCACGGGCGCGGACGAGACCTCAAGGCGTCGCGGGCCGGGTGAAGGTCGCGTCGGTATATTGCGCCGTGACCAGGAGCAGACAACCCGGCTCGTCGGCCTTGACTTCGTCGCCGGCCTTCAACCACAGGTTGCCCAACTGGGCCACTGCGATCTTGAACGTGAGCATCTGGTCGCCGGGAAACTTATCCGTTCGCGGCGCGATCGTCACGCTCTCGCAGCGGGTTCCGTTGAAGGCGCCGGCCCAGGCGATCTTCATATCGTGGCTGAGTCGCGTCACGTCGGAGGTGAGCCTGAACTGCACGACGCTATCGCTCGACGCAGCGGCCGCGGGCCGGGCAACGGCCGCCGACAAGCACAGACCGCAAGCGGCGAGCCGAGCCGAGCGCCGGACGAGATCCTTCATCCTTCCTCTTGCACTCCGTTGAAACTCCGGGAATTACGATGGTGGAGCAGGCAAGTTCTCGCCCGCATGGGCTTTCCATTTTCCACGGTCGCACGGAACGCGGCGCTCGAAGTCGAATGAGCGCATATGCCTAAAGCTCCTCGCGTCAGTGCGCCGCGCGGCCGCAAACCGTTGGTCGTCGCATCCGTAGCTCCCGAATTGGAGACCGTCACTCCCGCGCAGCGGGGAGTTCTGTCCCTGTTGGTCCAGGGTTACGAGCTGCGCGAGATCGCCGACTTGCTGGAGATCTCGGTCGCGACCGTGCGCAACCACATGCAAGCCGTCTACGAAACGTTCGGCGTCCGCTCGCAACCCAAGCTGCTGGCGCTCTTTCTCCAGCGGGTCGTCGCGCGTAACGCCGCCGCCTCGCGCAGGCGCGGCTAACGAGTCCCGCTCGCGCTCGACGCGCGATTGTCTTTTATTCCATTCGTTAGCTCTTGATCGTCGACGTCGCGTCGCTGCAGAGCGACTTCAGCGAGGCCAGCGCGTCCGGATCGGCGGGGCTGTCGGGCAGGCGCGTGTAGGTGGCGATGTAGGCGGCGCCGCCGCTCATGCGCGCCAACTGAACGATTTGATAGTTGCGCGGACCGAAGGTCGCGACGTATTCGAACCGGTGCGCCGTCGTGCCGGGAGTGCACGGCTCGTCGGCGTCGACCGCGATCGATTTGGCGAGGCTCGCGAGCACCGCCGAACGCGACGCGGCAAGATAGTCTGCGAACGACAGACTCGAGGCTTCGGTCATCAGGTTGACCGTCTCCGAAAAACCGTCGTGCGCCGTCGGCGACAACCACATGCCGAGCATGTGCGCCTTCTGCATGTCCATGGTAAAGGGTTTGGCCGTCCAGCCCGTGGGCGGGACGATCGTCGGCGCGGGATCGGCGAGCGCCGGCTGCGCGGCGAAGACGTATCCGGCAAAAAGGAGGGCCGAGAGCAGAGGTTTCACGCGGCGTTCTTCTCGGCGTGCCGGGTAATTCCGTCCCTCATTCGAAGCGGTCTGCATGCGACGCTACGTCGAGCCGGAGCCGGCACTCGTCGAAGTTCCGTTGCTCGGCGGGGACGTCACGGAGGGCGTCGTGCGCGTGGGCGAGACCGTGCGGCGACCGCCGGGGCCACACTCCGCTGCGGTGCGCGCCTATCTCGAACACCTGGAACGCGTTGGGTTCGACGGCGCGCCGCGCTTTCTCGGCATCGACGCGCGAGGCCGCGACGTGCTGAGCTTTGTTCCCGGCGAGAACGCGGGACGGCCACTCCACGCGTGGGCGCGCGACGAGGCCGTTCTGCTCGCCATCGCCCGCCTCCAGCGGAATCTCCACGATCGTTCGGCCGGCTTCGCGCTACCGGCGGGCGTCGCGTGGCCCGAGCCCGCCTGCATCCAGGGCGTCGCTCCGGCGTACGACGTCGCGGACGTCGTCGGCCACAACGACATGACGCCGGAGAATCTGATCTTCGTCGACCGGCGCCTGACCGGCGTCGTCGACTTCGATCTCGCCGGACCCACGACGCGGCTGCTCGACATCGTCACGACGTTGCTGTGGTGCGCTCCGCTGCGCGCGCCCGCCGACCGCGATCCGTTATTGCGCGACGCGGACAGCGTGCGCCGCGCACGCCTCTTCGCGG
>Ga0326727_10012624_pt1 | contig 19150 bp, 16 predicted proteins | sample MB2enrmetagenome_FD_207643 | JGI IMG/M metagenome (GOLD analysis project Ga0326727, IMG submission 207643) | Lab enriched peat soil microbial communities from McLean, Ithaca, NY, United States - MB29MY | ecosystem: Environmental > Terrestrial > Soil > Wetlands > Peat | place: USA: New York...
AATTTCTCCGTGGGAGGAAACCATGTTGGAAGCGTGCGGCAGAGCCCCATGAACGGGAAAAGCTGCTCCTGAGCACCACGATTCTGCTTTAGAAGAACAGGCACGGGGCTGCGTGGGATGTGATTTGGATCACATTGTTTCGCGTGATCGACTGGCGCGTTTCCTGCCCGCTGGACAAATCTCTGAAAAGGGAGGACAATCCTTCATACTGGACCACGATTCCCCGGATACCTGCATCTTTAACAATAACGAGATGGTTTTCGGTACGCCGGAAACCGCATTGAATGCCTTTCCGGCGCGGTTCAGCGTCACGCGGGAGTGTGCCATCGGGCACTGCGAACCGATGGCGAGTTATCTATCCTTTATAGCCGCACCATCAGGAGGTTGCCATGGCAGCCGTCACCAAGCCAGGTTGGAGCAAACCCTCCACCATTCTCTTCGCCTCCGAGATCCCCCCAAACGAGAAGACCTTCGCCTTTGCTCTTGCGCAAGCCGCCGAGTTTGGCGCCGATCTCATCGTCTTTCATGCCTATGACACGCTGGTGGTATCCGCCTCGGATACCTCCGGCATCCGCTACTACGATTACGACGCCGCCGCCCGCTGCGAATTGGAGAGTCTTGAACCTCTGGCCCAGCGCGTGCGCGAGGCCGGGATGCGATGCGAAGTCGTCGTACGTCCCGGATTGCCCGCCGACCAGATCCTGGCGTTCCTGCGCGAACGGAAAGTCGATCGCGTCATCATGGGCACCCACGCTCCGGGCCCCATCGGCAAGCTGCTGGTGGGCTCGGTAGCCGAGGCCGTCCTGCGCACCGCCAAGGTTCCGGTTTGCATCGTCGGTCCGGAGGTGGTCGACGGCAAATACCGCAACTTCGCCACCCGCGCCGTCCTGTGCGCCATAAGCCTGCAGGAGGCCAGTCCCGTGGTGGCGGCCTTTGCCGCGGAGCTGGCGGAGCAGCACAACGCGCGCCTGATCCTGCAGCATGTGATCCGGCCGCAGGAGCGCGCCGAGATTCTTGCCGAGCGCACCATCGAGGACATAGAGACCGAAATGCTCACGATGGTCCCGCCAGAGCTGCACGACAAGATCAATGTGCAGGCCATCGTCGTGCAGGGCGATCCGACCGAGGAACTGCTTTACCAGTGCAGGGCTCAGCAGGCCGACCTGATTGTGCTGGGCGCGCAGGGAGCTTCCGCATTCGCGGCGATTACGCGTCACGGCGTGGTCTACAAGGTGCTGGCTCACTCGCACTGCCCGGCCATAACGATTTCGCCGGCGATGCTGGCCGATTGCGGCGTCAAGGCAACGAAACCTCGCCGCTCGGAAGCCTATATGGCGGGCGTTTTTTAGGACCGCGATCGGAAGCCGATGCTTCAGCCATGGCGGACGGCGTTCAGCCGCCCGCCATGAAGACTTGGAATTCCTGCGCTGAAGAGGCCGCGAAGCCTTCTCGCATCCCTAGCGAGTGACCTGCGTGTCGTCGACGTACACGACGGTGCAGTTTTCCTTGTTCTGCGCTGCTTGGCGGCACCGTTCCAAAGCCTTCTGGCGTGCCTCGTCAACACTCAAGTTCGCTACGGAAATACCGAAGAAGTGCTCCGATGTGGCAAACGCCCGGTGCGGACCCAGCAGCAGATAGCTTTGGAATGCCTGCAACCCGGTTTCGCTCAGGCCGCTGGGAGGCGGAACGATGGGCGGCTTGACCTCCGGCAGCAATTCGGTCAACGGCGCCAGGTTCTGCGCCTTGAGAAAGTCGTCCACGATTGCGGACCATGCCCCAACGTGACGGTACAGCGAATGGCCATCCGTTCCGATGGCGGGAGCGAGGACGAATCGATCCTGGCCGCCCTTGGAGCGAAAAGCCTCATCGAACTTCTGTGCCAGCTCCGGCCAGAAATACTTGTCGTTCTCGGCGTAGATCCAGAGCATTGGAATCCGCGAAGTTTTTCCGAAACTGCGGTAGGCACTGACGACTTCGCCCGAGCGTGGCACATCGTGATCGGCCTGTGAGCCTGTACCCCCGGCGAAGTTGATTGCCGCCAGCAGGCCGGAAGGAGCGTTTGCAGTGAGCGCCACGGTTGCGAATCCTCCCGTGGAAACGCCGGCCGCGACAATACGCGTGGCATCGACTTGCGGCAGTCCGCGGGCATATTGGATGGCCACGCGCAGGTCCTGCGCGGCGTTTCGGGCGGCATCCTCGTAGTCGACTTCCGGGCATCGCGGGCAGCGGTGCATATCTTTCTCGCCACCCGATGTTCCATACCCTCGACGCACCACGACCAGCGCGACCCATCCGCGCCGGGCAAACCACAGAGCCTGGGGCAACTGCTGCCAGGGTGTCACCTGGGCTTGTTCTTCAGGCTTGCGGGAGGTTCCGTGGGTGAGCAGGACAAGCGGATGCTTGCCGGGTAGATCCGCATAAACCAGCAAGGCATCGAGACCGTCTAACCCTGCCATTGTCCAGGGAATCCTGACCTCGCGCTCAACGTAGAGCTGCGCGTGCCCGCTCAGGACTGCCGTCAGCAGAATCAGGAATCCTGTTAGAGAGAATCGCCAGAACTTTCGCACAGCAGAATAATACACCGCAGCCTGGACTTCGCCTCATGGCGTGGTTGTCTTATCCTGGCGCTCCGCCTTGGGTGCAGCCTCAGTCGCGCAAGGCACACCGCCGCACAGCGCGCCGGTAATTCCCTGCGCCTCGGTGATGGTGTAAATCCTGTCCACAGCGGGCAGCTTCACCGTCTCTCTCGCGCCGGAAGGCCAGTGAATCTCGGCGGTTCCGGCGTCCACGGCGTCGCCCAGGCCGAAGTGGACGCGCATATCGTTGGAAGAAAGATAGCTGCCGCCGCTCAGCACGTCGTCGCGCATGCGCATCCCGTTCGCATTCAGATAGACCGTCGCTCCCACTGCGTCGCGCGGGCTCCTGGGACCTCCGATGAGCCGCATCTCAACCCAATGGTGGCGATCCGGATTCGCGTTGCGAAGCAGCACCGGAACGCCGTCCATGTTGTTGATGACTACGCCGATCTTGCCGTCGTTGAAGATGTCGCCGAAGGCTGCGCCGCGGCCCACGCTGACCACGGCAAGCCCGGTTCCCTCGACGGCGGGAACCAGCTCGAACTTGCCGTTCTTCAGGTTGTGGTAGAGCAGCGGGCGCTCGGCATAGCTGGTTCCCCACCCCGGATGCTGATCCACCTGCGGATACACATGGCCATTCACAATGAGCAGGTCTTTCCACCCGTCGTTGTCGTAGTCCAGGAACCCGTCGGCAAACTTGACAAAGGGGATGGAAGGCGTTGCGAGGCCGGCCTCGTAGCTGACATCGGTGAAATTCCCCTTTCCATCGTTTTGGAACAGGACGACATAGTCGTCGCCGAAGGTGGTATTCACCATGGAAAGGTGGCCGTTGTTCTCGTAGTCGCCGGCCGCGATGCCCATATTGGCGACCTCGCGGCCATCCTTGTTGAGCGCGTATCCGCTCTCGTAACTCTGATCTTCGAAGGTTCCATCGCCTTTGTTCATGTAGAGATAGTTGGGCGTGGAATCGTTGGCCACCAGCAGATCCGGCTTGCCATCGTTGTTCACGTCGGCGAACAGCGCTCCGAGTCCGTAGTATCCGTTGGGATCGTCCACCCCCAGCTTCTTGCTGACATCGGTAAATGTGCCGTCCCGGTTGTTGTGGAAGAGATGATCGTGCTCGCCCTGAAGGCCGCGCGGACCGCACATGACCGGCACGCCGCGATACTGGCAGAAAGCCGAACCGGCGGTCGTTGTCCCGGTGATCGGAGGGTTGGCCAGGTCGATGCGCGCATAACCGTCGACGAACAGGTCCAGCCGACCGTCGCCATCGTAGTCGCCGAAGGTTGCGCCGGTGGACCATGCGCCGACGGTGACTCCGGCCTTCTCCGCCACATCCGTGAAGGTTCCATCGTGGTTGTTGTGGTACAGGCGGTTCTTTCCGTAGTTGGTCACGTAAAGGTCCGGCCAGCCGCCGTTGTCGTAGTCGCCGACCGCGCAGCCGTATCCCCAGCGGTCGTTGGCAACGCCGGCCGCTTCGGTCACATCGGTGAAGGTTCCATCGCGATTGTTATGGAAGAGAGCCGCGTGCGGCGGAGCGGCTTTGCCATCCAGCGCGTCGTAGGTCGAGCCGTTCACGAGATAGATGTCCAGCCAGCCGTCGTTGTCGTAATCGAGAAGACAGACGCCCGGACCTTTGGCCTCCAGGATAATGCGCTTCTCCGGTGTGCCGGCGGTGTGATGCCAGCGCGCAAGCCCCGCGGCCTCGGCAACGTCCTGGAAGACGATGGGGCCGGTCTTTACAAAACCGCCGGCGGTGATGGGACGGTGCTGGCTGTCGAACTCCGCCTTTTGCGGCCCGGCATTGGCCATTCCGCCCGAGGTCGTGCCGCTCTGAGATGCTTGCATCCCGTCCCGCTGGCCGGATTGCGGAGCCGCCTGCGGCCAGGCTGGGTACGGAGCAACGAGCGTCCAGGCGACGAGGACCGCCAGCAATCCGGATTTGTGCGGCAAGTGGGATTCCTCCAAAGCTTGCAGTGTATCGCAAGCGGCGCGCCGGGGGACTGGCGGCAGAGTCCCGCCGCCACGGCAAACTCATCTTAATCTTGCTGATAGCTATCCACGGCCGGTTTTGTAACAAGGGCACGACTTCAGTCGGGCCGCCACGGAAGCACAGGATAATAAGGGCTTTAGCCCCTGCCAACCTCTTCATGTCCCCTTGGCCGAATGCCGACCGATGCCGAATGCAGGGGCTAAAGCCCACCATGCTTCCTTCGCCCATGTGCTGCCCGACTGAAGTCGTGCCCTTGTTACAGAGCGCATGAATTCAATATTTTGCGCGGTGCCTTCCCTTCCCGTGTAGAAGCGATTTTAGATGCCTCTGCCCTGGTCCAACCGTCAGCCGCCCTATCCGCAAGCGGATTCGTAGCTCCCGGCTCACTTGCCTTCAGGCGGCGATGCGATAGCCATCCGGGTCCTTGCCCCGCACCCGCCGCCACCAGACCTGGAAGCTGGGAATGTTGATGGTCACGATGAAGAGTTTGCGCAGCTTGCCCTCTGGGCATTGCAACGGCCGCACCCCATGCCAGGAGTGAGGCGTGCGCTCGAACAGCAGACTGCCATTGCCGACCGGATCAATGGTGGCGGCGGTCTTCAACTGGTCGAAGGTGGGCGCCGAGTGGGTCTTGAAGCGCCGCTCGCTGTCGAGGATCAGTATCTGCCCTCCCCAATCCCGGCTCCAGTCCTCCTCGGTATTGAAATAAAAGATGTGGGTCGCCAGCTTGCGCGCCGCGTCGCAGTGCGGCGAAACCGCGCAGCCCTGCCAGGCGTAATACCACTCGAAGGTGGGGATAAAAGTCTTCGGCCCCAGCACCCGGCGCAGAAAAGACTGGTACACATCGCCCCGCAGCTCGGCGATGAACTCCTTCCACGGAGCCGCCACTTCCACGTTCGGCTGGTAATGCAACAAGGAGCGGTCGTGGGGCGCCTGGCCATAGGCGCGTTTTACGCCCACCATCGACTTGAAGATCGAGATGTCGGGCAGCGTCTCGCGCAGGGCTGCAAAGCCCGCCGGGGTCAATACGTTCTGGACGTTGGTCCACGGATAGGGTTGCCTGGACTGGAAGTCCTTTTCCGCGATGGAATCGAGACAGGCGCGGTTCAAATACTCCATGAGATCTCTTCTCCTCTGGCGAGCTATCGGTTGAATACCTGGCTTTGCCTGACGCCCAATCGATGGTCCCGCATGGGCCGGCTTACGGAAGGGGCGGCGGGCAAACCCCTGACTGAAAAAGAGACCTGCGCCAGGCGCCCATTCGCCCTTTCCATCGTCGCGGGCAGCTCGCTCATTTCTCTGCTGTCAATTCCATCACTCTCTGCACACTCCGCGCAACTGAATCTCTGAAGATTCTGGAATCGTCCGCCGGGTCCGGGTATGCCGAGCGCAACAGCAGCGAGAACGGCGAACAGCTTGGACGCGAGCGGCAAGCGGGACTCCTCCAGAGCTTGCAGTGTATCGCAAACGCCGCTGGGGCCGTCGAGTGCGGTTCGTCTGCTCCATTTGCGGCAGACCGGCTCCGCGGCGCGGGCGTATGCTCAACGAGCGCCATAATCGCCGAGCCAGGACGGATGAAGAAACCGGCAATCGAGGCGCCAATGGCCCAGTCGTGGTCAAGGACCGAACCGTTCACGACCACTTCGGCCGGTTCGCGGCGGTGGCCAGCGGCTGGCTGGGTTCGACGTGGGCGTTTGCGGGCGCGGGCCTGGTGGTTGTTGTGTGGGCCGGCGCTGGACCCGTATTTCATTTCGCCCAGACATGGGCGGAATTCATCGGCACGGGAACGGGCATTGCGACGTTTCTGATGGTTTTCCTGATCCAAAGCACCCAGAATCGCGGTTCGCGAGCCATCAATCTGAAGCTCAATGAGTTGATTCGCGCCATGGATAGCGCCCGGAATCAATCGATCGATATCGAGAGGTCAAGCGATCCGGAACTGGACGAAATGCAGGCCACCTACGAAAAGAGAAGGACCACCTGGACCGAGCGCCAGACGCGAGCCCCTCGCGCCGCGATTGACCATTGAAACACCGCCGCCGGGCAAAGGCATGACAATTGACCGCTCGGGTCAATCCCCGGCGCTGGGAAGTGCGGCAACCTCCGCCACGGTCTCTTACGCGCGCAATCGGCGGCGCAGCCTGAGCACGGGCCTTTCAAGCAGGAAATACGATCCCAGCGCAGCCGCGATTGTAAAGACCAGATTCTGCGGGAACACGTTCACCCAAGCGCAGGAATTCCGGTTGAGAAACAGTTGCTGCCACAGGTAGAGCGAATAGCTGAGAACACCGACAAACGCAATCGGCTTCCAGTTGAGAACCTGTCCAATCCAGTCGCGGGAACAATAGACGCTGCGGTGAATGAGAATAGCCAGACTCAGGTTGACGACCGACGTGCCGAAAACCTCGACCACCGTGTAGCCCATGTAGCGATTGATGAGCAGAATCAACGCCGCCAGTCCGACCGAGCAGACCGGCCGGAACAACTGCAGATACCAGTTTTTCCTTTCGAGCCAGCCACCGACCCTTGCCAACAGACAACCCATGGCAAGACTGTCTGCGACCATAGGAAACATTTCCAGATTGCGATATGGGGTTCCTCTCAGAAACAGCCAGGCGCCAGAGCGCGCGACAGGCCCAAACAGAATCACCCCGGCGGCGACCCAACCCGCCCGCCGTGGCCCCAATACAACAAAGGTGCAAGGCCAAAGCAGGTAAAACTGCTCTTCGACGGAAAGTGACCATAGATGCCCGATCTGCCATGATCTTTCCGGCAGAAAATTCACCGTGTACGTGACGGCGTGCCAGATATCGGCGGCTTGCAAATGCACGACTCCCACCCACCACAGCAGGCAGACGCAGGCGATGAATGCATACGAAGCCGGAAACAGACGCAGCGTCCTCCGAGCATAAAAGAGCTTGAGGGATACGCACCCATTCTTTCTGCGTTCTGAAAGCATCAAACGGGTTATCAGGAAACCTGAGATCACAAAAAAGACGATCACTCCCAGGTGGGCGTAGTCCCCAACGCCCAAATCCAGTTTCCCAAAACCCCGCGTTCCGCTGAGATGACCAAGCAGGACAAGGGCAATCGATATGGCTCGCAATCCATCGAGAGACGGCAAATGGTCGGCCCTCCCGGATTGCCTCTCGGGCAAAAGCGCACCCGAGGGAGCAGACACGCTCACGCAACCCCCTTCTTAGAGTGCCGCTGGTTATGGTTGCCGAGGCCCATACGAGAGATGCTAACAGGTCGGCAAGAAGGCAGGAGCAAAGCGATATCGGAGTGCGCGACCGATGGGCGACCTTCATTCATTTCATTGAACAAGCGGGAAGCAGATGCCATGAGATCGGCGTCATTATTGAGCAAGAGCCCGCGCTGGGCGCTTCTTGTGTCCCTTTCGATACTGCGGCCGGCTGGGATTCGTGAGCAACTGGAGATCGGGAGCGTGGAAAGACGAACAAGGATAGAGTAAAAGGCACGATCAACGACGTGGTGGGAAGCGCCAAACGGCATATCGGAAACCTGACCGGCGACATTGGAACCCAGGCCGAAGGCGCCGTACAACTGGTCAAGGGCAAGGTTCAAAACGCCTGGGGCAAAGCGAAGGATGCGGCCCCCGATGCTCAGGCCAACCTCAAAGCATCGAACGCGGCGGGCGACGAAGCCGCACGCGAAGACCGCGCTGTCTTAGCTGCGGAAAAACGCAATCTCATTTAGCCTGCACATGAACTAAGCCGGCGGAGAATTCAGAGCGCGTGCGCGCTTCTTACCGTTGACCAGTGAAGACGGGCAACTGTCAAATCCCCTGGAATCTCCCGCCGGGTCCGGGTATACTGTCGGCAAGGCGGCGCCCGTTCAGCCGCGCCAGCCCCGAGTGAGGTGCGTCTTCCGCAGGGACTCCGGCTCACCGACGTTCGACGTTCCACCAGCGGAGACTTCGCGATGGCGCGCGGTGGCCCGTGTGCTACGAAGTCCAATCGATGCAATGGGTTGCGCCATCCTTCCCGCCTTCTGTGCTCTCTGCGGCTCCCCTCTGCCGCAGCTTTCCTCCGTGCCAATCTGCGCTGCCTGCTGGACTGAGTTTCCCGTCCAGAGCGGCCCCTCGTGCGCGCGCTGCGGCGATGCGCTTCCCGCGCCGATGCCGGTCTCGGGTCCAGCGCCCGCCGGGCTCTGCCGGATGTGCCGCCTTGCGCCTCCGCCATTTGTGCGGGCGGTGGCCTTCGGGATTTACCAGGATCGCATGAAGGAGGCCATCCACGCGCTCAAGTACGACCGGCTTCAACCGGCGGCCGAAAAGCTGAGCCAAATGCTGGCTGAGGCTATCGCCAAACTGGCAGCCGAGGCGCCGGCCGAGATGCTGGTGGTTCCCGTGCCGCTGCATCGGTCCAAGTTTGCCGAGCGAGGCTTCAACCAGGCGCGCTCGCTGGCCTTCCACGCCCTCGCGGCGCTGCACAAGTCCCACCCGGAGTGGCGGCTTACGCTGGCGCCGAGTACGCTGATGCGCCTGCGCGCCACCGAGAGCCAGGCCGGCCTCACTCCGCGCCAGCGGCGATCGAATGTGCGCGCCGCCTTCTCGGTCTCCGATCCAGCCGCGGTCCAGTCCAGGCACATCCTGCTCATCGACGACATTTTTACCACCGGCGCAACGGCTCGCGCCGCCGCACAGGCGTTGCGCCAGGCCGGCGCGGCGACCGTGTGGGTAGCCACGCTGGCCAGAGCGCGCCGCATCCATGAATTCAGCCGCGGGGCTTTTGCTTCCTTCGAGGACGCAGAGGAGAACCCCGCATTTCCCATGATCCCGCCGGTTGCAACCGTGCAGCCGGCAAGCATTGATTCATTGCAAGACCAACCATCTTTTTGACGAGGGGAAAAGAGATGTCGCTGGGAAAAGCCATGATACATGCCCGCAAGCAGAAGTCCATAGCCAAGGCCGCGGCGCTGGCCGGCGAACACGCCGCCGGACTGTACGGCGCGCAGTCCGTCCACTTGCTGCAGATGCCGGTGCTGGTGCTCAACGCCTCCTATGAGCCCATCAACATCTGCGGCGCGCGCCGCGCCCTGGTGCTGGTGCTCAAGGGCATTGCGCGCACCGAGGAGGAGCACGGCCTGATGCTCCATGCCCAGCGCAGCCGCATCGCCATGCCCTCGGTCATCCGGCTGCTGGAGTACCGCCGCATCCCTTACCAGACCCGCGCCCTCTCGCGCAAGAACATCCTGCTCCGCGACCGCAACACCTGTCAGTACTGCGGCGAGACGATGCCCTCCGCCGATCTCACGCTGGACCACGTGGTGCCCCGCTCCCGGGGCGGCAACTCCACCTGGGAGAACCTGGTGGCCTGCTGTCACGCCTGCAACCGCCACAAGGGCAACCGGATGTTGCACGAGATCGACGACATGATTCTGCTGCGCGAACCTCGCCCCTTCTCGCTCCACACCAGCCGCCAGATCATGCGCATGTTGGGGCGGGCGGATGATAGGTGGCGAAAATATCTGTTCTATTGAGGGAGTAGGGAATAGGGAGTAGGGAGTAGGCAAAAGGGAAAAGGGGACGTGAACTGGGGGAGCATTTGAACGAGTCATTCAAGGATTTGTCGGTTTGGCAACGGGCTGTGCAGCTAACCGTGGCCGTCTACAGACTCACTTCTTCTTTTCCAGACTCCGAGCGATTCGGGCTTACCAACCAATTGAGACGGGCGTCTGTCTCCGTCGCAAGCAACATTGCGGAGGGGTACGGCCGGTCGACAAAGGGCGAATATCTCCTCTTCCTGGGCCATGCGCGCGGATCAAAATGCGAAGTTGAAACGCAACTCGTGATTGCTGGAGCGCTGGGTTTCGGCTCGGAAGAGGAGCGCCAACTGGCCGAAGGCCTTGCCGAGGAAGTTGGCCGGATGCTTGTCACAATGATGAGAAAGCTGCGAAAGTGAGCACGCCTTTCTATTCCCTACTCCCTACTCCCTACTCCCTATTCCCTATTTTTTGGGCTGCTGCGCGGCGGGCGGGTTCTGAGGCTGCGAGATATCCTGCCCCTCATAGATGATCTTGGTGGTCGAGCCGAACTGCTTGTAGTCGGTGTACTTGATGGTGTCGCGAATGTGCACGTCCTCGGCCATGTAGCGGTTGCCGCCGCTGAAGTGCAGAATCCCTTCGCCCTTGGTGTAGACCGGGAACCAGTAGTGGCCGTCCACCTGCTGCCGCCAGGTCATGAAGGGCGGATGAAGGTCTTCCTGCCCCTTGCGCGTGTCGTCGGGAACCATTCTGCCGTTGGTCACCACGATTTGCAGGTCGGTCGCGTCCACCCAGATGCGGCCCAGCAGGTAGCGACGTTTCTTCTCGATGACCTTGGGGCTCACGTCGAAGACGTAGCAGTCCACCTCGTCCACCTTTTGCCGGCCCACGTACTTCACGTCGTACTGGCCGATCTCCTCGGCCGTCAGCACGAAGGGGTAGCCGCGCTGGATGTCCTGGAGATCTGACGGCGACATCTGGACGCGCTGCAAGGTGTTCTCCGGCGCGTAGACCACCTTTTCGGTCCGATTGCCCGAGGGGTCGAAGATGACGTCGTCCACCTGGTAGTACTCGCCATCCACCTTGTTGTCGTCGTCCAGGGTCTGCACGCGGGCCACGCGGCGATAGGTATAGTGGTTCAGCGCCCGCTGAAACTCGCTCTCCTTGGCGGCAAACTGGCGGATAATCTCCTCCGGCTTGATGGCCGGCTCGGAGATGTCCATGCGCCCGAAGCCCGAGTCCAGCGGCATGGGCGTAAAGCTGTCCTTGCCCTGCGCGGCGGCCGCCAGCGCGCATCCCGCGGCCAGCAGCATCGCCATACCCCATCGATTCGGCACCGCTCTTCTCCAGTTCATGAGGATTAGACGCAAGGACAGTGCTGGCGGATGCTTGCACAGGCCGGGCTCGACAGGCCGGCGGCTATCGCACCCGCAGCGGGATGGACGCTGGATCGTTCTTCCAACTGACGACCCGGTTGTTCTGGAAGTACACTACCGAGCCGCCGTACTCAAACTTGTCTTCGGTAAACGCCGTCGGAGTGCCTTGAACCACCAGCACGGAGTCTTTCGATGAGCCGTACGAAAAGAAATCCAGGCCGGTGTCGACGGGAGATTCCGGCCAGAGCTTCACGCGAATCGGGGACGAGACGGGATCGATCCGCCAGCCGGTGACGAGGCCGTCCTTGAGATACAACTCCGACTTGCCGTAGACGAGCTTGTCGTCGGAGGATGCTGTCGGAGTTCCCTGCTGAGCCAGCACCTCGTCTCTGGTGGAACCGACGGTAATGTAGGGCAAGAGCACGTGGCGGGGCGTGGACGACGCCTGATGGGTTGCAGCGCCAGTCTTTTCCGGCTGGCGGCTATCCGGATTCCGGGGCGCGGGCAGAGTCAAACGGTATGCGGAGCGAGTCTTCTCCGCCGGGGAACTACCCGCATTCTGGGGCGCGGGCTGCGCGGCTTGCGGAGCGGCTGCCGGCGCGGGGCCGCGCTGGCCCAATGCGCGCAGATGCTGCTCGACCCATTCCATGAATGTCTGCTTGTGGACCGCGGGCGCTCCAGGCGCGCTCATCTTGAAGGAGCCGGCGACCGTGGGCGCCTGCCCACTGTTGGGAGCATGGGCTCGGTGCGATTCCCAAATAGCTCCGCCGGCGAGGATCGCGAGCGCGATCGCCGTTATCGTCACGGTCAATCTGGCCTTTCTATGGATCGATACGGCCGATTTATGGAACGATTTCACCTTTTGCCGAGGCTGCGCGCGAGGCGGCGCGGAGGGCCGCGGAGAAGGCTGCGCGAAAGGCTGTGGAGAGGGCTGCGGAGGCGGCGCGGGAGGAATCGCACTCGGGACCGCGACAGCCGCTGCTGCGGCGGCAGGCGCGGCGATGGCTGCTGGAACCGCCTGCGAAGCGGGCTGAGCGATCGCCGGCGCCTGCTGAAAGGCTCTGTAAGGGGCCTCATGCGGCGGCCGTTCCGGCAGGCTTCGCTGAATGGAAGTCGAAGTAAGAACTTCGAATGCGGAAGTGATCTCCTTCAGCTTCTCCTCCGCCGCCTCCTTCAACTTCTCGTCGCCCTGGAAGCGGTCCGGTTGCCAGGTCCTGGTGAGCAGGCGATAGGCGCTTCTGATTTCAGTCTCAACCGCATGCGTTTCAAGGCCAAGAACTTGAAGAGCCGCGCAGCGAGGGCACTGTGTGCCCTTTTCATTCACCGGCTTGCCGCACGAGCAGGTATTCATTTCGCCCGATAGCCCTCGCCTTCTTCCGCAGTTTGGGGACGGCACGATTATATAGGAGCTTCTCTTCCCGGTGGAGGGGTGCGATTCCGCGCGCGAGGCGAGGAATCCGTAGAATAGCCTTGTCGATGGTCTGGCGGAGTTGGATGGCGTTTACCGAACAATACGATGTGGCCGTGGTCGGCGCCGGTCACGCGGGGTGCGAGGCGGCGATGGCGGCGGCGCGCATGGGGTTGAAGACCGCGCTGATCACCATGAACCTCGACCTGATTGCGCAGATGAGCTGCAATCCGGCCGTCGGCGGAGTGGCCAAGGGCCACCTGGTGCGCGAGGTGGACGCCCTGGGCGGCATCATGGGCGAGGTAGCCGATGCCGTGGGCATTCAGTTCCGTCTCCTCAACTCGTCGCGCGGCCCGGCGGTCTGGAGTCCGCGCGCCCAATGCGACAAGCAGCTCTACCGGGTGAAGATGCGCGAGGTATTGGAGTCCCAGCCGGGGCTGCACATCCGCCAGGCCGAGGCGGTGAACCTGGTGATGGACGACAGACTAGGGACTAAGGGACTAGGGACTGAGGGACTGGGGACTGAGGAATTAGGGACTAAGGGACTGGAGACTGAGGGACTAGGGACTAAGGGACTGGGGACTAAGGGACTGGGGACTGAGGGGTTCGACGACTTAGCTGGGTTGCCGAGGCCGGCGGAGACGCGCAGGCGGGTTTTGGGTCTCAAGCTCCGCGATGGCCGCCGCCTGCTGGCCGGGGCCACCATCATCACCACCGGCACGTTTCTGAACGGGCTGATCCACTGCGGCGAGGAGCGCTATCCGGCCGGACGCAGCGGTGAGCCGGCCGCTGTTCTGCTGGGCGAGGCGCTGCGCGCGCTGGGCCTCAGGACGCGCCGCCTCAAGACGGGAACGCCGCCACGCCTCGACGGCCGCACCATTCGCTGGGAGGCCTTCCAGGAGCAGCCGGGCGACGCCGACCCCACGCCCTTCAGCTTCCGGACCAGGAAGATCGTCCAGCCGCAGGTGAGCTGCCACATCGCCTTCACCACCCCTGAGACCCTGCGCATCATCCGCGACAATGTGCATCGCTCGGCGATGTACTCCGGGCAGATCCAGGGCATCGGGCCGCGCTACTGCCCCTCCATCGAAGACAAGATCGTCAAGTTTCCCGACAAGACGCAGCACCAATTCTTTTTGGAACCCGAGGGATTGAAGACCCACGAGGTCTATGTGAACGGAATGTCCACCTCGCTGCCCATGGAGGTGCAGTGGCGGATTGTGCGCTCCATCCCCGGCCTGGAGCAGGCGGAGATGCTGCGCCCCGGCTACGCCATCGAGTACGACAGCGTGGACGCGACCGAGCTGGACCGCACGCTGCGCGTCAAGAGCCTGGAAGGGCTGTACCTGGCCGGCCAGATCAACGGAACCAGCGGCTATGAGGAGGCGGCATGCCAGGGGATCATGGCCGGCATCAATGCCGCGCTCTGGCTCAAGGGCGAGCCGCCGTTCACGCTGGACCGGAGCGAAGGCTACACCGGCATCCTGATCGACGACCTGATCTCGAAGGGCATCAACGAGCCGTACCGCATGTTCACCTCACGGGCCGAGTTCCGCCTCCACCTGCGCATCGACAATGCCGACCGCCGGCTGACCCCGCACGGGCGGCGGCTGGGCCTCATCGGCGATGAGGCCTGGGCGGAGTACGAGCGCAAGCAGGCGCGCATGGCGGCGCTGGAGCGCTTGCTGACCACGAGCAAAGTGGATGGGGATCGGCTGGCCGCGGCTGGTTTTGGCGCGCTGACGGCCACCGCCGGACTGACCTGGGCGCAACTGCTCAAGCGGCCCGAGGTCACAATCGAGCCGGTGCTGGGCGCGATGTGCGAAGCCCTGGCGCAGGAGCCGCTGCTTGCCGAAATGGTCCTCTTGACCGGGCAAGATCCATGCCAAGGCATCACGCCGGAGACTGCCGTCCTGCGCGCCGTCCTGCGCAACGAGGCCCGCGCCGTCGAAACCGAGATCAAGTTCGCCGGTTACCTGCACCAGCAAAGGAAGTCTATCGAGAAGCTGAAGACCGCCGAGGCCGTCGCGATTCCGGATTGGATCGACTACCGCGCCATCAGCGGCCTGTCGCGCGAGATGCGCGAAGTTCTGGAGCGGGTGCGCCCGGTCACCATCGGCCAGGCCAGCCGCATTCCCGGCGTCACGCCCGCCGCGCTCAGCCTGGTTCACGTGTCGATCCGGCTGCAAGGCGCCAAGCGGCTGGCAAGCTGACCCGCCAATTGGATTCCCCGCCCGCCCAAATCGGCCGGTCTGCAAAGGAGACCCGTTCAGTCGAGAATCGAGCCGCTCAACAGGCTCCAACAAAACACAAGGCCCGCCTGCCGAAGCAAGCGGGCCTTTCCGGGGAAGTCCGCAGGATCTGGGGAAAGCTGCGGAGGAATCTGTCAATTACCTGTGTCCGCCACCGCCATGGCCGCCGCCAAATCCACCGTGGCCGCCGCTAAATCCGCCACCGGCATGGCCGCCACCACTGAAGCCACCGCGTGCGCCGCCGCTGAATCCGCGAGCCGCTCCGCCTCTGGGAGCTGCATAGCCGCGGGCTACACCGCCTCTGGGAGCCGCATAACCACGCGCTCCACCGGCATAACCACGCACTCCGCCGGCATATCCGCGACCCACGTATCCGCCGCGATAGCCGTATCCGCCGCGATAGCCGTAGCCGCCCCATCCACGTCCGCCGTACCAGCCATGCCGCCAGCCCCAGCCGTACCACGGTCCGGCGCCGATGAAGACGCCGCCATAGAACCAGCTTGGCCCGTAGTAGCCGTAGGGGGCGCAGGCATAGGGATAGTAAGCGTAATAGCCCCACTCGCAGACCGGCGGACCGTAAACATCGGGGGCGGCAACGACCGCGGGGCCAACTCCGACACCCACGTCCACTTGGGCCGTTGCCGTAGCCGCGAACGGCAGAGCCAACACCATTGCGAACAGAACGAGGCTAAATTGTTTCATGACATCCTCCTTGTGCTGCCCCGTCCCTTTCGATCCGGACCCGGGATTCGGAGTCAACCTCCGTTCTCAGCACCTGCCGGCCTTTGGGTTTCTCCCGCCCAACCGGCTTTCAACTATTCAGACAGCATTTCCGCGGTTAAGTTGCGGTCGCTTCCAAAAGAATCGCTCAGGATGGACAAAATGGCAAGGAGGCCATAGAACTTGTTGGCAACGCCGTCGAAGGCGCACGCTGTCGCCTGGGGGCAAAGCCTGCCGGATCATTCATGAAGAAGATGAACTTGTCTTGGCTAAATCTAAGAATCTATGCCGATTCGTTGCGCTCATGACTTGCGGAGGAGATGCTTGTGTCAACCCCGCCAGCGCGGAGACCACTGAGCGGGCGCAGGACAATCTCTTCGATAAGGCGGCAGGCCGCGGGAAGAGCGGCGGTCACAGCGTCGCTGAAAGCCTCGCCCAGCTCCGTCGATCCCGCGCCAATGGTCAACAGAAGGGCATTTGAGGGCTGGGAATTGTAGAGGTCGCGGCTGAGCGCGAGCAGCTCGGCCGCGCCCAGGTGATGGGTGGCGAGTCCCTGCGCGGCGGCCGGCTCGACGGGCAGCAGCGCGGCCGATCCGGGAGCGGAATCGACCGAGCAGTCGATGAAAAGGACGGATTGGGCGCGAGCGATCTCCTCGGCCAGCTCGGGAGTCCATTGCTGGCGGACGACTACGCGCACTTGCTCTTCCGCACGGAATCGCTCTTCGGCCCACTCGGCAAGCCAAGGCCCGACGCCGTCATCCCCGCGGAGCGGGTTGCCGCAGGCGAGGATGAGGCAGCGGGGTGTGGTCGGGGTCATGGATTCACTCCGGTCGCTGAGGCGAATCCCACCCTGGCCGCAAGATGCCACCCCACGGACGAAGACCTATCCATGGGGACCCCGGAGACGCGGCAAGGGTGGGGCGCCCAAATTCCCGAGACGGAAAAGACCGCTAGCGCACCAGCCGGTCAACGACCTCGCCATCGGCGGAGACCAGCGTGAGCACCAGCGGCATCTGGCCGTAGGCGTGCGTGGAGCAGCTCAAGCATGGGTCGAAGGTGCGGATCACGGCTTCGACGCGGTTGAGAGCGCCCTCGGTGAACTTGCCGTCCTTGACGTAGGCCTTCGCCGCCTGCGCGACGCCCCTGTTCATGGCGTTATTGTTATGGCCGGTGGCCACCACCAGGTTGGCCCAGGTGATGAGGCCGTTCTCGTCCACCTTGTAATGATGATTCAGCGTGCCGCGCGGGGCCTCGATCTGGCCGGCGCCTTCGAGCCGGTTGACGCCGGCGGTGGCGCGCACCTGCCTGTCGAGGATGCGCGGGTCGGCGAGAATCTTCTCGATATTCTCAATGCCGTAGAGAGCCTCGACCAGGCGCGCATGATGATAGTGGAAGGAGCTTTCCACCATGCCCGGGGCCAGTTGCTTGAACTCCGCCAGCTCCTTGTCCGCCCGCGGAGTGCCCATGGACTTGACGATGTTGAGCCGCGCGAGAGGGCCGACGCGATAGCTGCCCAGGGGATAGCCAAACTGCTTCAGGTAGGTGAACTTGGTATAGCTGTAGTTCTCGACCGCTTCGCCGATCGTCTCGGTGAATCCGGCGGCGGTAATGCCGTCGGCCAGGATCCTGCCCTGGGCGTCGATCACCCGCAGCGCGCCGTCAGTGAACTCGATGGACTCGTCTTCGTTGATCAGGCCCATGTAATTCGACGGGAAGTTGGCGAAGACCTCAATCTCCTGCTTGAAGCTGCCGGCAATCTGCTTGTAGGCGGCCAGAGCCAGACCCAGGTTGGCGTAGGCATCCGGCAGCATGGACAGAATCTCATCGCGCTTGGCCAGAGTGAGCGGCTCGGTGACACCGCCGGGCACGACCCAACTGGGGTGGACGCGCTTCTGGGCGAGCAGTTCGATGATGTGCTGTCCAAAGCGGCGCAGCGCCACGCCGGCGCGGCCCAGTTCGGGCTTGGCGGCCAGCACCCCGAAGACGTTGCGGGCCGCGGGATCGGACTCCATGCCCAGCAGCAGGTCGGGCGAGGCGAGATAAAAGAAGCTGAGCGCATGGGACTGCACCAGCTGGGCCATATTCAACAAGCGCCGCAGTTGCGCGGCGGGATGCGGAATGCGCACCGACATGATGGCCTCGCAGGCCTTGGCCGAGGCCAGCAGGTGCGCGACCGGGCAGATGCCGCAGATGCGCGCCATCAGGCTGGGCATCTCATAGAACGGCCGGCCCTGGCTGAAGCGCTCAAAGCCGCGCACCTGAGTGACGTGGAAGTGCGCGTCCTCGACTTCGCCCTGGCCGTTGAGCTGGATGGTGATCTTGCCGTGGCCTTCAAGCCGCGTAACGGGATCGATGGTGATGGTCTGGGTCATGACGTGGGCTCCAGGAAGCTCAGGCTCCAAAACGGGTGAGGGCCGGAATATCCACCGGCTCGCCGGTTACCAGCGCGGTCAGCGCCGTGTGGAAGGTGTCGGCCGAGGGCGGGCAGCCGGGCAGAAATACGTCCACCTTGACGAACTCGTGGATGGGACGCACGACCCGCAGCAACTGGGGCACCACGACGCAGGGAATCTGCTGCTGCGCGGTGGCGTTCTCGATGTATGCGCGATCCAAAATGGCTTCCGGGCCGATGGGGTTGCGCATGGCGGGAACATTGCCTGTTATGGCGCAGTCGCCCATGGCGATCAGGAGCTTCGAGTGGGCGCGAATCTTCTTGATCTTCTTCTCGTCGTCCACCGAGGCCACGGCGCCCTCGACCAGCGCGATATCCACCTCGTCGGGGAACTCCTTGGTGTCTACGATGGGGCTGTAGACCACATCCACAAGCTGGGCCAGCTCGATGACGCGTTCATCCATGTCCAGAAACGACATGTGGCAGCCGGAACAACCGTCCAGCCAGACTGTCGCCAGTTTCAGTTTGCTCATTGCGCTCCCCTCATCAGGTTCAGGTAAGGAAGGAAATCGGGATACTTGGGGTGATCGGAGCCGACCTTGCTCTTGTCGAAGAGGGCTCCGGTGGGGCATACCTGCACACATTTGCCGCAGCGGGTGCAACTGGAGCTTCCCCAGTTGTCGTGCAGATCGGTAATGACGATGGAGTCGATGCCGCGGTTGGCCACATCCCAAACGTGCGCGCCCTCGATTTCGGCGCAGACCCGCACGCAGCGGGTGCACAGGATGCAGCGGTTGTGATCGACGGTGAAGCGGTCGAGCGAGGCATCGACGCCCAGTTCGGGATTGCGATAGGGCAGGCGGACATGGGTCAGGCCCTGCTCCTGGGCCAGGGTTTGCAGCTCGCAGTGGCCGTTGGCCACGCA
>Ga0326727_10012625_pt1 | contig 19148 bp, 22 predicted proteins | sample MB2enrmetagenome_FD_207643 | JGI IMG/M metagenome (GOLD analysis project Ga0326727, IMG submission 207643) | Lab enriched peat soil microbial communities from McLean, Ithaca, NY, United States - MB29MY | ecosystem: Environmental > Terrestrial > Soil > Wetlands > Peat | place: USA: New York...
GCCCGAGATTACCTGATCTGATCGCTTCTCTTGGATACAACCTTTGCGGAACGGCAGTGGCACCGCTTCCCGGGAAAAGCGATCCTCTCTATGCCGACGATCGTACTTATCTCTTCACGGTAGACCATGCTGTGCCCATCACGCCAGGGTCTTAGTCAAGCTTTGCCCGGACGCAAGTTCGGAAGCTCGGTCACGTAAACTGGGTCTACGTAGATATTCTGCTTAGAGCCTGTTTTCAATGTTATTCCCTTTAAATCCAAGTAGTATTCGATGGAAATAGATCCGGCGCCGCGAGGAAAACAGCGGATTCAAGAAGGGAAGTCGGGAATGAACATCGTCGGGTTTTCGGAAGGGGCACGCGGCGAATTTGCGGGAATTATATCCGTTCCCTCTATCCTCGCCAGCGCAGCGGCAGAAGGTCACAATGCTGTCCTCGTGCTTTGCGGACAGATCCCCCCCGGGAAAGAAAGGTATGTTGTCTCCAATCCTGAACAAGCGCGTAGCCGGCGTGAGGGTAAAGGAAGTTTTGGCGCCATCTGTCTGAGAACATGGTCGAGCTGGCTGTTCAATGCTGCGATCTTCTGGAGATTTCGGAAGCTTGTTCGCGATGCAGATTTTGTTTCGTTGCACTCGTTGTATTCCTTTCCGGTGCTGGCGGGATATTTGTTGGCAAAGTTCTACGGAAAGCCATACGGAATCTGGCCACATTCGGTCTTGGCGCCAGTTCAGCGGGGAATCAGTGTTCGCAAAAAGTTGATTTACAACGGACTTTTTGTGAATCGCATGCTTCGCGATGCTACTGTAATTTTCTATACCGCTCGGGGTGAGCGAGAAGAAACTGAGGATCTGAAGCTGCGCCAGCTCTCGGTTGTAATCCCGGACGGGTTTGATGGAGACGAATTTGCAGAACTTGCGGAAAAGGGCAGATTTCGCGAGCGCTTCCTGGGGGGGCATAAAGGCCCTTTAATTCTCTTTCTCGCGCGGATTCATGCAAAGAAGAGCCCTGATGTGCTCATTCAGGCGATGGGCCTGCTCATCAAAGAGAGGCCCGAAGCGCGCTTGGCAATCGTCGGCCCTCCTGATCCACCGGCGTTTATGGAGAAAGTTCGTGAGTGGATTCAAGAAGCCGGAGTCGAGGGCCACACTATTATCACAGGGAATGCGAATGCTCAAATGCGTCTGGAAGCCTTCACAGATGCGGACATGTACGTGTTGCCCTCGCAGGCGGAGAACTTTGGATTCTCAGTGTTTGAAGCAATGGCATGCGGTGTCCCGGTAGTCGTGAGTAACGCGATCAACTATGCCAGCGAGATCGCGGAGAGTGGCGCAGGCTTCTCGCTGCAACGAACACCGGAAGCATTTGCATCTGCGATGAAGCAACTCATTGACGACCCGGCTCGTCGATCTGCAATGGGCGCTCGCGGGCGGGAATTCTCGCGCCGGTACCCGGTGAAAGACACTGGAAGGAAGCTTGCAAATACGATCGACTCCATCGTGCGCCAGAAGCAGCCTCCGCCGGAAGTATTTCCGATCCGTGGCTCGAATCCTACAACTATTGCTTCCGAATCGGAGCGGATCTGAATGAGCGCGTTCAAGTGGGGTGTTGTTTCGAGCCTTGCGGCGTCGTGCTTCTCCCTGCGCTTATCTGGCACAAAGAGTTCACGGTAAGTCGGCAGCGCAGTCCTGCTTTTCCTGCCCTGGAACATTAATATGAGACAAAGTGACCATAACATGGAGACTCCAAGTTGATTGGAAGCGATTCAATTCAGAACGGCAGGACAGTTTTCGACAAGACGGCAGCTGCATTCGCCGAAAGAGCTGACTCGCAAATCGAGGGAGGGAGATACCGTCGTGGTGCGCTTTTCCTGAATGCTGCGATGGAACACGTTCCCTCAAATGGATACATACTTGATTATGGCTGCGGGCCTGGAAGGATTTCTCGGATTCTGGGGATGAGTGGGTTCCGCGTGCTCGGGGTAGATCCATCTCCAGAAATGGTTGATGTAGCGAAACGTCAATTTCTGGAGCGTCTCTCCGTCGCTTTTGAAACACTTTCAGAGGAGTTCGCCATTCCCAAGGGAGAGCTATTTGACGGGATTGTCTGTTCCAGCGTGATTGAGTATTCCTCCGATCCGCTCCAACTGTTGAAGGCGTTTTGGGCAGTCTTGCGTCCTTCGGGTGCGCTGATTATCAGCTTTGCTAATTCCAGAAGCATTTTCCGTGCACCATTTCAACACCGCAATCTGCACCTTGCTGCGCAAATGCACACCTGGATTTGGCCCCAGTTCCGTGCGCTCGCGGAAGAGGCTGGCTTCCGGAGTATCGGGGGGGCGCAGTATTTTGAGGGTCCCGTCGAACGTATCCCGGGATTGCATCATCTCACCGCCTCTCAATTCGTGGGGGGACTTGGGCTGGTCGTCGCTACGAAGAAGGGGGAGTAACCAGTTGCCCTCACAAAGTTGGAAGACAAGCAAGAAACTGGGAAGTTTTCTTGGATGAAGCAAGTCATTCAAAATTATAAGTCCGGCCAAATGGCAGTTCGTGAGTCGCCTGCACCGCAGCTTCAGCCTAAGGGTGTGCTGGTTCGGACGTCCTATTCGCTTATTAGCGCGGGCACCGAGCGCAGCATGGTGGAGATGGCCCGCAAGAGCTTGATTGAGAAGGCCAGGTCACGCCCCGATCTGGTTCGCTAGGTTCTGGATAAAGCGCGCACGGATGGCTTTCTTTCCGTTTACAGTAAAGTAATTGTGCGTCTTTCAACCGATTCTGCTCTCGGCTACAGCAGTGCCGGAGTTGTTTTGGCGGTGGGCTCCGAATCCAAGGGCCTTCGGGCGGGGATGAAAGTGGCATGCGCGGGTGTGGGATATGCGAATCATACAGAGCTTGCCTATGTCCCGCGCAATCTTTGCGTTCCGGTCCCGGAAATGATCGAACTGAAGGAGGCTGCGTTCACGACGGTCGCCGCGATTGCTCTTCAAGGGGTCCGAGCAGGTTGCGTCGCATTAGATGAAGTTGTTGCCGTCATTGGCTTGGGGCTGGTGGGTTTGCTGACAGTGCAACTGCTGAAGGCCAATGGCTGCAAGGTTCTGGGTGTGGATTTGGACCCTGCAAAGTGCAAGTTGGCGCGCGAATTCGGCGCGGATGAGACAAGTTCCGACGGGAAGGAGCAAATGGCGGCGTGCATGCGGTTGTCAGAGGGCCGAGGCGAGGATGTTGTTCTGATCACGGCCGCGACTTCTTCGAGCGAAACGCTCCATGTCGCAGGTCAGCTCGGCCGTGATCGTGCGCGCACCGTTGTCGTCGGACAGATCGGAATGAATGTGCCGCGCAAGCTATATTACGAGAAGGAGCTTTCTCTGGTCATATCGCGATCGTATGGTCCCGGCAGATATGACCGGAGCTACTAGGAGAAGGGGAAAGATTACCCGGCTGGTTATGTTCGATGGACAGAGAATCGGAACATGGAAGCGGTTATAAGCCTCATCGCTCAGGGGGAAACTGTCGATCAAGCCGTTCATCACTCATGAATTCCCAATTGATAGAGCCCTCGACGCCCACTAAATGATCCTGGGCGGCAAGTAGCGGTACCTGGGCGTATTGCTCGTCTATCCAGAAACCGACTCTACCAATTCGCGCATTGTGCATCTGGACAATCGGCCAGCCACCGCTGGCATAAAGACTGTTGCCGGAGCGCATGTTGGCATTGGAATGATTGGCGCAGGCGGCTTTGGGAGGGAAGTCCTTCTTCCGGCTCTGGCTGAACAGCCGGGCGTCGTGTTGCGCGGAATTTGTTCGCAGAAAGGGCTGACTGCGCGCAGTGTCGGGGAAAAATGGAAGTTCGAGTTTTGTACGTCGGATGTGAGCGCGATACTGGACGCGGACAATGTTAATTGCGTATTGATCTGCACCCGTCCTGACAGCCATTCGAATCACATCTGCAAAGCACTGGAGGCAAAGAAACACGTTTTCGTGGAGAAGCCGCTTGCCGTCAGCTTGGAACAGCTGAAACAGATTCAAGAGGCAATACGGAAACATCCCGGCCACATCCTAATGGTTGGTTTCAACCGGCGGTTTTCTCCGTTTGTTCGGGAGATGAAAAAATTCATCGAGGGTCGCGGCAAGCCCATCGTCGCGACGTATCGCGTCAATGCCGGCTCTCTTCCTCCCGATGATTGGCAGATCGACCCCGAACAGGGAGGCGGCCGTATCGTGGGCGAATGCGGGCATTTCATCGATGTGCTTTGTTACCTCACCGGAAGCAGGCCGTCGCAGGTCTATGCCTCATTCATCTACGATCCGACGAATCCTGCAGGCGACGTCGAAAACGCGTCGCTGACAATTCAGTTTGCGGATGGCTCCGTAGGTACAGTCGTGTATACCTCGCAGGGAACCTCCGGCTTCTCCAAGAAGCGCCTGGAGGAGCGCCTGGAAGTGTTTTCCGACGGCTCGGTAGCAGTCCTTGACGACTTCCGAACGTTGGAATTGATTGGGAAGTGTGTGAGGAAGAGGCTAAAGAGCCACTTAAAGCAAGACAAAGGGCACGCTTGCGAGTTAAAGGCATTTTTGAAAGCCGTTCGTGGAGGGACTCTGCAGGTCAATCCTGACGATTACTTCCAAACAACTCTCTGCACACTACTCGCTGTCGATTATTTGCGTTCTGGGGCGCCGCAGAAAATCTCTCTCGAATTACTTGAAGAGCCCGCCGAGCCGGTGAGGGTGTTATAGTGATCGGATTGTATTTGCGTACCTCTAGGCACTATCTTCCTTCGCAGATGGCACATCGCATCCTGTACAACCTGGAATCGATTGTTACCCGACGGGTTCCAGCGGTGAACAAACGGCGATACGCGGTTCCGGCAGGCGAGGAACCTGACCGGAAAGCCCGTCTCTTTCGTGCCGGCGCGGCTGAGTTCCGACACCATGAGAGCGCGTTGCGAGAGAACGCTGGCCGTCTCGAACGTGGCGAGTTCACGTTGTTGAACCTGAACCGGGTTCTGGGCTTCCCGGTGCAATGGAATCCTGAGGGCACAACGCGCTTGTGGCGCTACAACCTGCACTACTTCGATTATGCGCTCGATCTGGGGGTGTTAGCTAAATGGCGCGGCGATAGGCAGGCGGCGAGCACGCTCAAGCAGCTCTTTGCCGATTGGATCGAATCCAACCCGGTAGGCCGCGGTGTTGGCTGGCATTCGTATCCAATTGCGCGCAGGATCGTGAACTGGGTACAGGCCGCAAGCCTAGCCTCGGATGCGTTTGATTGGGACGGAGATCGATTTCGCAAGACCTGGACGGAGAGCTTGTATCAGCAAGCGCGCTACCTCGAAGATCATCTTGAAATTGACTTATCAGGAAATCATCTTCTTGCGGACGCCAAGGCGCTCTTCTACGTGGGAATATTCTGGGGCAACAAGGTGGGCGCGCGTTGGAGCGATAAGGGATTACGCCTGCTTTGGGATGGCCTGCGGGAGCAAATCCTTGAGGATGGCGGACAGTATGAACGCAGCCCGATGTACCAGACGATCGTCTTGCAGGATTACCTTGAGGTGATCCACGTCCTCGCGATCAATCAACGCGAAATTCCGTCTTGGGTGCGCGACAGACTGATCCAGATGGCGGACTTTCTGTTCTCCGTGCTCCATCCAGACGGAGAAATCGCGCTGTTTGCGGATTCCGCGTTCGGGATTGCCTACAAACCTCTCGATGTTCTTGCGGCGGCGGAGCATCTCCTTGATGTTCCGGGCAGGTGGACCGGCGCTGCTCCCGGGCCATTCAGTGGCCTGGTGCAGGTGCTGGACCGGCCCGAGTCGCAGGGATCGAACTCGCATTCAGCCCAACCATCCCTGGCAGCCACCGGCTATTTCAGTCTGCATAATGGCGATTGCGGTGACAAACTCATGGTGGACGGAAAGCCGATGGGGCCCGAGCATCTGCCTGCCCACGGTCATTGTAGTCTGTTCAGTTACGAACTCTCGATTGCAGGAGAAAGATTCATCGTGGACTCCGGAGTCCAGGAGTACGAAGCTGGATATTGGCGCGAGTTCTGGCGCAGCACGCGGGCTCACAATACGGTTTCGGTGGACGGTGCGGAGCAATCGGAAATCTGGGCATCGTTTCGAGTGGGCCAGAGAACGCGCTTCCTGGGTTACGCCCATGAGCAACAGCCTACCAAGGCGATATTTGTCGGGTTGCACTCCGGATTTGCCAGACAAAAACATGCGACGCCCCATCGCCGTTTCATCCTTGCATTACCGCAGAAGCGGTGGATCGTGATGGATGAGGTATTTGGCACTGGGCATCATACGATCCATAGCTTAGTCCATTTCGCGCCGGGCGTCGATTGCCAGGTGACTGATGGGTCTGTCAGGCTGCGGTCAGCGTCGCGCGAGATGCGCTTGTACCCCATTGGTGAGAGTGGCGGCGTCAAACCAAGATGTGTGTGCGTACAAGGCCAAACGGATCCTCTACAGGGCTGGTATGCGCCGGAATTCGGGAAGGCAATCCCGAATGCGGTCCTGGAACTCTTGCTTCCTGCAGCGTTGCCTGCACGTGTTGGGTACTTGATCGCACCCGCTGAATACGAGTGCGAATCTTGGAGTTTTCAATTGGTCGAGCGCTCTGGTTCCATCCGCATCGAGATTACGATTCACACACAGGCAGGCGTTGTAATTGAGCATTTTGATCTGGAAATACTCCCATCCGCCTCAGCGCCGCGTAGAAGCCGTTGAGCATGACGCGTTGATTGCAGATGATTCCGCTGGCCCGGTCCACAGGATGCGAATACACGCGCCGCGCATTTATGTTCTCCTTGGCGCGTGTGACGAAGAAGGCTCCAGCTCGATGCATTGCGTACAGCCGCACGAAGTCCACATATCCGCGGTCTATGATGTAGAAACTGCCAGCCTCGACAAGAAGAATGTCCAGCACGCTGACATCGTGCAACTTGCCATCGCTGATGTGGATGAACGATGGAATCGCACCGCGCAGGTACAGCGGGGTATATTACTTGATGGCTGCCTTGGTAGATCGAAACGGCGCCCAGTCAAACAAACTCAGGCATGAGTCGATGGTGGTGGAATCCAGCGCATAAACACTTGTGTCCAACCCCAGCAGCGAAGGATCCTGCGCGTACAACATCTTTGCATGGTAGATCAGCCGCATAGCCAGCGCGTGGTAGATGCGCCAGTCGCGCAGGTTCAACGCATCGGAAAGTGTGGACCGTGCCGGCGGCTTAGCAATGCCCATGTGAGACAACTTGGCGAGGTTGGCCTCCAGGCAAACCTCGATGTCGCGCAGTGACTCGCGCCAGGTGAGTTGAGAAAAGGCCATGATGCGAAACAGATCGGCGCAACCGAGCGTACGCACACATGCATCGCCCTTGTGCCGTGCATGATGCGTGCAAAGGTCTTCCACGGCACGAACTCCATCACCTGCGCAAACAGGTCTTGCCCACATTCATGCAGCACTCCCGGTCGTCGAATCCCGAAAGCATCACAAATGAGCCACACGCAATTCAAATCGTGGACACACTGAAATCGCTGTAAACTAAACGTGTCAATAGGCTTGACGGACAACAATCTAATCTAAAACGGACAGCAGTGATCAGAATTGTGAAGCTCAGGTGGTCCTTCAGCGGCCATGCGCATTCTTTTTGTTGCCTATCGTTTTCCGGCGTATTTCGGCGATGCATCCAGCAACACCGTCTTTAATCTGGTGAAGTATTCTCGCAATGGCACGAGGTCTCCCTCGCTGGCTTGGCGCCCTGTGCTGTGCCCGAGTCGGTAAAGTCTGAGCTGAGCCGCTACTGCCGGCGCTTGGAAATCGTTGAGCACCCGAAGTGGCGAGGCGCAATCGGCGCAGCCCGCGGTTTGGTTTTCCATGAGCCGTTGCAGATGTGGTTTTTCCGCTCCAATGCCCTGATGGCCAAAGTCAGGCAGATCCTCTCCGAAGAAGATATCGATTGTTGCTTATGGATATCATTTGCGCTCGGGACAGTTTCTCTTAAACGTGAACTCATTCCACGGGTGATCGCGATCCAGCCTGCCCAGGCGCTTCATTTCCGGCGGCGCTATGAGTTTTCTCGAAATCCAATCCTGCGGACACTCTATGGAATGGAATATGGACGGCTTACCGAATACGAAGCGGACCTTGCTCGCAAATTTGATTCCTGTCTGCTGATTTCCGAAAAGGATCGCGATGCCATCGACCCCAAACACACGCTGAACAATATCTTCTATAACCCGCATGAAACCGACGTGCGTTCGTTTGCGGCGCCCAGTGGGAACGTCCGGGAGAGAGGCTCTCTCGTCTTCTCGGGTGCAATGTACATGGATACGGATTCCGATGCCGCGCTTTACTTCCATCGCGAGATTCTGCCATTAATCTGGGAAGTCCGACCGGATACCAGGTTCACCATTGTCGGCAAGAGACCGCCGCAAACTATTCGCATGCTCGCGAACGATCCGCGGATTACAGTCACAGGCATTGTGGAAGATGTCAGGCCCTATTTGTGGAAGGCCTCTGTGGGAGTGAACCCCATCCGGATGGCGGCAAGATTGCAGAATAGGTTGCTCTAGGGGTTAGCCGCAGGTTTGCCCATGATGATTTCCCCAGAGGCTAATGAAGGGATTCATGCCCCTGTCGGCAATGCAGTCTACAGCGCGCGCAATCCCGAGGAATTCGCCGCAAGAACGCTGGAGTTTCTGGATGATCCGCAGCGGGCCGAAGCGCTGGCGATCGAGGGCCAGCGATTTGTCCAGTCGCACTGGTCCTAGGAGGCTCATTTTCAGCCTCTTGAGTCGCATCTGGAAAGTCTCGTAAAGACCACCGCGAATACCTTTGCCTGAGAGGGGACTATACTTCGTACAGCTTGAACGTAGATCAACGCTCGGGTGTGCAGGTGCCAGGGTCTTCCTTCTTTGTTGCGCAAACGCGCCAATTTACCGAGCTTTTTCCTTTGAAAAGGTGCATCGGAGCCGCCGGGAATGGAGTTGCGGACTGGAGATAGGTAGATGGATACTATGATAGTTGGGTTGGGTTATGTTGGGACCGTTTCCGCAGCGTGCCTGGCTTCCGCTGGCAATACCGTCTGGGGAGTTGACATTAATGCAGACAAGGTACGTGCCATCAATATTACAGGTAGAGCTGATAAGCGCTCAAAGCACGCTATCTGGATTGAAGGCGGTCTTCACCGATGAAAGCGTCCAGGTGGCGCTGCGGCGGCGCGTGTGGAGGAGTTGGAGGCCGCAATGCGAAAACTGAGTGGCTGCGGCCAGCCAGGAGAATTGACCGATTAAGCAGACGAAGACTTTCTTCCATCCGTCCGCAGCCTCCCGCTGCTTGGGGTCACCTATTGTGATCTCTACCGGCAGGTGACTCTGGACTAAACGCTCTATGAAACCATGACGAGGCAATACGAATTGGCCAGGGTCCAGGAGACAAAAGACATTCCGCCAATCAGGGAGTTGGATGTTCCGCAAGCCGCCGAGCGCCATTCCTTTCCGCATCGCATCATCATCACCATTGTTGGAATGTTTCTTTGGTTACTCGCTGGAATCGCCTGGATCATCGGTCCGAGTCTCTGGAAATTCTTGGCGGGCATGGCAGTGGTGGTGTATGATTGTGATTATTGACATTCGCTAACTTAGCGCAAGCTGGCGCCGCGTCAATTTGATATAGTGTTTCGGTGATATCTGATGGAGCTACTCGACCTTTCAAGGATTACGCTAGAAGAAATGCTCTTGCGGCGGCGCGGATTGCGTCGCCAGCTGCTGACCCGCGAGGGACTACAGAAAATTCGCGTCGCTGTACTAGGCGGTTCAACAACCAATGAGCTTGTGGATCTGCTGGAGATTCTGCTGCTCGGTTGTGGCTTTTGTCCCGTCTTTTATCAATCCGAATATGGCCGCTATTATGAAGACGCCGTACTGGAACCGCAGACAATAGCCGATTTCAAACCCGACATTGCCTACATTCACACCTGCTCGCTCAACATTCAGGGATTTCCGCCCGTCTCGTGCCGTGAAACGGATTTTGGGGGCTTTGTTCAAGCCGAGGTGAACCGGTATCGCTCAATCTGGACGTCGATCAGCGAAGCGGTAGGCTGCCAGATGGTACAGAACAACTTTGAACCTCCATTTAGCGCAGTCTTGGGCAATCTCGATGCAGTCAGCCCTGGCGGCGCCACGCGGTTTATTAACGAGCTGAATCGGTGCTTCTCTCTGGAAGCGGCTGCTAACCCGCGTCTCACGCTGCAGGATCTGTTCAGCATTTCCGCACGTGTGGGGCTGAGTCATTGGTACGATCGCGAGCGCTGGTTCAGTTACAAAATAGCGCACACTGTGGAAGGAAGTTTCGCCATTGCGAGCTCGCTGGCGGCTCTCGTTCGCGCCATGTATGGACGCACCCGCAAGGTGCTGGTACTGGATTTGGACAACACGTTGTGGGGCGGAGTCATCGGCGACGATGGTCCCGATAAGATCGTCCTCGGGCGCGAGACCCCCTTGGCCGAGGCATACACCGCCTTTCAGGAGTACTGCCTATCCCTGCGTGAGCGCGGTGTCTTGCTTGCTGCTTGCTCCAAGAACGACGAAGAGCTTGCTGAACAGGGCTTCTCTCATCCCGACTCCGTGCTCAAGCTCGAACACTTCTCCGCTTTCAAGGCTAACTGGGAGCCAAAGCATGAGAACATCCTGGAGATCGCGCGGGAACTCAGCCTCAGCGTCGACAGCTTTGTGTTTGTGGACGATAATCCGGCAGAACGCTCCATTGTCGAAGCGCAGATTCCGTCGGTTGCAGTTCCCAATGTGGGGAATGATGTCGCGAATTACTCATCTATCATTGAGGCGGAGCGCTATTTTGAGCTGCTCTCGCTGGGCAAGGAGGATACGAGCCGCGCGAAACTCTACGAGGAGAACGCGCAGCGCGCCCAGCTTGAGCAGAAGTTCGCCAACTACGGCGAATATCTCGACTCGCTGGAGATGACCGCTGAGATTGGCCTCTTCAGCTCTACTTATATAGAGCGAATCGCACAACTTACGAATAAGTCCAATCAGTTTAATCTGACTACTCGCCGATATACGCTAGCCGAAATTGAAGACACCATGAGCGATGGCAGGCATATCGGCATTTACGGAAAACTGGCCGACCGCTTCGGAGACAATGGGCTGGTTTCGGTAGTCCTGGGAACAACTGAAGGGCGCGAACTGCACCTCGATCTCTGGTTGATGAGCTGCCGGGTACTGAAACGCGAAATGGAAATCGCTACGCTCGACTGTCTCGTCGAACGTGCAAAAGACAAAGGTATAACGGCAATTGTGGGGTATTATCTACCCACAGCTAAAAATGGTATGGTCGCCGATCATTACAACAAGCTTGGATTCGCTTTGGTCTCGAAGGATGAGGCCTCCGGAGCAACCGTCTGGTCGCTTGAAACTTCCAACTACGCGGCGCGCAGCCGCCACATCAAGATTTTGGAGCCCGTTCATGGATAGCCTGCTAACTGAAGTACAAGACATTTTCCGCGCCGTTTTCGACCAACCAGATCTAGTGGTTGTTCGCGAGTCCAACGCCGCCACCATCGACGGTTGGGACTCTCTTGCCCACATCAATCTTATTGTTGCCATTGAAAAGAAATTCCAGATCAAGCTCTCCCTTAGTGAGTTGCAAGACCTGAAAGACGCGGGCGACATAATCGATCTGATCCATACCAAGCTTAAGACAAAGCAATTCTGAGAGGTTAGCTCCTCCATGGACTATCAACTTAACCTGCGACTGCATCACGTCGGCTACGTCACGAAGGATATCGCAACCATTGCGGCCGAGTACGGGAACCGGTACGGATATGAAATCGCGACCCCGGTTATCCACGATCCACTGCAAACTGCATTCGTGCAGTTCTTAAAACTGAACGATGATCGGGTCCTCCTCGAGTTTGTGGCTCCAAATAGCTTGGAGAGCAAGCTTTGGCATTCGGCTCGGAGGGGTGGGCTGAATCATCTCTGCTACTCCTGTGGCCCGTTGGGGGAGACCATCGAAGGACTTCAAGAGCGCGGCATGCGGCTGATTATGGAACCCAAGCCAGGAGTAGCATTCGCCGGCAGAAGAATCTGCTGGATGATTGGGGATGATCCATTGCCAGTCGAGCTGGTGGAGCGCGAAAGTGTTGACGATCCATGTACGCCCGGGTTATCGACGACGAAATAGTTGAAAATGAGGAATCAGTGAGGACCAAATGAAGAAATCTGTTTTGGAAGGCACGCCGCGCCACAACCCATATAGGAGGTTTGCGGGACGAATATTCTACGTATTGGCAACGAAGGCGCTTCGAGTGGTCAATTTGCTTTCTCCAGCAACATATATGCGCCTATATTTGCCCCTCCTGCGGCTCTATGGCATGCGTTTCGTTGGTAAACCGAGACACATAGGACGAGTGTACTTTGATGATCTCAATAGAATCGAGATTGGCGACCGAACGGGTATCTCTGATCAGGTTGTATTCCTAACCCATGATTACTCTTGTACGGTAGCTTTGCGCGCTATCGGTGAACCGCTGCCGTGCGATACTGCGTTGGTGAGCGGCATCAAGATTGGGAATAATGTGTTCGTTGGCATGAGAACAATTATCCTGCCAAACACCCAAGTTGGCGACAACGTCATCATAGGCGCCGGGTCAGTGGTAAAGGGGAGGATTCCGGCGAATTCTGTTGTGCAAGGAAACCCAGCTAAGGTGGTCACGACAATCGAGAACTACGCCACATATTGTTCGTTTGCGCTGGCAAGCGGTATGGGACGCATGGGTCGCTCTAACGGGGATGTCCCGGCTGTAGTTCAAAGTTGAGCGGCGGTGCGACCCGGTTCTGAAAGAATCGGGTTGCCAAACCTTCGAAAAGGAGAACCGTCGTGAAGAAAAGCTACCACACCATTCGCAAGCGAGGGAAAATCAACGACCAGGAACTGGCCAGTTTCTGGTCCAGAACGGGCAGGGACTGCTGCCCATGGTGGATCTGATCGAGCAGTGCCAGATGAACTGCGTCGAACTGATCGACGTCACCGGACGAGCGGCCATTCAGGCCGTGTTGCAACTATCTGCCATGGAGGCCGGAGGAGGTCCGCAGCAGCGAGGCAAGCGTCGCCCGAGTTAGGTGGTTTTGTATGGCCGCCAACCGGGCCAGATGCTTCTGAGCGACCGCAAGCTGGAAGTCGGGCGGCCGCGCTTGCGTAGTAAAGCCCCCATAGCCAGGAAGTAGAAGTATCGGTCTGCGCGGCCATGCAGAACCGCGGGGCCATGGGGACACGGATGTTGGACATCCTGCTGCATGGCGTTTCCACGCGCAACTACAAGGATGTGATTCCGGGGTTGGCCGAGACGGCGGGGGTGTCGCATTCGGCGGTGAGCCGGGCGGCGATCGAGGCCTCTGAAGCGGAGGTCGAAGCCCTGCTCAGCCGGCGCTTCGACGACGTGAAGCTGCTCGTCTTTTATGTCGGCTGACTCATCTTCGGCGACTACACGATCATCGGCGCGGTGGGAGTGGACGCCCGAGGCCACAAGGATGTGCTGGGCATTCGCGAGGGCGCCACGGAAAACGCCGCCATAGCGACAGTGCTGCTGGAAGACATCGTAGCCCTGGACGCAATCCTCAGCCCGTTTGCAACCGCCACCTAGAAGGCGGTGTAGTAACATCAACCTGACCGCCGCTCCCCACTTTCAACTGGCAGCGGGACATGCTCTCTGCTCAGGGCTGGCACTCCGATCCTTTTTCTATAGCGCTAAAGGATCGCGCTCTCGTTCTCAACGGAGCTTTGATTGATCGCGGGCTTGGAACACGGACGTAAACTGGAGGTAGGTAGATGGATATTTCATTAGTTGGCTTGGGTTATGTTGGAACGGTTTCCGCGGCGTGCCTGGCAGCCGGAGGCAATTCCGTCTGGGGAGTTGACATCAACGCCGACAAGGTGCGCGCCATAAATGGAGGCAAGGCCCCAATCGTCGAACCCGACCTGGTAGAAATGATCGCATCCGGACGCAGTTCGGGACGCCTGATCGCGACCTGCAACCTTCCCGATGCATTGTCCAGGAGCGAAGTGTCGTTCGTCGCAGCGGCAACGCCGAGCCGCGCGAACGGAGATATCGATGCATCGCATTTACTCCGGGCCTGTAAGTAGATTACATAAGCGCTCGCAGAAACCGATCGCACGCAGATTGTCGTAATCCGGAGCAGCATCCTGCCACGCTTTTTGATCGGTGCCGCGCAGTTTTCGACGCCGAAGCTCCCGGCCGTGTGCGGCTGTGCGCGAATTCGGATTTTCTGCGGGAAGATTCTGCCATCAAAGATTTCGAGCACCCTCCATTCACGCTGCTCGGCGTAGCCGACCATGAGGTGGAAGAGACATTGCGAAAGCTCTATCAGAAGATTCCCGCACCAATCTTCGTCCTGCCTCCCCGCGAGGCCCTTCTCGTCAAATATGCCAGCAACGCCTTCCATGCGCTGAAAGTAGTATTGCCAATGAAATCGGCGTCCTTTGCCAGGAGATGAAGATCGATGGGAAAAATGTGATGTCGGTCTTATGCAAAGATACGAAGCTGAATATCTCATCCCGCTATTGATGACCGGGTTCGCATTTGGCGGTTCGTGCCTGCCGAAGGACGTGCGCGCGCTTTCCTGTGCAGCCAGGATGTGCGACCTTGAACTTTTGCTTGTCTATTTCCTGTTGCCGAACAACGAACGAGTGATCCAGCATGCATTTGCTCAGGTTAGCGGGCGAAAAGTTCGGCGGATTGGGATGATCGGACTGTCGTTCAAGTCCGATACCGATGACTTGAGGGAGAGCCCGCTTGTTAAACTTGCCGAACACCTCCTGTGCAAGGGGTATCAATTGAAGATCTATGATCCAAACGTGTCGTTGGCCCAGGTGACCGGATCCAATAAAGAGTACACTGAAAAAAGGATTCCCCATTTATCGAGCCTTATAATATCATCTGTAGCGGAGTTCTCGGAGTGTCAACTGATGCTCATTGGGCATCGGTATACTAATGCGGAGCAGTTCCTGAAAGACACTGAGATTCCTTCTATATATTTGTGATTGCGCGTCAATCCACGCAGGGGCGCGGGTGAACTGGTGATTCATGACAAGCATAAACAATAAGGGTGGTCACTTGTGGACAATTCGGATACTCCTGGCTTTTCTTCTGAGCGGAATGGCGATGACCGGCGCTGCGCAATCGCCAACCACCACTAGCCTGGAGACGATTTCGGGGGGGAATGCGCAAACCACGGTCTCGTCAGGCAGCGCGGTTACACTCACCGCGACTGTCACGGCCGGAAGCACTCCAGTCACCACCGGCCAGGTGCGGTTCTGCGACGCGTCGAGGTCGTATTGCACGGGTGTTCATATCCTCGGATTGGCCCAGTTGACCAGCGCCGGGGAGGCATCTCTGACTTTGCGTCCGGGGATAGGAAACCGCTCCTATCAAGCTAGGTTCCTTGGGACGAATAACTATCAGAGTAGCAGTTCGACAGCAGTTTCGCTGACTGTTACGGGTCTCTATCCGACGACGTCAACGATTACGCAGAGCGGCAGTTCAGGTAACTATACCTTGACCGCAAAAGTCGTTGGCGCCGGTGGACTGGTCGCGCCAACCGGCACGGTTTCCTTCGTGGATACGACGCATAGCAATGCTGTACTCGGCGCGATCACTCTGAGCGGAGCAACCACCGGACTAGCATGGGGGAATAGCTCTAACCTCGCAGCCGGAAGCTATCCGCAATCGGCTGTGCTGGCAGACTTCAACGGAGATGGAATTCCCGACCTGGCCGTCGCAGATAGCGGCAGTGGGACAGTCACCATCCTGTTGGGCAATGGGGATGGGACCTTCCGACCGGCGCCTTCGAGCCCGGTGAACGTAGGTCTGTATCCGTGGTCGTTAGTGGTCGGCGATTTCAATGCAGACGGCATCCCGGATTTAGCCGTGCTGGATTATGGAGATGCGACGCTGTACATCCTCCTTGGCAACGGGGATGGTTCGTTTCGTCAGTCACCGAACAGCCCTATTTCTGTGAGCAACTATCCTGTGCAGGTATTGACCGCAGACTTCAACCATGATGGCAACGCGGACCTCGCGATAATCGGCACAGGTTACACCGGTACAGTGACAGTTCTGCTTGGCAATGGAGATGGGACCTTTAATCTATCGCCTAGCGGTCCGCTGACGACGCCTTTTCCGAATTCAGCTGCAGTAGCGGCTGCAGCTGATTTGAATGGCGACGGGGTTGGCGACTTAGTCGAAGTGGACAACTTCGGTGATTTGAATGTCCTACTCGGAAACGGCGACGGTACCTTCTCCGCGCTCTCCAGCGTGCCTGGTGTGGGCAATTCATCCGCTTCGATTGCCATAGGAGACTTCAATGGGGATGGAATACCCGACTTGGCTATTGCCAACTACGGCAACGGTACCGTAACGATTTTGCTTGGGAAAGGCAATGGGACGTTTACGAAATCCGGGATCTTTTCTGTAGAATCCAATCCCATTTCAGTTGCCGTGGGCGATTTCAGTGGGGAGGGCATTGATGATCTGGCCATTGCGAATGCAGGATCGGCATCCGTGACGATTCTCATGGGTAATGGAAAAGGGGCCTTCAGCCAGGCATCTGCAAGTCCGCTGCAAATTCAGGGCACCCCGGTTGCCGTAGCTACGGGCGATCTAACCGGCAACGGCTTCGCCGATCTGGCTGTTGCCAACCAGGGCGAGGATACAGTATCGGTTCAGTTGGCGCAGTTAACGCAGACCGCGACCGCGACAGCTACCGGGATCGGACCTCTCGCTGCGGGGATTCACCAGGTTTCGGCGAACTATCTCGGAGATAGTAACTACAACCTCAGTGATTCCGCCACTGTCACACTACTCTCCCAGCCCATTGCTCCAACGGTGACAGCGGCACTAGCTTCGTCCATCATCACGAAGCTGCAGAGCTTATCGGTCGCAGTGGCAGTCAATGGAGGCAGTACTAACCCGACGCCCACCGGTACGGTAACCCTTGGTTCCGGAGGCTACACGTCTGCCGCCACGGCCCTCGTTGCTGGCAACGCCTCGGTTGTCGTGCCTGCAGGCGCACTGGCTGTCGGGACGGACACGCTTACCGTCACCTACATTCCGGACGCCAACAGTTCGTCGACATTTACAAGCAGTCTCGGTTCCGCGGTAGTGATGGTCACAGGCCAATCACCGACAACCCCGGCGATTACGGTGCAGTCATCATCAGCAAACATTACGGTGTTGCAGGGCGTCACCGTATCCGTCGGAGCAAATGGCGGGAGCGGCAATCCGCCGCCCACTGGCTATGTCGTAGTCATGAGCGATAATCCAACTCCTGCCATCTACGATACCTTCCAATATCCTGATGGAACCTTGATCAATGGACTGGTCGCGCAGTCGGGGAATTCTGTCTGGACGGTCAATGGTGATGGTATCGGAATGATTGAGGGAACCCACCTTTTCAACGATGCCCCATCTGGAGAAACCGGCAACTTGTACGCGATCCTTGGAAACACCGGCACGGAGAACGGCACCCCGAATCCTATTACGACAATCGGGGGTACCATTCGCATGTGTCCGTCGCTTTCGGGCACCTACAATCCCTCCTACACGTCGGTGGGAATGTTTGCCTCCCATGATCTTTCCTTTTCAAATCTCCTGGAAATCGGAATTGGCCCTACGTCCTGGTGGCTGTTAAAGGTCGTCAACGGATTGCAGACCTTTCTCCTTGTTGGGACCGAGAATCTAGCTGTAGATTGCGCCACCGAATATACCGTCCAGATGCTCATTAACACGTCGGCCGGAACGATTCAGGTGATTCCGCCGAGCGGGATTCCGTCGGCTGTAATCACGGATCCGGATGTGACAAACGTGGATGCGCGGTATGGTACATGGGAGCCGGAAAACGATGCCCCGTTCAAATACATCGGGGAATGGGGTTCGGTGTGGATGGGAGGCGGTTACGTTTCTGCCGCTACGCCGTTGAGCGGCGGAAGCGCTTCCATCAATATTCCGATGGGATCGCTCGTCGTGGGCGCAGACACCCTGATGGCCATTTACACGCCAGATGCGAACAGCGCGCCGTTGTACGCCCAGACGTCGGGCGCTGCAATCGTCAACGTGAGCAAGATCTCACCTACCGTGAGCGTGAGTGCTTCGGCCACGTATATAACAAATGAGACTGGCATTTCAGTGACAGTGGGATTATCGGGCGGGAGTCCGGCGCCAAATGGAACAGTGGTGCTGAGTGGCGGGGGCTACACATCTCCAGTTGTGACCGTGAATAACGGCTCATTAGCATTTATTATCCCCGCCGGCGATTTGGCTGTCGGCACCGACACGCTTACTGCTAGCTTTACGCCCGACGCAAAAAGTGCGCCTCTTTACGCCGTTGCGTCCGGGACGATTTCGATCACGGTGAATCAGGAGTTATTCCCCGTTGTCACGGTCACACCGTCCCCATCGAGCATCAACACAACTCAAAGCGACGAAGTGACGGTAGTAGTTCATGGAGGGAGCGCGAATCCTGTTCCGACGGGGACGGTGGTGCTGTCAGGCGCGCAGCCGTCATCGGGCAGCGTTCCAGTGATCTATGACACATTCCAGTATGCCAACGGGACGGTGTTGTCGAAGCAGGTGGCGCAGTCGGGCAACTCGCAGTGGTCCTGGACCGGCGGGCACGGCGCGGGGCCGGTGATTGAGGGTGAGCACTTGGTTCCGGTAGAGAACGCAGGGAATTTCGTTTATGCCTCTTTGCCGAACACGTCGGTTGTGGGTGGGACGCCGTCGCCGGTCACTACGCTGGGCGCGAGCTTCCAGCTTTGCCCATCGCCTGGATCATCTTCGTATGACGCCAGCCAGGTATCGATGGCGATGCTGGCGCAGCACGATACGAGTCTGACGAACTTCGTGGTTCTGAACTTCAGCCCCACGTGGTGGACGCTGGACAAGGTAGTGAACGGGGGAGCGTTCACGAAGATCGCGTCGGGGAGCGAGAACCTGACGGCGGACTGCCAGACGACCTACGCGGTGCAGATGCTTCTGAACCCGGCGTCGGGGACGGTGCAGGTGATTCCGCCCGACGGCATACCCTCCGCAGTGATTACCGATCCGGACGTGA
>Ga0326727_10012627_pt1 | contig 19146 bp, 19 predicted proteins | sample MB2enrmetagenome_FD_207643 | JGI IMG/M metagenome (GOLD analysis project Ga0326727, IMG submission 207643) | Lab enriched peat soil microbial communities from McLean, Ithaca, NY, United States - MB29MY | ecosystem: Environmental > Terrestrial > Soil > Wetlands > Peat | place: USA: New York...
CGGCCCAATGGGCCAAGGCGAAGTTGGTGCGGTATGCCGATGATCTGGTCGTGCTGGCGCGCCATCAAAGCCGAGGACTCGTTGGGTTTATCGAAAAGAGGCTAGAAAGCGGATTAGGGCTGGAGATTCTTCAGGGCCTTTTCCCACGGGAACAGATTCAAGTACCTCCGATCGCGCCCTTTCAGATCGCGGTCGTACCGGAACGTGTATCCCAGAAAGTCCAGACTGGCTCCTTGCTCCTTCAGGTCCACCACGCGCGTTTTCTCCCGGTTGAAGGGAGCGGGCGAAGCTGCACGACATGACGGCATCCCGTCAATGTTTCAAGCCGATCCCGCAACTGATCGGGGAGATGAACCGGCACTTGAAGGGGTGGGCGAACTACTTCTCGATTGGGTACCCTCGGGTGGCCTTGCGGGAGATCAACACGTACGTGCGCGACCGTCTCGTGCAGCACCTGAGACGGCGCAGCCAGCGGCCCTTCCGACCGCCGGAGGGGGTGACCAACTATGAACAGCTTCAGAACCTGGGGCTGCTTTATTTGTGAGCCAATACCGCGCAACTGCCTGTGCAAGCCTCAGGCGAGAGTTTTCAGGAGAGCCGGATGCCGGGAAATCCGCATGTCCGGTTCGACGAGGGGAGAGTGGGCCGGCATCTCGGTGCTCGCCCTCTCTCCTACTCTACCGTCTCCGCGTCAAGAATAACCCGCTCTCTCTCCCCGTCTCGAAGGGCTCCTCACTCGTAGCGCAGGGCCTCCACCGGGTCCAGGTTAGCGGCGCGGCTGGCGGGCCATATCCCGAAAAACAGGCCTACGCCCACTGAGACCAGCACGCCGGCGACCGCCGCCGAAACGGGAACCGACGTGGGCAGATTCGGGAAGATCAGGCCGGCCACCAGCGAGATCGTCCAGCCCACCATCAGCCCCAGAATGCCGCCCATTCCGGTGAGCACCACGGCCTCGGTGAGGAACTGAAGCACGATGTCCGCCTTGCGCGCGCCCACCGCCTTGCGCACGCCGATTTCGCGGGTACGCTCGGTGACCCCCACCAGCATGATGTTCATCACCCCGATGCCGCCCACCAGCAGCCCGATGGAGCTGATGATGATCATCACCAGCGCCACGGTTGCGGTCACGCTGTGGAACTGCTCGATCATCTGTTCCGCGGTGGTGATGTAGAACGAGTCGGGCTGGTCGAACTTGTCGCGCCGCTCGATGCGCAGCACCGCGCGCACTTCGTCCTGGGCCTTGGCCAGCATCCCCGGGCGCGCAAACGCCATGATCACGTGCTCCTTGAGGTTGGGATAGATCTTGCGCATGGTGAAGTACGGAATCAGAACGCGGACATCGTTCATGCCCGGCAGATACGCCGCCGGCCGGTCCATCACCCCTACAATCCGCAACTCGTGCGCGTCTACCTGGATCAGCTTGCCGATGGGGTCCTCGTTGGGCAGCAACTGCTTCTTGATGTCCTCGCCAATCACCACCACCGGCATATGATGGGTATTCTCGAAATCGCTGAAGAAGCGGCCGTATTTCATGGTGGTGCCGCCGGCGGCGTAGCCTTCCTCCGTGCCGGCCAACCCAATCTGGTAGATGTCGTTGCCCTTGTAACGCGCGCTGTGCATGTCGTTGGGGCCGCGGCCGGCAATCAGGTACGGGCTGACATATTGCACCGAGGGGCAACGCTCCGCCAGGGCGCGGGCGTTGTCCAGGGTGAGCGGCTTGCGGCGGCGCTCCTCGCGCGTCGATTCGCCCATGGCGGGCGTCTTGGTCACGATGATGCTATTGGGGCCGAAGCTGCGCATCAGGTTGGTGATGGCGCCGTCCAGGCCGGAGATGATCGAGCCGACGCCGATTACCGCGCTGGTGCCGATGATCACCCCCAGCACGGTGAGGAACGACCTCAGCTTGTGCTCGCGAACGGTGGTCAGGGCCAGTTTGACGCCGGAACCTACGGAAGCAGCGGTCATCTTTCCATCCTCAGGGCTTCGATCGGGTCCAGATGAGCCGCTCTCCGCGCCGGGTAGATGCCGAAGAACAGGCCCACCGCCGCGGATACGGAAACGCCCACGATCACGGCCGTGGCGGGGACGGAGGTCGGCACCGGCGTGACGCTGCGCACCAGAACCGCCAGCAGCCAGGCGATCGTCACCCCGATCAGACCGCCCAGGCCCGCCAGCATGGCCGACTCCACCAGAAACTGGTTCAAAATGTCCCTGTTGCGCGCCCCCACGGACTTGCGGATGCCGATCTCATGGGTGCGCTCGGTGACCACCGCCAGCATGATGTTCATGATCACCACGCCGCCCACCACCATGAATACCGAGACCACGCCCACCGCCGTGGCCGCGATAGCGCTGGTCAACTGCTCCCAGAACGCCAGCAGGGAGTCGGAGGTGAGCATGGAAAACGTATCGTCGTCGTTCCCCTTCAGGTGACGGTAGGCGCGCAACAACATACGCGCTTCTTCCTGCGCCTGGAAGAGATGCTCGTGATCGATGGCCGTTCCGTAATACTCCATGCCGCTGCGGGCGCCCCAGATCTTGAAGTACGTCTCCACCGGGACAACCACGAAATTATCCTGCGACTGGCCGAGCACCGACCCTTTGGCTTTGGACACGCCCACGATGGCGAACGGAGTCCCGTTGACTTCGATGGTCTGGCCGAGCGGATCGCCCTCGCCGAAGAACTTGGTCGCGACATCGTGGCCGATGAAAGCCACGTTCATGCGCTGCCGGTTCTCGGACTCCGAAAAAAAGCGGCCGTCCTCGGCCTGGTAATTGGCGATCACCGCGATCGCGGGAGAGGCCCCGCGCAGGTCCACGTTTTCGGAGCGCTCCTTGCCTTTGTGGATGGTCACGCTGCTCTCGGCGGACATGCCCATCTGGCTGGTCAGGGTGGCCCGCGAACGAAGGAACTCGAACTCTTCGCGGCTCAATTGCGGGTTCCTGCGGAGCATTTCGAGGTATTTCTTGGGGTCCCATTGCATCATGACGATGCGCGCGACCATGTACCCATCGGCCCCCATTTCCAAAACGTTCTGCGCCACCACCACATTCATGCCGGAAATGACCGACATGACGGATATAAGGGTAGTGGTGGCCAAAATGATGCCCAGAAGCGTGAGAAAGGTGCGCAGCTTGGAGCTGCGCAGCGACTGCGCCGCCCCCGCCACCGCCTCCCAGAACGACGCGTGCGTATTGGCCATTATTCACCTAGACGGAAAAGCCGGTTCCTTCATAGCGTTTTGTCCGATAAACCACCTCATTACTACGTCATCCGCCCAGAAGCGGTTCCCTCGGCGGGCCAGGAACCCCAGATGCCCCCCTTGGGGGACCCCCAGCACTTCAATCCAGGGGTTCGAGCGAACCTCTGGCGATTCAAATGCCGCGTAAGGAACGAAAGTATCGTCCTTCGCCTGAACCAGCAGGGTGGGCACGCGGAGCCCGCCCAGGTAGCGAATGGCGGACTGAGAGCGGTAGTAGTGGGAGGCTCCGCCGAAACCGAAGGAAGGAGCGGTGATGCGGTCGTCGATGGCGAAAAGGGTCCGCAAACCGGCCAGCTCGGCCGCGCTGTAGCGGCCGGTGGCCAGCAGGCGGGCGCGCATTTTGCGCACAAAACGCCGCTCGTAGAATCGATTTTGCGGCTGCGCCAGGCGAAGCGCGCAGGCTTCCAGGTCGAGCGGGGTGGAAACCGCGCATACGGCGCGGAGCAAGGGGTGGGCCGCCTCGCCCAATTCCCCGGCCAGCTTCAGGGCCACATTGCCGCCCAGGGAAAAACCGGCCAGGAACACGGGGCCGCGCCCTTCCTCCCGGAATACGCGCAGCACGGCCAGCAGATCGCTGGTGAGGCCGGCGTGGTAGAGCGTGCGGCAAAGGCGCGCCGTACCGCCGCAGGTGCGCATGTGGAAGCGGTGGGCGGCGAATCCGGCGCGCACCGCGGCGGCGCTCAGGCCGCGCATGTAGCCGGCTTCCCCGGAACCTTCCAGGCCGTGGATGAGAACTACCTCGCCAGCCGCCGGCTCGGCCGGGCGCTGCGATTCCACCAGCACCTGGGTTTCGGGATCGGTGCGGTACAGGCGGCGCTCCACCGGCGCGGAAACGCGCGGGCGGAGCCAGAAATGGCCCGCGACGGTTTGCCAATGAGAATTCCGGAACAACGGCTGAAACGAGGTCATCGAGGCCCTGGTACTTGTAGTATAGGAGAATGCCAGCTATGCGTGCCGTTCTTGCGATCCTATTGAGCCTTTCGGCGTTTGGCCAGTCGGGCGCCGTACCCCGGAAATCGCCTCCGTTTTCGATTCTCCGCGTGGGTCACGATCCGCTCCAGATCGAGAGTTTTCGCGGCAAGGTGGTGGTGCTGGCCTTTATCTCCACCACCTGCCCGCACTGCCAGGAGCTCACCAAGGAACTCGGCCCAATGTCGAAGGAATACGCCGCGCGCGGGGTCCAGTTCCTGGAGTGCGCGTTCAACCCCGAGGCGCAAGCCGGCGTGCCGGGGTTCATCGAGCAGTTCCAACCGCCGTTCCCGGTGGGGTACAGCAGCCGCGAGGCGGTGGAATCCTACCTGCAACGCACCGTCATGGACACGACGCCGCTATGGGTCCCGCACTTGGTGTTTCTGAACCGCGGCGGCGTTATCCAGGCGGATATCGCCGGCGACAGCCCCTTCATGAGCGACCCCTTGGCCAACATCCGGGCGGAGTTGAACAAAGTACTCGCGGTGGGCGGGGCAGGGAAGAAGGCCACCGGCGCGTCCAAGAAGGGCGCGGCTACCAAGCAGTAGAACGGGCGCTCGGGAAGCCGAAGCGCATTTCCATGCAGAGACAGGAACCCAAGCGAATCCTGGCCGTGGTCGCCGATCTGTTCTTCTCGGTCAAGCTGGCCGACGCAGCCAAACGGTCCGGCCTGGTTTTGGAGCTTGTCAGAGATCCGGTCGAGGCGCTGGAAAAAGCGCGGCGCAAGCCGGCGCTGATCATCCTGGACCTGAACTTCGAAGCGGTCCAGCCGCTCGACCTGATCGCCAGGCTGAAGTCGTCCCCTGAAACCAAAGGCATCGCCGTGATCGGGTACGTCTCCCATGTACAGGGCGAGCTGAAGCGGCAGGCGCACGAGGCGGGCTGCGACACGGTGCTGGCCCGCTCGGCCTTCTCGCAGAGTATTCCGCAGATCTTCAAGAGGCACTCGGGGACGTAACGCCGCTCCCACGAGGGCGAGGCATGCCTCGCCCCTACAAACGAGCGGTGTAGGGGCCGGGCGTGCCCGGCCCTCGGCGTTGCGGAGCAAAACGTCATTTATATCTGCCCCGAATGGCGTTCCAGCGCACCTTCAGCGGGTCCAGAAACGCCATCACGCCGCGGGCCAGGCTGACGGTGGTGCCGGCCGCATTGTTCCAGCGCACCGGCGTCTCGACCGTCCGGTAGCCCAGCCGCCGCGCGATGAACAGCACCTCCACGTCGAACCCGAATCCGTCCAGGCGCTGCCGCCGGAAGATCTCCGCCGCCGCGCGCGCTTCAAACAGCTTGAAGCCGCATTGCGTATCGTGGAACGGCAGGCCCGTGATCAGCCGCATGGCGATGTTGAAGCCGCGGCCTATCGTTTCGCGAAGAAGAGGCTGGTGGACGCCGATCAGGGACCGGTCCAGCGCGCGCGATCCAATGGCCACCCGCGCCTGTTCGCGCTCGGCCGCGGCCCACAGCTTTTCCAGTTCCTCGATCGGCGCCGAAAGATCGGCGTCGCTGAACAATGCCCACTCCCCCCTGGCCTCCAGCATGCCGCGCCGCACGGCGTAGCCCTTGCCGCGATTGCCGGGATTGCGAAGAACGCGTGCGCCGCCGGCGCGCGCCGCCTCCGCCGTACCGTCGCGTGAACCGTCGTCCACCACCACGATTTCCGAGAATTCCCACGGAAAAAGGGCAAGATGCTCGCGGACGCTGCGCAGCGTCGCGGGCAGACGTTTCTCTTCGTTGAACGCAGGAATGATGATGGAAACAGAGCGTCGCAAAATGGAAGTTCCATGATAGCCGATTGGCTCCTCCGCTTCGGAGTACCATAAGAGAAAGGGGGGGCATCGGCCCGATGACCATAGACGAACGGCTCGAACGGCTCACCGAACGCCACGAGGCGCTCACCCAAAGCGTCGAGATGCTGACCCACGACGTGGAAACCCTCAAGACCATCGCCCAGCAGGACGGCGAGAACATCCGCGCCCTCGCCCGTGTCGCCGAAATCCACGAGCGCCGCCTGAGCTAGATCGAAGGCCTGCCGGAGTAGCCGGCCAGCGGGCGGCAATCGCGGAGACGCGGCCCGAAATCGGCGATAATAGCAGTTTCCCTACAGAGGAGACCTATTTGTCGCTGGAAGACGATCTTTTGAAGCAGCGCCTGGAGCGCATCCGCGAAATCGAGGCGCTGGGATACAGGGCCTATGGCCGGCGCTACGATTATTCGCACACCATCCCCGGCATTCTGGCCGAATATGGCGCTAAGACCGCCGAAGAGCTGACGCCCGAGATGCGCGTCCGCATCGCCGGGCGGGTGATGACCATCCGCCACATGGGCAAGGCCGGCTTCGCGCACCTCCAGCAGAACGGCGAGCGGCTCCAGATCTACGTCAAGAAGGACGCCGTGGGCGAGCGCGATTTCGCGCTCTTCAAGATGCTCGATATCGGCGACATCGTGGGCGTCGAGGGCTACCTGTTCCGCACGCGCACGGGCGAGCTCAGCGTGCACGCCGAGACACTCGAGTTCCTCTCGAAGACCCTGCTTTCGATGCCCGAAAAGTGGCACGGTTTGGAGGACGTGGAAATCCGCTACCGCCAGCGCTACCTGGACCTCATTGCCAACCCCGAGGTGCGCCAGGTGTTCGTCACGCGCGCCCGCGCGATCGCCTCGCTGCGCCGGCAGCTCGAGGCGCGCGGCTTCATCGAGGTGGAAACCCCCATGATGCAGCCACTCTACGGCGGCGCCGCGGCGCGGCCCTTCCTCACCCACCACAACACACTCGATATCGACCTCTACCTGCGCATCGCTCCGGAGCTGTACCTCAAGCGCCTGGTAGTGGGCGGGCTGGAGCGGGTCTACGAGATCAACCGCAACTTCCGCAACGAGGGTCTTTCCACCCACCACAACCCCGAGTTCACCATGCTCGAGTTTTACCAGGCCTATACCGATTACCGCGGCCTGATGGACTTTTCAGCCGAGCTGCTGGCGCAAACCGTGATCGACGCGACAGGCTCCTCCACGGTGGAGTTCGAAGGCCACAGGCTCGATTTCGGCCGCGTCGAGCGCTATACCATGCGCGAAGCCGTAATCCGTTTCTGGGAGGGCGATGGCCAGCCCTCGCCCGACGACGTTTGCGACCCCCAATGGCTGGGCCGCCACTCCGGCAGGGCCACCGCCGGGGAAGCGCTTACCGACATTTTCGAGCGCACTGTGGAACATCAGCTCATCCAGCCGGCCATCATCTACGACTACCCCGTGGAAACGTCTCCGCTTTCCAAGAACAAGCCCGAGGATCCGGCCTTCGTCGAGCGCTTCGAGATCTACGCCGCGGGCATGGAAATCGGCAACGCCTACACCGAGCTCAACGACCCGCAGGAGCAGCGCCGGCGCTTCGACATGCAGCTCGCCATGCGCGAGCGCGGCGATGAAGAGGCCCACCAGATGGATGAAGATTACGTGCGCGCGCTATCCTACGCCATGCCGCCCACCGGCGGCGAGGGGATAGGCATAGACCGCCTGACCATGATCCTCACTGGCTGCCGCTCCATACGCGACGTGATTCTCTTCCCGCTGCTGCGCCCCGAAGGTCCCATCGACCTGGTGCGGCAATTGCGCGAGCTGGACCAGAAGTGAACGGGCGCTTCGAGCTGTTCATCGCCGGCCGCTACCTGCGCGCGCGCCGCAAGGAAGCCGTGATTTCGGTGATCACCCTGATTTCGGTGATTGGCGTGGCGGCCGGCGTGATGGCCCTGGTCGTCGCGCTGGCCGTCAACAACGGCTTCAAAAACACGCTCCAGCGCAACCTGCTGGGCGCCATGGCGCACATCAACGTCATGGAAAAGGAGCCGGGCTACGGCATCGAAGACTGGCGCGGCATGGCGGCCAAGCTGCGCAAGCTGCCCCATGTCACCGACGTTTCGCCGGCCCTCTATTCGCCCACCCTGCTGACCGGCGGATTGCAGCCCAAGTACGTCATCCTCAAGGGCATCGACGTGAACGCCGAAATGGCCATCAGCGAGTCGCTGCGCCACCTCAAGGCGGGGTCCCTCGACCGCTTGCGCGACCCCGACGCCGACCCGCCCGGCATCGTGCTGGGCGCGGATACGGTCCAGGATACGGGCATGATCCTGAAGTCGCGCATCCGCGCGCTTTTTCAGAACGGCGAGCTGACTCCCTTCGGTCCCACGTTCGCGGTGCGCCCGTTCCGCGTCAGCGGCGTCTTCTCATCCGGCTTCTACGAGATCGACGACAACTGGGCCTACGCCGCCCTGCCGGCGGTGCAGAAGGCGCTCTCCCTTCAAGATGTCGTGAACCAGATCGAAATCAAGCTGGACGATCTGAACCTGGCGCCCCAGGTGGCCGCACAGGCGGAGAAGATCGTGGGGGCGAAATACACTACCACCACCTGGATGGAGCGCAACCGTCAACTGCTCGATGCGTTGAAAATGGAGCGCAAGGTAACGGTCATCACCATCGGGCTGATCGAGCTGGTGGGGGCTCTCAACATTTTCATCACGCTGGTGATGATGGTGATGGAAAAGTACCGCGACATAGGGGTACTCATGTCCATGGGCGCGCGGCGCGGCCAGATCCGCCGCATCTTCATGCTGCAGGGCGTGCTGATCGGGGCCGCCGGCAGCGCCATCGGCCTCACCGTGGGTTACGCCATCTGCTACTTCGCCGACAAATACCGCTGGGTCTCGCTCCCCGAGTCGGTCTACTCGATGAGCTTCGTGCCCTTCGAGCCGCGGCCCTATGACGGCATCTGGATAGCTGCCGCGGCCCTCCTGGTAAGCTTCCTGGCCACCATCTACCCCGCAAGAAGCGCCACCCGCATCACGCCGGCCGAAGTGCTGCGATACGAATAGGCCGCCGGATGTGGGGTCAGGTCTTCCGACCTGCCGCCGCCTTTTCAGGCGGCGTTCTTTGGCCCGGGATGCTGTCGGACGTGGCGCCTCGCGTGCCACGTGGTGTTCTGCTCGCGGGCGTGAATTTGCGCCGGCCGTCAAGGCGGCCGGGCGCTATCCTATTGCTGGAGAATGGTATGCCGCCGCTGCTGATTCTCGCGCTCTTGCTTCTGCCGCAGGACCATCCTTCGGAAAAGTGTTCGATTTCCGGAACAGTGGTCGACTCGGTCACAGGCGAGCCATTGAATAAGGTCGAATTGGGACTCGTCCCGCTCGACCGCCAGGCTACTCATGTGGCCGTCACCAGATCCGATGCGGAGGGAGGCTTCGCGATGGTGGATCTCGATCCGGGCAGCTACCATCTCACAGGCAAGCGCAACGGATACCTGGAGATGTCCTACGGCGCGCACAGGCCCGGTAGCGATGGCTCCGTGGTGCGGCTCGCAGCGGGCCAATCTCTGGACGGCCTCAAGTTCAAGCTGACGCCTTCCGCGGTGATCGCCGGCACCGTCCGCGACAGCGACGGCGAGCCGCTGGAATGTGCGCACGTCAACCTGGGACGCGTCACCTACGAGTATGGCAAGCCACGCGTGGAAGGCTCCGACAGCACGGACACCGACGACCGCGGCGAGTACCGGTTTCCCAGGCTGGACCCCGGAAAGTACTACGTCGGCGTCGAGCCGGAATCCCATGGGTGGGACCAGGTGGATCATTCCGCGAACGCCGGTCCAATGGAGGCTGCGGCGCCAACGTTTTATCCGGGAGCGGCCGACCTGGCGTTAGCCGCCCCCATTGAGGTCTCCACGGGCAGCCATGTAACCGGCGTGGATGTGACGCTGCTCCGATTCCGCGTCTTGCGCGTGAGCGGGCGGGTGGTAAACGGGCCCCCGGCGGGCCGCGTGACGGTTGTGCTGCACGACGCGAAAAACGCTGGAATGAGGGACTACGATCTGCGGACTCCCACCAGGAACAGCGCCGGCGACTTCGAGTTTCGCGGCGTGCCGCCCGGCTCCTACGAGCTGACAGCGCGGGGCCAACCGCTGGTGGGCAGGACCTCGATTGTTGTCGGCGCATCCGACGTGGATGGCGTCCGGGTGACCATGACGCCCGGAGCCGAGGTCAAACTGCGGATCGTAGCAGAAGGAAAAGTCAAGCCGGACTTGTCCGAACTCAACTACTTCCTGACGGTGGACGGGCGAAGCGGGTTCGAATCCGGGCCGCGGGACGCCGAAAGGTTCACCGCCAAGAACGTGCCCCCGGACCACTACGCTCTCAAGCTCTCCGGAAGCTTGCTGCGTGAGTTCTACGTCAAGTCTGCCCGCGCCGGAGAAACCGACGTTTTGGCCGACGGTCTGACGGTGACGGGGCCCGGAACCACAGAAATCGAAATCGCGCTGGCCAACGATGGCGCCGCGCTGGAAGGCGTGGTCCGCGACAAGAGTCAGCAGCCGGTCGCGGGCGCCACCATCCTGCTCGCGCCGAACCAGCGGTCACGCGCCGATCTGTTCAAGAGCACGACCAGCGATCAGAACGGCCACTACGAATTCGCCGCCATCGCCCCCGGCGATTACAGGCTGTTTGCCTGGGAAGACGTGGAGCCGGAGGCGTGGAACGATCCCGACTTCCTCGGAGACTACGAAAAGCAGGGCGAGAAGATGACCTTGGAACCCAAGGCGCGAGCCACGGCGAACCTGCATTTGGCGACTCGTCCGGATACGCAGTAGGCGCAGGTCTTGGCGGAGGAGTACCCGTGGTTGGGCGCCACGCCGGGCCGAAGCCCGGCGGCAGGAGGAAATCCCGACCCCACGTCGCGCCACGCCGGGCCGAAGCCCGGCGGCAAGCCAAAAGGCTTGTCCCCACATCGCCGGCTCTTCCCGTGGGGTCAGGTCTTCTGACCTGCCGCCGCCTTTCAGGCGGCGTTCTTCGGCTTACGGGACCGCTACTTCCCGCTTGGTTTCCATCTCCGCATTCAGCAGCCTGACCCGGATGGGCAAGCCGCCGATGGATGGCGCGACCCGCCTGGCCAGGCGCTCGAAACCGGCCACCGCTTCAGGCCGCTCCCAGACTCGGTCGCCGACCACGAACCCGATCGCCGCGCCGTCGCCCTTCGATACCACCACGCTGACGCCCAAATCCTCCAGGTACCCGGCGTCCCGAAGCGCCTGGCCGAGCGCTTTGGCGTCGCCCTCGGTGGCGGAGCCGAAGTAGTAGATCGCGTCCCTGGCGCCGATGGTGGCTTTGCCAACCTCGAGCGACTTGTGAACGGTCCATGCCGAGTCCACCAGATGAACCTCAATGGGGAATCCGCCAATCGAGGTGGCCACGCGCCGCCCGATTTCCTCGAAACCGGCGACTGTATCCGCATGGTCCCAGGCGCCTTCGCCGAGAACGAACGAAACCACGGTGACGCCCTTGTTCTTCGACAGCAGAACGCTCAAGCCGCGGCCGTTGAAGAAGCCCGTGCCTTCGAGCGCATGGCCGAGCGCGGAGGCGTCCTCGATGGTAGCCGGACGGTAGTAGTAGACCTCGTCGTTCGCGCCGACGATTACCTTGGAAACCTCGCGTTTGGGCTTGCGCATCGCCCCGATGCCCCAGGCCACGAGGGTCGCCAGGAGGAGGAGCCCGAGACCCGAAGCCAGCCAGTTGGCGGCGCGATGCGGTCCCCGGTCGTCCATGCACACGATGCTATCCCCCGGCGGTTGCCGGAAGCAATCCGCCGCGGCCGCCGGGGGATATCGAGCTACTTCTTCATGTCCGCTTGTACCTTCTTGAAGCCCGCGGGAATGGCGAACTGCGAAGGGTCCAGGGGAGCCGATGCGAAATTGCTCAGCTCGGTGGTCATTTCCAGCAGGGAACCCGGGCTGGATGGCGGTTGATCGGAACTGGCGGGCGGCGTCTGATCCTGCTTTTTGCGGCCCAACCCGCCCAAACCTCCCAAGCGGCTGCCCAGAATGCCGCCCAACCCCTGCTGCTGTTGCTGCTGTTGTTGTTGCGGCGGGGGCTGCTGCGCGGATGGCTGGGCCCCGGCTGGCGTGGAGCCGGCGGCGGGCTGCCCGGGCGCTCCCATGGTGGTCAACTGTAGCACCGGCACGCCGTCCAGCTTGGCCATTTCCTTGGTCATGCCGGCCATCCCCTGGGAGACGCTGGGGTTAGCCGCGAACATATTGCCGGCAGGCGTCCAATCGATCTTCTCGGCCATGCGGCGGTAAAAATCGCGAACTTCCTGGTATCCCGGAATGGCGGGGGCGATCCACATGTCGGTGTTGATGGTCATGGCGCCGGTCTGGCCGCTTTGCTGGTCCGTGCTTTGCGCCTCCATCTTGAGCACCATTTCCTTGGTGTCGATTCCATTGATCTGGCGGGTCTTGCCGGTGCTGTCCACGGAGACCTTAAAATCCATCTGCTGGCCGGCCCCCTGCTTGGATTTCTGGGCTTGCGCCTTTTGCGCCGCCTGTTCCATGGCGGCCTTCATTTCGGCGAATGTCATCACCGAATAGGTCTTCTTCTGGAAGTCGATGCGGGTGATGGTCTGCGCGCCCAGGTCGATGATGGACGCTTCATTCTGGGTACGATGCATCAACTGGTCCCCCTTCACCGAGATCGTGCTGCGAACCGGCTCGCTGGCGCTCTTGGAAAAGACGCTGGCCACTTTCATCATGCTGGCCATCATTCCGCCGGTGATCGTGCTGGTTTCCTGGTAACTGAAGTCCGCCGGCAGGGTGAAGGCGGCCATGAGCATTAATGCAAATGCCGTTACGATCTTGCGAATCATAGTTACTTCTCCTTAATTGCTATATCGTAAGACAAGAAGGGGCGCGGTACAATACCGGTTCAGAAGGAAAGTTCCGTGCCCGAGCTTACGATCCGGCCCACCGCCAAGTTCATCAAGGCGGTGGCCGGTCACTCGAACAGCTCGGCGTGGCTCCCGGTGCGCACCAGGATCAACGCGGTCTCCGTCATTTTGTAGAGCAGGACCCAGTCGGGCTGGACGTGGCAGTCCCGGTGGCCCGCCCAGACGCCGCGCAGCGCATGTGGGCGGCAGCGGGGAGGCAAGGGCTGCTGGGCCTGAAGGAGATTCACGATCTCTTCCAACTTGTCCAGGTCCCTGCCTTGCTTCTCAACCCGCCGCAGGTCCTTTTCAAACGCGGTTGTGGTGAGAAGGGCGAGGGCCATCAGTTCTTTTCGCGCAACTCACGGAAGGAACCATAGCGCCTCAACGCCGCGGGATCGTTTGCCTCCATCATCGCAGCGACCGTTTGCGCGTTGGGAATCGCGACGGGGAACGGAAGTCCCTTATGCAATTCGACTTGTTTCAGGAAGAGCCGGATCGCTTCGGTTGTCGAGAGGCCGATCCTCGAAAAGACGCGCGCGGCCGACTCGTGCAGCTTGGGATCGATTCGGGCGTGAATCATCCGGGTTTTCACGGCTTGCCGTTGCATACCGAGCTCCTGGTTCATTGTATCTCAATTGAGACCTGAGTGGTAAACATCCTCGTGGAAAGCTCCGCGCTGGCTCTGGCGGCTCGTGCTGCTCTCACGCTTTGACGAACGTGGTCAGCCCTCTGCGGCTGCGCTCGCGAAGCTGGCAGGTGCGCAGAGTGTCCGCCAGGGCTTCCAGGTTGGGGACACCGTATATGTGGAAGCGCTCCAGCTCGGCGTCGGAAGAAAACAGCTTCAGCGCGGCCTGTCCTACCAGTCGCATACCGAGCGGTTTGCGCAGCTCGAAGTGATCGATGCGGAACAGTTCCAGGCTCTCCTGCACCTTGGACAGCAAGCCCTTCTCCAGTTTGATCCGCTGGGTGGTGATCTCGTAATGGGTGCTCGCGCTCTTTAAGTAATAGCCCAGGCTAATGATCGCCGCCAGCAGAACGAAGCCCAGCACTACATAGCCCGTCGGCGCGCCCGCATAGACAGCAACGGCAGCAACGGCTATGGTGGCGATGATGGGCAGCACTTGGCGGATGCTGTAGAACACCGCTGGGCGGCCGACGTACAGGTCCTTCTCCACCTCCGCATCCTTAGTGGCCGCGAAAGCGCTCAAATCCGTATTGCAGAAGCGGCACTTGATGGCCACCACCTTGATGGACTCCCCGCACACCGGGCAGGGCTTGGTATCTCCTTCCATGCTTGCTCCTCTCCAGCTAAGGTATACACCGTTCCGCCAGGCGGAAGCAAATGTGGAGCGCAAGAGCGCGACCAGGGGGTCGCGCGCGGACGGGGGCGTCCGCCCCACCTCAGGCCCCTACGCTTCGCCCTTTTTCCGTATCTTGATATCCAGCCGCTTGATTTTCTGGTTCAGCGTGGAAAGCGGCACGCGCAGGCTCTCGGCGGCCTCGGTCTGGCTCCAGTTGCACAACTCCAGGCGCTCGGCGATGGTGCGCCTCTCATAGTCGTTGACGATTTCGAACAACGAGGCGTCGGCGGGGAGCGGGCCGCCGTCGGCGCGGTGCAGCCGGATGCCGTTGGCCTGGAGCAGGGAATCGGGCAGCACATCCACCGGCGCGATGGGGTCCACGGCCAAAACCACCGCGCGCTCCACCACATTCTCCAGTTCCCGCACGTTGCCCGGCCAGGAGTGCTCCATGAGGATCTGCATGGCGTCGGGATGGAACCTCAGGAGCGAACCGCCTTCGGGGCCCAGAAACTTATCGTTCTCCCGGCAGTAGAGCGTGAAAAAGTGGTCCACCAGCGCGGGGATGTCTTCCTTGCGGTCGCGCAGCGCGGGCAGCGCGATCTTGATCACGTCCAGCCGGTAGTAGAGGTCTTCGCGGAACTTGCCTTCCTTCACAAGCTGAAACAGGTCCGCGTTGGTGGCCGCCAGAATTCGCACATCCACCTTGACGGGATCGGTGGCGCCCAGGGGAGTGAACTCCTTTTCCTGGATGACGCGCAGCAGCTTGATCTGGGTCTCGGGTCCGATGGTGCCGATCTCGTCGAAGAAGATGGTGCCGCGGTCGGCCACCTCGAAGTAGCCCTTCTTGGACTGCACGGCGCTGGTAAAGGCGCCCCTGACGTGCCCGAACAACGTGGATTCCAGCAGGTCCTGAGGCAGCGAGCCGCTATTGACGGCCACGAACATGTGGTTCGCGCGCGGGGAATTGGCGTGGATGGCCTTGGCCACCAGTTCCTTGCCGGTGCCGGTCTCGCCGGTGATCAGGATGGTGGAACGGGCCGTAGCCACCTGGCTCACCAGGTCCAGCATGCGCACCATGCGCTCGCTCTTGCCGATGATATTGGGGAAACTGTAGCGCTCCAGCAGGGCGCGCTTGAGGTGCACGTTCTCGTATTCGAGACGCCGGCGCGCGATCATCCGGTCGATCTCGATGATCAGCTTCTCGTTGTCCCAGGGTTTGGAGAAGTAGTCGTTGGCGCCGAGCTTGAGCGCCTGCACGGCGGCTTCCACCGACCCGTAGGCCGTAATCATGAAGATGGGAGTTTCGTGGTCGCGCTTGCGCGCCTCCTCGAGGACGTCCATCCCGGAGATATCCGGCATCATCAGATCGAGCAGCACCAGGTCGTAGCCGCGGGTCTCCATCTTCTGAAGCCCTTCGGTTCCGTTTTGGGCCAGCTCCACCCCATAACCCTCCGAGGTCAGCAGCAGCTCGAGGCCTTCGCGGATATCCGCCTCGTCGTCGATTACCAGAATGCGGCCGCGCGGGGCGGGGGAGCGAGCCGCGGTTTCGACGGGATTATTGATGGACAGTGGGGCCATCGTTTCAGGAGGCGGTCACCGGCTTCCGCGCCGCGGCCATGGCGAACGGCAGCTCGATCCGAAACCTGGCGCCGCCGGCGCGCCGGTTGGCGACTTCAATGGAACCGCCATGCTCTTGAATGATACCGTAAGTCACGGAAAGCCCGAGGCCGGTGCCCTTGCGCGCGGCCTTGGTGGTGAAAAACGGGTCGTAAAGGCGGTGCAGGTGCTCGGGCGCGATGCCGTGCCCCGTATCGGCCACTTCCACCCGCGCGCCGGCCGCTTCCGACCAGGTGCGGACCTCCAGCCTGCCCCCCGCCGCCATGGCGTCGCGGGCGTTGAGGAAGAGATTCAGGAACACCTGCTGAAGTTTTCCGGTATTCCCGTGGACCGGGGGAAGGCCCGGTTCCAGGTCCGTGTGGATCTCAATGCCGGACTTCCGCAACTGGTGCTCGATCAAGGAGAGGGTTTCCTGGAGCACCCGGTTCAGGTTGACGTCGCCGAAGGAGGCGGGCGAGGTGCGCGAGAAGTTGAGCAGCGAGTTCACAATTTCGCTGGCGCGGAAGGTCTGCTTGGCGATCTTATCGAGAATCAAGGACTTCTGGGAGTCTTCGGCCACCTGCTTGGCGAGCATCTGGGCGTAGGTGGAAATCACCGCCAGCGGAGTGTTGACTTCGTGCGCCACCCCGGCCGCCAGCAAGCCGATGCTGGAGAGCTTGTCGGCCTGCACCAGGCGCTGCTCCAACTCGGCGCGGTCCGTGACATCGTCGAAAATGATCAGCCGGCCGATGCGCTCCTGGTCCTTCGAGACCAGGGGCGCGATGGCGATGTTCAGCGTGGCTTCGTGGAACTTGCCGGAAGTTCCATTGCCGTTCACCGGGGCCTTCAAGACGAATTTGTAGATGTGGTGGATTCCGGTTTCGCCGCGCACGCTTTCGAACTGATCGGCTAGCTCGGCGGGGAACAACTCGCCCAGACGCACGCCCACGGCCCGCTCGCGGGGAATTCCGCTCAACTGCTCGATCTGCGTGTTCCAGCTCTCGACGCGGTCTTCCAGGTCCGCGGCCAGGATGCCGACGTTGATGGATTCGACGATATTCTCGCTGAACTCCTTCAGCCGCTCGTATTCTTCCACCTTGCGCTGGAGCGAGCGGTAGAGCGAAGCGTTTTCGATGGCAATGCCCAGGTATCCCGCCAGGGTGACCAGCAGCGCGACGTCGTCGCTCGAAAGATAGTCGCCGTCCACCGTCCGGCTTACGCCCAGAAAAGCGATGGTCCGGCCGCGAACGGTGCACGGAATGTAATAGGTGAGGTCGAGGTCGGCGATGGCGCCGCGCACCGAGGCGGGCCAGGACCGGGACACCGCGTCGAGCTGATGCCGCGTGCGCTCGAAGAACAGATAGGGCAGGGAAGCTTCCGAACGCAGGAAGCTGAGGTCCAGATCGTCGCGGCCGCCGTTGGCCAGGCGGGGGTTGGAGCCCATGGCCTTCCTCAGCCGGAACGCGGCGCCTTCGGGCTTCTCCTCCGCCAGGAAGAAAGCCAGGTGTCTGATGGACAGGGTTTCGAGCAGCCGCTCGCCGGCCGAGGAAAGCATGGCGTCCAGATCGGTTTCGGCGCTGAGTTCCCGCGCAAATTCCACCAGCGTGCGGCGGTAGTCGTAGAGATAGCGGTAGAAATGCCGGTCCAGGCGCTCCTGCATCCAGTTGCGCAGAGGTTGGAAAAGAAACGCCGCCGTCAGCATCAACAGGAGGACGCCGGCGCTGCCCAGATCCTTGAAGTACTTCTGCACCTGGTTGCCCAGCGAGAACACCACCCCATAGAACGCCGCCAGCACGCACAAGGTGGCCAGCGTATAGGCATAGCCGCGGCGGAAAAGGATGTCCACGTCCATCAGGCGGTAGCGGACGATGGCATAGGCCAGGGTGAGTGGAATCAGGGCCATCGACAGCACCGACATCTTCATGTATTCGCTGGGAATCGCGCCGGCGGCGTACGGCAGCACGTAGAACAGGGCGAATGGCAGCGAGCCGCACAGCGCGCCGTTGCGCAGCCATTTCAACTGCTGGCGGACGATGGGGTCTTCGGCCTTGCGGTATTCGCGAGCCAGCGCCAGGGCGCCGACCAAATACGGCGCCGTCGAAAAGACCATCCCCACGCGGTCGAGCAGCCACTTTACTTCCACCAGCGAGATCTCGATCCTCAGGGCGCCCGAGGAAAAACCGAGGTACAGCAGGGAGAGCAGCGCCGCGGGCAGGTACAGGAGAGCCACGCGCGCCCGCCGGCGGAACCACTTCAGGGGCTCCGGGAACGTGACGCAAAAATGCAGGAAAATCGTTGGGGCGAACAGGCCGCCAAAGACGCTGGCGTAGTAAACGATTTTGTCGAAGCCGTTCAGCTTTCCGGTGTAGTGAAAACAGTAGACAACGAAAGAGACCAGACACAGAACATAGAAATGCCGGGCCTTGTGGGCGCTGCCGCGGCGGAAATAGACGAACAGGCCGATGGCTAGATAGGATAGACCGACCAGGTACTGATAGGCCACGGCGCGGTCGCGCGGGGCCTCCTCGACGAACAAAGTCGGCTCGAATTCCACCCCGCCGCGGGTGAGCGTGTACTTGGCCTGCCGCCACGCGCCGATGGTGGCCAGCACTTGGGCGACGTGGATGGCCTTTTTGATGGGGACTCCGTCAATGCTCTTGAGGCAATCCCCAGGGTGCAGGCCGGCTTTGGCGCCGCCACTGCGGGGAGCGATGTACAGCGCCTCGACTCCGGCCGCGCGGTCCACCCAGACCACGCCATCGTCGGGAAGCCGGAACCTCTGCTGCTGGTCGAAGTTGATGATAGCGGCGATACTCACGGCCAGCGTGACAATGGTAAGGAACGCGGTCGAAAGCTGGAACTTGAGCTCCTGGAACATGGCGGCAGCCGCTACGGGTCAGCGATACAAGACTCCCCGCCCCTCTGCCAGCACGTTTGTTGCCGTGGCCAATTCGGACTTCCACATCCTCAGTACCAGAAACTTCTATGACTTACAGGCCTCCATCGGGCGCCTCTCCGGTTTTTGGGAGCCATACACTATGTTTAAGTGTATCAAACCGGAGCCAGGCATCAGGCCGGCCAGGCGCTTCCAGCGCATAGTACTAGTACTATGTATCGCGCCGCCACCCACTTTCCTGCCGCGCGCCCTTGGCCGCCCTTGGCCGCAGCAGTCTCGGCACCTCAATAACGCATAAACCGCTAAGCCCTTAAGAAAGCCGGGCGGGTTGGCGCTGGCATGCGGCCTCTCAGAAGCCACCTATTTTCGCATTTGCGGATTTGGGTGGCGTTGA
>Ga0326727_10012628_pt1 | contig 19145 bp, 17 predicted proteins | sample MB2enrmetagenome_FD_207643 | JGI IMG/M metagenome (GOLD analysis project Ga0326727, IMG submission 207643) | Lab enriched peat soil microbial communities from McLean, Ithaca, NY, United States - MB29MY | ecosystem: Environmental > Terrestrial > Soil > Wetlands > Peat | place: USA: New York...
GCCGGCCTGGCAGGAGGCGCGCGCCTTGCTGTGCCGCCACTACGGCAGCCTGGAACAGCCCTTGCGCATGGAGGAAAGAATCCTGTCGCCGTCGGATTTTGGTTTTCACAATGCGTTGCTCGCGCCGGACGGCGGGCTGCGCTTCATTGATTTTGAATACGCGGGCTGGGATGATCCGGCCAAGTTGATCTGCGATTTCTTTTGTCAGCCGCAAACGCCCGTGCCCCTGGCATTTTGGGAGCCGTGCGTCAGCGCGCTGGTGGACGGCCTCAAACTGGACGGCGGATTGGCCCGGCGGGCGCGCCGGCTTCTGCCCGCCTTCCAAATCAAGTGGTGCTGCATCATGCTCAACGAATTCGGCCCCGGCGACAAGCCCCGGCGCGATTTCGCCAAAGGCGCTGACTCGGCCGAAGAACGCAAGGCGGCGCAACTGGACAAAGCCCGCCAGTACCTGCAAGCCGCCCGGCAAACCCCACCATCACCCGGTTGACGCTCATATCGCGACATCAAGATTTCGTTTTAGGTGGACGCCGAAAACGCCGATACCAAGACAAAGCGAATAATGATGACGCCCGGCAACATGTGTGAGGAACGGATGAAAGAAACAGACCCGGCCCGGCCTGCGTTCCGTGCAAGCGCCCCGTGCGAGCAACCGCCGCGGGAGCCGCAAGCCCTTTGCCAATTGCTGCTGGAGCAACTGCCGGTCGGTGTCTTCCACAAGAACCCGGAGGGGCGGTACATCTTCGTCAATTCATGTTTTTGCCGGCTCCAAGGGACAACCGCGGAGGAATACCTGGGCAAAACCGCCCAGCAAGTAACGGCGGGCCGGTGGGGACGCGAAGTGGCCGGACAAACCGAGAAATTGAACAAAAGCAAGTTGTTAAATGAAGGCGCCAGACATCACGAACTGATCATGCGGACGGGCCAGACCATTGAAACGGAAGAGCACTATAGCGATGCCGATGGCAAGGTGAGGTGTTTCCACGCCATTAAAGGGCCGTTAATTGGCCCCGATGGAACGATCATTGGCTCGCAAGGCGTTTTGTTGGACATCAGCGAGCGCAAACAGGCGGAGGCAGAGTTGGCCAATGAGCGCCACCTTCTTGAAAGCCTGATGGACAATTCACAGGACGGCATCTATTTCAAAGACCGCGAGTCGCGCTTCCTGCGCTACAGCAAGTCGCAGTGCGAAAGGTACGCCGCAGGCCAGGACATCCTCGGAAAAACCGACTTTGACTTGTTTGCGGAGGAACACGCCCGGCCGGCTTTCGACGACGAGCAGGAAATCATTCGCACCGGCTGTCCCATCATCGGCAAGGTCGAAAAGGAAGTGGCCAAGGACGGCAAGGTCTCCTGGGTGCTCACCTCCAAAATGCCCCTGCGCAACCAGGCCGGCGAAATCATGGGCACCTTTGGCATCTCCAAGAACATCACGGCATTCAAGGAAGCGGAAGCCAAAGTGGAGCGGATGCACAAGGAGTTGTTACAGACTTCGCGGGCGGCCGGCATGGCCGAGGTGGCCACCAGTGTCCTGCACAACGTGGGCAACGTGCTCAACAGCGTCAATGTCTCCGCTTCGCTCCTGCTCGACAACGCCAAAAAATCAAAAATCTCCTCTCTGGCCAGGGCCGTGGCACTGCTCAACGAACACGCCGGCGACGTCGGCGCCTACCTGGCCGATGATCCAAAGGGCAGGCAGTTCCCCGTCTATTTAAACCTGCTCTCCGAGCAATTGACCAAGGAGCAGCAGCAGGCCGTGGCCGAGCTCGAATTGGTCCGGGAGAACATTGAACACCTCAAGGAAATCGTGGCCATGCAGCAGAATTACGCCAGGGTTTCCGGCGTCACCGAAACCGTCAAGGCGACAGAAATAGTCGAAGACGCCCTGCGCATGAACGCGGGAGCGCTGGCGCGCCATGAAATCGCCCTGGTTCGCGACTACGCCGACGAGCCGGTCTTGTCCATAGACAAACACAAGGTGCTGCAGGTTCTGGTCAACTTGATCCGCAATGCCAAATACGCCTGTGACGATTCCGGGCGGAAAGACAAGCAAATCTGCCTTCAAGTCTCGAAGCACGATCAGTGGGTCAGCATCGCCATCATGGACAATGGAGTTGGGATTCCGCCGGAGAACCTCACCCGGATTTTCAATCATGGATTCACCACCCGAAAAAACGGTCATGGGTTCGGCCTGCATAGCGGCGCCCTGGCAGCCCAGGAATTGGGCGGGTATCTGTCTGCCAGCAGCGAAGGCCGGGGGCTTGGCGCCGTTTTTACCCTGAAATTGCCCTGCCAGCCTCCCGCCAACAATAAGGCAAAAATCGCTCCGGCGCCGGCAAAGGGCTGACGCCTCGTACAGCGGCCTGCTCCGGCCCGATTCCTCCAAACGCGCCCCATCGGGCGAAGCGCGCCAGCCGGCGCCCTGGCAGAAGATGCGGCCAGCCTTGGGGCGCTTCTTGATACCACCATGCCACTTGCCAATTCCCTCGCCCCGCGAAGCGGGGAGAGGGCAGGGAGAGGGGTTCGTTCCATCTATGGTGGTAGTGTCAAAATGCGCCCCACGCCCTGCCAAGCGCGCCGGGTGGACGAGATAAAAGTGGGCGCCTGCCTTGTCCCGGAGGGACACCAGATAATAGCCCGGCACGCCAGTGCCGGGCACAGGCGGCAATACACCGCAAGTCCCGCAGGGACGGCTGAAAAGCTGCGCGTCCAATCCAAGGTCGTCGTTCCTGGACAGCGAAGATTGTAGCCTCACCACTACAACATTTGGACGTTACGGAGGCGCAGTTCTCCAAGCCCCGCTTTTATTCCGTCCACCCAACCACGCCGGACGCCTTGCGCACGGAGCCTGAACCGCGCAGAATAAGGCATGACTGAAATTGATTTCATCTCGCCTTTGCATAAGAAGACGCGCCGCGATTATCTGGCCCGCGTCAATGAGTTCCCCAAAGCCCAAGCCGCCGCGCTGGCCAAGCAATTCGGCAAGGACTATTGGGACGGCGACCGCAAAGTCGGCTACGGCGGCATGCGCTACGACGGCCGCTGGCGCGTAGTGGCCGACAACATGGCCCGGCATTACGGAATCAAACCCGGCGACAAAATCCTCGACGTGGGCTGCGGCAAGGCCTTTCTCCTCTATGATTTTACCCAGGCGGTGCCGGGGGTGGAAGTGCGCGGCCTGGATATTTCCAGTTACGCGATTGAGAACGCGCAGCCGCAGGTGCGGCCCTTTTTGCAAACCGGCCACGCCAATCACCTGCCCTTCGCGGACCACAGTTTCGATCTGGTAGTGTCCATCACCACCCTGCACAATTTGTACTGCTACGATCTGGACAAGGCGCTGCGCGAGATCGAGCGGGTGGGCAAAAACAAATACATTGTCGTCGAGTCCTACCGGAACGAGGAGGAGAAGGCCAACCTGCTCTACTGGCAGTTGACCTGCGAAGCCTTCTGCACCCCGGAAGAATGGCGCTGGTGGTTCCAGCAAACCGGCTACACCGGCGATTACTCCTTCATCTATTTTGAATGAGCGGTTTCTCCCCGTCCTAACCCGCACATTTTATAGTTCCTGGGTAGCACGGGCGACTCGCCCGTCCCGCCGGGCCACTGGCCCGGCGGAACATCCAGAGCGCTCTTTGGCAAGAGCCCGATGTCACGACAACCGTCCGTCGCTTTCGGTTCCGGCCGGCGAGTCGCCGACCGACACAGGCGGGTCGCCTGTGCCACCCCTCCAAAGCAGTGCCGCGCCAAGAAATATCCGGGCTTACACCGTGAAAGCGGTCAACTCCCGGTCATTGGAATAATCCGCGAGCAGCGCCTCAGCGGCGCGCTTCATCCGCGCGTTGATTTCCTCTTCAGCTTGAGCGCCGGAACGTTCCAAATCCTCCCGCGGTTCATGCACCGTTGCTTCGACAATCCTGAGACGCTCCGCCGCAGGCAGGCTTTTCAGTTGCTCAAGAATTTCAGAATTTGTCATCGCGCTCATCTCCCGCAACCAAGGCGGCCAGCGCCAACACAATCAAGGCCACCCAAAGCAGGAAAATTCGCGCAATCCCGGGGTAAGAAGATTCATTTCAGAAAGGGCTTGACAAAAATTAGAACCTATGGTTAAGTGGTCGCCGTGTGAGACACGAAGGCACAGTCAAAGGCCGACTCAGGGAAGATGCGCCCAGCGCCGCCGGCCGCAAGGCGCGGTTCCAGGGCGGCCAAGTCCAGCATTGCCCGCAGCCGCCGCAACTCTGCCTTGCGGACCGAAGGGGGATGCGGGCAAAGGCCCTTTCTTCGTTTCGCGCCAGGCCGGAACCGAGCCATGCCAATAAAGGTTAATAAAGGTCAATAAAGGTTAATAAAGGTAAAAAAAAAAAAGTTTTTATGACTCGACCTGGCAAAAATCGCCCAATCCGCAACCCTGCCGAGCCGCAACCAGAGGAATTGAACCACGGATTTCACGGATTTCACGGATCGGAAACTGATTCGGACCGCACGACTTCCATCCGTGCAATCCGTGCCATCCGTGGTAAAACCTTCGCGAGATTGAATGCCCCATGTCCAGGAAGAATCCATTGATCGAAGCCGCCAGGAAATTGTCAGCGGAGGCGGAGAAGCTGCGGTTTGCCCCGCCCGTCACACACATCTATAATCCGCTGACTTATGCCTGGAGCGCGCACGAGCAGTATCTGGCCCGCTTCGGCGGGGCGGGCAAGGAGGTGGTTTTTCTGGGCATGAATCCGGGGCCGTTCGGCATGGCGCAAACGGGCGTTCCCTTTGGCGAGATCGCGGCGGTGCGCGATTGGATGAAGATTGACGCGCCCATCGGCCGCCCGGCCCGGGAACATCCGCGCCGCCCGGTGCAGGGGCTGGCCTGCCCGCGTTCCGAGGTGAGCGGACGGCGCTTGTGGAATTTTTTCGCGGAGCGCTTCGGCCCGCCGGAAAAGTTTTTCGCGCGCCATTTCGTTGTCAACTATTGCCCGCTCGCCTTTATGGGGGAGCGCGGGGAGAATCGGACACCGGAGCAGCTCCCTGCCGCCGAGGCGGAGCGGCTGTTTCAAATTTGCGACGCTCATTTGCGGGCGGTCCTGGAAATTCTCCGGCCAAAATGGATCATCGGCGTGGGCGCTTTTGCGGCGGAGCGCGCCCAAAACGCCGCCCGCGGATTGGCGGTGAAGGCGGGCCGGATTCTGCATCCCAGCCCGGCCAATCCGGCGGCCAATCGGGATTGGTCCGGGCAGGCGGCGGCGCAATTGCAAACTCTCGGAGTCTGGAAATGAAAGAAGTCATTTCCATCCACGGCGCGCGCGAACACAATTTAAAGAACATTTCGCTGGACATCCCGCGCAATCAGTTGGTGGTGGTCACGGGGGTCAGCGGCTCGGGCAAGAGCACGCTGGCTTTTGACCTGTTGTTTGCCGAGGGGCAGCGCCGCTTCCTGGACTCGATGAATGTCTATGCCCGCCAATTCGTCCAGCAACTGGCCCGGCCGGAGGTGGACTTGATCACCGGCATTCCGCCGTCGGTCAGCATTGAGCAGCGGGTTTCGCGCGGCGGCGGCAAGAGCACCATCGCCACCGTGACCGAGATTTATCATTTTTTGCGCCTGCTCTTTGCCCGGCTGGGCACGCAGTATTGCCCGCGCTGCCAAACGCCGGTGCAGGCGCAGACACGCGACCAGGTCGCGGCCCGGCTGGAAGCGGAATTGCGCCGGCGCGGCGATCTGCTCCTGCTCGCGCCGGTGGTGAAAAATCGCAAGGGCTTTCACACCGAGGTCGCGCGTTGGGCCGCCCAACACGGCTACGCCGAGGTCCGGGCCGATGGGAAAATTTATTCCACCGCCGGGCCGTTCCGGCTGGAACGCTTCCGCGAGCACGACGTGGAAATCGTGGCCGGGGTTTTGGACAAAGAGCAGCGGGGCACGGCGGCCGGCCGGGAGGCGGCGCGGCGCTTGATTGAGCAAACGCTGGACCTGGGCCACGGCGCGCTCCACGCCCTGGACAATGACCGCCAGACCAGCGTCCACTCCACCGAATTTTCCTGCGCCGGTTGCGGGGAGTCGTTCGATTTGCTGGACCCGAAAATGTTCAGCTACAATTCGCCGCGCGGCTGGTGCCCCGCCTGCCGTGGTTTTGGCGAACTTTTTTATCTGCCCGACGTGGAGCGGGGCGCCCGGGCCGAAGCCATCGAGGAATCGTGGTTTGACTGGCAGGAAGGAAAGCGCCAGAGGTGCGAGGCCTGCCAGGGAACGCGGCTGAATGACCGGGCGCGCGCGGTGCGGCTGGAGAACGGCCCGGGGGCGGGCCGCCCCCGGCTGGGTCTGCCGGCGTCCCCCACCCTTGTGGATCTCTCCAACGCCACGGTGGAGACGGCGCTGGGCTGGTTCGGCGGGGTTGCTTTTGGCGGGCGCGCGGCGGCGATCGCGCGGGACATTTTGCCGGAAATAATCGGACGGCTGCAATTTCTGCGAAAGGTGGGCCTGGGTTATCTGCAACTGGGCCGCGGCGCGACCACCCTTTCCGGCGGCGAAGCCCAACGCATCCGGCTGGCCGCCCAGCTTGGCTCGAATCTGAGCGGCGTGCTTTACATATTGGATGAGCCGACCATCGGCCTGCACCCGGCCGACCACGAGAAGCTGCTGGCCGCGCTGGCCCTGCTCAAGGCGCGCGGCAATTCGCTGCTGGTGGTGGAGCATGACGAGGAGACGATGCGCCGGGCTGATTATATAATTGATCTCGGTCCGGGCGCGGGAACGAGCGGGGGAACGGTGGTGGCGCGCGGCCCGCTGCGGGAGCTGATGAAACACGAGGATTCCGTCACGGCCCGCTGCCTGCGCGCGCGGAAGTCTTATCCCGCCGCAGGCCGGCGCCGCCCGGTGGACGCGGGGACGCCGCGGCTCTGGCTGCGGGGGGCCAGGGCGAACAATTTGAAAAACCTCACGGTGGCTTTTCCCCTGCGCCGCTTTATCTGCGTGACGGGGGTGAGCGGTTCGGGCAAAAGCACGCTGTTGCGCGACTGCCTGCTGCCGGCGCTGCGCGGGAAATTGGGGGCGCGGAACGTCCCGGAGGCGAAGTGCGCGCCCGGCCTGGCCGTCTCGGGCGCCGGGGCGGTGCGGGCGGTTTATGAGGTGGATCAATCCCCCATCGGGCGCACCCCGCGATCGGTGCCGGCGACCTATGCGGGTTTTTTCGGCGAAATCCGGCGGTTGTTTGCCCAAACGCCGGAAGCGCGCCTGCGCGGTTATTCGGCCGGCCGGTTTTCTTTCAACAGCGCGCAAGGGCGGTGTCCGGGGTGCCTGGGGGCGGGCCAGATCAAACTGGAGATGAGTTTCATGCCGCCGGCTTATGTCCCGTGCGAAACCTGCCGGGGCACGCGGTTCAACCCGGAAACGCTGGAGGTGCGCTGGCGGGGCCGCAACATCGCGGAAACGCTCGACTTGACAGTGGCGCAGGCCGCCCGGTTTTTCGCGCCCTTTGCCAAAATCGCCCGCCCGTTGCAGGCGCTCTGCGAGACGGGCCTGGATTACATCAAACTCGGCCAGGCCAGCCCGACGTTGAGCGGGGGGGAGGCGCAGCGCCTCAAGCTGGTGGCGCATTTGCTCGCCGGATACCGCGCCCCGGACGGGGAGGGCGCCCGGCCCGGACCCAACCCGGCCGAAGCGGCTTCCTTCCTCTTCCTGCTGGAGGAGCCGACCATTGGATTGCACATGGCGGATGTGGAGCGGCTGGCCCAGGTGTTGCAGCGGCTTGTCCAGGCGGGCAACACGGTGGTCGTGATCGAACACAATCTGGACTTGATCGCGGAGGCGGATTGGATCATTGATCTTGGGCCGGGCGGCGGCGGGGCGGGAGGGAGGGTGGTGGCGGAGGGGCCTCCCGAAAGGGTGGCGCGGCTGCGAAGGTCGCAGACGGGAAGATATTTGCGAGGCCGGTTGGCAAACGCGGGCCGCGTTCCTGGCTGAGAACTTTCCCGGCGCGCGCGGGGAACCGGCCCAACAGGCATGAATCAATACGAAGAAATGATAGACGGCAGAACGCTGGTGCGGTCCTTTCCCGGGGCGCGCCATGAGCGGATTTGCGCCCTGCTCCATCAGCGGGTGGGGGAGGGTCTGGCGGGCAATGCGGCCGCCCGCCTCCTCAGCCCCCGCGGCGCGGTCGCTCTTTCGGCGCGCACGGTCGTCCGGCCGGACTTGGCGCTGGTCACCGCTGCCACGGAGAAGGTTTGGCTGGTGGTCGAGATCATTGATTCGGCCGATCACCGGCCCGACACGGTTTTGAAGAAAGGGATTTACGAGGACTTCAAGGTGCCGCGGGTTTGGATGGTGGATCCGCGCTACGATAACGTGGAGATGTACCATGCCATGCCGCATGGACTGGCGCTGAAGGGCATTCTGGCCGGACGTGAAATGCTTCAGGAAACACTGCTGCCCGGGCTGGCGATGACGGTGGCGGAATTGTTTGCGGTCTGACTAACTTACCAATTCCCCCAAGCGCCGTCGGTGGAGGCCTGATATTCCTTCATCGAACGAATGGTCTGCCAGATGACGGAGCCGTTCAGGGAACCAATATTCCCGCCCACAGCCCCCATGGCGGCACTGGTGGCCCCCGCCGTCGGGGAGGTCGAAGCCGATTGCGCGGCGGAACTGCCCGCAACGGTGAAGAAGGAGACAGCGATGCCGCCGCCGGGAGTATGCGGCGCGACGGTCATGGCTTGGCCGGAAGTCGCGGTCCAATAATTGGCATCGGCGATAACTTCGCCGGTTTCGCTTGATTTCAGGGGACCCGTCCAGCCTTGGTCCGGGCCTTTGACGTTGTTCGGAAGGGGCGCCGCCGCCAAATAACTGTATCCGATGGTATAACCAAAGTTGGGGTCATACCCCCCCATCGTGCCGGTGGCATGGACCAGATTGGGGCAATAAAGACTGTTGCTCTCACCGCTCATGTAGTAAACCAAGTTTGTGAACGTAGCGTCGGAAAGCACAATGGAATGGTAATCGCCCTTGTTGCCAACGGCGGACGGCAAAAGCTCCTCCGGGTTGTCGTTGCCGTACATGAGCAGCGCGATAATAATTTGGTGAATGTTCTGATTGCACACGCTCCGCCGGGATGTTTCCTTGGCGTTGGAAAGGGCCGGAAGAAGCAACGCCATCAGCACCCCCGCAATGGCAATAACCACCATCAATTCCAGCAGGGTAAACCCCGTGGAATTCGCGCGCCTTCGCTCCGCTGAACGCATGGCTAACGGCATATACCAATGTATAAAATGGGCTGTCTGATCAGAATATGCCTCCTTTGCCGTGCGAGTGCAACAAGAAAATGCAACTTTTTTTCCAACCTTTTTCCCAAGACACCAATTTGAGGCTAAAGGCGCCGGCAGGACGAGACTTCGTCGAGCCGCAGGGCTGCTCTAAAGTTGCCGCTAAACCGCTGGGGATGCGGAAATTCAGCGGCTTTCTGCCGAAAGCCGCCACGACTTTAGAGCGGCCTTGGTCGAGCCGTGACATCTTCCCCCGACCCCAGAAATTGAGGCCGAAGGCGCAGCAATGAATGCCGAAAAGGGGCAGTCGGGGCGCTTCCCGGCTGGTTAAGTCATCTTCCGCAACGTCTTTGCTATGAATAGGTTAGCATGGGTTTGGCGCGTTTAACCAACTGCAACCCGATGCCCCAGGGATCGCGCAGCATGAGCAGTTCATCGCCGGCCGGGGTGGTGAAGCAATCTTCCGCGATTCTTGCGCCGGTCGCCAGCAACCGGTCGCGATCCGCCTTCAGGTTTTCCGACACGAACGCCAAATGAAACTGCGCCGGATGTCTGGAGTGATAATCCGGGGTCGGCGCAATGGAGCCTTGGTAGATTTCAATCAGCACCGGGCCGGCGGCGAGAAAGCGGGTGAAGGAGGGGGCGCCGCCCGCGCGCGCCACGGAGCAGCCGAGATGTTTGACATACCAATCGGCCAGGGCCGGGGCATCGGGAACCTGCAAAGCACAATGTTCAAGTCGCATGGCTCCATCTTGCGGCGGGAGTCCTTTCCGCGCCAGCTTGAATTTATCCTGGTTTCCGCAAGCCATACTTAAACCGGCTGGGTGTGGATGGACTTTACCGTAATGCCAGGGACGCGGAACATCGCTTTGCCCGGCTTCTCCGCCGTGACGAACTCGTCCGCGCCTTGGCGGATTGCCGCCGCCAAATGCAACGCATCCACCGCCGCCAGGCCGTATTGGCGCGCCAACTCTTCCGCCGCTTGTCCGAGTTCACGGCTCAAAGGCTCTTCGCTCTTTGCCATGCGAAAATGGGTTTGGTAAAACTCAATCTCGGCCTCCTGCTTGAAGAACACCGGTTTGGGCAGCAATTCCAACTTGACCAGTTGCGACGTGCAAAACTGGCGTTGCGGATCTTCCATCACCGCCAGGGCCGCTTCGGCATCCCGGCCGCGCCAGGCCGTCAGCAGCACCCCGGGGTCCAGGAATGTTCTCACGCCAGCCCTCCACGCCGCTGGCGCAATTCTTGAGCGATGCCCTCTGCGTCAAGCAGTTCACCGCCTTGTGCCAAAAACTGGTTGCGAAGCTTGAGCAGCTTCCGTCCGGTGGGCGTTTTGGGTCGCCAGGCGGGGCTGGACTGGCGCGCCAGCTTCTCGGCCACCGCTTGGCGGACAAACTCGCTGCGATTGCCCGGAATCCGGCGCGCGTCCGAAAGCGGGAGTTTCACGGAGATCACTTTTAAATCATGTGTCATACCCAGAATGTACTACCACTGGAAGTTTCCGCGAGCCTTTCCGGGAAGGATCGTGGCAAGGCAGGGCCAACTTTATGAAGTGGATGTCGCCAACGACGCGCCCTCCGCCATTTGAACGGCTTGCCGGAAAGAGTCGGAAGTCTTGATTGTCCCCGGCCGCCTGGCAGGGCCGCGCTGCCGCGCAGCCGAATGGCTGGCCGGAAGCAGCCGCAAGCCTTGCTTCAGATGGCTGCTGATGGTCAAGGCAAAAGAAAATAACTTGATTAGGCTTGATTAGCCTTGACCGGGCTTGACCGCGAAAACTCGGTTTGTCGTGTAAATGGTTCATGGAGAGGCACTTCAATTGACTTGCCTCGAAAAGGCCGAAAATGCGCAAAAAAGGCCACCGTTGCGGTGCAGGGATCATAAAAATGGTATGAATTGGACATGATTGGGAGATTGCGGATTGGCCGCAAAAAGGCGCAGAAGGCCCGGCGCGGCAATCCGCAACCAAAGAAGAATTGGCCGCAAAAGAACACAAAGATCGCAAAGAAGAAACAACATAAGTTCTTCTCTCTGTACTGCAATCCACAAACAAAGACCAACATGTTGGTCGAAGCGAATATAAGTTGTTTGCCTCCAAAATGTTGCGAAGCCTCTTTTTCCCAGCGAAGTCTGGGAAAAAGCGTGTACCGCAATCGGTCAAAGTCACTCATTTTCGCGAAGATTTAACCACGGATGGCACGGATGACACGGATAAGCAAATCAACCACAGAAGTGGCGGGCGGAGGAACGTAACTGTGGCCATTTCCGCCCCCAAAAGCGCATTTTTCGTGGTTTTGCAAGTCGTTGCTGACCAGCATGTTCGGAGCGAGTTACTTAGAAGAGTCGTCTGGTCCGAAACCAATTCCAATCCGTGAAATCCGTGAAATCCGCGGTTAAATTCCTTTGGCTGCGGCTCTGCCGCGCTGGGTTCTTTGCGTTCCTTCACGGCTAAAATCTTGTTGGAATTGCATGATTCTACACTATTGCACCGCATAAAAAGCCTTCTAATTTGGCGCTTTTTGCGCTTTTTGGCGGCTAAGATTCGTTGCCATCTGAACCAACCATTTTTTGGCATGCCGGCCCCCCCCATTTTTTGGCTTCATTAACCTTCATTTGCCTTCATTAGCCTTCATTGGGACCTTCATTGAGCTTGATTGTGATGGACGGCAACGGGCGGTGGGTGAAGGGTGGAAAGAAGTGATGGAGTGATGGAGTGCCGCCGGAAAGCCCGCCTTCCTCCCGCCAGCGTCTGAGCAATCCGCCATTCTTCGCCCCGCCTTCCTCTTTCGCCGGGTCTTTGGAGGACGGGGCGGAGGGCAGGCAATCCGCATGAAGAATCCAACGCCAAGACGCCAAGCCAGGAAAACGCCTTCGCGCTTCTTGCCCCGAAAGCTTTCGGGGTTGACAGCCTTTGCGTGACACATCCGCAACCCGCAATTCAGCCATGAACTTCTCACGCCAAGACGCCAAGACGCAAAGCATTTCAACTTTTGCCTCCTTCGTGCCGTGGCCATCGGATGCCGCTTTTGCCTTTTCTATGCTCACTATCCAATAGTAAGCTTTTATGCGCGAGAGGTCAACGGAAAAATGCGGATTTTAGTAATGCGTCAGTGATGGCGGGGAAAGAGGTAGGGCGGGCACTCCGCTGCCCGCCGCGGCGCGCACGGAGTGCGCGCCCTACCATCCATTACTGACGAATTACGGATTTTGGCGGATTCTGGCAAGGTCCTGGTCATTAGGGACTTGCACAGCCTGCTCGGCCCATAATGGCCAGGAAAGACGCCCCGGGCGGGCAAACGCCAGCAAGGAATTCAACCACGGATGGCCCGGCGCGGCAGGCCATAACCAAAGAGTTGAGCCACAGATTCACGCTGATAGACACAGATATTTACCACGGATGGCGCGGATGGCACGGATGGGGGAAATGCAGAATGCAGAATGCAAAATGAAGAATTTTCATCCGTGAAATCCGTGAAATCCGCGGTTCAATTCCATTGTTTGTGGCTGGCTGCGCCGCGCTCGCAGCGCCGCGGGCCAGGGCCTTTTCTCAATTGCCCGATTTCAGCTTTCAGCTTTTGCCGTGGCAATCTGCGGCTGCGCTCCATGCTGTCGGACGGGATCGGACTCGGCAACAAACCCATCGCAGCCCACCGCCGCCGTTTCGTTGGAACTCAACTAGCCCGTGCCATGCTTTTAGTTGACTGCTGGAAATGTCACTTTTCAAGGACTGATGCCTGGGCCTTCACCAATTTGGCTACAATACGAACACGCGAACCGTGACCTCTCCATCTTTTGACGATCGCTTTCCTTCCAGGTCGGTTTTCAAGCCTTGGGCGTTCGTGATGTTCTGGTCGGGGTCGTAGACCACACACCAGAGCCACTTGCATCCTGGATGTTTGCGATAATGCTCAATGTCGATAATCAGTTCGTTCCCGATTTTGCCTGCGTGCTGGCGGTCTCGAACGATTTTCGTCTCAATTACCAGCTCGTAGGCCGGCAGCAGGAAATCCATCCGCGTGCTGGTTCCGGCGTAGCTTGGAGTGAACTCTTCTGGGCGAATATCGCAGATCTTGCACGTCGTACTCGCTCTGGAACATCAGCGGCTGAGCATCCTTACGGCGGTGAGTCAACGGGTGCATTGCCCGGCGCAGACCCTTAACGATGATTTCAAGGAGTTCTTCTACCTTTGCTGGCTTTGCGGGTGATTCCGTTACGGGTCTGGAGTTGTAAGTCGGTAAATCATTTGGCGTTGTTCCTTGTGGAAGAACTCTCCCGAAGCGGTAGTACCTGAGTCCGTTCTCTTCGAGGACCTTTTCCAGCCTTTCACGCTTCGACTTCCAGGCCGTGTATTCCGGTGTACCTTGCTTCGGCGGGAGGTCCATGAACTCCTCAATAACGGAGCCGAGGACAGCAAGGCTGTCTAGTTTCGGGTCTTGCCCAGCACGAAACAACCACTCCTTCCATTTGGTGTGATGAGCAAGGTCTGGCGGCTCACCCGGTACCCCTGCCGATTTAAACAGGTTGTCCAACGATTTGTGGGAGCCGACCAGCGTCTCTCCCACCGCCGAACACAGTGACCTGGACAATCGATTCACGCCGCCATTATGCAGAAGAGCGGCGCATTGTGCAAGCGTCTCGGCGTCCCTGGCAGGAGTTCCGCCTCAACCGTTGGTGAAAGATGTTGGCTCAACCGCTGAATCCGTCGCCTTTTCTCCGCAGGGTGCCGAATTTGCCGTAAGAACATAGAAGCTACGGTGAGTGATTAAGGGTCATCACGCAAATTCCATGGCGGTTTTTCGGAAAACTTAATTGATTTCAAATTAGCCCTCACCCATTTTTTGAAAGCTCGAATCTGTGCATTAAATCCCATGGGGATGCGACAGATATTATGGGCACTGCTGTCCTTCGAGAAGCATGAAGAAAGAGGGGCGGGATCACGCAAGCCTGACCACTGATTCCCGAGCCGATGTGTCGTTAGAAGCGGCTTCCTCGCTCGCCTAAACTGTTGATAACGAATGGCTTCACGGCGAACAGGAGTTGGGGCTGGTGGCAAGGTAGCTTGCCAGGGTCCGGTTCACGGTTTGGCTTCGAGGGCGGGCTTTAGGATTTTCCAGACGTTTTCGGCGACGATCTTGTGGCCTTCGGCGGTGGGGTGGATCTGGTCGGGCGCGTTTAACTCCGGCTTGCCGCCGACGCCTTCGAGGAGAAAGGGCACGAGGGCCGCATGGTTCTCGCGGGCCAGCGCCGGGAAGATTTTCTCGAAGGCATCGGTGTAATCCTGGCCCAGGTTGGGCGGCAGGCGCATGCCGGCGATGACGATCTTGATGCCCGGACAGGCGGTCTTGGCGGCGTCAATAATAGCTTGCAAATTGGCGCGGGTCGCGGCCGGGGGCACGCCGCGCAGGCCGTCGTTGGCGCCCAACTCGAGGAACAACACGTCAATTTTCCGCCCCAAATACCAGGGCAGCCGGCGCAAGCCTCCCGCCGAGGTGTCGCCGCTGACGCCGCCGTTGATGATGGTGAAGTTCAGCCCGGCGGCGTCTATTTTCTTCTGCAACAAGGCCGGATAGGCCTCGCTCGGATCCACGCCAAGCCCGGCCGCCAGGCTGTCGCCGAGCACCAGGACGGCGGGGCGGTTGGTGTTGGCCTCGGGCGGGCCGTCCGCCCGCGCGGCCGGCGCGCCCGCCAGCGCCAGCCCCGCCGCCAGCAGCGCGATTTGCCCGAAGGAAAGGCGTCGGTCATGGATGGTAGGGCGCGCACTCCGTGCGCGCCGCGGCGGGCAGCGGAGTGCCCGCCCTACCTTTGTCCCGGCCGCCAGCAGGGCGGCTCTTGCGAAGCTGTTCCTGAAAAAGTTCACACTACAAGTTTGACCATTGGCCCGGCTCATGCAAGACAGAGGTGGTGAATTCTACGCCTGATAAGCCGGCCGGCGCGCGCCCCATCATTTTGGACGCGCAACGGCTGACCAAAACCTACGGCAGCCCCACCGGCCCGCTCATGGTTGTCAAGGATATTTCTTTTTCCGTCACCGCGGGCTCGAGTTGCGCCATCGTCGGGCCGTCGGGCAGCGGCAAGACCACCCTGCTCGGTTTGTGCGCCGGACTGGAACACCCGACTTCGGGCCGGGTGCGCCTGGACGGCATTGACCTGGGGGCGCTGGACGAGGACGGGCGGGCGCGAGTCCGCAATGAGAAGATCGGTTTTGTGTTTCAGAATTTTCAGCTCATTCCCACCCTGACGGCGCTGGAGAATGTGATGGTGCCGATGGAATTGCGCGGGCAAAGGAACGCCGCCGCCAGAGCCAGGCCGCTGCTCGAGGAGGTCGGTTTGGGCGCGCGCCTTTCCCATTATCCGGTGCAACTGTCCGGCGGCGAGCAGCAGCGGGTCGGACTGGCCCGGGCCTTCATCAATCGGCCGATAATTTTGTTCGCCGATGAACCGACCGGCAACCTCGACGCCGAGACGGGCGCGCTGGTCATCGAAAGCCTGTTCGCCCTGAACGCGGCCCACGCCACCACCCTGGTCATCGTCACCCACGACACTGAACTGGCCGGGCGCGCCCAGCGCGTCCTGCGCCTCAAAGCCGGCGCGCTCGTGCCGGACTAAAATGAAATCCCTCTGGCTCCTTTCTCCGTGGACGTGGCGGATGGCGTGGCGCGACACGCGCACCAGCCGGGGCCGGCTGCTGCTGTTCTCGTCGTCCATTGTTTTGGGCGTGGCGGCGCTGGCGGCCATCGGCTCGCTGGGGACCAACCTGGAGCGGGCCGTGGAGGAACAGGCCAGGACTTTGCTGGGAGCGGACTTGGCGATTTCTTCACGGCAGCCTTTCAGCGCGGAGGAGGAAGCGTTGATCCAGGAAATCGGCGGCGAGCAATCGCGCGAAACCTCGTTTTCCTCGATGATTTATTTCCCGGCCACGGGCGGAACGCGGCTGGTCCAGGTGCGGGCCTTGAGCGGCGCCTTTCCCTTCTATGGCCGCCTGGAAACAGAGCCGCCCGGGGCGGAGGCGGCATTTCGCCAGGGCCGGGGCGCGCTGGTGGAGCAGAATCTGCTCATTCAATTCGGGGCCAAAGTGGGCGACAACATCCGGCTCGGCCAGTTGACCCTGCCGGTGGCGGGCGAATTGATCAAAGTTCCCGGAGAAAGCGCCGCGCTGGCGGTCGTTGCGCCGCGCGTTTATCTGCCGATGGAGGACTTGGCCGCCGCCAGCCTGCTGGGTCAGGGCAGCCTCGCGCAATACAAGACTTTTTTCAAATTCCCCGCCCAGATCAGCGTGCCGCAACTGGTGGCGCGCCTCCAACCGCAACTGGAAAAGCTCCGGCTCAACTTTGACACGGTGGAGAAACGAAAGCAAAACCTCGGGCGGGCCATGGACAATCTTTACCATTTCCTCAATCTGACCGGCCTGGTGGCGCTGATGCTGGGCGGGGTGGGCGTGGCCGGGGCCATCCATGTCCATGTCAAACAAAAATTGGGGACGGTGGCGGTGCTGCGCTGCCTGGGCGGATGGGCCGCGCAGGTTTTCGCGGTTTATCTGGCGCAGGGCATCGCGCTGGGGGCGCTGGGCGCGCTGGTGGGAACGGCGTTGGGCGTGGTGGTGCAGACCCTCCTGCCGCGCGTCCTGGCGGATTTTATTCCGTTCACGTTTCAATTCCAGACGGCGTGGCTGGCATTGGCGCGCGCGGCGGGGGCGGGTTTTCTGGTCTGCCTGCTGTTTGCGCTGCTGCCGCTGCTGGCGGTGCGGCGCGTTTCGCCGTGGGCGGCGTTGCGGGTCGCCTTCGAGCCGGCGGCGCGGCCCGATCCGCTGCGCTGGGCCGTCATGGCGTGTCTGGCGGCGCTGGTGCTGGGTTTTGGGCTGACCCAGGGGCGCAACTGGCGCGCGGGCTTGGGATTCGTCCTCGGGCTGGGCGTGGTGTTCGTCCTGTTGGCGGCCGCGGCCAGAGCGCTGGCGGCGCTGGCCCGCCAATCGGGGCGGATGAACCTGCCGTTTGTGGCGCGGCAGGGACTGGCCAATCTGCACCGGCCGGACAACCGCACGCAACTGCTCCTGTTTTCCCTGGGACTGGGGACGTTTTTGCTGGCGGGCATTTTTCTGGTTCAGCATACGCTGATGGCGGATCTGATCGTTCCCGGCGCGAGCCGGGCGAACGCGGTGCTGTTTGACATTCAGCCGGACCAAAAGGAGCCGGTGGCGCAATTGGTCCGCGCGCTGGGCCGGCCGGTGCTGGATGAAGCGCCGATTGTCACCATGCGCTTGACATCCATCAAGGGCCGCTCCATCGAGTCGCTCCTGGCCGACCGCCAAAGCTCCCTTCCGGGGTGGACGTTGCGCCGGGAATACCGCAGCACCTACACGGATCATTTGCGCGACGCCGAAAAAATCAGCGCCGGCCAATGGATCGGCCAGGCCACCAACCAGACCGAGGCGGTCCCCATTTCCGTGGAAGCCGGAATCGCGAGGGAACTGCGCGTGAAGCCGGGAGACGAAATTGTGTTTGACGTGCAGGGCAGGCCGGTGCGGACGCGCGTGGCCAGTTTGCGCGAGGTCAATTGGCGCCGCCCGCAGCCGAATTTTTTCATGCTCTTCCCGCGCGGCGTTCTCGAGGCCGCGCCCGGCATGAACGTGCTGGTGACGCGGGTGGATTCCAGCGCGCAATCCGCCCTGCTCCAGCGCGAAGTGGTCAAAGCCTTTCCGAATGTTTCGGTGATTGACCTGACGCTGATTCTGGAAACGGTGGACGCGATTGTGGGAAAAGTTTCCTTTGTCATCCGGTTCATGGCGTTGTTCACGGTGGTGACGGGAATCCTGGTCATGGCGGGGGCGCTGGTGAGCAGCCATTTTCAGCGCGTGCGCGAGAGCATTCTGTTGCGGACGCTGGGGGCGTCGCAGGCGCAAATCTGGCGCATCTTGGCGGTGGAATACCTGGCTTTGGGCCTGCTGGCGGCGTTGACGGGCCTCCTGCTGGCCCTGGCGGCGGTGTGGGCGCTGGCGGCCTTTGTCTTTGAGGCCCACTTTGCGCCCCCGTTATGGCCGGTCCTGGCGGCCCTGGCGGCCGTCCCGGCCCTGACGTTGGGAACCGGCCTGCTCATGAGCCGCGGCATCCTCCGCCAATCCCCGTTGGCCGTCTTGCGCGCGGAGGCGTAGAACGGTTTGGCGGGACTGAGCGGACGGCTCTTCATCGGGACGACTGTAGAGCGGGCCGCGGCGCGGGCGGAAAGGGCAAAGTGGAAAAGGGGCGCGGTTTTTCTTCGTCACGGGCAAGTTGGGGATTGCTTTCGCGCCCATTCCGCGCGATGATAATAAAGTGAAAGTTGACGCGGCCAAGAAAGCCAAGAGCGAAGCTGAGTTGCTGGACCAGGCGACCGGCCAGTTGCTCAAGGCCATCAAGCAAAAAATGCTGAAGAAGCAAGGGCGCGTGGATTATTCAAAGTTGCGCAAAGATGGATACAGCGAGCGGTTTTTGGCGCGACTTGAAGAAACATGAGTTTCACCCGTTCTTCCTCAGCCGCATAAATTCCGCCACGCTGATCTCCAGCAGGGGAGCGGCGCGTCGCGCCAGTTGCAAAGCGTCTTTATGGGTCATTCCTCTGGTCAGTTCGCGCACGATCTCGCACGTTGACATCTCCTCGGCTTTGGCCAATTGAATGGCTGCGGCAAGGTCGGTGTAACGCAGAATTTCCTCGCTCATTGCCCCTCCTTCTTGACGGGGGCGCCGGGCGGTTTGCCGGGAAGCAGCGGATGGCCCGCCAATTGGATAACTACAGGCGCGTGTAGTCGCGCGCTCATGAGGATTTTCGCCAGCGTGGAGGTTGGCGCTGGCTCGTTCGTCAGCAGCTTGTCATAGCGCCACAGCAAGCGATTCCAGGTGGCGGTGACGGCGGCTATTGGGCCTGCCACGACACCA
>Ga0326727_10012630_pt1 | contig 19141 bp, 21 predicted proteins | sample MB2enrmetagenome_FD_207643 | JGI IMG/M metagenome (GOLD analysis project Ga0326727, IMG submission 207643) | Lab enriched peat soil microbial communities from McLean, Ithaca, NY, United States - MB29MY | ecosystem: Environmental > Terrestrial > Soil > Wetlands > Peat | place: USA: New York...
TAATTAGGCAGCGTAGGCATACTGCGTGTTGGCAGTTGTCTTTGTCCCACGCCGATCACGGGTGGTGTGGACCCCCGACATGCCTCCTAAGCATAAGGGCTCCCGTCGAAACCGGTACGCCCCCAGACCTACTAGGTTACGCCACGTGGCGAGGGGTGTCAAATCAGGTGGCACAGGCACTCCTGCCTGTGCTTGCCTGATGCATACAATGCACCGGCCTCGCGCACAGGCAGGAGTGCCTGTGCCACAGTCGCGGGCGGCCATCAACCACCTCAGGTTTCTGTCGTGACCTTGCTCGCGAACCTGTGAGAGTGGGTTCTCTGCTATATTCACGAGTGGCGAAACTGCCACCGGAAAGCCGTGAACACGGAATGACCAACGAATCCGAACTGCGCGAAAAGCTGCGCAAGATCTATGCCCTCTTCGAAGGCGCGACCACTCCAGGTGAGCGCGACGCGGCGGCGGCCGCCATCAACCGGGTGAAAGCAGCCCTTGCTGCCGAGCAGAAACGCGAGCAGACCGTGGAAATGCGGTTCTCGCTGCCCGATCGATGGCAGAGGCGGCTGTTCACAGCTCTTTGCCGCCGGTACGGCGTGGAACCCTATCGTTACCGGGGGCAGCGCTACTCCAGCTTGATGGTGCGCGTCCCCCGATCGTTTATCGATGGCGTGCTCTGGCCAGAATTTCTGGAAATCAAGCAGGTGTTGGATGAGTACCTGAATGAAGCCACCGAGCGAATCATTCGTGAAGAGGTGTACCAGAACGCCGGGGAACCGCAGGAACGGACCGGGTAACGGGTCAAGTCTCCAAGATCTGAGATCAGCGAAAAATCCAGCGGATCAGCAGGCCGATTCCGGCCAGGAGCTTCACACCGTCCAATCCTGTGAATGACCCGTGCAGCGCCCAGAAGCGCGGCATGACGGGCGGGCGAGGATTGCGCGGCAGGAAATCGATGCCCCGTCCGATGGAGACAAGCAGAGGCGTGATGACCAGCGTCAAGATCACCGACAAGGCCAGCATAGCCGCCACCACGCCGATATCCACCGCGTTGCGCGGCGTCTGCCGCCAGAGCACCAGGAACAGAATCGCTCCCAGCCCGATCTGGAGCGCGCCGTACCCCCAGAATAGCGTCCGGTTGATTTCCGACGCCATGTAGCGCAGCACCACGCGCGTGGGGGCTTCGGCCAGGGGTTTGGTGGTTTCCACGAATTGCGGCTCGGCCCGCTTCAGCACGCGCTCCTCGGTGGCAAAGCTTCTTGTGGCCGCGAACCACATGCACAGCGTGGACATGATCCACGCGCCCAGAATCGTTACAGCGAGCACCTGCGATCGTCCCATGGGATTTTCTCCCCCCGTCAAGCTTGCTTCCACCGCTTCTGCTCGGGTAAGCTTGCGCCAGAATTATAGCGCAAGCCTCAGGTGCTTTATGCCCAACGAATACGATGTCATCATCATCGGCGCCGGGCACAACGGCCTGGTGACCGCCGGATACCTGGCGCGCGCGGGCCTGCGCACGCTGGTGTTGGAGAGCCGTCAGATGGTGGGCGGCGCGTGCGTGACGGAGGAAATCTTCCCCGGTTACAAATTCTCCACCACGTCTTACCTTTGCAGCCTGATGCAGGAGAAAGTCACTCGCGACCTTGACCTGGAAAAATTCGGCTTCACCGTTTATCCCAAAGACCCCGCGTTCTTCAGTCCTTTTCCTGACGGCCGATACCTGATCATGGGGTCCGACACGGCGCAGACCTGTGAAGAAATCCGCAAGTTTTCCGCGCGCGACGCCGAGCGCTACCCGCACTATGAGGAGTATGTGGACCGCCTGGCGCGTTTCATCGAACCCTTGTTGCTTGAGACCCCGCCCGACATTACAGGTCGCGGATTCGCCGACTGGCAGAACCTCGCCGGCCTGGGCCGCCGGGTGATGAAGATGCCCGCGGAAGAATTGGTGGGCCACCTGCACATCCTCTCGCAGAGCGTAAAGGACTTTCTCGACCCGTGGTTTGAGTCGGAGGCCCTGAAGGTGGCGCTGGCCACGGACGGTGTAATCGGCACCAAGGGCGGCCCATACACGCCCGGCACGGCCTACGTGCTGCTCCATCACGTCATGGGTGGCGTGGGCGGCAAACGCGGCCTGTGGGGATTTGTGCGCGGAGGCATGGGCGGCGTCACCCAGGCCATGGCGGCGTCGGCGCGCTCCGTGGGCGTGGAGATTCGCACCGGCGCGCGTGTGGGGAGAATCCTCGTGAAGAATGGCCGCACGTCCGGCGTGGCGCTCGCAACGGGTGAAGAGATTGGCGCCCGCGGTGTGGCCTCGAACGCCGATCCCAAGGTCACTTTCCTGAAGCTGCTGGAAGCGCACGAGCTCCCCGCGGATTTCCTCGCGGCAATTCGCGCGTTCAAGATTGAAGGCGTTTCGATGAAGATCAACCTGGCGCTCGACGGTCTGCCGAACTTCACTTGCCTGCCCGGCTCCAGCCTTGCGCCCCATCATAAGACCACCATTCACATCTGCCCCACGCTTGATTACATTGAGCGCGCCTACGACGATTCCAAGTACGGCCGCCCCAGCGCGCGCCCCATGCTGGAAATCACCATCCCCACCACGTATGACTCCACGCTTGCGCCCGCCGGACATCACGTGATGAACATCTTCCTGCAATACACGCCTTACACCCTTTCGCCGGAAGTGGCGCCGAGCTGGCATGCCATCAAGGAAAGTTACGCCGACTGCGTGATGGACATGATCGAGGAATACGCGCCGGGCTTCAAAAATCGCGTGCTGCATCGCCACGTTGTGTCGCCGCTCGACCTGGAAGAAGAATACGGAATGACGGGAGGCAACATCTTCCACGGCGAGATGAGCGTGGACCAACTCTTCTTCCTGCGGCCCGTGCCAGGCTGGGCCAAGTACCGCACGCCGATTCGCGGGCTTTACCTGTGTGGTTCCGGCGCCCACCCGGGAGGCGGCGTGATGGGTGCTCCCGGCCATAACGCCGCGCGCGAAATCCAGAAGGACTGGAGGAGACTCAAGCGTGGGTGAAGGAATAGGCAGTAGATGTGACTCGGTACGTGAATTTATCCCTGCACGAACATGAGCATCTCACGCCCAGGCCCAAAGCGGAGGCCAAGGCTGAACCAGCAAAGCAACGGACCACCCACAAAGCGCAAAACGAAAATCGAAAGTCACTTAATGACCTAATGATCTGATAATCCGATGGTTCGAAAATCCGCCTCCGCGGATTTCTGTTATGACATTCGCCCGCACAAGGAATAAAATTGCGGCTTCATCAAGAGGGGCCGGGGCAGCGTTTCAATTTGTCTTGCCGTGTGCATCCGCGCCGCTCAACGCAAAGGATTTCCATGATTGTTCCCTATGCCGATTTGAAAGGCCAATACGCCGCGCTGCGCGAGGATGTTTTGGCGGCGCTGGACCGCGTGGGCAGCAAGGCAGCTTTCATCCTGGGTGAAGAAGTTCAGGAGTTCGAGCGGGAATTTGCCGCTTACTGTGGCGTGAACTATTGTGTGGCGGTGAATTCCGGGACCAGCGCTTTGCACCTGGCACTGCTGGCGGTGGGCGTGCAGGCCGGCGATGAGGTCATTACCACGCCGAACACCTTTATTGCCACGGCGGAAGCGATTTCCTACACCGGGGCTAGGCCCGTGTTCGCGGACATCGACCCGCGCACGGCCAACCTTGACCCCAGCCAAATCGCGGCGGTGGTGACTCCGCGCACGCGGGCCATCCTTCCGGTGCATCTTTACGGCCTGGCGGCGGAGATGGACGCCATCCTGGAGATCGCGGAGGCGCACAAACTGGCCGTCATCGAGGACGCTTGCCAGGCGCATGGCGCGCGCTACCACGGCCGGCGGGTGGGAAGCATCGGCAAGGCGGCGGCGTTCAGCTTTTATCCCTCGAAAAATCTCGGCGCCTATGGCGAAGGGGGCGCGCTGACCACCAATGACGAGGCGCTGGCGGCGCGGGCGCGCGCCTTGCGTTCCCACGGCGAATCGCGCCGCTACTTCCACGATGTCGTGGGTTACAACTATCGGATGGATGGCTTCCAGGGCGCCATCCTGCGCCTCAAACTGCCGCGCCTGGAGCAATGGAACGCCAAGCGCAAAGAACTGGCGGAGATTTACCGCCGCACCCTGGCCGGCGCGCGGGTGGAACTTCAGGACGGGGGCGCGGCGAGTGAGCGCGTCGATCACCTCTTTGTGGTTTACGTCGCCGACCGCGACGCCGTCATCGCCCAACTGGAAGAGCGCGGGGTAAAAACCGGCATCTATTACCCGCTCCCCATCCATCTTCAGAAGCCTTACCAAAATCTGGGCTATCAGCGGGGTGATTTGCCCCACGTGGAAAGGGCCTGCGAGCGCGTCATCAGCATGCCGCTTTACCCCGAAATGACCCATGAGCAGGCGGCCTACGCGGCCCAGGCGCTGCGGGAAATTGTGGGAGAGAATTAGAACGGGACACGGGATACGGGACACGGGATACGGGGCTTACATAACGGCATTTCGGTAAGGGCGGGAGGCAGAACTTAGAAATCAGACGAAACCCGTATCCCTACCCCGTCTCCCGTAGGGAGAATCGAAGGGCATGAGTCAGCGGCGCAGTTTCGCATGGATGGACCTTCTGTGGCTGGCGTTTCTAGGCGGACTGGCTGTGCTTGAGCCCCGCACGGAGATCCACAAACAACTTATCCTCATTGCCATTGGCGTATCCCAAATCTTCGAGCACCGCTTTCTGGAACGGTTCCCTCAACGTGGGCGGAGTTGTATCGTCATTGTGAAAATAATATTAGCGTGGCTGTTGGTAGATCACACGGGTGGAATTCTAAGCCCCTACAGTTATTACCTGATTTTTTTTGTGCCGGTAGCTACCGCCGCCATGTATTTCGACCTCTGGGCCACGCTGGCGTGGACGGCGTTGGCTTCCGCAGCTTACTGGTCTTTTGTGGTTAGATTGCTGGGCCAATACGAATTGACGGAAGAAGGCCCCACCGAACTGGTCATACGCAACCTGTTTTTCTTCCTCGCCGCGATCGTCGTGAACCGTTTTGTGACGGAAAATCGTGAGCAGACGAGCCGCTACCGGCAACTCGCCGAGACCCTGGCGGAAACCAATCGCCGGCTGGAGGAAGCGCAGGAGGAAGCGCGCCGGTCAGAGCGACTGGCAGCGCTCGGGCAGCTTTCCGGAGGGTTGGCGCATGAATTAAGGAATCCGCTGGCGGTCATCAAAGGCTCGGCGGAAACGTTGATGAGCAAACTCGCGGCCTCCGATCCCATTACCACCGAGCTGGCGGGATACATCTCGAGCGAAGTTAACCGCATGAACGCGCTGGTGACCCGCTTCCTGGATTTTGCCCGGCCGCACAAACTCGAACAGCGTCAGGAGCAGATTCGCCCTTTGCTCGAGCGGGCATTGAAGGCGGCGCACGACCGTTGGCCTGACGCCAAGGTGGAAGTGGAACGGCAATTCGCCCCGAATCTGCCGGAGGTTTCCATTGATGGCGACCTGATTGAGCGGGTGTTCACCAATCTGGCGCTCAACGCCTATGAGGCCATGGGCCCCGGCGGAGGCAAGCTGAGCGTGGGAGCGGCTCCGAGCTCCGACGGCAAGGGGGGCGTGGAGATCACTTTCCAGGACACCGGCCCCGGCATTCCCGCCGAACTGCGCGAGCAGATTTTCAATCCCTTCTTCACCACCAAGGAGACCGGCGTGGGATTGGGACTCTCCATCGTCTCGAAGATCGTTGACGACCATCGCGGGTGGATCCGCGTGACCAGCGACCCGGGGAAAGGCGCATGCTTCCAGGTGTTCCTGCCCGGGGGTGGATCCACAGATTACACAGATTACGGAGAGGGGAAAAAGGCAGATACACCGTGAATCCCCGCCGTTGACCTCATCTGTGCAATCTGCGCAATCTGCGGATAATATTTCATCTCGGGTGGAACGGCTCGCCACCATGGGGCGAGAATTGGGTCAGCGCGGTATCCAGCGGACTGGCCGCGGTGGGCGCCGGCACCACGCCTTTGAAGAGGATATCCTCCGGGGCAATTTTTCTGCCGTAAAGCTTTTCGTTTGAGTCCCCATCCTGCTTGAACATCTGGCCGTCCAGGGAAACACCCGCAAAGGCGCCGCGTGAGCGCGAGTAGGTGAGGATCTCCGCGTGGAGTTGCAGGTCCGTGGCCCCTTCCGCGCTGCGGCCCACGGGCCCGCCGGCGGCGGAAGCGTCGGCCCCGATCTTGGTGCTGTCATGCAGAAGTTTTTCCGCGCCCCGGCCGTTCATCACCAGAAGAACAAAATCCGTGGCTTGGCCACCAATTTGGAAACCGAAGTTGGCGCCGCCCACCGTGAACATTGAGGGCGCGCCCCAGGGACCATTGCCACCGCGGCGGCAAACCATTGCCCCGCGGCCGTATGTGGCGCCGAGGCCGAAAGCCACCTTCTTTTCCGAGGGAATAATACCCACACAAACCGACTTGTCCATCAGGTCGTGCGGAATGCCTTTTTCCGGTGTTTTCATAATGTCGGTCATGACTTCCGCTGATTTTTCCAGCCGTTCCGCTTGCTTGTCGTCCGCCATGCCCACGCGCGCCGTTCCCCATAACACGAGTGAGAGACCTATCGCCAATGCGTATCGCATCTACAATTCCTCCACAGAAATTTGGGGTTGCGATAACTCGCCCCCGTCAGTTTTTTGTCTTCAGCCCTAGAACAATGCCGAAGCTATTATTTTGCCACATTCTTAAAGCGGGGGAAACGGTTTGCCGATGGAGTGTGAGACTACGCCCGGAGGTTCGCGCCGCACTTCCGGCATTGGGAACGCCGGCGGGCGTTGAGCGTGTGGCACTCGGAGCACGTCAGGTACATGGCGCGCGCAAAGAGCTGAGTAACGACCGCGCTGAAACCCAAAATCCCCACCACCAGGGCGATGTTCAGCAGCGTCTGCCGCATGGTTTCTTACTTTCCCATAGAGGCCCGCGCCGCGCGGACCGCTTCCACGTATAGGCGGGCGTTGGTGGAAATCACATCCAGCTTGCCTTCGCGCAGGGCCTTGAGGTCCACCAATTCGCCGCCCACGGCGACGGCGGCTGCTCCGGCCTTGATAAACTCCGGGGTGGTTTCCAGATTGACCCCGCCCGTCGGTACGAACTCAATTTGCGGAAAGGGCCCCTTGAGCGCCTTGATGTATTTGGCTCCTCCCACCGGCCCACAGGGGAAGATCTTCACCAGGTCCGCACCCGCTTGCCACGCGGTAACGATTTCCGTCGGCGTCAGCGCCCCGGGCATGCACGGCTTGCTGTATCGCTGTGCCAACTCAATGACCTGGAGATTGAGCGAGGGAGTGACAATGAATTCCGCTCCCGCCAGCAATGCCGCGCGGCCGGTTTCAGGGTCAAGAATTGTGCCGGCGCCCAACAGCACCTTGTCGCCGAACTTATCCGCCACCTTTTCCATCACCTGAATGGCGTGGGGAACGGTCATGGTAATTTCGAGGATGCCGATATTCCCCGCCACAATCGCCTCCGCGGCGTGCAGAGCGTCTTCCGCCGAAGGTGCACGCACAATCGGCACCAGGCCGACTTCGCGAATTTGTCCGAGCGCTTTTTCTTTTGACCAGGACATTTATCTCTCCCTTAATTAGGATTCCATTGCTGATGTCGGATTCCGTGCCCAGTTGCGGGATAAGGTTAAAGGGTAAAGGTTAAAGGATAAATCCCTTGATACTTCACCCTTCAACCTTCATACTTTACCCTTTCCTCACCGCGCCACCCGCAGGCTGGAACCTTTGAGCAGGTTCTCCACCTCCGCCAAGGTCGCCCAGTTAAAGTCACCGGGCATCGAATGTTTCAGCGCGCTGAAGGCGGTGCCATAACGGACGGCAGCGTGGTAAGAATCTTTCATCAACCGGCCGTAGATAAACCCTGCGCTGAAAGAGTCGCCACCTCCCAGGCGGTCCACAATTTCCAATTCATACTTCACATCGTCGTAGAATTTGCCGCCGGCATAGGCAATGGCGGTCCAGGTGTTGCGCCACACCAGGGGGTTCTCACGCAAGGTGATCGCCACCGCCTGGAAATGGAATTTCTCCTGCAAGCGCTGCGCAACTTCTTTGTAAGGCTCGGCGGAAACTTGCGCAAAGGTATCCTGGCCGCTTTTGTCTTCCGCATGGATTTTGAACACCACTTTCGTATCTTCTTCCGTGGTGATCAGGACGTCGACGTATTCCATCAGGGGTTCCTGCACGGCCTGGGCCTTATCCGGCGCCCACAGCTTGCCGCGATAATTCAGGTCATAACTGACTGTCAACCCCGCCTGCTTTGCCGCCTGCAAGGCTTCGCGAGTAACCGCCGCCGCGGAATCACTAAGCGCCGGCGTGATGCCGCTCGTGTGGAACCAACGCGCGCCTGCCATAACTTGCTTCCAATCCACTTCGCCGGGGCGGATGGCGCTGATGGCGGAATTCCGGCGGTCGTAGAGCACGGCACTGGCACGGGGGGCGGCGCCGAATTCCAGGAAGTATAGACCCATGCGGCTCTCGGCGTCGGAGGTCCAGACCACGTGCGCGGTGTCGACGCCGGCCTGGCGGGCGCGATTCTCGGCAAGGCGCCCCAGGGAATTTTGCGGGAGACGCGAAACCCAGGTGCTGGTTAAACCCAGGCGGGCGACGCCCACCGCCACGTTTAACTCTCCGCCTCCCACCTGAACGTCCAGCGTTGGCGTCTGCTCCAGGCGCTGGAAGTGCGGCGGCGACAAACGGATCATCGCTTCACCAAACGTTACGACTTCCGGCATGACCTCCTCCACCTTCGGGTCGGGCTCAATTAACAACCGACTACTATAGGATGTTTAGCCGAAATTGTAGACCATTTTTGCTTCCCGTCGGTTGGTTCTTCGCCCTGCAACGGCTGGCGTTTCGCACGATGATAAGAAACTGTCCCACGCAACTGCCGTTCTTGACTTTGCACTTAACCGCAGCATACATTGACAGACTGGTGTTTTGAAGAACATTCACGTTGAGATAGGGAGTTTGACGCTCATGCCGGACGAGCCAGGGAGAACCATCCTGGACAATATCGTTTCCACGCGCCGGCGCACGCTGGAGGAAACGCGTTTGGCTCTTCCTCTGGAGCACGTGCAGAAGATGGCGGAGGCGCGGCAGGAGCGCCGCGATTTTGCTGCGGCCCTCGCTCTGGGCACGGACTCCGGCGCCCCACAGGGATTGCGCGTGATCGCGGAGCTTAAGCGTGCGTCGCCTTCGCGGGGGCTGCTGCGACAGCAATATCGCCGCCAGGAAATTGCTTTGGGATACGCGCGCGGAGGAGCTGCGGCGCTCTCGGTGCTGACGGAAGAGCAATATTTTCTGGGTTCCACTCAGGACTTGACGGAAGTGCGCCAAGCCGTGGAGATTCCCGTGCTGCGCAAGGATTTTATCCTGGAAAGTTATCAGGTTTATGAATCGGTGGCGGCGGGCGCTGACGCCCTGCTGCTGATCGTGGCCGTATTATCGGAGCATGACCTGCGCAGCATGCTCGATTTGTGCAAACAACTACGCATCAAGGCGCTGGTGGAGGTTCACACGGAAGGGGAGTTGGAGCGCGCGGTGGCGGCGGGCGCCCGGATCATCGGTGTGAACAACCGCAATCTGAAGACCCTGGAAGTGAACCTGGAGACCTCGTTCGAATTGCACGCCAAGATGCCCCGCGGTTGCCTCGCTGTCAGTGAGAGCGGCATCAAAACGCCCGCGGACCTACGGCGCATTCGCGAGGCAGGTTTTGACGCAGTACTCATCGGGGAACGCCTGATGACACAGCCGGACCCGGGCGAGGCTCTGCGCCAATTGCTGGCAGAGTTTGCCGGGCAAACTGATCCACTCGAAACTGGAAACTCGAAAATCGAAACTCGTTGAGAATCGAGCCATCGATTTCAGATTGAGACCTTCGCTGTCGTCGAGTTTCGAATTTTGATTTTCGAAGAGATGCGGACACGCGTAAAGATTTGCGGCATCACGCGGTGGGAAGACGCGCAACTTGCCGTTGAACTGGGAGCTGCGGCGTTGGGCTTTAATTTCTATCCGCCTTCCCCGCGGTACATCGATCCGGCGGCGGCGCGGGCGATCATTTTGAAACTGCCGCCGCTGATTACATCGGTGGGCATTTTCGCGGATGAGTCGGATGGTGAGCACGTGGCGTGTGTGGCGGGGGAGGCGGGGGTGATAGCGGTGCAGTTGCATGGCCCCCAGTTTCCGCCGCTGGATGGGGCTCTGGCGGATTTCCCGCGCATTCGCGCCGTAGCCGTTAAGGAGGGATTCCAGCCGGAAATGCTCCGCGCGCTCGGTGGTGGCACGTTTCTGCTGGATGCCTTCGACGCGGAAATCCGGGGTGGAACGGGCAAGCCCTTCAATTGGGCCTTGGCCCGCGAGGCAAACCGGTTTGGCACCATTATCCTGGCGGGAGGGTTGACGCCAAAAAACGTGGGACGGGCGATCCGGGAAGTTCGGCCCTTCGCGGTGGATGTGGCCAGCGGCGTGGAATCCGCGCCCGGCGTGAAAGACGCGGGCAAGCTGCGGGCTTTCTTCCAGGAGGTCGAGCGAGCCGATCGAGGAATTAACGATGGAATGTGAAACTCCTACAGGTCCGGACGCTCGCGGGTGGTTCGGCAAATTCGGCGGCCGCTTCGCGCCGGAAACGCTGATGGCCCCCGTCGAGGAGTTGGAGGCGGCTTATCGCCTGGCGCGCAGCGATCCGGCGTTTCAGGCCGAGTTGGCGCGGCTGCTGAAAGACTTTGCTGGGCGGCCGACCCCACTCTTCCATGCCCGGCAGTTCACCGCGCGACTGGGCGGTGCCCAGATTTATCTGAAGCGCGAAGACCTGCTGCACACCGGCGCGCACAAAATCAACAACTGCCTGGGGCAGGGATTGCTCGCCCAGCGCATGGGCAAAACTCGCTTGGTGGCCGAGACCGGGGCGGGACAGCACGGTGTGGCCACCGCCACCGTGGCGGCGTTGCTGGGGATGGAATGCGTCGTGTACATGGGCGAGGAGGACATGGCGCGGCAGGCTCCCAACGTCTTCCGCATGCGCCTGCTGGGCACGCGGGTGGTCTCCGTCGCCTCAGGAACGAAGACGCTGAAGGATGCGATCAACGAGGGAATGCGCGACTGGGTGACCAACGTTCATAACACGCATTACCTGATGGGATCGGTGCTGGGCCCGCATCCCTACCCGATGATGGTGCGCGATTTTCAACGGGTCATCGGCCAGGAAGCACGCCGGCAGGTTCTGGAGAACGCGGGCAGACTGCCGGATATGCTTTGCGCCTGCGTGGGCGGAGGGAGTAATTCCATCGGCCTGTTTTACGATTTCATTCCCGACGCCGGCGTGAAGATGGTGGGTGTGGAGGCGGGCGGTCGAGGGCCGAATCTGGGCGAGCACGCGGCGCGCTTTGCGGGCGGCAAGCCCGGCGTGCTGCACGGTTCGTACACTTACGTATTGCAAACGGAGGATGGCCTGATCTCGAACACGCACTCGGTTTCCGCGGGGCTCGATTACCCCGCCGTGGGGCCCGAGCATGCCGAACTGTATCGCCGTGGTCGCGTGGAGTACACCCACGTGAGCGACCAGGAGGCGCTGGAAGCGGCCAGCCTGCTGGCACGGGTGGAAGGAATCATCCCCGCTCTCGAATCAGCGCACGCCCTCGCGGAAGTCATCAAGCGCGCGCCGGCGATGCCGCGTGACGGGATCATTGTCGTAAACCTCTCCGGCCGCGGGGATAAGGATTTGGGAATTTTTCAATCGGCCGGAATTCTGTAACTTTGGATCTTTGAAGTGGGACACGGTCCTATAAAGTCCCAAACGGTGCCGCTCGGTTTTGTGCGGTGGAGCAAGATATGGACAAAATGTCCCAACTCGAGAGTTCAAAGTCAAAATGACAGAAAATGCCTGACCATCTTACAACCCGTATTGCCGACCGCTTTCGCGACCTGCGAGCGAAAAACGCCAAGGGACTTATTGTCTATCTTACGGCGGGTGACCCCAACTTGGACGCCACGGGAGAGTTGCTCCTGGCGCTCGAGCGGGCGGGCGTGGACGTGATCGAGTTGGGCGTGCCGTTTTCCGATCCCCTAGCCGACGGCCCGGTGATCCAGCGCGCTTCGGAGCGGGCATTGCGCTCCGGCACGACGCTGCGCAAGATCTTGGAGCGTTTCCCTAGCTGGCGGCAAAGCGTACGCGCGCCCATTATACTGTTCAGCTATTTCAACCCCTTACTGCAATACGGCCTGGAGAAGTTTGCGGCCACCGCGGCGCAAGCGGGAGTGGATGGCGCCTTGGTGGTGGATTTGACCCCGGAAGAGGCGGAAGGTTACGTTCAGGCCATGCGCGCGCATAATCTGGACACGGTGTTTCTAGCCTCGCCCACCTCCACGGACGCTCGCCTGGAGCGGGCCGCACAACTTTCCTCGGGTTTTCTGTATCTTATCTCGCGTACGGGTGTTACCGGAGAACGAAGCGAAATGGCATCCAGCGTGCAGCCCTTGGTGGAGCGGGCGCGCCGGGTCACCTCCCTGCCGCTCGCCGTGGGTTTTGGCATCTCCACCGCCGCGCAGGTGCGCGAAGTCCAGGCGCATGCCGACGCTGCCGTGGTGGGCAGCGCCGTAGTGCACGCGATTGAGGAGCGCTTTTCCCAGGCGGGGGCGGCGGCGATTGAACAATTCGTGCGCGGGCTCCGAGCCGGGACGGAGGATGAACCCGCATGAGCGATATGGCGGGCTGGCGCAAGCGCATCGACGAGATTGACCAGCAACTGGTGAAGCTTCTGAACGAGCGGGCGCAATGCGCGGTGGAGATTGGGCATTTGAAGAAAGCCCTGAATCTTCCCACCTGGCAACCACAGCGCGAGGTGGAAATTCTGCGCAATGTTGTGATGGCGAACGAAGGACCTCTGGATGACGCCGCCATCCGCCGCCTGTTTGAGCGCATCATTGATGAGGCGCGCTCACTGGAGCGGCATTCCATGGATGGCGGTAGTTCCTCCGGAAAGGAGTAGGGCCTTATGGTCGTGGTGATGCAGGAAGGCGCGACGGAAGACGCGATACAGCATGCCATTAATAAATTAATGGATATGGGGTTTGATATACACCGCTCCACGGGCGCGCGCCACACGGTGCTGGGAGCGGTGGGCGCCAAGGTGGACTTTGACACCCGCGACATCGAGTTGCTGGAAGGGGTGGAAGAAGTCTTAAGAATCACCGCCCCCTATAAGCTGGCCAGCCGGCATTTCCGGCCCGACGGATCGCTGGTGAGCCTGGGCCGGGGCGTCACCATCGGCGGCGAAGAAGTGGTGGTGATGGCCGGACCGTGCAGCGTGGAGAGCGCCGAGCAGATTGGCAGCATCGCCGCAACGGTGGCGGCAAATGGCGCGCGCGTTCTGCGCGGCGGAGCTTTCAAGCCCCGCACTTCGCCCTACAGCTTCCAGGGAATCGGCCAACAAGGATTGGAACTGATGCGCAAGGCCGCCGACAAGCACAACCTTTGTGTGGTTTCCGAGGTTATGGACCAGACCCAGATTTCCATGATGCTCGATTACGTGGACATGCTTCAGGTCGGCGCCCGCAACATGCAGAATTACAACCTGCTGAAGGAGCTCGGCAAGGTGGCCAAGCCCATTTTACTGAAGCGTGGAATCTCCGCCACCATTGAGGAGTTGCTGCTCTCCGCCGAATACATCATGGCGGGCGGGAATTACAACGTGGTGCTGTGCGAGCGGGGTATTCGGACCTTCGATAGTTATTTGCGGAACACTCTCGATATCTCCGCCATCCCGGTCATCAAAAAGCTCTCGCATCTGCCCATTGTGGTGGATCCTTCGCATGGGACGGGCCGGCGCGATAAAGTTGCCCCGATGGCCCGCGCCTCTCTGGCCGCGGGAGCCGATGGCTTGCTCGTCGAGGTCCACAACGACCCGGAAAAAGCACTGAGCGACGGCGCGCAGTCCCTCTTTCCCGAGCAGTTCGAGCAACTGATGAAAGAATTGCGAATGATTGCGCCGGCGGTGAGCAGGAAAGTATAGCGGGTAGCCACGGTCAGTGCAGTTCTGACCGTGGGCTTTTCTCGTGCACGATCCCCCAATGGCAATCGCACGCATTCAATCTGAATTAGGCATTCACCACAACCAGAAGAACCCACGGTCAGAACTGCACTGACCGTGGCTACGTGCTCGTGCACGATCCCCCAGGGCAATCGCACGCCATCAATTTGAATCAGGCATTCACCACAGCCAGAAGAACCCACGGTCAGAACTGCCCTGACCGTGGCTACGTGCTTTCTTCCTCCCTTTGGTTTCGAGATCACATCCTGGTGCAGCGGTCGGCTTTCCTGCCCACCCAACGTAATCCCGACCTGCCAGATCCCAAGGCGGCGTCGAGCCGCCGCAGTCAACGGCGCTGCGCCCTAGGTGCCGTTTTCCCCACCTGCCACCTACCATCTACGAGTGGGATTTTCGCTCTTTGTTTTTCGACTAGCCACTAACCACCAGCCACTGCTCTTCATAGGCTGTCACGTGCGGCGTTTCGTTTGGCCTCGAATCCAAGCGGCAAACTCTTGCTCTTTCATCTCGCCGGCAGCGAGTGCCAACACCGCGCGCGTCGCGTCCACCTGATTCACGGTTAAGCGGAACCCATTCAGCTCCAGAAACAGGCCGGCGGCCAGAAAGGCGGCGCGCTTGTTGCCATCCACGAAGGGGTGATCGCGGACGAGTCCCGCCGCATAAGCCGCGGCGAGACGGGCGAGGTCGGCACTCGCTTCGTAGGTGAAGATCTGGCGCGGGCGGGCCAGCGCGGATTCCAGGAGCCCCTCGTCCACCGCTCCGGCACGCCCACCGTGCTCGGAAAGGCTCTCGCCGAGGAGGAGGACGAGGGCCCGACGGTCAATCCAGTGAGGCTCTTTCATTTCGCCAGGGCGCGAAACGTGTCACGGTACTTCGCCATGAACTCCCGGCCCAGCTTGAGTTGCTTTTCAACTTCCGGGTCGTACGGCGTCAGCAGGTATCCATCCGGCGTTTCGATGGCGAAAAGCGAGTCGTCCTCTTTGACTCTTAGACGAACGAGCATTTCCTTGGGAACGATCACCCCCGTGGACGTCCCCACGGGCCGCAACTTCAGTTTCACGGGCCAACCTCCATTCTCATAGATATTATAATACGATTTGTGTCGGCAGACCACAAAGGAGAAGGACGGGTGGTTTGCTAAAATTGTGTTGCTTGCCTCTTCGCTCTAGCACTCGCCGGAGTCATTGTATTTTGGCAGAAATCCCATGCCTCCTTTGACCAGGAAAAAACCAAAGTCTTGCCACCGGCATTTCTGAAAAGCGTCCCTATATTCAATGTGGATGCGGAAGCAGATATCCTTCCCAAGAGAGTAGATTTCGGAGAGTTCGTCCGGTTCGATATCGCGATTCAGCCAAATCTCTGTGATGATTTCACGCGGAGCATTTGGATATATCGTCATCGGAGCGGGCAACTTGAAATACGTGGCGGCTGCTGTGAAACCCTTAAAGGGATGCGGAACGACCTCCATCCACGTTTCACAAACGCAGCTAAAGGCTGGAGTAAGACCAGTGTTCTTTATTTTTGCAGGTATTCTGAATGGTTTAGTCGGGATTGGATCGTCAAAGAAGATTGCCAGTTGTGCCCTCTGGCTGGCAATGAGGACATCTGCGCTTTTTTGGGCGGCTTCGGCGGCGACGTGAGTGGCAACGGTTTGTTCCTCCATAACATCGATCTGCCGTTCCATTGCGTGAAGCTGGGACTGCATAGTTCCAGCTTGAGACCTAAGTGCTTCAAGGCTTCTATTGGCCGTGCGAATTCCAAAGAAGCCGATGAGGGCCAGGGCTATTGTAGTCAGGGCCATAGCCACGGCCGAGTAGACGTAAGCCTTATACCATGAGTCTGGCGGCGGTACTTCTGTGACCCTTACGGGTTTTGGCTCGGCTTGGCTTGTCTTATCGTCGGATGGTGTCTCACCTTTGTCGGCTTCGGACCCCTTCAGTGTGCTCGCCACCGAAGACTTGGCGTTCTTGTCGGATTGTTGGGTTTTAGCCTGATCATTCCCATGGCTAGAATTCAGTTGGAATGGCCAGATTGCGATAGAGCCCATAACGACCCATGCGAGGAAGGAGATCAGTAGGAATTTCATAACTCGCTCCCAAATTCATTTCTAGCGCGAAGCGGGCTATGCTATCACTTCCAAAAGCTCTTTGATCTCCCAAATGTGGTCGCTGATTCCAGCTCCCATGGCAGGGCTTCCTCTCAGGGCTTGGTGGACTCGGTAGAAATTATACCAAGCGAAGCACAGAGCCAGCATAGCGCAAAGCTCCTCCCATTTCTTAGCAGATAGCGATGAGTTGTGTCGCCCCGAGCGGCATTACTCCGCGGCATCTCGTCATCGGATATTAATTGGCATGTGCAGGTTATCATTATTAAGAACCGCAGAGTAAGGCAAGTGCACCTGACTCTGCGCTACGTGCTACCTGCTGCTACCTGCTTACCCAAACAACTCGCCGAACGGAACGCAAACGCGCCCCTCCTCAGCGAGCAGACGCTGTCGACGGCGAAGGAAGGTAGGTAGATCCATGTTATCTCCGAGTAACATCATGATGTCATAACCATGAATGATGAAGAAATTGGCTTGCTTTCCTCGCGTTAGTGCATCATTGGCTTCTGGACTGACGCCATTGATGGAGAGAAAGACCCCACGCGTGAACTTCGACTTTCCCTCGATCTTCTCCCGGAATACATACAGATCAGCTGCGGGTCTCGGCTCCTGATGCCATTTTGCCTCGAGGAGGTAAACTTCGTAATCTAATTCAAACGATCCATCAATTTGTTCGCCCACGACTCGGAATGGTTCCCGAGGAGCGAGGTTGTGAAGCTCGAAGAGACGGTTTAGTACATTCTCAAGTTTCAGCCCCGCGTATTGCCGATTTTCCACATCATGCAGCCCGAGGAAATTCTGCTTAAGCTCCTCAAGATCACGACTTCGCTTGTTTTGCGCCTTCTCACGCAGGCGCTCCGCCGCCTGTGCTCGTTCCACATTTTGACTCGCCCGATCTGCGGCATCTGTCCGAAGACTGGCATTGAAATCTTGGTCCCACAGGTCAGGAAAGCGAAAGCCGATTTCCAAGATTAGCCCATTGATCCTTTCGATGTCCCGCGGTGTCACGGGCTTTCCATTCTTCTGACGGTAGGTAAGGCCGGCCCGCACGATTTCAAGCATGAGGGGCTCGAACTTGCCTCTGCGAAACTCAAGAGTACACTCAAGGAGCTGCGTTAGCATCGGCAGCTTACTGCCAAGTTGCCAAAAGTCGCCGACGCCGACTTTTTCGGCAACGCTCTTGAATGAAACGTGGCCTTTCCACATAGAACTTCCGGACCCCGGGAGAAAATCATAGAGAACCGCGGCCAGGTCCCGGACTGCACGTGACTCTCTAAGAGGTAGGCTCATTTGTCAAATCACCTCCTTGCCACAAGACAACGAGAGAGACATGTGTATCTGTCAACACGTGTTTGTAGCAACCGTCCACTCCATCGCAATGGTTTCGAATTGTCCACCGCCAGCGAGCATGGAGACACGCGCAGCGTCCATATGGGTACTGGTTAGAACCCGAGCCCTTTGGCGGCGACTTTCTCATATACTCAGGAGTACCACAATACCTGGGTGCCAACTAGCGCCTAGCCCCTATAGACTGCGGTAATCTTGTGGAAAAGCTGGAATACTTGTGCAAGAGTTAGGCCGAGCTGTGGAAAACTTCAGCAGCCAGCGTAGCGCGGACCTCATCGGTGTGAGGTCCGCGGCTTTTCGCCCACACCAACTCTTTCCCATTCGGATCAGTAACGCCTCCGCCATTGACAGCACCCCTCTATTGAGATACATTGTATCTCAGTGAGGTTTCAATCTTATGGCGACGACGATGGTACACATTCGGGTGGACGAGAAGGTGAAGGAGCGGGCGGCGAAAAACTTGTCGGCCATGGGCATGTCAGTGTCGGACGCAGTCCGCATCCTGCTGGTTCGGGTGGCCGCGGAGAAGGCACTGCCCTTCGAGGTGAAGGTCCCCAATCGAACTACGGTGAAGGCGATGGAGGCGGCGGATCGAGGCAAGGGGAGGCGCTTCAAGTCTGCCGGCGCCCTGTTTGAGGATCTACAAAATCGACGTTGACGACCTCTACCTGGTCCGAACCGGCACACATTCGGATTTGTTCTGAGCGTCGAGGCGTGCTCACCCCGAGGCCGAACGCCGTTCGGCCCTACACCGGCCCCCTGACCCCGAACCCCTAATCCCTAACGCCGAGTTTAATTCTCACTGCCGCGGGCGTTTATTCGCAGGCCGTACTATGCTATGGTGCAAGGTTCTCTCATTGCGGAAGATACGTACTTCCATTTCGAGTTTCGAGTTTCGGGTTTCGAGTTTCCAGTTTCCGATTTCTAGTTTCGAGCTTCGACCTAAGGTGGTTCCCGAGTTTATTCCTTGGACAAGGTAATTTCAGAATCTCCATTTCGGCGTGTGGCGATTGTCGGCTTGGGCTTGCTGGGCGGATCGTGGGGGCTGGCCTTGAAAAAGGCGGGCTTCACGCGCCGCATTGTAGGTTACGCGCGGCGCGCCGAGACGCGCGAGCAGGCGCTTCGCGAGGGCGCGGTTGATGAGGTATGCGCCGATGTCGCCGATGCCGTGCGCGGGGCCGATCTGGTGATCCTGGCGACGCCGGTGGCGGTAATTCTTGACCACCTCACACGCCTGCAACCGCACTTGTCGCCGCAGGCACTCATCACCGATGTGGGCAGCACCAAGCGGCGGATTTGCGAGCAGGCGGCGGAGCACTATGCCCAGCAACCGCTGTTTCTGGGCGGGCACCCGATGGCCGGCAAGGAGCGCTCGGGAATTGAGAACGCGGGCGCGCGGCTTTTTGAAAACGCCCGTTACGTGCTCACCCCGCTCAAGCCGGAACATTCTGACGACCCCCGCGTGCAGGCGTTTCGCGCGCTCGTGGTGGCCATCGGGGCGCGTCCGCTTTTAAGCGATCCGGCCACTCACGACCGGGCCGTCGCCTATCTTTCCCATCTTCCCCAATTGCTCTCTT
>Ga0326727_10012632_pt1 | contig 19141 bp, 11 predicted proteins | sample MB2enrmetagenome_FD_207643 | JGI IMG/M metagenome (GOLD analysis project Ga0326727, IMG submission 207643) | Lab enriched peat soil microbial communities from McLean, Ithaca, NY, United States - MB29MY | ecosystem: Environmental > Terrestrial > Soil > Wetlands > Peat | place: USA: New York...
TTTTAACGTCAACAATATGGAGCAGATCCAGGCGATTATGGAGGCAGCTCGCGAAACCAAGTCGCCGGTGATCATACAGGCCAGCCGTGGAGCGCGCAGTTATTCCCAGGACCGATTCCTCTATCACCTGATGCTGGCGGCCACCGAGCTTTACCCCGAGATTCCCACCGTGTTGCACCTCGACCACGGTAATAGCGTGGACACTTGCAAATCGGCGATTGCCATGGGGTTCACGAGCGTCATGATGGACGGCTCGCTGATGCCGGACGGCAAGACGCCGTCAACGTTCGAGTATAACGTTTCGGCAACGCGTGAAGTTGTGGAAATGGCGCATGCCAAGGGCGTCACCGTGGAAGGCGAGATCGGCTGCCTGGGCGGCATCGAGGACGGCCATGGCGCGGGCCTGGATGGGCTCAGCCACCTTACCGACCCCGTTCAGGCGGTCGAGTTCGTCGGGCAGACGGGAGTGGACGCACTGGCCATCGCCATTGGCACCAGCCACGGCGCCTACAAATTCACCAAGAAACCCACGGGAGAAACACTCAAAATGGACCGCCTCCTCGAAATCCACAAGAGGCTGCCCAGCACCCACCTGGTGATGCATGGGTCGTCGAGCGTCCCAAAAGACTTGCAGGATATCATCAACCAGTATGGCGGCAAGCTGAAGCCGACGTGGGGCGTGCCCGTCGAGGAAATCCAGCTCGGCATCAAGAATGGCGTGCGCAAGGTCAATGTGGATACGGATAACCGTCTGGCCATGACCGGCGCTATCCGCAAGGTCTTTTGGGAGAAGCCCGAAGAGTTCGATCCGCGCAGCTACCTGAAGCCCGCGCGTGAGGCGATGAAGAAGGTCGTGGCATTGCGCATGACGCAATTCGGCCAGGCAGGCCACGTCGGCGACTATGCTCCCATCTCGCTTGAAGAAATGGCCAAGAGATATAAAGGGAACGGCGTGCCAACGGCTGAGAGCGGCAGCTAGAGGCTAGCGCGTAACGCAGACCTGCTTCCCTGGGTCTGCACCACCCCCAATAATAGCGGGCGGCGCACACATAGAATCCCATGCGAGCGCCGCCCCTCAAATCTACTGTTGCGGTGGCGCCGGTGGCTGCCCGCCCGGCGCGTGGCCCTCCATGCGGCCGCGCCTGTGTTGTTGCATGTCGTCAAACTGTTTCTTCTGGTCGTCGTTCAGCACGTCGCGAATCTTGCCGTTGCTCTCCTCCATGATGCTCTTCGTCTTACCCATCCTGTCTTCTCGGGACAGGGAGGTATCTGAATGGAGGCTTTCCATCTTCTTCTGACGGTCCTCCAGAATAGGCTTGATTGAAGCTTTCTGATCGTCAGTTAGCTTCAGCGACTTGTCCAGTCTCTGAAGTTCCTCGTCCGGACTCATGCGATGGCCGCGGCCCATGGGCCCGCCCGGTGGCGGCCCAGGCTCTTGCGCGTTGGCACCCAACGCCACACCCAAAACGAGCAATCCACTTGCTACAACGGTCAGGAACCGTTTGTACATTGTCACTTCCTCCTCTCAGAATGTTCGTACATGAAATGAGGTCGTATTGTCGTCCTCTTGGTAACCAGCGCCGTGCGGCCCATCCCCGCCGCCTGGAACGATCTGCCCAATCTTTACCTGGCAGTCTCAATCGACGGACTTCAGCCCGGCCACGACCGCCGGCGCGCGCCCGCAACTTACGTCAGGGATGGACGATTGACGATGGATTGACGATGGCCGATTCAGGTGATCGTCAATCGACCATCGACAATCGTCAATCATCAATCCTTCTTCAGCGATGCGCGAGTACCTGCGGAATGCGTCGTGTGCCGTCGGTGTTGGGGCTGAGGGCGTTCTTTCAAGGAGCTCAAGCTCCAGAATGCGGGGTCCTCATCTCCCAGTTTCCATGCGGCAAAGCCTCGCAGGTGAAACTCCTCCATCAGCCCCAATTTAGCTTCCAGGCTCCGGCTATTCTCGTACCAGCCGGTATGCACGCCGTCGGCATCGCTGTACTGAAACCAGGGCGCGCGCCAGCGTTCATCCCAAAGTCCGTCAAGGCTGAAATGGTCCATCCGATTCCGGGCGTCCGCGAAACTGAGGGTGTGGGTCGAGGTTGCGTCGCCGTTCGTTACCCATTCCCTGCCGTAAAAGGGGATACCGAGAAGGAGCTTCTGGCGGGGAACTCGCCGCGTGGCGTACTCCAGCGCGGCCTTCACCCAATCGTAGCCCGCCACCGGCCCGGGAGGCGTGGCGTTGCTGTGGTGGTCGTAGGTCATCAAGGAGATGAAATCAACTACCCGGCCGAGGGCGCGAAAGTCGTAGGGGGCGCCCCACTCGCCGCTGTGAAACTCATGCCTCGGATTAAGATCGGGATAGACATCGGAGAAACGAGGGACCACGGCAATGCTGAGCAGGCGGCCTTCGCCGTGCAGCCGCGCCGCCACGCGCTGAACAAACCGGGTGTAGTAGGACTTGTCCGCGGGAGCGATATCCTCCAGGTCAAGCTGCCAGCCGACGAAATCATAGCGCTCGGCAAGACGGGCCAGGTTAGTCACGGCTCGCTGCTGCGCCTTGAGGCTGCGCAGCAACGCCCTGGCCGCGCCCCGGTCAAAGCCCGGGTTGACGACCAAGGGCATCACCGCAACCCCGGCGCGCCTCGCGGCTTCAAGCACCACGGGGGGGACTTCTCCCTCCACCGCGCCCCCCTCATCCACCGCAAACGACTGGGGAGCAACCAGGGTCATCTGGGCAACATGCTCCGCGAGGGACTCGAGACCCACTGGGCCGGGCGCATAGTAGTACATCGCCAAAGGGCTGGCGCCCAACACCTGCCCTCGCGCCTTGACCAGCTCCGGGTCGAGCTTCACGGCAGGCTTTGCGGCGGCGCGCGACGGCCGGCTGGCTGCCAAGTTGGGCAATATCACAACTATTAATATTATGATCACAGTAAAGCGGCTTGCAATCCATCGCATATCTAAGAATTCCTTATCAGTTGGGCACGGCGCCCCAGCCGTGAATGGTTCCAGATCGTACGTGGCCAAACGAATTCTAACACAGTCCCGGAACGCCGCGATTCCAAACTCGCGGTTCACCACTGAGACACCGAGGCACAGAGAGTTCAAAGTAAGGGCCCTTCTCAGTGCCTCAGCGCCTCTGTGGTTGATTTCTTCACACGCTCCCCCGCCCGCACCACATCAGGGGGATTGCCCCCACCGCCGTTTCCAGATGCTCCAAACGAAGTACGCGGGAACGCCGCTGCCGACCAGCGCCACACTCCACACTGCGTCGGACCACTGATGATGCAAGGTGTTCGCCAGCACCACAACCGAGAGGCCAACAAATACTGCAGGTACGATTGGGTATCCCCAGGTGCGGTAGGGGCGTTCCAGCCCGGGTTCGCGGCGGCGCAAGATGAAGATCCCCGCAGTCACCAGGGCGTAAAAGAGATACTCGGCGAAGATCACCTTGGTGAAAAGGCCTTCGTACTGGCCGGTCAGGGCGAAAAGACCGGCGATGACGCTTTGGGCCGCAATGGCCGCCGCCGGGGTGCGAAAGCGCGGATGCACACCGGCCAGGAATGGCGGGAAAAGTCCGTCACGCGCCTGAGCGTAGGGAACGCGCGACCCCGAGAGGATGGAACCATTCAGCGCCGCAAAGCTCGAGATCATGACGCCGACGGCGATGAAGGCGCCGCCGGCCCTGCCCATGAACTGCCGGGCGGTATCGGCGGCGACGGTATTAGTAGATGCGATATGGTCAGGAGTCAAAACATAGAAGTAGGCGATGTTAACCAATACATAAACAGCGATCACCAGCAGCGTGCCCAGAATCAGTGCGATGGGCATATTGCGCTGCGGGCGCTCCACCTCGCCGGCCACCATGCTCAGGTTGTTCCAGCCGTCGTAAGCCCACAGCGCGGCGACGGTGGCCGCGCCGAAGGTGGCGAGAAGGCCGCCCTGCACCCCGATCTGGACGTGGGTCCGAAAGTGCTCGAACGAGCCGTGGCCCAGCGCCAGGCCGAAGACAATGAGGATGAAAAGCACGAGCAGTTTAGCGGCGGTAAAGAAGGTCTGGGTACGCCCGCTGCGGCGCACCCCCAGAATGTTCAAGCCGGAAAGAAGCAGCACCAGAATCGCCGCGCCCACCTGCCCGCCGGTCAATTGCAGCCGCAGGGAATGACCCGCGATTTGCAGGGGCGCTTCCCAGAGCGCTTGTTTCAGTCCGGGGAAAAAGTACGCGAGGTATAGAAAGAAGCCGGCGGCGATGGTGGCAATCGATCCGCTCTTGGCGACGACAAACTGCGTCCAGCCGTAGAGGAAGCCCGCCGCCGGTCCATAGGCCCGATGCATGTAAACGTATTCGCCGCCCGCCTGGGGAAGCGCCGCCCCAAGCTCCGCGTAACCCAGCGCTCCGAACAGGCTGAGGACTCCGGCGAGAACGTAGACGACGAGCACAAGCATGGGCGCGCCGAGTTGGCGGAGCATGATGCTGGGGACGACGAAAATACCTCCGCCGATCATCGTCCCGGCCACAACCGATGTGGCCCCGTAGACGCTCAGTCCTTTGACGAGTTCGTGCCGCTTTTCCATCGATTGCCTTCAGCCCCAAAGGGGCGCCCTAACTCAGCCCAAGCCAACGGCCCATAGGCGTTAACCTAAGCGTTTCTGACGGGTCCCGAAGGGACCCAAGATCATTAGCCGTAGGTGAAACCTACGGAAAGCCATTTCTCCGTAGGTTTCACCTACGGCTAATGATCTTAATGCCCTTCGGGCATTCAATCTGCAGAGCCTCCGCTTTAGGTTAACGCTTATGGGCCGTTGGCCTGGGCTGTGCTGGTCCGCCCCTTTGGGGCTCAGTGCGCTGATGCCGCCCGTGTCCAGCCAAAGACGTGGGACATGGCCAGCCTTGGCATGAAGGGGTGGGAGGGTAATTGACCGGCACGCTGGCGCTCGACCCATCAGCCTCACCGGGGGCCTGAGAGTATTCCGCAGCGGTCCGCTGTAGCCGACTTCTTGTCGCTTGTCCGGCCTCGCCTTGCCGGTCGACAGCCTCGGTTCGTTTTCACAAATTGTGCTGTTCTTGCTCCTTTCAGGCTCTAATTTGCGCTAATTCGTGCGCAAAATGCGCATCATTTGCAGCATTCAAAAAAGTGATGTGCTTTGTTTTCAAGTACTTCTTAGCTTCGTTCCCACTGTTTTGTATTTCCTCGCGATCCTCCGGACTTCTCCCCTTCGGGCAAGTTCGAACCCTGCCGCATTCCCACACCCCGGACCCTGGCCAGGACGCGAGTGGCGCCAAAAACCTCGAATTCTGTCTTTAATGCGCGCATTGTACGACCAAATTGAGTTCGTTTTGAGCTCGTTTTGAGTTCGTTTCAAAATTCCATCGTTTGTTTTAAATAACATACTGGCTTCGTTCGTACTATTTTTTGTTTTTTTCGGGTCCCGGTTCTCCCGACTACAAGGACTATTGCGCTTCTCCCCGCGGTCCGAGGCCCGCCTGCGACAATGTGTCCACCAAATGACCACAATTATAGGCTACCATGTGCCTCCGGTTTTGTCAAGTGAAAAATGCAAAAAAAGCCAGCGGACGCCCCCAGGTCCCGACTCCCTGCTCGGCCAGACCACGCCAGGAAGATTGACAGTGACGAAATGTCGTTGGGCGGCGTGCCGGCCGCCGGACAATGAGAACCCGCCCCTTTCGCAGAAGGCCAGATGCTCCCCGGAGGTCACCTCCGCCATTTGCACGCTCAAGTGAATTGTGATCAGCGACCCCACGTTACCCGCGATCAATCGCGCGGTGCTCTTCCGCGACGAACTTCCTCGCAGGGGACTTTGCGTTGACTTAGCCGCAAGCGCGGCCTAAGATGGCGTGCGGCGTCTGGTTCCTCGCATGGTTGGCAGGACCCTTTCCCACTATCGCATCGTTAAGAAGCTCGGTGGCGGGGGCATGGGTGTCGTCTATAAGGCCGAGGACACGAAGCTCAAGCGTACCGTCGCCTTGAAGTTCCTGCCTGAAGAACTCTCTAAGGACCATCAAGCACTGGAGCGTTTTCAGCGCGAGGCGCAAGCTGCCTCGGCGCTCGACCACCCCAACATCTGCACGGTTTATGACATTGGTGAGCAAGAGGGTCAGCCCTTCATCGTCATGCAGTACCTGGAGGGGCAGACCCTCAAGCATCGCATCGCTGGCAAGCCGTTTAAGACAGACGAACTGCTTGACCTGGCGATTCAAATTGCCGATGCGCTGGACGCCGCCCACTCCAAGGGCATCATCCATCGGGACATCAAGCCAGCGAACATCTTCGTTACGACGCGTGGCCAGGCGAAGGTCCTGGACTTTGGCTTGGCCAAGCTGGCGCCGGAAAGACGGGGGCTGGGTGCTAGGGGCAGGGGGCTGGGGAAAGAAGCCCTGCAAGAGATGCCGACCGCGACTGCCGGAACCGCAGAGGAGCACTTAACCAGCCCCGGCGAGGTGATGGGAACGGTTGCCTACATGTCGCCAGAGCAAGCACGGGGCGAGGAGGTCGACGCGAGAACAGACTTGTTCAGCTTCGGGGTGGTGCTGTACGAGATGGCGACCGGCCGTCCAGCCTTCCCCGGAACGAGTTCCGTCCTCATCTTCGACGCAATCCTGCACAAAGCCCCTACATCGCTGGTTCGACTGAATCCCGACTGCCCGGCGGAGTTGGAACGCATCATCAACAAGGCGCTGGAGAAGGACCGAGACCTGCGCTGCCAGAGCGCCGCCGAGCTATGCGCCGACCTGAAGCGCTTGAAGCGGGACACGGAATCTGGGCGTGTAGGGGCGAGCGGCGCTCGCCCGGCCGAACGCCGTTCGGCCCTACGAAAACTCTGGAAGGTTCTTGTTCCCGCAGCCCTGATTCTTGTCGCGATTGCCATCGGGGGAACGCTCTACTTCCGCTCGCGCCAGGGCAAGGCCCGCCTCACCAACAAGGACACCATCGTTCTTTCCGATTTCGACAACAAGACCGGCGACTCGGTATTCGACGACACGCTGAAGCAGGGGCTCTCGGTGCAGCTTGAGCAATCGCCCTTTCTCGCCCTGGTTTCCGACCGCAGGGTGAACGAGACATTGAAGCTGATGGGCCGTCCCGCTGGCGACCGGCTGACGCTGGAGGTCACACGCGAGGTCTGCCAGCGCACGGGCAGCAAGGCCATGCTGACGGGCTCGATTGCGGGGCTGGGCAGCCAGTACGTGATTGGCCTGAAGGCAGTGAACTGCAACACGGGGGACGTGCTGGGGGAGGCGCAGGAGCAGGCGGCAAGCAAGGAAGCGGTGCTCAAGGCCCTGGACGCCGCTGCGGTCAGCTTGCGCGGCAAACTGGGCGAGTCGCTCAGCTCGGTGCAGAAATACGCCACGCCGGTGCAGCAAATGACAACGCCATCCCTGGAGGCGCTGAAAGCCTACAGCTTGGGAGAAAAGACGGGCAGTGCGAACGGGCTCACAGCCGCGCTGCCCTTCTTCAAGCGGGCGGTGGACCTTGATCCGAATTTTGCCATGGGTTACGCCTTGATGTCGAGCCTCTACAGGGACCTCAACGAAGTGGGGCGGGGTGCGGAGTATGCACGCAAGGCTTACGAACTGCGGGAGAAGGTAAGCGAACGGGAGCGGTTCGACATCGAAGCAACCTACTACATGAATGCAACGGGAGAGCTGGAGAAGGCGGCACAGACCTACGAGCTGTGGCAGCAGACCTACCCAAGAGACGACCCCCATTACCTAACGCGGGGAGTTCTTTCCGCCAGCCTGGGAAACTGGGAAAAGGCATTGGAGGAATTTCGAGAGGCAAATGGTGACGGCTACTATGTCGACCTCGGCCAAGCCTACACGGCCCTCAACCGGCCGGATGAAGCGGAGGCGCTGTACAAGCGGGCGGAGGAGTACAAGCTGGAGGACGAGTTTCTGCTCACGAACCGCTACCAGTTGGATTTTCTGAAGGGCGATGCGGCGCAGATGGCGCAGTTGGTCTCGGCCGCCATGGGCAAGCCGGGCGCGGAAGACCTGTTGCTGGCTGCGCGAGCGGACACGGAAGGCTGGTACGGCAAGCTGAAGGACGCGCACGAGCTGACTGGGCGGGCGATGGATTCAGCCCAGCACAACGACGCCAAAGAGACGGCCGCAGGATATCAGGCAGCGGCGGCGCTGCGCGAGGTGGAAGCGGGAAACCGGGAGCAGGCGCGTGCCGATGCCAAGGCGGCGTTGAAGCTGGCCCCGAACCGCAACGTGCGGGCGATAGCGGCGCTGGCCCTGGCGCGGGCAGGCGACACGGCAGGGGCGGAAAAGCTGGCGGCCGAACTCGACAAGGCCTTCCCGCTGGACACGCTGGTGCAGAGGTATTGGCTGCCCACCATCCGGGCGGGGGTCGCATTGGAACGCAAAGACCCGAAGCGGGCAATCGAACTATTGAAGGCGGCGAGCACGGTCGAACTTAGCGAACCAACGAACCTCGTGATATTTATGTGCCCCGCTTATTTGCGCGGGGAAGCCTATCTCATGCTCCATGACGGCAACGCAGCGGCAGGGGAATTCCAGAAGTTCATCGACCACCGAGGACTAGTGTCGAACTTTCCCTGGGGCGCGCTGGCCCGGCTGGGACTGGCCCGCGCTTACGCCATGCAGGCGGGTCTTCCTGTAGCGGCGGTCTATGACCGCCGAAGAGAAGACGGCGCTCGCAGAGCGCCGCTACAGCCTGACGCCCTCGCCAAAGCCCGCACCGCCTATCAGGACTTCCTCACGCTCTGGAAAGACGCCGACCCCGACATCCCCATCCTGAAGGAAGCCAAGGCAGAGTGCGCAAAGCTGAAATAACCCCAGTGCCCCGGGCACCTGAAGGCAATGGCGCGAGGCGGGGACTGCGGACGAAAACTCCGCAAAGTCGCGTCCTTCCCGCGAAAGCGGGAATCCATGGGCTTAGTTTCACGGAGAAAACAACTGCGGAGACCCTTCGCTGCGCTCAGGGTGACAGACCATCGGCTGTTTCACTTTCTTCGGTAACGCAACACGAGGCGTCGTCAATGCCGAGCTCCCCGTGACCTCCGCTCGCCCGGCCGTCAGAGAGGCGCTGCGAACGATCGTGACGGTCACGGCGCCGCCCGGACTCGACACAGCGCCGTCAGGCCCACTGCCCGCCCGCAATCCGTAGCGTAAACCAAAGTTTTCGAGTCGCCAAACCAAGCGGGAGCAATCGAATTACAGTCACCAATAGTCAGGCGGCGCCTTTCTCCCGTCGAAAATCTCATTACCCAGAGTCGCCAACTGCCCCTCTCATCTTGACTACGAGGCGAATCTCCGTCCGCTGGCCACCCACCCCACAGTGAACGTCACCACGGTGCCGATGGCGACGTACCATGTCCAGGCAATGGGCGTATAAGCTACTACAAAAACCATTACGGCCAGGGCGACCAGCGCGCCGGTCAAGGCGCCCCGGGTGTCGGCGCGCTTGGTCAGCACACCCAACAGAAAGATTCCCAGCATGCTGCCGTAGGGAACGCTGGCAATCGTGAGAGCCAATTCCAGAGCGCTGCGGTGAAGAAGTTGGGCCACCAGGGCGATGCTCACCAGCACCGTGCCCCAGGCTAAGATCATGCCTCGCGAGACGGCAAGGTAATGCTTCTCATCGGCGTTGGGGCGAATGAACGGCTTATAGAAATCCATTACCGAACTCGAAGCCAGGGAATTAAAGGCGGCACTGAGGTTGGCCATGCCGGCGGCAATAATGGCTGCGATCAACAAACCGGCAAAGCCGCGGGGCAATTGTGATACGACGAAGGTGGGAAATATCTGGTCCGCGCGAGCAAAGTCATGGGGCGGCGGAAAATGCCGGTAAAACGCAAAAAGCGTTACGCCCACCACCAGGAAAAGGGTGAATTGAAGCAGGATGACCAGGCCGCTTGCCAGCAGGGCCGCCTGGCTTTCTCGTTTCTTACGCGCGGCCAGCAGAAGCTGGACGATCAACTGGTCAGTGCCGTGACTGGCCGTGTTCAGAAACGCTCCGCCCACCAGGCCCGACCAGAACAAGTAAGGCTCGTGCCAATTAAAATGGAAGTTGAACACCGCCAGCTTGTTGCCTTCGAGATGCGCCATGCGGCTCACCTCCGCCCAGCCGCCAGGGATGGCGTGCAAGGCCAGCACCAGCGCCACGACCGTCCCGGCGAGATAAATGAGCAATTGGACAACTTCGGTCCAGATCACTGCGGTCAGGCCCCCTTCAAACGTGTAGAAAAGGGTCAAGGCGATGACGATGAGCAATGAGGCGAAGACGCCGCTTTTGAAAATAACCCCGATGACAATCGCGATGGCGAAAACGCGCACGCCTTCGGCCAGGGCGCGCGTGGTGAGGAAAAGTCCGCTCGTAAAGAGCTTCAGAACCCGGCCGAAGCGCTGCTCGATGAGCTGGTAAGCGGTGAACATCTCACCTGCAAAGTAGCGGGGAATGAGCGCGAAGCTCACCACGACCCGTCCCACCAGGTAGCCGAAAACCAGTTGCAGGAAACCGAGGTTGGAATGGTAAGCGATGCCGGGCGTACTGATGATGGTCAGAATGCTGGTTTCGGCGGTGACAATGGCAAAGGAAATGGCCCACCAGGGCAGGCGGCGCCCGCCCAGAAAATACTCGCGCAGGGTCGGCTGGCGCTTGCGGAAACGCGCACCGAAGATGGTGATGGCGGCGAGATAGGCGATCACCACCAGGAGGTCAGGCCAACTGATTGCCACGGAAGCTCCTCAGAAGAAGCCATCAGCCGTCAGCTCTCAGCTTTCAGCAGACAGGCTTCAGGGCATTTAACATACCAGTGACGAGTGAGGAGAGACAAGGGCAGGAGTCAGGAGAGGGGAGACCGAGAGGCCCAAGCCCGATCTACCTCTCGGCTTCTGAGCCCTCGGCTGACAAGTTCCGGAAGGCGGCGCGTCCCTTGCCATAAAGAATCATTCCCACCAGTCCTTCCTTGAACTCGTCGTCCTCGAATTTGGTCACGGAGAGAGGAGGAAAAAGAATCTTGATGACCGCTCCTCGGCACTGGACGGAGATTTTCTTCTGCGGTCCCGGCATCTGATCGCTGACGGGAACCTCCGTCCAGGACAGAAGATCCTGCGCGACCTCGTCAGCGTGGTACTTCTTGACCAGTTTAAACGCGATAGAGCGAGAGCCGGGAGTGGGCTCACCGATGATCACGGCGTAGTATCCGCGCTCATTGAGACGGAAAACCAGCCCTGCGCCCACATTGTCCCCAGACTTCAACTCCACGCTGACCGAAGCATCGAGGTCTTCAAACCAAGGCCCATTGGCAACGAGCAAGCCTGCCGCGGTTCCGCTTTCGGGAGATCCAATGCCTCCGTAGGACCCCAGGAAGATTTCATCTGGCTGCTGCGTCACGCTGCTGATCAGGTACGCTCCGTCTTCGTAGTGAAGGCTCTTCCGGTTGGGCCAGCCGCTGGCTTTGTCGCGGAAGTCGTCGTGGTAGATGGTCAGCCCATTCTTGAGCGTAACTTTGGACTCGTACGGATAGGGCTTGAGCTTCTCAGTTTCACAGCCGCCTGATGGTTCGGGCGAGTTTCCAGCCACCGCCTCGTCCGGCCTGACGAAACCACGCCGCGCCCTGACCCTTGCACCGGATTGCGCAACCTTCACCTTGATCTCGCGGAAGCCGCCCTTGGAAGCACTCGGGTAATAAGCAAGTGTATATTGCGTCCTAAGTTGATGAGCTACAGTATCGACGGCGTCCTGGAGTTTGTCCGGTTTCGGGAAGAAGGCTTCAGCGCCCGATTCATTGGCCAGCCGTTTGAAGGCGCTCAGTGGGTTATCAATCTCCTGGTTGGTTACCAGCGCGACCTTTTCGGCATGAGCACTTCGATACAAGTCGTATTCCGCCTTGCCGAAACAACCGAGAATCATGAACACTTGGGCCTGCGACGCCTGAACAATGGGGATGAGGTCTTCCAGGGAGCGATGGCTGTTCTGGTCTGCCCCGTCGGTCAGCACCAGCAACGCCTTCTTGTGGTGGCGGGCGCTCCGCATATAGCAGAGCGCTCGAGCTATTGCGTCGTACAAGCTGGTGCCGTCCTGCTTTACAGTGGTTGCGGTGATCGCCGCAAGAATGCGCTGTGGATCGCTGGTGAAGTCAACCACCTTCTCGACCCGACGAGAGAACCGCAGATAGAACATTTCATCGGCGGGGCGCATTGTGGCCAGCAGGCGGGATAACGAAGCTTTGGCGAGGTCGAGTTTTCCCGTCGCCTCCATGCTTCCGCTCACGTCCAGAAGAATCCCCAGGCTGACCGGCTCGTCCCCCGCGTCGAAGAACGCAATCTTTTGCGGAATACCGTCCTCGTAGATTGAGAACTGATCGGCACGTAGCCCGTGGATCTCGTTATCCTTGCGATCAGTCACCCGGACAGCAACCGAGAGCAAATCCACTTCCGCGTGAATGGTAGGCACAGAACCGGTAACGTCCGGTTTCTGCGCTTGCAACCGGTGGGGGGCAATCATGACGAACGCGAGAATGAGGGTACCTCGGTTGCTCTTGGGGTTGGTCATGAGAACCCTCTTTATCCGGAAATCCGTTTGTCGACTTCAATGTATACCCAGCCTCACGCGGATGCAATCGCCAACCGGCCTTTCAGGATTCGTAGCTTCTGGCGCGAACCAAAGGGCCAAGTCACGCGCGTCCCACCATGAGATTTGAGATTGGAAATTGCAGATTTCAGGGCAAGTATGGTACCCGCGGGAATACACATGCAGGTAAATGGTATTAACAGAAGGAGAGGCCAGAACGCGCCGGCGGTCGTATAATAGCGGTTCAGACATCGCAGGCTGGTGAATAAGCGGTTGAAGCTGTCGTCCTGAGGAGTCCCGATCTGATCGGGACGACGTAAGGATCTCCGCAGTTGGTTGAAACCGCAATCACCGAGATACTCCGCGTCGCTCAGAATGACAGCTCGCGGGCGTTTTTCACCGGCCTGCCAGGCTGAAAGCCTCGCGAAGGTGGAGATCGACTTGTTCTTTCGTCCCAAGGTCCGAGTGGAGGACTTCGAAGCGGCGGCGATGGTGCATTTCCCTGCCCTTTACCAGACGGCGCGGCTGCTGGCACAGGAGACCGCGGAGGCGGAAGACCTGGTGCAGGAGGTTTATCTGGAGGCGTGGAAATCGTTTCACCGCTTCGAGACGGGAACGAACTGCCGCGCCTGGCTCTTCAAAATCCTCTTTCATCGCCTGCATCATTTTCGGCGGCGTTGGGCAAAGGCGGCCAAGGTGGAGGCGTTTGAAAAGCCCGAGGACCAGGAGCGCGTCGCCGCGGAGCCTCCGGTGCCGCATGAAATCCATGACGAAGACGTGCTGGGGGCGCTCGAGAAAGTGCCGGCCGATTTCCGGGAAGTGGTGCTGCTGGCGGACGTGCAGGAGTTCTCCTATAAGGAGATCGCCGATACGCTGAAGCTGCCCCTGGGCACGGTGATGTCGCGCCTGAGCCGGGGCAGAAAGCTCTTGCGGGGAGAGTTGGCCGAAGTAGCCAGCACCTACGGGATCAAGCCGGCAAAAGACCAGGCGGGCACGGGTGAATCCGCATGAACGTCCTCACATTCGACTCGAGGCAATGCGAACGGATACGCCGTCACCTCGACGCTTATCTGAGCAACGAACTCCTGGTGGAAACGACCAGCGAGATTTTGCGGCACTTGGAGACGTGTGTGGCCTGCACGGAGGAATTGGGAACCCGCACGCGGGTGCGCGACCTCGCGCGCCGCGCGGCCACAAACCTGATGCCGCCCGAAGAACTTCGCCTGTCAATTCAGCGGCGGCTGCGGGAAACCCAACCAGGCTTTTGGGGAGGATCTCGACCGTTGAACTGGGCTGTGGCGCTGGCGGGGATAGTGGTCATTGTGCTGGGAGGCCTGGTGACGCATGAATGGGTGCGCGTGTTGCGGGGCAGGAGAATCGTGGCCGGCGTGCTTGCCCTGGGCGTCGCGGACCATGTCCAGTGCGCGATCAAAGGGCACAACTACCCCGAGGTCGCCAACCCGCCGGATGTGCTGCGCAAGAAACTCGGGCCCCAATACGCCGGACTGCTCGACGTCGTACACCAGAATCTCCCCGGATTCGAAATCCTCGAAGCCCATATCTGCTCGATTCCCGGAAGCTCGCGGAAGTACGTGCATTTCATTACGCGCGGCCGAGGCACGATTCTCTCCGTAATCTTGACCAAAAACGACGGCGCGCAACTGCCCCGCGGAGGCGCGTTCCGATCCGCGGCGGCAGGCCATGTCAATCTCTATCAGGCTCATCAGCAGGGCATGAACGTGGCGGGGTTCGAGTCCCGAGGATACCTGGGGTTTGTGGTCTCTGACCTCGACACGAACACAACCTTGCAGATTGCCGATCAGCTCGCCCCCCCCTTGAATGCCGCGCTTCAGGTAGCCGGTTAGCGTCTCGTTGCTCAATCAGGTGAAATGCCGGGATTTTTTCTGCCAGCGGGAATAGAACCGAACCCGAATGGTATTTGCAGAGTGTGGAAGGAGCGGCTCGCGAATTGAGCGGCTCCACCGGTCAAACAGGGCTTTTCAAAATCAAAGCAAAGGAGATACGTACAGTGAAAATCAATCTGTGTCGCGCCGGCAGCGCGCTGGCGGCGGTACTTCTCGCAACCGCCTGGGCGGCTGCGGGAGATTTCGGGCGAAGCGTGTATGTGCTAACCAGCACGAATAATCCAAGCGGCAACGATGTCGTCGTGTTCGAGCTCACTAGCGGAGGGACGCCATCGTTAAACGTGGTGAATATGTTACCGACGGGCGGTGACGGCGGTGCCAGCACCAACGCTGGAATTCTGCAGTTCAAGAACAATCTGGGGGCGGTGGCAAATTACGGGTCGAACACCGTCACGCAACTGGTGCGGGAAGGCGACTCCGTCGGCATCGGGCAAACCATCAACCTGGCGCAAGGCTGCACGAAGCCCGCTTCGGTGGCGTTCAGCGGAGGGCAACCCTTCTCTTTCTTCGTGGGACACCTCCTCGTGGTGGGCGCAAATTGTGCCGAGAGTCATGAATGGCCGTCCGGCAAGCTGGATGGCACTGTTGTCAGTCTGACCGATCCGACGGCAGCTCAGATCGCAGCCGGACAGACCTGGGCGGCTGTCACTCTGGCGGACCCCGGGGGCACAGGCTCCGTCCTTCAACTGGGCCTCACTCCTTTCGGGGCGTTGAATGGGACGAGCGCTACCGTAGCTCTCCCGTCCACCGCAAACGCGGTCCCGCTCGGGGAGGCCTTCTGGGGAGATCTTCTGGGCTTCACTCCGGCCCACAGTCCGATGAGCTTCGCGATCCTGAACAAGGGCGGGATGGTGTCCCCGGTGACCGGACCGACGCCACCGTTCCCCACAAACGCGCCTTGCTGGGTGGCTAAAGGCGCCGGCAATATTTGGTACACGGGCAATTCCCCGGGCGACGCCATCTCGATCTTCTTCAGCGACGGCCAAGGCGGAGTGTTCTACAAGTCAGTAAGCCTACCTGGTTCGCCCACAGACATCACGGTGTCGCCTGACGGCAAATGGCTGGCTGTAATCTACAGTACAACCAGCAGTACAACCAGCGGCGAAGCCTACGTGGCCGTCTTCTCGATTGACACCTACGGCGATCTGACGCCCGTGGCAACTTCAAGCTCGGTGGGCGTTGCTTCGTTTAACGGAGTGGCATTCAGCGAATAAGGTTCTACTGGTTCGGTCAACCTGCTCGCAGCTTCAGGGCGGCCCTTTTGGCCGCTCTGAGGCTTCCACCCTGCGAAAGCGGGGCGAAGCTTGCGGCCCGCCCGAAGCAAGTCTCTCCCCTGAAAGTCATCCCCGCCGGCTATTGGACGGGCACGCCATGGAGTGCCCCTACGTGAGGCCCCCCCAAGAAAACGCTCTTGACCGTAGCAATCCAGCAGAAAAATGTTATGATAGGGACGTCAGGGGGGAGGTTACTTCTCTCCTGTCCCAGCATCCAAGTGAATAGACGGCGAACGTCCAGGAGCGGGTGAGGGGCAGGTAAGATTTTGCTTGAATTGTTCCTCAATCCTTGATATTGAAATGCGACATCTCTTAGGATTTGATTCGTGCATCAAACATCCAGGGTGTGCGCGCACCCTGGAGTTTGACGAAGGAAATGAGATGCAGCGCGCCCGGACTCTCAATGGAGTCACAAACCAAACACTGAGGTAGCTTCCCCATGAGGAAAACAATTGCGTTTTGGAGCTTCACCCTGCTCGCCAGCCTTCTGGTGTCGGCATCTTTGGCGCAAGCAGCGGTCCGAGTGCAGAACGTCGAGGGGCGGATATTTACTCGGCAATTGAACGCACCTCCGCAAGCAGCAAAGGCCCCGAGTTGGAAGAGCCGGGACGAATACGACGCGTTCATGGCCATGGCGAACGAAAAAGATCCCAACAAGAAGATCCAACTGGCCGAGGCGTTCCTCACGAAATATGCCAGCTCGGATTTCAAGGACGGCGTCTACGTAATAGAGATGCAGACTTACCGGCAGTTGAACCAGCCGGACAAGGCGGTCGAAGCCGCCCACAAGGTTTTGCAGGCCAACCCTGATAACCCCGACGCCTTGAATTTCTTGTGCTTCGTCTTTCCGTTTATGTACAAGGGCGATGCGCCTGACCATGACGCAAAGTTGGCGGAGGCAGAGGCCGAGGCCAAACACGGACTCGAGCTAGTCCAGAAGCTCCAAAAGCCCGCCAATGTTCCCGAAGATCAGTTTAACCAGGCGGTTAAAGGCTTGCGGGATGTTTTGAACGGGACCATAGGGTTTGTGGATCTCCAACGCAAAGACTACGCAGGCGCCATCACCGCCGATAAAGCCGCCGCAGAAGATAACCCCAGCGACGAATACGTTTTCTACCGCATGGGCCTGGCGTACCTGTATTCGAATCCTCACGATTACGATAATGGGATCTGGTACCTTGCTCGGGCCCTCGTTTTGGCAAAAGCAAACCCTGGCGACACGAATGCCGCCGACTTCGAGAACTACCTCAAGAAGACGTATGTCGGCTACCACGGCAACGACCAAGGGCTGGAAGACATTGAGACTCAAGCCAAGACTTCCCCGAACCCGCCGAGCGGATTTAAAGTAGCCGCCATGGAAGCGCCGAAGAAGACTGGAAACCCCTTGATCGATCAGTTCAACGATATGACCTATCCTCTGAAATTCGGGGGAGAGACCGCACAAAAACAGTGGGACGCGCTGAAAGGACAGCCGCTGGAGTTTGGCGGTAGCGTGGATAGCGTAGAGAAAGGAACCGATGCCGGCACTTATCTGGTCCGCATCGACATCCTGGATTCGTCTAAGGCTACGCCCGGCGTCTACGATATTGAGTTGAAGGATGCGAAGCAGCCCAACGTCAAGTACCTTCAGCCGGGCGACCTGATCCGGTTCAAGGGAACTATGGATTCTTACACCGCCACGCCCAACTTGATGGTTACTGTGGTGGGCGAAGTCACGGACCCCAATCCGCTGCCGGATAAACCTCCGGCCAAAGAGAAGTCCGCGCCGACTCACCACAAAACTACAAAGAAGCCGACGAACTAGGGCTCAATTCTCCTGCCGAAGGAGCCAGCGCCAAGCCAGGAGGCTTGGCGCTGCGCTCCTGAATCTTCCCGCAACCGAAAAGCTACCTCCAAATCAGGTTCGCGCACTACTCGCGCTGCCTTGACCGAGTTGTTGAGAGTGTGTTAGGTTGAGTTGTTTAACTTTAACAGGTTATGTCGCTTGAGAGAGAGAGTTTGGCGCCGGCGCGAGCGGCTCTAAAGCGCACGGCGCTCAACCGACTGCACAAATCGCTCGGGGCCAAGATGGTGGAGTTCGGCGGGTGGGAGATGCCGGTCGAGTATTCCGGCATCATTCAGGAGCACTTGGCCGTGCGGAACACAGCCGGGCTCTTCGATGTCAGCCACATGGGGGAGATTGAAATCAGCGGACCCCGCGCCTTGTCTCTCCTCCAGCGCATCACCTGCAACGACGCATCCCGCCTGAGGGATTTTCAGGCCCAATACAGCGCTTTGATGCATCCCAAGGGGAGCGCTGTCGATGACTGTGTGGTGCATCGCTTGACGCAGGAGCAATATCTCATCTGCGTTAACGCGGCGAACACCGACAAGGATTTCGATTGGATCGTTGAGCACAACTCCGCGGGGGCGGAAGTGCGCAACGTTTCGAGCGAATACTCACAACTTGCCCTGCAAGGACCGCGCGCTGCGGAAATCGCCGCCAAAGTAAGCAGCGTCAACCTTGCGGGGCTCAAGTATTATTGGTTCTGCCGCGCCCGGTTCTGCGATGTGGGGGGCCTCCTGGCACGCACCGGCTATACCGGCGAAGATGGATTTGAATTCTACTTCGCACCAGGCGACTCGGAGCGGGTGTGGAGCACGCTGATCGAAGCCGGCAAGTCCGAAGGATTGGTTCCCGCAGGACTGGGCGCCAGGAACACTTTGCGCCTGGAAGCAGGCTACCCGCTTTACGGTCATGAACTCGATGAGGATACGACCTTGCTCGAAGCCAACCTCGGCTGGATTACTAAGCTCGAGAAGGGCGAGTTCATCGGCCGTGATGCCCTGATCGAGCAGCGGGCGCGAGGCACGCGCAAGAAGCTGGTAGGTTTTGAGATGACAGGCCAGGGAATTGCGCGCGATGGCTATGATCTGTACGTCGCAAGCCAACTGGCGGGGCGCGTGACGAGCGGTTCATACGCACCGTTCCTAAAGAAAAACATTGGGATGGCATACACCACCTCCCCGCAGGCGAGTCCGGGCAGTGAGGTCGAGATCGAAATTCGTGGCAGGCGGGCAGGGGCTCGGATCGTACCTCTGCCCTTTTACAAGAGGCCCAAGATCGGGTAATCGGGAGATCGGGCGAACAGGGAGCTCGAAAATCGAAAAGCGAAATTCGAAAAGCGCCGCGGTTGTCGGTTTTCGATTTTCGGCTTTCGGCAGTTCACCCGGGCACCCGGTAGAGAGTGAGAATCCATGTATCCCCAAGAGTTTCTCTACACCAAAGAGCACGAATGGATCCGGGTGGACGAAGAAATCGGCACTATCGGCATTACGGACTTCGCCCAGAAGGAACTGGGCGACATCGTTTACGTTGAGGTTGCAAAGCCGGGCGAGC